>Ga0255338_1001323_pt1 | contig 48107 bp, 49 predicted proteins | sample MeOH1_35cm_T4_19_FD_203715 | JGI IMG/M metagenome (GOLD analysis project Ga0255338, IMG submission 203715) | Sandy soil microbial communities from University of British Columbia, Vancouver, Canada - MeOH1_35cm_T4_195 | ecosystem: Engineered > Artificial ecosystem > Sand microcosm > Unclassified ...
CGGGGATGTTCGCGGTGGCGATGATTGCCGGGTTCTCGTTCCAGGGCACCGAGACCGTGGGCGTGGCCGCCGGCGAGGCCGCCGACCCGGCCCGCACACTGCCGCGCGCGATCCGCCAGACCTTCTGGCGCATCCTGCTGTTCTATGTGCTCGCGATCCTGATCATCGGCGTATTGATTCCCTATACCGATCCGAGCCTGCTGCGCAACGACGTGACCGACGTGGGCGTCAGCCCGTTCGCGCTGGTGTTCCGCCACGCCGGGCTGGCGTTCGCGGCGGGCCTGATGAACGCGGTGGTGCTGACCGCGCTGCTGTCGGCCGGCACGTCGAGCATGTATGTCTCTACCCGCATCCTGTACGGCCTGGCCGTCAGCGGGCGCGCACCTCGTATTTTTGCGAAGTTGACGCCGAGCGGCGTGCCGTTCAACGCGCTGCTGATCACGACCGGCATTGGCGCGCTGTGCTTCTTCAGTTCGCTGTTCGGCGACAAGGCGGTGTATCTGTGGCTGCTGAACACGTCGGCGGTGACCGGATTCTTCGCCTGGCTGGGCATTGCGCTGAGCCACTACCGTTTCCGGCGCGGATTGATCCACCAGGGCTACAAGGTCAGCGACCTGGCGTACCGTTCGCCGCTGTATCCGTTCGGGCCGATCTTCGCGGGCGTGTTGTGCCTGGTCATCGTGGGCGGGCAGAACTATCAGGCATTTGGCGATATTCCGGGCCGCTGGCGGGAAATCGTGGCGGCCTATATTGGCGTGCCGATGTTCCTGGCATTGTGGCTCGGGTATCGGATCGTGAAGAAGACGCGCCTGATCGACTATGAGGACATGCCGTTCGATCTGCCGAATGCGGTGAGGCGGAAAGAGGCTGTTGAGGTTTGAGACAGTGTCGAGGGCAAGTATCTCGAGCGACCTCCACCAAAATTCGGACAATTACTATGGAACACTCTCGAATGAGTGAGTAATGTTCCACTTGTCAGCAGCGGCAAGAACGTTATTTGAAGAAAATGCCGCAAGCTGCACCACGCCCCGTCCAAAACGGGAAAAGGCGTTGCGCTGCCATATTCCGCTGTGAAAGGCGCGGAAGGCGTTCTCTGGAAGTGAATTCTTTCGAGATAAAAATGAATAATGTTCCTTGCGGATTTTCGATAATCGAGCGCCGTTCCAATCGGGGTCCGGCGTGTCGAAACCACACGGCTCGCATACTTCGCCGCTTCTTCGCCAAACTGCTTGCCGCCCTGGTGTTTGGAATCGGGATTCAGGCCTCGGCACACGCGATCTGTACGGCAACATCCGGCCTGCCACAGGCGATCAGCTATCCGGGTACCGTTGCCGTTTCAAGAAATCTGGCGGCAGGGGATACCATTCCCGGCACGCTGCGATCGTTCTCGGTGACGGGCACTTGCGAACTCGGCAAGATCAATGGAGGGGGGATAGTTGCTACACAGGTAGGCAGCAGCATCGTGGCATGCACGGCGGCTACCGGAAATACCGAAGCCATGCCGGGCGTCTATACAACCGGAATTTCGGGGGTTGGGATGCGGCTGCGGAATGGTTCAGGAACCCCAATCGTCAGGGGTGCCGGCCAGGACTGTCACTCAGTTATTTCCCAGCTTGGCGCCGGGGGCAGCTATAGCTTCTCCGGATCTCTGGAGCTGGTCAGGATTTCAGGCACAATCGCCAGCGACTCAGTCTTGTCTGCTAGCCAATTTACTTGGCTATTTGGTGTCTATCAAACCGGTTTTCTGCTTCACACCAACAATAGGTACAACAGCAGGATCTATCCGACTGGCACGATTGGGCTGAAGAGCATCGCTTGCACCCCCAGCTTCCCGGCAGTTGTGACGTTGCCAAAGGTCAACACGAGTGAGCTGCGGAGCGTAGGGGCGACTGCGGGCATGGCGGGGTTCAACATCGGACTCCGATGCGATGAGGGTGCAAAGCTCGGCATTACGCTCAATGCCGCGCCCGGCTTGACCGTGCTGAATGCACCCAGCGGCATTCTGGGCACGCAGCCTGGCGGCGCGGCAGGCGTCGGCGTGCAGATTCTCGACAGGAGCCTGAACCCGGTGCCAATGTCGTCGCAATTCAATCTGGGCACGATCAACGAGAATGTCCAGCATACCTTTCCGTTCTCCGCGCGCTATATCCGGGTTGGCGCCCTCACGCCGGGAACGGTGACCTCTGCCATGACGTTCACCTTCGACTATCAATGAGTTGACGCATCTCCCGGGCGGGTACGGCCGGGGATCATGTCCAGGCATCGGGCCAGTCACTGCGACTGGCCCGTTTTCTTTTTCGCCGTTCCCGGAGATTTCGAGGGCGGCCTCAAATAAAGCCGGACCGGCGACGCCGCGCGCAGAAAAGTCCCGGAAAGTGCCGAAACCGCCATGAGGCGTGCCACGCCTCTACGGGTTCCCCCTTAGGGTTTCGGGCGCGTCAGAGGGTCACCATGAACGCCGGAAACACCCGCCATGAAACCCGCGCATGACACGAAATCCATCGTAGAAAATTGAAATTGAACGACCGTGCTATTTTGTGTATGCTTGACCCGCTCCCAGGCCAGACGGCCCGTGGAACAAGGGATTGCGGGGGGTATGGCGCCATCGGCGAGCCCCCCGCGAGACCCCGGCGGCAAACATAATTCGAGAATTCGAATCCCGAGACAACCCAAGACACCAAAGGAACCAGCATGACAGCGCAGTATCAGGTTCAGGACGGCGTAGCCGTCATCACGCTCGACAATCCCCCCGTCAATGGCCTGGGTCACAGCACCCGGCTGGGCATCGTCGAAGGCTTGACCCGTGCGCTGGACGATGCGGCCGTCAAGGCCGTCGTCATTACCGGCGCCGGCAAGGCATTCTCGGGCGGCGCCGACATCCGTGAATTCAATACGCCCAAGGCCACCCAGGAACCCACGCTGCATTCGGTGATCCGTGCCGTGGAAGCGTCCACCAAGCCGGTCGTGGCCGCCATCCACAGCGTTGCCATGGGCGGCGGGCTGGAACTGGCGCTGGGCTGCAACTACCGCGTGGCCGCCAAGGGGGCCCAGATCGCGCTGCCCGAAGTCAAGCTGGGCCTGCTGCCCGGCGCCGGCGGCACCCAGCGCCTGCCGCGCCTGATCGGGCTGGAGCATGCGCTGAACATGATCGTGTCCGGTACGGCCATCCCGTCCGAGAAGTTTGCCGGCTCCAAGCTGTTCGACGAGATCGTCGATGGCGACGTGCTGCCTGCCGCCGTGGCGTTTGCCCGTAGCGCGGCCGCGGCCCCCGGCCCGTACCCGAAGGTGCGCGACCTGAAGGTCAGGCACGAGAACGCCGAGGGCTTCCTGGCCTTCGCCAAGAACACCGTGGCCGCCGTGGCCAAGAACTTCCCGGCGCCGCTGAAGTGCGTGGAGGCCGTAGCCGCCTCGCTCCAGCCGTTCGAGGCAGGCCTGCGCGCCGAGCGCGAAGGCTTCATGTACCTGGTGACCACGCCCGAGTCGCGCGCGCTGCGCCATGCGTTCTTTGGCGAGCGCGCCGCCAGCAAGATCCCCGATGTGCCCGGCGACACGCCGGTCCGCAAGATCGAGCGCGTGGCCGTGATCGGCGCCGGCACGATGGGCGGCGGCATCACCATGAACTTCCTGAACGCGGGCATCCCGGTGACGATGCTTGAGACCAGGCAGGAGGCGCTGGACCGCGGCGTGGCCACGATCCGCAAGAACTACGAGAACAGCGCCAGGAAGGGCAAGCTCACGCAGGAGAAGGTCGAGCAGCGCATGGGCCTGCTGACCACCACGCTGTCGTACGACGACATCAAGGACGCCGACATGGTCATCGAGGCCGTGTTCGAGGAAATGGGCGTCAAGGAGATCGTGTTCAAGAAGCTGGACGAAGTGATGAAGGCAGGCGCGATCCTGGCCTCCAACACATCCACGCTCGATGTCAACAAGATCGCGTCGTTCACCCGGCGTCCGCAGGACGTGGTGGGCATGCACTTCTTCAGCCCGGCCAACGTCATGAAGCTGCTGGAAGTGGTGCGCGGCGAGAAGACTGGCAAGGACGTGCTGGCCACGGTGATGCAGATCGCCAAGAAGATCAGGAAGACCGCCGTGGTCTCGGGCGTGTGCGACGGCTTCATCGGCAACCGCATGATCGAGCAGTACAGCCGCCAGGCCGGCTACCTGCTGGACGAAGGCGCGCTGCCGGAGCAGGTGGACAAGGCCGTGGAGAAGTTCGGTTTCGCCATGGGCCCGTTCCGCATGGGCGACCTGGCCGGCAACGACATCGGCTGGGCCATCCGCAAGCGCCGCGCCGTGGACAAGCCGGACATCCAGTACTCGAAGACCGCCGACAAGCTGTGCGAACTGGGCCGCTTTGGCCAGAAGACCGGCGCGGGCTGGTACGACTACAAGCCGGGCGACCGCAAGCCGTATCCGAACCAGCAGGTCAACGACATGATCGTCGAGTACTCCAAGGAAGTCGGTATCACGCGCCGCAAGATCTCCGACGAGGAGATCGTGGAGCGCCTGGTGTTCGCGCTGGTCAACGAGGGCGCCAGAATCCTGGAAGAGGGCATTGCCTCGAAGGCGTCGGACATCGACATGGTCTACCTGACCGGCTACGGCTTCCCGCTGTTCCGCGGCGGCCCGATGCTGTACGCGGACCAGGTTGGCCTGTTCAACGTGGCGCAGTCGATGCAGCGCTACGCCAAGGGCTACCACGGCGAAGCCTGGAAGGTGGCGCCGCTGCTGCAGAAGCTGGCCGACGAGGGCAAGGGTTTCAACGGCTGAACCGCCATCGCGTGAAGGAACAGGACCAGGATAGCCATGACTTACGGCGCGCAGGATTGCCTGCTGGTGATTGACGTACAGAACGACTTCATGCCGGGCGGCGCGCTGGCCGTGCCGCATGGCGATGAGGTCGTGCCCGTCATCAACCGGCTGGCGCAGGCCTTTGGCCATGTGGTGCTGACGCAGGACTGGCATCCGGCCGGCCATGCGTCGTTTGCCAGCAGCCATGCCGGATGCGCGCCGTTCCAGACCACCACGCTGCCGTATGGCGAGCAGGTGCTGTGGCCGGACCACTGCGTGCAGGACACGCCGGGCGCCGCGCTGCATGCGGACCTGCGCGTGCCGCACGCGCGGCTGGTGATCCGCAAGGGCCATCATGCCGATGTGGACAGCTACTCCGCCTTCATGGAAGCGGACCGCGCCACCCGCACCGGCCTGGCCGGCTACCTGCGCGAACACGGCGTCAAGCGCGTGTTCTGCGCCGGGCTGGCCACGGACTACTGCGTGGCCTGGAGCGCGCTGGACGCGCGGGCGGCGGGCTTCGAGGCCGTCATGGTCGAGGACGCCTGCCGGGCCATCGACCTGAATGGATCGCTGGCCCGGGCCTGGCAGGATCTGGCCGCCGCCGGCGTGGCACGCATGGCGTCCGCGCAGGTGCTGGCCGCCAATCCTGGCCCTTCACGCTGAATACACTGAACAACTCGCAAGAGACACCAAGATACCGAGGAGCAAGACATGAACGAGGCAGTCATCGTATCCACGGCCCGCACCGGGCTGGCCAAGAGCTGGAAGGGCGGATTCAACATGACCCACGGCGCGACCCTGGGCGGCCACGCGGTCCAGCACGCCATTGCGCGCGCGAAGATCGAGCCGGGCGAAGTGGAAGACGTGCTGATGGGCTGTGCCAACCCCGAAGGCGCCACCGGCGCCAACATCGCGCGGCAGATCGCCCTGCGCGCCGGTTGCCCGGTGACCGTGCCGGGCGCCACCGTGAACCGCTTCTGCTCGTCCGGCCTGCAGACCATCGCCATGGCCGCGCAGCGCGTGATTGCCGAGGAAGGCGACATCTTCGTGGCCGGCGGCGTGGAATCCATCTCGTGCGTGCAGCAGGAGATGAACCGCCACATGGTGCAGGAGAGCTGGCTCAGCAAGAACAAGCCGGAAATCTACTGGAGCATGCTGCAGACCGCCGAGAACGTGGCCAAGCGCTACAACATCTCGAAGGATCGCCAGGACGAGTACGGCGTGCAGAGCCAGTTGCGCGCGGCGGCGGCGCAGGAAGCCGGCAAGTTCAAGGACGAGATCGTGCCGATCACGGTCCTGGCCGGCGTGGCGGACAAGGCCACGGGCCAGTTGATGACGCGGGAAGTGACGGTCGATGCCGACGAGGGCATCCGCGCCGATACCACGCTGGAAGGCGTGGTCAAGATCCGCACGGCCATGCCTGGCGGCGTGGTCACGGCCGGCAACGCCTCGCAGTTCTCCGATGGCGCGTCGGCGGTGGTGGTGATGAACGCCCGCGTGGCGGCGGCCAGGGGCCTGCAGCCGCTGGGCGTGTTCCGCGGCTTTGCCGTGGCCGGGTGCGAGCCGGACGAAATGGGCATCGGCCCGGCGTTCGCCGTGCCCAAGCTGCTGAAGAAGGCCGGCCTGACGGTTGCCGACATCGGCCTGTGGGAGCTCAACGAGGCGTTCGCGGTGCAGGTGCTGTACTGCGCCGACAAGCTGGGCATTCCGATGGATCGCCTGAACGTGAACGGCGGCGCCATCGCCGTGGGCCACCCGTACGGGGTCTCCGGGGCGCGCCTGACCGGCCATGCGCTGATCGAAGGCAAGCGCCGGGGCGTGAAGTACGTGGTGGTGACGATGTGCATCGGCGGCGGCCAGGGCGCCGCCGGCCTGTTCGAAGTCCTGTAAGGCTGTAAGGCCGCCGCGTGTTGTCTCCCCTCTCCCGCTTGCGGGAGAGGGGCCGGGGGAGAGGGCAGGAGGTTCAAGCCGCGATATCGTATCCAGCCACGCCGTCCCTCTCCCCCAACCCCTCTCCCAAAGGGAGAGGGGAGTCACCCCCTCTCCAACGATCTTCAGCCACGGAGCCTCGCTTTCCATGTCGCTGCTTCTTTCCCGCCGTGATCTCAATTTCGTCCTCTACGAATGGCTCAAGGCGGAAGACCTGGCCAGGATTCCCCGCTACGCCGATCATTCGCGCGAGACCTTCGACGCCGCGCTGGATACCTGCGAGAAGATCGCCACCGACCTGTTCGCGCCCCATAACAAGAAGAGCGATGCCAACGAGCCGCACTTCGACGGCGAGACGGTCACCATCATTCCCGAGGTCAAGGTTGCGCTGCGCGCGTTCTGCGAAGCCGGCCTGATGGCCGCCGGCCAGGACTACGCGTATGGCGGCATGCAGTTGCCGGTGACGCTCGAGAAGGCCGCGTTCGCGTGGTTCAAGGCCGCCAACGTCGGCACCAGCTCGTATCCGTTCCTGACCATCGGCAACGCCAACCTGCTGCTGGCGCACGGCACGCCGGCGCAGATCGACACCTTCGTGCGTCCCGAACTGGAAGGACGCTTCTTCGGCACGATGTGCCTGTCCGAGCCGCAGGCCGGATCGTCGCTCTCGGACATCACCACGCGCGCCGACCACGAGGGCGAATCGCCGCTGGGCCAGCAATACCGGCTGCGCGGCAACAAGATGTGGATCTCGGCCGGCGAGCACGAGTTGTCCGACAACATCGTCCATCTGGTCCTGGCCAAGATCCCCGGCCCGGACGGCAAGCTGATCCCGGGCGTGAAGGGCATTTCCCTGTTCATCGTCCCGAAATACCTGGTCAACGCCGATGGCTCGCTCGGCGAGCACAACGACGTGGTGCTGGCCGGGCTGAACCACAAGATGGGCTATCGCGGCACCACCAACTGCCTGCTGAACTTCGGCGAGGGCATGAAGTACCGCCCGGGCGGCAAGCCCGGCGCCATCGGGTATCTGGTGGGCGAGCCCCACAAGGGCCTGGCCTGCATGTTCCACATGATGAACGAGGCCCGCATCGGCGTGGGCCTGGGCGCCGTGACGCTCGGCTACACGGGCTACCTGCACGCGCTGGACTACGCGCGCAACCGTCCGCAGGGCCGGCCGGTGGGCCCCGGCGGCAAGGACCCGGCGAGCCCGCAGGTGAAGCTGGTGGAACACGCCGACATCCGCCGTATGCTGCTGGCCCAGAAAAGCTACGTGGAAGGCGGCCTGGCGCTGAACCTGTACTGCGCGCGATTGGTCGATGAAGAACACGCGGCCAGGGCGGCTGGCGATGCCAGCCAGCACCGCGAACTGTCGCTGCTGCTCGATATCCTGACGCCGATCGCCAAGAGCTGGCCCTCGCAATGGTGCCTCGAGGCCAACAACCTGGCCATCCAGGTGCACGGCGGCTATGGCTACACGCGCGAGTACAACGTCGAGCAGTTCTACCGCGACAATCGCCTGAACCCGATTCACGAAGGCACGCACGGCATCCAGGGCCTGGACCTGCTGGGCCGCAAGGTGGTCATGCAGGACGGCGCCGCGTTCCGGCTGCTGGGCGAGCGCGTGCGCGCCACCTGCCAGCGCGCGGCGGCCACCGGCGACAAGACGCTGGCCGGGCAGGCCGGTGCGCTCGGCGCGGCAGCCACGCGGCTGGCCGAGGTCACGGCCACCCTGTGGTCGGCGGGTGACCCCGGCGTCACGCTGGCCAACGCATCGGTCTACCTCGAGGCGTTCGGCCACATCGTGGTGGCGTGGATCTGGCTCGAGCAGGCGCTCGTGGCCCAGGCCGCGCTGCCCGGGGCCCAGGGCGAGGATGCCGATTTCTATCGCGGCAAGCTCGCGGCGGCGGCGTTCTTCTACCGCTTCGAGCTGCCGAAGGTCTATCCGCAACTCGATTTGCTGGCCACGCTGGACCGCACCACGCTGGACATGCAGGACGCCTGGTTCTGAGCCCGCGCCCCTATATATATAAGGAGACCATCGATGCATACCATCCAGCAACTGTTCGACCTCAAGGGCCGTACCGCGCTGATTACCGGCGGCTCGCGCGGCCTGGGCCTGCAGATTGCCGAGGCGCTGGGCGAGCAGGGCGCGCGCCTGGTGCTTTCCGCACGCAAGGCCGATGAACTGCAGGCCGCGCAGGCGCACCTGAAGGCGCGCGGCATCGAAGCCGACTGGATCGCCGCCGACGGCGCGCGTGACGACGACATCGCGCGGCTGGCCGACGAGGCGCTCGCCAGGCTCGGCCACGTGGACATCCTTGTCAACAACGCGGGCGCCACCTGGGGCGCCCCGGCAGAAGACCACCCGGTGGAAGCCTGGGACAAGGTGATGAACCTGAACATCCGCGGCCTGTTCCTGCTGACCCAGCGGATCGGCAAGCTGTCGATGATCCCGCGCCGCTATGGCCGCGTGATCAACGTGGCGTCCATCGCCGGGCTGGCGGGCAACCCGCCGGGCACGATGGAGACCATCGCCTACAACACCTCCAAGGGCGCCGTGGTCAACTTCACGCGCACGCTGGCGGCCGAGTGGGGCGAGCACAACATCACGGTCAACGCGCTGGCGCCGGGCTTCTTTCCGTCGAAGATGACCCAGGGGTCGCTCGACCGCCTTGGCGTGGAGGCCATGTGCGCCGGCGTGCCGCTGCACCGGCTGGGCGACGACGAAGACCTGAAGGGCGCCGCGCTGCTGTTCGCGTCGGCGGCCGGCAAGCACATCACCGGCCAGGTCCTGGCCGTGGACGGCGGCGTGAGCGCGGTCTGAGCATGCAAACCAACGGCTTTCACCACAAGATTCCCTTTCTCTCCGACCTCGGGGTGCGCTGCAACTTCATGGAAGACGGCCGCAGCGAGATCGAACTCGACCTGCTGGAGCGCCACCAGAACAGCTGGGACATGGCCCACGGCGGCGTGCTGATGACGCTACTGGACGTGGCCATGGCCGTGGCCGGCCGTTCCGCCGACGCCGATGGGCGCGGCGTGGTCACCATCGAGATGAAGACCAGCTTCATGGCACCGGGGCGCGGCAAGCTGACCGCGCGCGGCGTGGCCGTGCATCGCACCTCGACGATGGTGTTCTGCGAGGGCGAGATCGTCGATGCCGGCGGCAGTATCGTGTCGAAGGCATCCGGCACGTTCAAGTACATCAAGCGCATGCCGCCCAAGCGGGAGCCCGGGGCGGCCGATTCCGGCGCGGACGGCTGAGGACCGCCCGCCGCATACTCCTCGTATTTTTACGAACGTATCTGTATCTCTTACCGAGCGAAGGAACCTGACATGTCGAAGCAAACCTATCAGCGCATCGTCCTGGCGTCGCGCCCCACGGCCGCCGTCACGCCCGACAACTTCCGCCTCGAGACCGTGCCCGTGCCCGAGCTGGCCGACGGCCAGGTGCTGGTGCGCAACCACTACCTGTCGCTCGATCCCTATATGCGTGGCCGCATGAGCGAAGCCAAGTCGTACGCCAATCCGCAGCCGCTGAACGAAGTCATGATCGGCGGCACCGTGGGCGAGGTCGTGGCGAGTAAGAATCCCAAGTGGAATGTCGGCGACAAGGTCGTCGGCATGTTCGGCTGGCAGGAGATGGGCGTCACCGACGGCAGCGGCATGCAGAAAGTGGACACCACCCACATCCCGCTGTCGGCCTACCTGGGTTCGGTGGGCATGACCGGCGTGACCGCCTGGTACGGACTGAACAAGATCATCGCGCCCAAGGCTGGCGAGACCATCGTGGTCAGCGCCGCGTCGGGCGCCGTGGGCAGCGTGGTCGGCCAGCTGGCCAAGCTCCAGGGCTGCCGCGTGGTGGGCGTGGCCGGCGGCAAGGAGAAATGCGACTACGTGGTCAAGGAACTCGGCTTCGACGCCTGCGTGGACTACAAGGCCGCCAAGGACGCCAAGGAACTCTACGCGATGGTCAAGACAGTCACCCCCGACGGCATCGACGGCTACTTCGAGAACGTTGGCGGCGATATCCTCGACGTGGTGCTGTCCCGCCTGAACGCCTTCGCGCGCGTGGCGGTGTGCGGCCTGATCGCCGGCTACGACGGCCAGGACATGCCGATCCGCAACCCGCGCGCCATCCTGGTGTCGCGCGCGCGGATCGAGGGCTTTATTGTCTCGGAGCACATGGACGTGTGGCCGCAGGCGCTGAAGGAACTCGGCACCTACGTGGCGCAGGGCAAGATCAAGTTCCGCGAGAGCATCGCCCAGGGCCTGGCCAGCGCGCCGGAAGCCTTCATGGGCCTGCTGAAGGGCAGGAACTTCGGCAAGCAGCTCGTCAAACTCGTATAAGTCCGATTATTCCTTCGGCGCAGACCGCCGTGGACCGGCGCAGACCGGCATCTGTCTATATATATAGGAGCCCCCCATGAACGCCCCGCAACCCGCCGCCCGCACCGACGACATCGGCGCGGGCCTGTCCGAAGAGGTCAAGGCCCGCTACCGCAACCTGCCGCGCCCGCCGCAGTTCGACACCCCGGCGCAGGAGCGCCTGCACCGCAAGCAGCGGCTGGCGGCGGCGTTCCGGCTGTTCTCGAAATTCGGGTTCGACGAAGGCGTGGCCGGCCATATCACCGCGCGCGACCCCGAATTCGAGGACACGTTCTGGGTTAACCCATTTGGCGTGCACTTCAGCCAGGTCAATGTCTCGAACCTGATCCGCTGCGACCACCACGGCAACGTGGTGGAGGGCGACTACCCGGTCAACGCGGCGGCATTCGCCATCCATTCGCGCGTGCACCAGACCCGGCCCGATGCCGTGGCCGCGGCGCACTCGCACAGCACCCACGGGCGGGCGTGGTCCACGCTGGGCCGTACGCTGGACCCGCTGACGCAGGATGTCTGCGCGTTCTACAACGATCACGCGCTGTACGACGATTTTGGCGGCGTGGTGGTGGAACTGGACGAGGGCCAGCGCATTGCCAACGCGCTGGGCGCCAGCAAGGCCGCCATCCTGCAGAATCATGGCCTGCTGACCGTCGGCAAGACCGTGGACGAGGCCGCCTGGTGGTTCATCACGATGGAACGGTCGTGCCAGGTGCAGTTGCTGGCCGAGGCCGCGGCGGCACGCACCAACGCGCCGCTGAAGATCATTGGCGACGCGGCCGCGCGGCAGGCATACTCCATTGTCGGCACCGCACAGGCGGGCTGGTTCCAGTTCCAGCCGCTGTACGCGCGCATCGTGCGCGAGCAGCCCGACCTGCTGGAATGAACCTGACCCGGAGCCCTGAAGCGCATGCCTGACATCATCCTGCATCAATACGCCACGTCGCCGTTTTCCGAGAAAGTGCGTCTCGTACTCGGCGCCAAGGGCCTGACCTGGAACGCGGTGGAGATTCCGCCGATCCTGCCCAAGCCAGACCTGCTGGCGCTGACCGGCGGCTACCGCCGGACGCCGGTGATGCAGATTGGTGCGGACATCTACTGCGATACGGCGCTGATCTGCGACGTGCTGGACCGCCTGTCGCCCCAGCCGCCGCTGTACCCGGCCATCGCGCCGGCGCAGTCGCGCATCATGGCGGCATGGTTGGACGGCGTGCTGTTCACCGCCTCGGTCACGTATGCGATGCAGCCGGCCGGCGTGCAGCAGATGCTGGCCCACCTGACGCCGGCCCAGGTCCAGGCTTTCATGGCGGACCGCAAGGCCATGCGCGGCGATACCAACGCGCTGCGCATGCCACTGCCCGAGGCCGCGGCGATGCTGCACGAGACGCTGGGCCGCCTGCAGGAACAATTCGCGGCCGGAGTGCAGCACGTGGCGGGGCCGGCGCTGTCGATCGCCGATTTCTCGCTGTTCCACAACCTCTGGTTCATCCGCCGCGCCCAGTCGCTGGCGGCCATCCTCGACGGCTACCCGCTGGTCAAGACCTGGTTCGCGCGCATGCAGGCGTACGGACACGGCAAGCTGCGCGTGGTGCCGCCCGAGACGGCCATCGCCGACGCGCTGACCCACGACCCGCTGCCGCACGACACCACCATCCTGCCCGGCAGCGGCCTGTCGGGCGGCGACGCGGTCAGCGTCACGCCCACCGACTATGCGAAGGACCCCGTGGCCGGCGTGCTGCTGACGCTGACCGAACACGTGGTCACGATCCGCCGGCAGGACCCGCGCGCGGGCGCCGTCAACGTCCATTTTCCAAGGCAGGGCTACCACGTGCAGCCCGCGGCCTGATCCCCGCATCACACCACAACACATGGCCCGGAGGAGACAACGATGAAACAGTTCGAGAACAAGGTGGCGGTCATTACCGGCGGCGCATCCGGCTTCGGCAAGGAATTAGCCCGCATTGGCGCCTCGCTGGGCATGAAGCTGGTGCTGGCCGATGTGCAGGAAGATGCCCTTGATGTCACCGTGGCCGAGTTCAAGGCCCAGGGCGCGCAGGTGATCGGCCTGCGCACCGATGTGTCGCGCGCCGAGGACGTGCAGGCGCTGGCCGACGCGGCCATGACCGCGTTCGGCGAGGTCAACCTGCTGTTCAACAACGCCGGCGTTGGCGCCGGCGGCCTGCTTTGGGAGAACACCCAGAAGGACTGGGACTGGGTGCTCGGCGTCAACCTGTACGGCGTGATCCATGGCGTGCGGATCTTCACGCCGCTGATGCTGGCCGCCGCGAAGCAGGACCCGGGCTACCAGGGGCACATCGTCAATACGGCGTCGATGGCGGGGCTGCTGAACCCGCCGGCTATGGGCGTCTACAACGTGTCCAAGCACGCGGTGGTGTCGCTCTCGGAATCGCTGTACCAGGATCTGAGCCTGGTGACGGAACAGGTGCATTGCTCGGTGCTCTGCCCTTACTTCGTGCCCACCGGCATCAGCCAGTCGCAGCGCAACCGGCCGGTGGGGCTCGCCAACGAGGCGCCGCCCACGCGCTCGCAGCTGGTCTCGCAGGCGTTGTCCGACAAGGCGGTCAATTCGGGCAAGGTCTCGGCGGCGGACGTGGCGCAACTGACCTTCGATGCCATCCGCGACGAAAGCTTCTATATTTACTCCCACCCGCAGGCACTGGAGACGGTGCGGCAGCGCATGGAAGACATCGTCGGCCAACGCAATCCGAGCGATCCGTTTGGCGACAAGCGTGAAGTGCGCGCCGGCCTGATCGCCGCGCTGCGCGGCTGAGCCCCCAGGTCGGACAAGAAGAAATGGCGATGGAGACCGCGATGACAACACCCGCCGTGATTCAGCATCTGCAATTTGCCAATCTGCCCAACGGCACGCGGCTGCACTACGCCAGCGCCGGGGAGCAGGGCAGGCCGCTGGTGCTGTTCGTGCATGGTTTCCCGGAGTTCTGGTTCGCATGGGAGAACCAGTTGGCGGAGTTCGGGCAGACGCATTTCGCGGTGGCGCCCGACCTGCGCGGCTTCAATCTCTCCAGCAAGCCCGCCGCCGTGGAGGCGTACAAGCCGAAGCACCTGGTGGAAGACCTCACGCAGTTCGTGCGCGCGCTCGGCTACCAGCGGTGCGTGATCGTGGCGCACGACTGGGGCGGGGCGGTCTGCTGGAACCTCGCCATCCAGCACCCGGATCTGGTGGAGCGGCTCATTATCGTCAACTCGCCGCATCCCTATGTATTCGCGCGCGCGTTGTCGGCCGATCCGGCGCAGCAGCAGGCGTCCGCCTATATGAACTGGCTGCGCAAGCCCGGCGCCGAGCAGGCGCTGGCCGCCAACGACTTCGCGTTATTGGAGAAAATGCTAACCGGCGACGCTGACCGGCTGCCCGCCTGGTTCGATGTCGAGACGCGCGCGAAGTACCACGCGGCGTGGTCGCCGCCGGGCGAGGAGGACAGCCATCCGCTTACGGGCAGCGTGAATTACTACCGCGCAACGCCGATGCACCCGCCTGCTCCCGGCGACGCCCCGCCCGATATCTCCCGCCTCGATCCGGCCGCGTTCACCGTGCGCGTGCCAACGCTCGTGATCTGGGGCGAGAACGACCGCGCGCTGCCCAAGTCGCTGGCGGACGGCCTCCCGGACTTCGTGCCGGACCTGCGCCTGGAGAGGATTCCCGAAGGCACGCACTGGATCATCCACGAGCAGCCCGAGCGGATCAACCTGCTGATCCGCAGCGCGCTGCCCTGACGGGTTGCGGTGCTAGGTCAACCGTTCGCGGTATAGCCGGTAGTTCTCGTCGTCGAAGCAGACAAAGGTTACCTGCTCGATGCTGGGCGCTTTGAGTAGCGCGTCGCGCACGGCGTTGATGGCGATGTCCACGGCGCGCTCGCGCGGAAAGCCGTAGATGCCGGTGCTGATATTGGGGAAGGCAATGGTGCGCAAGCCCTGTTCGCCGGCCAGCCGGATGCTGTGGCGGTAGGCGCTCGCCAGTTGCGCGTCTTCGTTCTGGCTGCCGCCTTTCCAGACCGGCCCCACCGCATGAATGACGTAGGGGGCCGGCAACAGGCCGCCCGTGGTGATGACGGCCTCGCCGGTGGGGCAGCCACCCTGGGCGTCGCGGATCTCGCGGCAGGCGGCCATGATCGCCGGCCCGCCCGCGCCGTGAATGGCGCCATCCACGCCGCCGCCGCCCAACAGGCCGCTGTTGGCGGCGTTGACGATGGCATCCACCTCGATCCTTGTGATATCCCCGTGTACAACCTGCAAGTGCTCGCCTGTCATGGTGTCTCCCTTGGAATATGCTTCCAGCATAGCCGCAGATGAACAATGAGTGGCCGATGATCGCGCGGAATTGATATCAGAGCACGTTGTGAGGGTTATTTCGTAATGCTGCACATGCAAAACGCTGGCATGATACGTAAAACGAACGGTCGTTCACTATTCGAACTTCGACCGCACTCAGAGACAAATTCCACGCGTTCGCTTCATGTCCGCCAAGCCTTCACCGACCGCTGACGGGTCCGGTATCTTTCCCGGCATGCCCGCGCAGCCGCTCGACCCGCAGGTCGCGCAGTTGCTGGAGCTGATCGCGCGCGCCAAGCGTCCGCCCATCCACGCGCTGGAGCCGGCCGACGCCAAGATCGCCTACGAGAAGAGCGCGCCGATCCTCGATATCTCGCCGGCACCCGTGCATGGCGTGGAGGACTTCCACGTCACGGCGCGCGAGGGCCATGCCATTCCCGTGCGGCTTTACGCGCCGCGCGAGGCCAGTTGGGCCGATCCGCTGCCGCTGCTGGTCTACTACCATGGCGGCGGGTTCACCGTGGGCAGCGTCAATTCGCACGATGCGCTGTGCCGGCAGTTCTGCCTGGGCGCGGAATGCCTGGTGCTCTCGGTGGACTACCGGCTCGGACCCGAGTGGAAGTTCCCGACGGCGGCCAACGATGCGTTCGACGTGATGCACTGGGTGTTCGGCGAAGCCGCGCGGCTCGGCGCCGATCCGGCGCGGATCGCGCTGGGCGGCGACAGCGCCGGCGGCACGCTGGCCGCCGCCTGCGCCGTGGAGGCGCGCAACGCGGGCCTCGACCCGGTGTTGCAGATGCTGCTCTATCCGGGCACCTGCGCCCGGCAGGACACGCCCTCGCACCGTGCGCTGGCCGACGGCTACCTGCTGACGGCGGACATGATCCAGTGGTTTTTCTCGCAATACCTTGATCGGGACGCCAGCCGCGACGACTGGCGCTTCGCGCCGCTCGACGGCGGGGGCCACGGGGCCGATGTGCGCGGCGTCTGCCCGGCGTGGATCGCCGTGGCCGGCTATGACCCGCTGCGTGACGAGGGCAGGGCCTATGCCGCCAAGCTCGAGGCGGCCGGCGTGCCGGCCACGCTGGCCGACTATCCATCGATGATTCACGATTTTTTCAAGCTCGGCCGCTTTGTGCCGGCCGTGGCGCAAGCGCACGCCGATGCCAACGGCGCGCTGCGCACGGCATTTCAAACCTGAAGCACCTGAAGTCGCAATCGCAATATCGCTAAATTGCAGCAAGGAAGGAGACAGAGAATTATGCAACGCCGCCATTTCATCGCCCGCGCGGGCATGCTCGCCGCCACGGCCGCGATCGGATTTGCCGCCCTGCCGGCCCACGCGCAGGCGGACAAGTTCCCGAACCGGCCGATCCGCCTGATCATCGGCTATACGGCGGGCGGCTCCACCGACATCCCGTTCCGGGTGTTGGCTGACAACGCCTCGAAGATCCTCGGCCAGCCCGTGATCGTCGAGAACAAGCCCGGCGCCGGTGGCGTGCTGCCGGCCCAGCTGATGCAGTCCACCGCGCCGGACGGCTACACGCTGGCCCAGGTGGCCATGCCGGTCTACCGCCTGCCGTACACGACCAAGATCAACTGGGACCCGGTAAAGGATCTCACGTACGTGATCAACCTGGCCGGCTATTCGTTCGGCCTGGTGGTGCCCGCCGATTCCCCGATCAAGACCATGCAGGAGTATGTGGCCTACGCCAAGGCCAATCCGGGCAAGCTGACCTACGGCTCGCCGGGCTCGATGACCACGCTGCACCTGACCATGGAAGAACTGGCCATGCGCCAGAACGTGCAGTTCTCGCATATTCCCTACAAGGGCAACTCGGAGTCGATGCAGGCACTGCTGGGCGGCCACGTGATGTCGGTGGCCGACACGCCGGCCTGGGCGCCGTATGTGGAATCGGGCAAGCTGCGCCTGCTGTCCACCTGGGGCGAGAAGCGCTCGGCGCGCTTCCCGAACGTGCCCACGCTGAAGGAGCTGGGCATGGGCATCGTGCAGACCTCGCCCTTCGGCCTGGTGGCGCCCAAGGGCACGGACCCGAAGATCGTCCAGAAACTGCATGACGCGTTCAAGAAGGCGATGGAAATGCCGAACTACCGCGAGTCGCTGGCCAAGTTCGACATGGAGCCGTACTACATGAGCAGCGAGCAGTACGCGGCGTTTGCGGCGGAGACGGTCAAGAAGGAAAAGGCCATCATCGAGAAGCTCGGCCTGGCCAAGGCGCAGTAGTCATGGCCAAGACGGACTTCAGGCACAGCGTGCCGCTACGGGTGCGCTGGGCCGAGGTGGACCCGCAGTCGATCGTCTTCAACGCGCACTACCTGACCTATTGCGATATCTGCGTGACCGAGTACTGGCGCGCGGTGGGCATCCGGTATCCCGAGGACGTGCTGCACGCGCACGGGGTGGACATCTACGTGGTCAAGTCCACGCTCGAGTACCACGCCTCGGCCAGGTTCGACGACATGCTGGAGATTCGGGGCCGGATGGCAAGGCTGGGGCGCTCCAGCATGCTGTTCCGCGTGGAGATGTATCGCGGCGAGGAACACCTGATCACGGGCGAGGTGGTCTACGTGTGCGCGGACCCGGCCACGCAGAAGTCGGCGCCGATTCCGGCGCAGGTCAGGGAGACGATCGAGGGGTACGAGGCGGTGAAGCCGGCGGGGTAGGTTCGGCTTTACGCGCAATCGCAACCGCATCCCGCAGGTTCGCTCGCAGCATCTCCACACCGCCAACGTAGCCTCCGAGAGCGTCGGTCGCTCGCGCCTCGATTTCGTCGGCCGACGTCAACCCCGCCGCCACCAGCGCATGTATGTCTTCCCTGTCGTTATCGGCCAGCCGGGCGATCTTGCTGACCGCGAGATCGGTCGGGGAGAGCACCCGAACGCGGATTTGCTCGAGGCCGAGGTCGACCGGGATGGAATCTTCCTGGTAGTCCTCGTGCATCAGCGCAAAGGTGGAGTTGTAATTTGTGTCCAGGTAGATCACCTGGGTGGAGCTGTCCTCAAGGGTGACCTCCACCAGAAGATCCTGCGGCAACATGACCCGGCCGGAGAACTCGGCATCGACATCGGTGGTGACGCGACTTGCGGTGTAGAGGTGCACTGCCATCCCGCCCGCCAGATACACCGTCAAGGGCTTTCGCAAAGACAGGCGTCCCTCGAGCTGCTTCAACAGTTCGCGAAGACCTTCCGCGAGGGCTGTGTGTGTGTGAAAGTGGGTTTGGGGCAGCATTTCAGCCAAGGCGAAGCTGCAGTGTCAGCATATCCCGCAGCCGCGGGACGCTCATCACCCAACCGTTGCGCACCACCTGGGCACTTTCCACCAGCTCGGCAGGGTGCTGATGAAAGTACTGCTCGCTGGCCACCCTCAGCCTCGTCGATTCAGCAGGCAGGCGTGGACGAAGAACCATCGAGGCGAGGCGAAACACGTTCGCCTCGCGTTGATCCGCAGCGCCCATGAGTTCACCCTTGGCCGCAGCCGCACAGCGGTTCAGCAAATCGCGCTCCTTATCCCTGGCTGTCATGGTTCGCTCCAAACGACTGCGGGACAAGAAGCGCCCGCCACTGGAAGCACTTTACCGGTTTCGGGTGGCGGTCTCAAATCTGACTGCTGTATTGGTGTGGCGCATAAGGCACAGGCTCAATGCCCAACCCCTGCATCCTCCATATACCCGCGGATCACGTCGTCGAAGCTTGCATCGCCCTCGAAGCCCAGCGCCACGGCGCGCGACGCGTCCCACGCGGCGGGCCACGTCCCCACGATCTTTTCCACGCGGTCCTCGCGCTCCCACGTCACGCGGTCGGCCACCGCATCGCCGGCCACGCGCCGCAGCGCTTCCACCATCTGCTGCGCCGTCACGGACAGCCCCGGCAGGTTCACCACGCGGCGATTGCCGAAGCGTTCCCCATCGAGTTCGATGCCATTGACCAGCGCCGTGATCGCGCCGCGCGGCGACAACAGCCATAGCGGCGTGCCGGGCGCCACCGGGCAATTGGCCGTCTCGCCGGCCAGCGGCTCGCGGATGATGCCGCTGGCAAACGACGACGCCGCCGCGTTGGGCTTGCCCGGCCGCACGCTGATGGTCGGCAGCCGCAGCACGCGGCCATCGACAAAGCCGCGCCGGCTGTAGTCGGACAGCAGCAACTCGCCAATCGCCTTCTGCGCGCCATACGACGACTGCGGATTCAGCGCGGTATCGTCCTGCACCACGGCCGGCAGCTTGCCGCCATACACGGCCACCGAGCTGGTGAATACCACGCGCGGGCGATGGCCCAGCTGCCGGCAGGTCTCCAGCAGCGCGCGCGACGCATCGAGGTTCACGCGCATGCCCAGGTCGAAATCGGCCTCGGCCTGGCCGCTGACCACGGCCGCCAGGTGGAACACGGCGCCGGTGTCGGCGTCCATCGCGCGGCCCAGCACGGCCGGATCGGACAGGTCGCCCGTGACCACGCGCACGCGCGCGTCGTCGATCTGGGGCGCCACCACGTCGAGCAGCGTCAGGCGGTCGATCGCAACGGCCTTGCCATCGAGGTTCAGCGTGCCGCGCTTGAGCAGCAGGCGGGCCAGTTGCAGGCCCAGGAAGCCGGCGCCGCCGGTAATCAGTACATTCATGGTTGCAGCAATGTCCGTGTTGTCGTTCAGCGATTGAGGTAAGGCTTGAGCCAGCCCAGCCCGGCCGAGGTACCCGCGCGCGGGCGGTACTCGCAGCCGATCCAGCCGGCGTAGCCAAGCTCGTCCATCACATTGAACAGGTAGGGGTAGTTCAGCTCGCCGAGGTCCGGCTCGTGGCGGTCCGGCACGCCGGCGATCTGGATATGGCCGATGCCGGCGAAGTCGCGCCGGAGCTTGACCGCCAGGTCGCCTTCCATGATCTGGCAGTGGTAGCAGTCGAACTGCACCTTGAGGTTGGCCGCGCCCACCTGCGCGCAGATGGCCTGGCCGTCGTCCTGGCGGTTCAGGAAGTAGCCGGGCATGTCGCGCGTGTTGATCGGCTCGATCAGCACCGTCACGCCATGCGCGGCCGCCGAGGCGGCGGCATAGGCCAGGTTCTCGAGGTAGGTGGCCCGGCAGCGCGCGCGGTCCGCCTCGGCGGGCACCAGGCCGGCCATCACATGCACGCGGTCATTGCCGATCACGCCGGCGTATTCCAGCGCGCGCGCGAACGCGGTGCGGAACTCGGCCTCGCGGCCGGGCAGGGCGGCCGTGCCGCGCTCGCCCGCGGCCCAGTCGCCGGGCGGCGCGTTGAACAGCGCCTGGACCAGGCCGTTGTCGTCGAGCCGCTTGCGGATCTCGGCGGCCGGATGATCGTACGGGAACAGATACTCGACCGCCTGGAAGCCGTCCGCCGCCGCGGCGGCGAAGCGGTCCAGGAAATCGTGCTCGGTGTACATCATCGACAGGTTCGCGGCAAAGCGCGGCATGGCGGGTCTCCTTGAGGGTTCGGTTTCAGCGGTTGACCATCTTCGAGGGCGTCAGCCACACCAGCAGGGCGCCCACCACGAGGATGCTGGACATCACGTACATCGGCAGCTGCGTGCTCTGCGTCAGGTCCTTCAGCGTGCCCACCACGTAGGGCGAGACAAAGCCGGCGAGGTTGCCCACCGAGTTGATCACGGCGATGCCCGATGCGGCGGCGATGCCCGACAGGAACGCCGTGGGCAGCGACCAGAACAGCGGCGCGCAGGTGAGCACCCCGGCGGCGGCCAGCGACAGCGCCGCGACGGCCACCACGGTATTGTGGGTGAACGACGCCGCGATGGCAAAGCCCACCGCGCCCATCAGCGCCGGCACGATCAGGTGCCAGCGGCGCTCGCGGCGCGCGTCGGCGCTGTGGCCCAGCAGGTTCATGACGACGATCGCGCAGAGGAACGGAATGGCGGAGAGCAGGCCGATGTTCAGGTTGCCGGCGACGCCGCTGGCCTTGACCAGCGTGGGCATCCAGAACGTCAGCGCGTACTGGCCCGTCACGAAGCAGAAGTAGATCAGGCACATCCACCACACGCGGCGGTCGCTGAACACGGCGCCCAGCGAATGCACGCCGCGCTGGCCGCCGGCGGTGGCCGCCGCGCTCGCGCTGCGCTCGTCCTCCTCGATGTTGCGCTTGAGCACGCGCTTCTCGTCGGCGTTGAGCCACGGCGCCTTGTCGATGCCGTCGCGCAGCACGAAGACCGTCACGACGCCGATCAGGAATGCCGGCAGCGCCTCGATGAAGAACATCCATTGCCAGCCGGCCCAGCCGTGGCTGTCGTGGAATGCGTCCATGATCCAGCCCGAGAGCGGATTGCCGAGCATGCCGGCCACCGGGATGCCCGACATGAACAGCGCGATCATCTTGGCGCGGCGATGGGCCGGGTACCAGTAGGTCAGGTACAGGATCACACCGGGGTAGAAACCCGCCTCGGCCAGGCCGAGCAGGAAGCGCATGGCGTAGAACGTGGCGGGCGTCTTCACGAACACGAACAGCGCCGAGATGATGCCCCACGTGATCATGATCCGCGCAATCCAGATGCGCGCGCCGATGCGGTGCATCAGCAGGTTGCTGGGCACCTCGAACAGGAAATAGCCGATGAAGAACAGCCCGGCGCCGAGGCCGAACACGGTTTCCGAGAACTGCAGGTCCTGCGCCATCTGCAGCTTGGCAAAGCCCACGTTCACGCGATCCAGGTAGGCAATCACGTAGCAGAGCATCAGGAACGGCATGATGCGCCAGAACACCTTGTTGTAGGCGCGTTTCTCGACGGCGGCATCGGCATCGAGCCGGCCGTTGGCGGGGATGGCGGCCGCGCTGGCCGCTGGTTGCGAAGCATTCACGGTGTGGTCTCCAGATTCATGGCCGTCGGGCGACGGCCGGCAATCGTTGGCACGAGCGCATCCCGCGCGGATGCCGGGGGCACCACGCAGGTTGCGTCGCGTTGTTCGTCGCTTGTTTTTTTAGGGGGCGTTCTACTGATCGACGGTGTACGGGGCCGGGCTACCAGCGTGCCTTGAAGGCATCGCGGAGCTCGGCCAGGGCAGCCTCATCCAGGCTCGCGCGGCCGGCAAAGCCGGCCTGGTCCTTGAGCATCATCCATAGCTTGGCGGTCTCCTCCAGTTCTTCCAGCGCGTACGCCGCGCGCGAGACGCTGTCTTCCCACACCACCGGGCCCAGCCGCGCCAGCAGCACGCCGCGCACGCTGTTGGCCAGCGTGGCCACGCGCGCGGCCACGGCCGGGTCGCCGGGACGGTGATACGGAATCAGCGGAATATGGCCCACCTTCATCACGTAATAGGGCGTGATGGGCGGCAGGACATCGTCGGGCTGCCAGACGCCAGCCAGCGTCAGCGCCACCAGGTGCGTGGAGTGGGTATGGACCACGCCATGCACATTGGGATTGTTGTCGTAGACGGCGCGATGGAGCGTCAGCGTCTTCGATGGCTTGTCGCCGGACACCCAGCCGCCATCCAGGCCCACCTTGGCCACGGCGGCCGGATCGAGCGTGCCCAGGCAGGCATCGGTGGGCGTGATCAGCCAGCCGTCGTCGAGCCGCGCGCTGATGTTGCCGGCCGTGCCCACGGTGTAGCCGCGCTGGTAAAGACTGGCGCCGACGCGGCAGATTTCCTCGCGCAGCGCCGATTCGGCGCGGGCGCTCGACTGACGGGTCATTGCGCGCCTCCAAGCTGGCGCAGCGCCACGTCGAAGAAGTCCTCGCCGCCGAAGTTGCCCGATTTCAGCGCCAGCGCCAGCGGCGCGTCATCGAGTGTGACCGTGGCCGGCACGCCCGGTGCGATCTGCGTGCCGATGCGCAGCGCCTGCACGCCCAGCGCCTGTACCACGGCGCCCGAGGTTTCGCCACCGGCCACCACGAAGCGGCGGGTGCCGCGCGCCTTCAGCGCGGCGGCAATCCCGGCCAGCGCCTGTTCCACCAGATGGCCGGCGCGCGCCACGCCCAGTTCGGCCTGCACGGCCTTGACCTGGTCCGGCGTGGTGGTGGCGTAGAGCAGCACGGGCTGGTCGTGGTCGGCCGCAAAGGCCAGCGCCTCGTCCACCACGGCCTCGCCGCGCGCCAGCCGCAGCGGATCGATGCGCAGCGCGGGGCGCTTCTGTGCGATCCATTGCGCCACCTGGCCATTGGTCGCGCGCGATGCGCTCCCTGCCAGCACCACGCCGTGGCCGTTGACAGCCGGCACCTCGGCGGCATCGCTGCGCTGCGGCAGCAGGCCGGCGCGGCGGAAATTCTCGGGCAGGCCCAACGCAATGCCCGATCCGCCCGTGATCAGCGGCAGGTCCGCGCAGGCTTCGCCCAGCGTGAACAGGTCGGCATCGGAGACCGCATCGGCAATCGCCAGGCGCACACCTTCGCCACGCAGCGCGCCGATGCGCGCGCGGGTCTCGCCGGCGCCGCGCGCCACGGTGTCGTAGCGCAGCAGGCCCACCTTGCCCAGGCTCTGGCGCTGCAGCACGCGCACCAGGTTCGCGTCGGTCATCGGCGTAAGCGGATGGTGCTCCATGCCCGATTCGTTCAGCAGCGCATCGGCCACGAACAGGTAGCCACGGAAGATGGTGCGGCCGTTCTCGGGAAAGGCCGGGCAGGCAATCGTGAAATCGCTGCCCAGCGCATCGAGCAGCGCCTCGGCCACGGGGCCGATGTTGCCCGCGTCCGTGGAGTCGAAGGTGGAGCAGTACTTGAAGACGAACTGGCGGCAGCCCTGCGCGCGCAGCCATTGCAGCGCGGCCAGCGATTGCGCCACGGCCTCGGCGGCGGGAATCGTGCGCGACTTCAGCGCCACGACGATGGCGTCGGCCTCGACCTTGGCGGCGCCGCTGGCCGTGCCCGACGGCGGCACGCCAATCGTCTGCACCGTGCGCATGCCGTTGCGGACCAGCGTGTTGGCCAGGTCGGTGGCCCCGGTGAAGTCGTCGGCGATGCAGCCGAGCAGGGGAGTGTGAGTCATCATCGGCCGATCCTCACTTGTCCTGAGCCTGGGCCTTGCCCGAGGGCAGGGCGATGCCGGGGAAGATCTTGATGACGGCCGAGTCGTCCTCGCCGCCATGGCCGGCGGTGGAGGCCATCATGAACATCTGGTGCGCGGCGGCCGACAGCGGCAGCGGGAATTTGCTCGTGCGCGCGGTGTCCAGCACCATGCCCAGGTCCTTGACGAAGATGTCCACGGCCGAGAGCGGCGTGTAGTCGCCGGACAGGATATGCGGCACGCGGTTCTCGAACATCCACGAATTGCCGGCGCTGTGCGTGATGACGTCGTAGAGCGCGTCGGGGTCCACGCCCTCGCGCAGGCCCAGCGCCATGGCCTCGGCCGCCGCGGCGATATGCACGCCGGCCAGCAACTGGTTGATGATCTTGACCTTGGACCCGGCGCCGTGCGCGTTGCCCAGCCGGTAGACCTTGCCCGAGATCGCGGCCAGCACGTCCTCGGCCAGCGCGTACGCCTCGGCCGGGCCGGACGTCATCATGGTCATTTCGCCACTGGCGGCGCGTGCCGCGCCACCGGAGACCGGCGCGTCCAGCATCAGCAGGCCGTGCCCGGCCAGCCGCTTGCCCAGGGCCTCGGCAAAGCCGGGCGGCACCGTGGCGCTGGCGATGACCAGCTTGCCGGCGCCCATCGCCGCCACCGCGCCATGGTCGCCAAACAACACGGCCTCGGTCTGCGCGGCATTGACCACGAGCGTGATCACCACGTCACAGCGCGCACCCATTTCGGCCGGGCTCGCGCACGGCACGCCGCCGGCATCGGCAAAGCGTTGCAGCACCTCGGGGCGCAGGTCGCAGGCGTGGACCTTGAAACCGGCACGCAGCAGCGACTGCGCGACGCCATTGCCCATGGCGCCCAGACCGATGACGCCGACATTGCGGGACATAGCAATTCTCCTACGTAGAGTTCAGTGCGGTGTTTAGTGCGAGCGGAGGCCGTCGCGTTCGTCCGGCGTGTCCTCGCCCAGTTGCGAGAGGCGGCGCGCGGCGTTGTACATATGGGTCTGCGCGGCGTTGCGCGCGGCGTCGGCATCGCCGGCGCGGATGGCGGCCACGATGGCCTGGTGTTCCTCGCGCACCTGGCGCGAGAAGTCCTCGCGGCGTGCCTCGTTGGTGCGGGTCACGCGCGTGGCGGCTTCCAGGTACTGGCTCAGGAAGGCCAGCGTCTTGAGGAAATAGGGGTTGCCGGTGGCCTCGGCGATGGCGCGGTGAAAAGCCACGTCAGCCTGCACGCCGTCGCCGCCCTCGGCCACGGTGGCATCCAGCCGTGCCAGCGCGGCATCGATATTGGCCATGGCCGCATCGGTGCGGCGGCGCGCGGCCTGGGCGGCCACCTCGGCCTCGATCGAGCGGCGCAACTCCACGATCTGGAGCACCGATTCGAGCGTGCCGGTATCGGTGTAGTCGATGCGCAGCGGCCGAATGCCGGCCTGCTCGGTCACGAACACACCGCTGCCCTGGCGCGATTCCACCAGGCCCTCGTACTTCAGCCGCGCAATGGCTTCGCGGACCACGGTGCGGCTCACGCCGAATGCCTCGGACAGCACGGCCTCGGTGGGCAGCTTGGCGCCACGGGGGAACGTGCCGCCCTCGATCTTCTCCAGCAGTTGCTCGGCAACGCTGTCGGTCAGGGCACGGGCGGGAATTTTCTGGAAAACTGGCACGGCAGGTACGTCCGGTGATCAGGTAGTCAGGTCATCATACAAATTTTTGATGGATCTGCCGACCGGGGAAACCCCTATTGGGGCAATCTGGTGCAGTCTGTGGGGGCCGAGGCGTATGATTGCGCCTCTCTACAGACTTGCTTCCCGGACCGCATCATGGCTTCCCATCCGACTGAAACCGTTATCGTCTGCGCCTGGGCCGAGGCCCGCGAGCGCGCCCGCGCCATCCGCTACAGCGTGTTCGTCGAAGAGCAGGGCGTGCCGGTGGCGCTGGAATGGGACGACATGGACGAGCCGAGCTGGCACGCGCTGGCCTTCGCCGCCGACGGCACGCCCGTGGCCACGGGCCGCCTGCTGCCGGACGGCCACATCGGCCGCATGGCGGTGCTGAAGGTGGCGCGCGGCAGCGGCATGGGCGCCAGGGTTCTGGACGCCCTGATGGCCAAGGCCGCCGAGCTTGGCTACCGCGAGCTGATCCTCAACGCGCAGACCCACGCGGCGCCGTTCTATGCGCGCGTGGGATTCGAACAGGTGGGCGCGGAGTTCGAGGAAGCGGGGATTCCGCATGTGGAGATGCGCAAGATCATCCGCTAAAGTCGCGTGAGTGACTTACTCGGCACAAATCGCGCGGGTCAGCGAATACCGCGAGTCTGGTCGGCATCGCTCCGCCGTTGACCTGTATCAAGCCGAAATGAGCACATGGCCTATGCTTTGGATTGGGCTGCTGCCGTAGTTGCCCTGTCAACCGTAGGCTCAGGGGCTTCACGCAAGATGCAGGAACAACATGACCTGAATCCGATCGGCCAGGTGACGGCGGTGCGCGGCCCCGTGGTGGACGTGCGCTGCGGCCTGCTGCCGCCGATTGGCCATGCGCTGCGGCTTCAGCTGGATGGGGCGTCCGTGACGCTGGAAGTGTTCCAGCACCTGGATGAAAGCCGGGTCCGGACCATCGCGCTGCACCCTACGGACGGCGTGGCGCGCGGTGCGTTCGTGACCGATACCGGCGGCCCGGTCATGGTGCCCGTCGATGCCAGCTGCCGCGGGCGGCTGCTGGATGTCCTGGGCGATCCGCTCGATGGCGGCCCGCCGTTGCCGGGCAACCAGAAGCGATCCATCCTTTCCGCCGCGCCGGCATTGACCGACGTGGTGCCGGGAGAAGAGATTCTTCCGACTGGCATCAAGGTGGTCGATCTGCTGTGCCCGTTCGTGCGCGGCGGCAAAACCGGATTGTTCGGCGGCGCCGGGGTGGGCAAGACCGTGTTGATGATGGAGTTCATGCACGCCGTGAGCGCGATTCACCAGGGCGTCTCGGTATTTGCCGGCGTCGGGGAGCGCATCCGTGAAGGGCACGAACTTTGGCACGAGATGCGCGACGCCGGAGTCATGGACCGGGCGGTCCTGGTCTTCGGCCAGATGGACGAATCGCCGGGCGTGCGCTACCGCGCGGGATTCTCCGCCCTGACCTATGCCGAGTTCCTGCGCGACCAGGGCGCCGGCGAGGTCTTGTTCCTGATGGATAACCTGTTCCGCTTTGTCCAGGCGGGCACCGAGATATCGGGGCTGCTCGGCCGCATGCCGGCCAGTGTCGGCTACCAGCCCACGCTGCTGACCGAAGTGGCCAACCTTCAGGAGCGCATCCTGTCGACCCGCGGCGGCGCCATTACGGCGGTGCAGGCGGTGTTTGTCCCGGCCGACGACATGAGCGACCCGGCGGTGATCGCCATCCTCGGACACCTCGATTCCACGGTGATCCTGTCACGCGACCAGGCCGCGCATGGCATTTATCCGGCCGTCGATCCTCTCGCGTCCAGCAGCCGGCTGATCGATCCGCGCGTGATTGGCGAGCGGCACTACCAGGTGGCGCGGGCGGTGCGCGAGCACTTGGCGCGCTACAAGGAACTGGAAGACATCATCGCCATGCTTGGCGTCGAGGAGCTGTCCGCCGACGATCGCCGGATTGTCGGCCGTGCCCGCCGTTTGCAGCGTTACCTCTCGCAGCCGTTCCAGGTGGTAGCCGACCATACCGGCATGCCGGGCGTGTCGGTTCCGCTTGCATCGACCTTGACCGACTGCGAACGCTTTCTCGACGGCGCGTTCGACGCGCTGCCGGAAGAGGCCTGCTACATGAAAGGGGAGATGCCGCGATGAGTGCCCTGTCGATCCGCTTGCTGGATGGCAGGTCCGAATCCCGGCTGGACGGCGTGCAAGGCCTTGTCTGCGCGGACGCCAGCGGCCAGTTCGGTATCCGGCCCGGTCATGAACCGCTGGTCACGGTGCTGGAGCCGGGGCTGCTGCGCTGCCGGATGGCGGGCGGCGAAAGCCGCTTCCTTGCCTGTGCGGGCGGGCCGCTGGTGTGTCGCGGCAACGTTGTCCGTATCGTCAGCACGCGCTTTCTGCTGCAGGACGACCCGCAGGCCCTTGCCGCGCAACTGGCCCGGCAATTGGCCAGCGAGGGGCAAGCGCGCAGCGCCAGCCGCCAGTCGAGGGCCGAAATGGAGCAAGCCCTGATGAAGCGCCTGCGCGAGTGGGCGGAGGCGCGCGCGTCATGAGCCAACGCGACGACGACTTGCGCAACGCGCTCGGCCGCCAGGTCGAACGCCGCCGCCGCTATCGTCCGGCCGGACCCATCGGCCTGATGGTCACCGGCGGAACCATCGGCTTGCTGTTTGTCGTGCCGTTGCTGCTGGGCGCCTATCTCGGACGCTGGCTGGACACCCATCTGCCCGGCTACTCCGTGCGCTGGACCGTCAGCCTGATCGTGCTCGGCATCGCCGTGGGCATCTATAACGTCTACCGTTTCCTGACGAGGTTCGACGAATGAACGGGGAAGGGCTGGGCAGCCGCGTCTGGCTCACCATCGCGGGGATGCCCCTGCATGAGTCCGTGCTGCTGTCGCTTGCGCTGACATTGCTGCTCGCCGGGCTTGCGGCCTGGCTCGGCACACGCCTGTCCGCGCGGCCGGGCCGGATTCAGATGGCCGCGGAGGTGATGGTCGTGCTGATGCGCGATGCCGTGGCGGAAGTGGTGCCGGGGGCGGCCGTGCCGCGCGTGCTGCCATTTATCGGCACCCTGTGGGTGTTCATCCTCAGCGCCAACCTGCTGGGGCTGGTGCCCGGCCTGTCCGCGCCGACCAGGGATATCTCGGTCACCGGCGCGCTGGCATTCCTGGTGTTCCTGGCCGTGCACGGCTACGGGGTGCGTGAAGCCGGCTGGCGCGCTTATCTGCGGCACTACCTGGAACCCAGTCCGATCCTGCTGCCGTTTCATCTGATCAGCGAGTTCACGCGCACGCTGGCGCTGGCCGTGCGGCTGTTCGGCAACATGATGAGCCTGGAGATGGCGGCGCTCCTGGTCCTGCTGGTTGCCGGCTTCCTGGTGCCGGTGCCGCTGCTGCTGCTGCATGTGGTGGAGGCGCTGGTCCAGGCCTATATCTTCGGCATGCTGGCGCTGATCTATATCGGTAGTGCAATCGAGGTGCGTGGCGACGCCACGCCCCCATCGTCAACGGAGAAAGAACAATGACGGACATCCACCTTTTCAGTCTGGCTTCCACCGTGGTGGCGGGCCTTGCCATTGCGCTCGGGACCTTCTTTCCCGCGCTGGCCATGGGACGCGCCATTGCCAAGGCGCTCGATGCCCTGGCGCGGCAGCCCGAGGCGGAAAAGGCGATCAGCCGGACGCTGTTCATCGGCCTGGCGATGATCGAGTCCCTTGCCATCTACTGCCTGGTGATTGTGCTGATCATCCTGTTCCGCAATCCGTTGCTCGAATACCTGCTGCACTGAGGTCACCAAAATGGGTTTCGATGCCACGACTTTCGTCCTGGAGATTGTCAACTTCCTGGTGCTGCTCTGGCTGCTGACGCGCTTCCTGTTCCGGCCGGTACAGGCTTTCATCGCGCGCAGGCAGCAAGAGGCCGAGTCCGCGCGGCAGGCGCTTGCCGATCAGGGCCGGCAGCTTGAGGAGGAGAGGGCCGGCCTGGCGCGCCAGCGTTCAGAGCAGGAACTGGCACGCGATGCCGCCCTGCGGCAGCTTGCGGACGACATTGCCGCCGAGCGCACCCGGCGCATGGCGGCACTGGAGCAGGCACTGGCCGATGAGCGCGCCAGGGCGGCCGCCCGGATGGCAGCGCAACAGCAACAGGCGCAGCGCCAGCTTGATGCGCAGGCGGCAACACGGGCGGATGCCTTCCTGCGCGGCTACCTGGCCCGGCTGGCCGGCCCCGAACTGGAGCAGGCCATCATTGGCCTCTTCCTGCACGACCTGGCCGCACTGGATGACGCGGCCCGGCATCGCCTGCTTGCATCGCCGCCGGACGGCCCGGTCGAGATCGCCACCGCGTACCTGCCCGGCGACACCTTGCGCCAGCGGGTCGAGGCATCGCTGGCGGCGCTGTTCGGCAAGCCGGTCGGCGCGCGCTGGAGCCTTGACCCGGCAGTCGTGGCCGGCTTGATCGTCAAGCTGGATGGCCACGTCATCGGGGCCACGCTGGCGCACGCGCTGGACGCCTTCGCGGGACGATCCGAGTCCGCATCATGAACGCGCCCGGAATCGGCCTCTTCATGGAGGAACACGGCGAGATCGTGGGCGTGGCGGATGGCATCGCGTGGATCGCCGGACTGCCGTCCGCCCAATGCGGCGAGTTGCTGAACGCCGACGACGGCAGCCGCGCATTGGCGTTTCAGCTCGATGAGCGGCTGATCGGCGCCATTCTGCTGGATCAGCCGCGCGGCACTGGCGCCGGCGTCCGCGTGCGCCGCACGGGCCGGCGGCTGGCAATCGGCGCCGGCGACGCCTTGCTCGGCCGCGTCATCGACCCGCTGGGCCGCATGCTCGACGATCAGCCGCCCCCGGACATCGCGGCTTACCGGCCGCTGGAGTCGCCGTCGCCGCCCATCGTCGAACGCGAGCCGGTGGCGCGCCCGCTGTACACCGGGAACACCATCGTCGATACCTTGCTGCCCATCGGCCGGGGCCAGCGCCAGCTCATCATCGGCGACGACGGTACGGGCAAGAGCGCCCTGGCGCTGGATGCCGTCATCAACCAGGTTGGCCAGGGCGTGCGCTGTGTCTATGTGATGATCGGCCAGCGCAGGGCGGCCGTGGCCGAGACGATCGACCTGCTGCGCCAGACCGGGGGGCTGGCGCATACGGTGGTCCTCGTGGCCGAAGCGAACGCATTGCCCGGCGTGCAGTACCTGGCGCCGTTTGCCGGGTGTGCGCTGGCTGAATACTGGATGCGCGGGGGCCATGATGTGCTGATTGTCTATGACGATCTTGCCCTGCATGCCCAGGCTTACCGCGAGCTGTCCTTGCTGCTGCGCCGCCCCCCGGGCCGCGAGGCCTATCCTGGCGACATCTTCTACCTGCACTCGCGCCTGCTGGAGCGGGCCACCGCCCTGGCGCCATCGCAGGGCGGCGGCAGCCTGACCGCGTTGCCCATTGTCCCGACCCAGCAGGGCGAGATCGCGAGCTATATTCCGACGAATCTGATTTCCATCACGGACGGCCAGATCTACTTGAGCCACCCGCTGTTCGCGTCGGGCATGCTGCCGGCGATCGATATCGGGCGGTCGGTCTCGCGCATTGGGGGAAAGGCGCAAGACAAGGCAATTGCCCGGGAAGGCGCGCGGCTGCGGCTGGACTATCTGCAATTCCTGGAACTGGAAACGTTCACGCGTTTCGGTACGCGGCTGGAGCCGGGCATGGCGGCGCGCGTTGCGCGCGGCCGGCTGCTGCAGGCGCTGTTTCGACAGCCCCGGCTGGAACCGCGTCCGATTGCCTATCAGATGACCTGGCTGGTGGCATTGGCCGAAGGCTGGCTCGATGCGCTGGCGCCAGACGCGCTGCAGCTTGCCCTTGGCCGCCTGCGTGAACTCGTTGCGGGGGCGCCTGCGCTGCCGGCGCCGCGCGCCGACTGGATGAGGTTCGCCGCGGCCTGGCTGGGGCGGGCATGAGCAGCGCCCGCTATCGGGACCACGCCCGCCTGCTCGACGAACTCCAGCAGATCGTCGGGGCGATGAAGAATCTCGCGTTTGCGGAGTTGCAGCGCCTGGGCCGCACGCTGCCTGCCCAGGAAGTGGCGGAGCAGACGGTGCTGCAAGCACTGGCCGACATCGTGGTGCCGGATATGGCTGCCGCGCAAGGCCGCCAGCTCTGGCTCGCGATTGGCGCCGACCGCGGTTTTTGCGGAGGCTTCAATGACCACCTGGCGGCCGCCGTGTTGGCCGAGCACGTGCGCACGCCAACGGCGGTGTGGATGGTCGCGGGCGAGCGCCTGCGCCAGCGGCTCGAGGACCGGCTGCCGGAGGCAACCTGGCTCCCCGGATGCGCTGCCAGCGAAGAGGCCGGCCTGTGCGTCGATACATGGCTCGACGCGCTATTGCCGCATCTGGACGCGCCGGCCGCGCCGGTTTTTCATGTCCTGCATCACAACGATGCCGGCCCCGGCGCCCGCCGCCTGTTACCCATGCCGGCCCTGCCGGCCCCTCATACTGGGAGCCCGCCACGCCGATACGTGGCGCGCGCTGTCCTGATATCCGGGCTGGTCTCCGAGATGCTGCGCGTTGCGCTTCTGGGGGCGCTGTATCAATCGTTGCAGCAGGAGAACCGATGGCGCCTGGCGCAGATGGAACGCGCCCGGGACCACCTGGAGGAATCCGCCCGGCAGCTCGACCGAGACCATTTTCGCGAGCGCCAGGCGCAAATCACCACGGAGCTGGAGACGCTGATGTCGTCCCTCGATGGCGTGCAGCGGACTTTGGCACCGGGGGCGCGGCTGTAAGCTTGCCGCTACCTTGGCGCCGGCACCGTGCCGGTATCGCGCGCCACGTTGAGCCGGCCGCGATAGAAGACTTCGCCGGTCAGGCCATTGGCATCGAAGCTGCGCTCGCTGAAATCGAAACGTCCGTCGTGCCGCACCCGCAGCAGCGTGCTGGCGCGCGTGCCGTAGCTCGGCGATTGGATGAACGCCGACGACAGCAGCTTTTCCCATTCAGGCGCCACGCCGGTGCTCGGCAGCTCCCAATCCGCCGCCTGGCGCGCGTCGGCCAGCAACTGGAGATACGGTTCCGCGCTGGCCGCCGGCTGGCCGCTGTCGGCTGCCAGCACCTCGCACAGCGCGCCCACGCGGCTGCGCACCTTGGGCCACGGGGTATCGAGCAACGCGTTCGACAAGCCATAGAGCCCCGGCCGCAGCCGCTGCGGCTGGCGCGACGGCGAGCGGTTGCTGTACCACCAGAGGTCGTGCAGGTCGCTCGCCAGCAGGTTGAAGCCGTTGTACGCGCCGTGGTCTGCCGCCAGCGCGTGCAGGTATTCGTCCGGGGTCTGGTCGCCACGCAGGAATTGCGAGACCAGCTCGCCGCGCGAGCGCGCATCGGTCCGCTTCTCGGACGGCGCGCGGTAGTTGGTCAGCGTGGCAAAGCGCGCCCCGGCATGGCCGTGCTGGGCGTGCTGCCCGTCGGCGCCGGCAATCCCCAGCCACGTGCCGGGCTCGCCGATCACTTCCGCCAGGTCGCGGCCGCCCAGCACCTGGGGGGCATCCTGCCACCAGTGCGCGGCCGCCGCGGGGCGGGCGTAGAACTCGTCGCGGTTGCCGGCAACCACCAGGGCATAGTCCGGGTGCGATTGCCAAGCCACCAGAATCAGGCACATAGCACTTCCTTTACTAGAGACGCTGACAAAACGATTCTGGCGTCGTTGCGCGGCCTTGCCGTACCACTTGTACTGTCCGCGGCCGCGCGCCTAGCCAGAACCGCTTCGCTTCGTTTTGTCAGCGTCTCTTACGTTGGACCCCCTACAGGACATCCAGATCGATGAATCGTTCGGCCATCCGCTCGCCGCTGATCCACTGCGCCAGCCCGCTCTGGTGCCACAGGCCGTTGAGCGTGGCATCGAACGCGGGTGGCACGTCGGCATAGCATTCCATCCAGGTTTGCAGGCCGGCGCGGGTCTCGGGCCTGCGCATCAGCGTACCACCAATCCCGGTGGCTTCGGCCACCGTTTCCATCCAGCGGTGCCAATGGGGCAGGGCTTCCTCGGCCCGTTCGTCCGGTATCTTGAAATAGACGTACAGATGATCACTCATCTTGGCACTCCCGTGGCGCTCAGCCGGCCGCCTGGGCCTCGTCGGGCAGCGGCACTGCGTACGGCAGCGCACGCGTGGCCACGGCCGGGCCGTCGGCGGCGCCCAGGCGCAGCGCGCCCGTGGCGGCATCGATCTTCAGCTCGGCCAGCGCATCCCAGCCGCCCTCGGGCGATGCCGCCGCGTTGACAATCATCCCGCACGGCTGGCCGGGCTCTTCCGGGCGGAAGATCTCGGCCGCGGCGGCGGGCGCTTCCCCTTCGCCATGCACGCGCCACATGCGGCGCTTGAGCGTGCCGCGATACTGGCTGCGCGCCACCACCTCCTGGCCCGGATAGCAGCCCTTGCGGAAGTTCACGCCGCCGATCAACTCGAAGTTGATCATCTGCGGCACGAATTGCTCCTGCGTGGGCGTGGCGATGCGGGGTACGCCGGACATCACATCGAGCCAGTCCCAGAACGCGGGCGCGGCGGCGTCCAGCGCACCGGACAGCGCCTGTCGCAGCGATGCGATCCGGTCGGCCGGGGCCACCACCTGCCAGCGCGGCGCGCCGTCGGCATCGGCCAATCGGATCACGGTGACGCCTTCGGCACTTGTGGTCTGGAGCGCGCCCTGCGGGGCCGGCAGGCCGGCTGCGGCGAGGGCGCCCGCCGCGGCGTCACCGGCCACGCCCAGGATGCCGTGCGTGGCCGACAGGTCGGACAGCTTCGCCTTGGCGCGCAGCACGAACATCGAGAGCCGTTTCTGGATTGCGGGCTGGATGTCGGCCGAGAGTTGCAGCACGATGCCCTCGGCATCGCGCCACATCAGGAAGCTGGCCTGCAGACGCCCCTTGGGCGAGCAGTAGCCGGCCAGCCGGGCGCCGTCGGCGGACAGGTCCTCGACAGCATTGGTCAGCTGGGTGTGCAGGAATGACGCGGCGTCGTCGCCGGCAATACGGATCAGTCCGAGTCCGGCTGGCGTGACAACCACGCCGGCGCGGCGCAGCGATGCAAGGCTGGAGGTGAGGGAGGGGAATTGGTTGGGCATGCGGTCAGGCCGGTTCCGGCAATAAGTACGATGCGGGGTGACGATGCGGGCTCGTGGCGGCGCGAGGCTCCCGGTATTATATGGGGCTGCGCGCCATTCCGGCCCGCCGCCATGCCGATCCCGACCCGCCGTTGGGGGCATCGCGGCACCATCGCATATGGCGAATTCATCACAATGACTACATGAAACGTTTCTTCCTGCGCCTGGCCGGGGTATTGCTGGTCTTCGCCCTGGCCGCCGCCGGTGGCTTCGCCTGGTGGGTGCACCAGCCGCTCGGCCTGTCCGCTTCGCCCGTGGAGGTCATCGTCAAGCCCAATTCCGGCGTGGCCAGCGTTGGCCGCCAGATCCAGCGCGGCGGCGTGGCCATGGACCCGCGCCTGTTCCAGTTGCTGGCCCGCGTGACGGGCCATGCCGCCGACCTCAAGGCCGGCGGCTACCAGTTCGTGACCGGCGTGACGCCGCTCGACGTTATCGAAAAGTTGTGGAAGGGCGAGGTCACGCACTATGTGGTCACGGTCATCGAAGGCTGGGAGTTCCGCAAGATGCGGGCGGCCGTGGATGCCAACCCGGCGCTGAAACATGACTCCGCCGGCATGTCCGATGCCGCGCTGATGACGGCGATCGGCGCCACCGAACCGTCGCCCGAGGGCCTGTTTTTCCCCGATACCTATCTGTTCGCGCGCGGCAGCAGCGACATCGAGCTTTATCGCCACGCGTACCGCGCCATGCAGAAGCGGCTGAATGAGGCGTGGAGCGCACGTGCGCCGGACCTGCCGTACAAGACGCCGTACGAGGCGCTGGTGATGGCGTCGATCGTCGAGAAAGAGACCGGCCAGCCCGTGGACCGGCCGATGATCGCCGCCGTGTTCATCAACCGGCTGCGCAAGAACATGATGCTGCAGACCGATCCGACCGTGATCTACGGCATCGGCGAGTCGTTCGACGGCAACCTGCGCAAGAAGGATCTGCTGACCGACACCCCGTACAATACGTACACCCGCACTGGACTGCCTCCCACGCCGATTGCGCTGCCGGGCATTGCCTCGCTGGCGGCGGCGACCACGCCGGCGCCGTCCGACGCGCTGTACTTCGTGGCGCGCGGCGACGGCAGCAGCCATTTCTCCAACTCGCTTCCCGAACACAATCGCGCGGTAGATAAATACCAGCGCGGCAAATAAGCCATTCATGCGCGGAAAATTCATTACCTTCGAGGGCATCGACGGCGCGGGCAAGAGCACCCATCTCGACTGGGTGGCCGAGCGCCTGCGCGCCCGCCCCGATACCGGCAGCGTGGTCACCACGCGCGAACCGGGCGGCACGCCGCTTGGCGAGGATCTGCGCCAGTTGCTGCTGCACCGGCCCATGCACCTGGAAACCGAGGCGCTGCTGATGTTCGCGGCCCGGCGAGAACATATCGCCGAGGTCATCGAGCCAGCCCTTGCGCGCGGCGACTGGGTGATTTCCGATCGTTTCACCGATGCCACGTTTGCCTACCAGGGGGGCGGGCGCGGCCTGTCCACGGCGCGGCTCGAGGTGCTCGAGCAGTGGGTGCAGGGCGGTCTGCAACCGGACCTGACCCTGCTGTTCGATGTGCCGCTGGAAACCGCCAGCGCGCGGCTGGCCGGGGCGCGGTCGCCAGACAAGTTCGAGGCGGAGTCGCGCGCCTTCTTCCAGCGCACGCGCGACGAGTACCTGCGCCGGGCCGCGGCGGCGCCGGGGCGCTTCCGCGTGATCGACGCCACGCGGTCCATCGACGAGATTCGCGTCACGCTTGAGGAAATCCTCGCAACGCTTTGATTTTTATTGCTTATATCCACCCGATGATGTCTGATGGCTATCTTCGGACAATACATGAGCCATCGTAGCTAACCTATTGAACTGGCATGCTTTATCCCTGGCAACGAGAAGACTGGCAACGACTGGCCGCGCTGCGTGCGCGACTGCCGCATGCCATGCTGCTGCACGGTCAGCAGGGCATCGGCAAGCGTGACCTGGCGCTGCATTTCGCCCAGGGATTGTTGTGCGAGTCGCCCCTCGCGGACGGCCAGCCGTGCAACACCTGCGTGGCCTGCCACTGGTTCGGGCAGGGCAATCATCCCGACTTCACCGTGGTCCGCCCCGAGGCGCTGGACGCTGGCGCGGGCGGCGAGGCCGAGGGCGACGCCGATGCCGGCGGCAGCAAGAAAAAGGCCCCCAGCCGGATCATCCGCATGGAGCAGGTGCGCGCGCTGATCGAGGCCGTGGGCGTGGGCACGCACCGGGCGGGGCTGCGCGTGGTGGTGGTCTACCCGCTCGACGCCCTGCAGACCGAAGGCGCCAACGCCCTGCTGAAGACGCTGGAGGAGCCGCCGCCGTCCACCGTGTTCCTGCTCGTGACCGACCGGCTGGACCGCGTGCTGCCGACGATCCTGTCGCGGTGCCGCCAGTTCGCGGTGGAGCGCCCGTCGCCGGCCGCCGCGCTGGACTGGCTGCGCGGCCAGGGCGTGGCCGATGCCGAGGCGCAACTGGCGCTGGCCGGGGGATCGCCGCTGACCGCGCTGCATGCGGCCGAGGCCGAGGAGCAGCCGATGCAGCGCTGGCTGGTGTCGCAACTGGGCGCCGGCGCCGCGTTCGATGCGCTGGCCGCGGCCGAGCAACTGCAGAAGCTGCCGGTGCCGGCCGTGCTGGGCACGCTGCAACGCTGGATCTACGACCTGCTGGCGGTGCGCGTGGGCACGGGCGCCGTGCGCTATTTTCCAAAGGAGCAGGCGGCGCTGGGCCGGTGTGCCGGCGCCACCGACGCGCAGCGGCTGCAGGCGTTCGCCGCGCGGCTGGTTAGCCATCGCCGCAACGAGAACCATCCGTTGGCCGCGCGCCTCGTCATGGAGGCGGTTTTCCTCGATTACCGCCACTTGTTCCGCTGAAGTGCCGCCGGACGGTAGGAATCACGCACCGCACGTGGTAAAACCAAGAACTTACGCAGTCACGATTTACAGTCGTCAACGCGCCAAATAGCCCGCAACCAAGCAGGCAGGGCGCAAAAATGGGGTCAAAAAAAACATGAATGCACCAGTCACGGGGGTGCCGGCACGTCCGGCAGCACCGGCCACTGTTCCGGGTACGGCAGCCACGGGCGGGGCGCCGAATCGGCCGAACGTCCTGTCGCTGTCAATCAAGGACCAGGCGGGGCTGTACGCCGCCTACATGCCGTTCCTGACGCGCGGCGGCATCTTCGTGCCGTCCAACCGGCCGTTCCGGCTGGGCGAGCAGGTGTTCCTGGTGCTGTCATTGCTGGACCGTCCGCAGAAATACCAGGTGCAGGGCACCGTGGCATGGATCACGCCGGCCGGCACGCCGATGAAGACGCCCGGCGTGGGCGTGCATCTGCCCGACGACGACAACGGCCGCAACCTGCGCCGTGCCGTGGAAGAGATCCTGGGCAAGGCCATCGAGTCCGGACGCCCGACCCAGACCTTGTAACGATCGCGTCAAAACGTTGTAAATCACGCGAAGTTTGCTTCACAAGCCATTGTAAACATGAGAATTACTGGTTTTACGCTGCGCCTGGCAACGGCCGCCGACCTGCCGGGCATCGTCGACATCTATAACAGCACGGTGCCGTCGCGCATGGTCACGGCCGATACGGAGCCGGTGTCGGTGGCATCACGCCAGGCATGGTTCGACGCCCACCAGCCGGAGCGCCGCCCGCTCTGGGTGTGCGAGGATGCCGATGGCCGCATGGCCGGCTGGCTCAGTTTTTCGGATTTCTACGGCCGTCCGGCCTATGGCGCCACGGCGGAACTGTCGATCTACCTGCACGCGGACCGCCGCGGGCTGGGTTTGGGGCGCTACCTGCTGGAGCAGGCCATCGCCCATGCCCCCGAAGTGGGCGTGACCACGCTGCTGGGCTTTATCTTCGGCCACAACGAGCCAAGCCTGGCGTTGTTCGGGAAACTCGGCTTCGCGCGCTGGGGCGACCTGCCGCGCGTGGCCGTGCTCGATGGCGTGGAGCGCGACCTCGTGATCCTTGGCCGCCGGCTGGACTGACCCGCGCTTTTTTCAGAGATTTCCGCGAGATTTCCCATGTTTGTGGATTCCCACTGTCATATCGACTTCCCCGAGCTGGCCGAGCGCCTGCCGCAGTTGCTGGAGAACATGAAGGCCAACCAGGTCTCGCATGCGCTCTGCATCTCGGTGACGCTGGAAGACTTTCCGCGCGTGCTGGCGCTGGCCGAGCAGCATCCGAACCTGTACGCGTCCGTGGGCGTGCATCCGGACTACGAGGAGGGCGAGGAACCCACGCTGGAACGGCTGCTGGCGCTGTCCGCGCATCCGCGCGTGGTCGGCATCGGCGAGACCGGGCTCGACTATTACCGCCTCAACGGCCGCAGCATCGCCGACATGGCGTGGCAGCGCGAACGCTTCCGCACCCATATCCACGCGGCCAGGCAGACCGGCAAGCCGCTGATCATCCACACCCGCGCGTCGGCGGACGACACGCTGCGGCTGATGCGCGAGGAAAACGCGCGCGAGGCCGGCGGCGTGATGCACTGCTTTACCGAGACCTGGGACGTGGCCCGGCAGGCGCTGGACGAGGGGTTCCACATTTCGTTCTCGGGCATCGTCACGTTCAAGAGCGCGGCGGACCTGCAGGAAACCGCGAAGAAGGTGCCGCTGGACCGCATGCTGATCGAGACCGATTCGCCTTACCTGGCCCCGGTGCCGTATCGCGGCAAGACCAACGAGCCGGCCTGGGTGCGCCACGTGGGCGAGTTCATCGCCCACCTGCGCGGCGTGCCGGTGGCGCAGATCGCGGAACAGACGACGGACAATTTCTTCCGTTTATTCAAGAATATAGACAGGAATGCTGATGTTTGACATGAGGATTGACATGAAGAAGATGCGCGTGGCCGCCGCCGTCGTGCTGCTGGGTGCCGCCACAATGGGCTGGGCCGCGCCGGCCGACGACATGCGCAAGGCCGTTGAATTCGACGATGGCAATACCGTGCAGAAGCTGCTGGCGCGCGGGGTGGACCCGAACCTGACGGATGCACGTGGCAATCCGATGCTGGTGGTGGCGCTGCGCGAGAAATCGACCAAGGCGGCCACGGTGCTGATCAAGGCCAGGAACATCGACTTCGACAAGACCAACCCGGCCGGCGAGAACGCGCTGATGATGGCCAGCCTGCAGGGCGAGCTGGACATGGTGAAGCTGATGGTCGACGGCATGGAAGCCGAGATCAACAAGAAGGGCTGGGCGCCGCTGCATTACGCGGCCACCAACGGCCACAATGACGTGGTGAAGTATCTTGTGGATCACGCCGCCTATATCGATGCGGAGAGCCCCAATGGCACCACGCCGCTGATGATGGCCGCGCGCGGCGGGCATATCGAGACCGTGAAGCTGTTGCTGGACGAAGGCGCGGACATGCGCCTGAAGAACCAGCAGGGCATGACCGTGATCGACTTTGCCGAGCAGTACAACCAGAAGGAAATTGCCGACGGGCTGAAGTCACGCTGGCAGAAGGTCTACGGCGCGGTGCCCGCGCCGGCTCCGGCCCCGAAGCCCTACAATCCCCAGGCGGCCCCGAAGCAGTAGCCGCAGCCAAAACCCTGCCGGGGCGCCGGATCAGGGAAATTCCGATTCCGGAATGATCACGTTCTTCGACTTGCCCATCACGCTGTAGAGCGTGAGCACGTTGTTGGCAAAGCTGGTGCCGTTGCTTTCCTTGATTTCCTGGAGATCGAACCGTTCCGAGCGGAAGATCTCGCCGGAATCGAGGCTCCGGTAGCGCACGTCGTAGCTGCCGGCGGCGATATTCTCCATCGTGAACGTCGATCCGCTGCGCACAAAGCTCGTACGCACCGGGATTGACGCATCGCCTTCCACCAAAACCAGTTTCAGGAACACATCGGACAGATTGCGCGTGTTGTCCACGGTCAGCGTGGACAACCCATTGCTGTTGAGCACCGGATAGCCGGCCAGGTAGCCGGACCGGCTGGGCCACGGCATGCCGCGCGGCGTGGTGGCCGGGCGGCTGTACCGGGCGGCAGTCGTTGGGCCGGCCAGGCCGGCTGGCATGACGGGTATGGATTCGGCCGCCTGGGCCGGCCTGACGATCTGGGTCGTGCCCGGTCCGGCGGGCGCCTGGGCCGAACCCGACCAGTCGCCGAGCAGCACCACGATGGCCGCCCCGACCCCCGCATAGAGCAGGACCGCCAGGTGCCTGGGCAGCGGCTCGCCGCGTGCGCGCGGGCCATCGGGCCGGTTATCGGACTTGGCCTGGGGCCGGAATCTCGTCTTCTCTCCCCGTGACGGCCGGGCGTTGCCGGCCTGCCCCGAAGCCCCCGAAGCGCGCGATGCCCCCTGGGCAGACGCGCCATTGGCCGCGCGCGATGGCCGGGGCGGGGTTTGCGGACGTGCCGTGGCCTGCGGCTGGGCCGTGCGGGCGGCCTGCTCGCGGCGGCGTTTGCGGTCGGCCTCGAGCCTTTCCTGCTCGCTGATCCACTGGTCGTGCTCGGCGCGCCGGGCGGGGTCGCTCAGCACGTCATAGGCGATGTTCAGCAAGCGCATGATGCGATTGGCTTCCTCGCCGTCGGCGTGCCGGTCGGGGTGGTATTTCTGGCTGAGCGACTTGTAGGCGGCCCGAATCACTTCCTGGGGCGCATCGCGGGATACCTTGAGGTTGTCGTAATGGGTGTGCATCAGGCAAGAAAGACGCAAAAACGGAGGCCGACAACAATTAACGGCAGATAGCCGGGATTTTCAAGGTATAGCGGCTGAGATGGCGACCGTATGCCGGTTTCCCAACAGAAACTGATATCGCCCTGTCATCGCAGTGTCTGCGCGGGGCGATCTTCGGTATGCTCTTCGCTCACGCGAGCGTCGGCGGGGCCATCTATCATCCGGCGATTTCGCGCAAATACTACTAAAGATCTGGCGGCGATGGCCGTTAACGCCCGCCAGACGGGAGTGCGAAGTCATTCGCGCCCATTTCAAAGGGTAAGGGCATGCTGAGAAGAATTCGCGCGGAGCAGCTGCAGGTGGGCATGTTCGTGGCCAGGCTGGGCGGACCCTGGATCAACCACCCGTTCTGGCGCTCGCGCTTCCTCGTCACCAGCGACGAGCAGGTGGAGCAGATCCAGTCGGCCAACGTGCAGGATGTCTGGATCGATATCCTCAAGGGCCGCAACCTCCCCACGCCGGCCACGCCGGACGCGATGGAAGCCGACCTGAGCGACGAACCCGGGGCCAGCTTCGAGGACGAGCTCGAACGCGCGCGCGAACTGATCAAGAGCGCCCGCTCCCTGGTAGGCAACATGTTCAGCGACGTGCGCATGGGCCGCGCGATGGAGGCCGCCGGCGCGCTGCTGCTGGTGGATTCGGCGTCCCTGTCGCTCTCGCGCCATTCGCAGGCGCTGCTGGCCATGGCGCGGCTCAAGGCCAGGGACGACTACACGTACCTGCATGCGTTCTCGGTCTGCGCGCTGATGATCGCCGTGGGCCGCACGCTGAAGCTGCCCGACGGCGAGTTGCGCGAACTCGGGCTGGCCGGCCTGGTGCACGATATCGGCAAGCTCACGCTGCCGGACTCGCTGCTGCACAAGGCCACCGACCTGACACCCGCCGAAGAGGAGCAGTTGCGCCGCCATCCGTCGGCCGGCTACCGCATCCTGAACGAGGCGCGCCTGTATACCAATATCCCGCTCGATGTCTGCGTGCACCATCACGAGCGGGTGGACGGGCGCGGCTATCCGTTCGGCCTGGTCGAGCACGAGATCAGCGTACATGCCAAGATCGCGGCCATCTGCGATACCTACGACTCGCTGACCTCGCCCCGGCCCAATCACCAGGCGTGGTCGCCGGCGCGCGCGGTGGAGTACATCGCGGTGCGCGTGGACACGCTGTTCGACCGCCGCGTGTTCAAGGCGTTTACGCGCACCGTGGGCATCTATCCGCTGGGCACCGTGCTGCGGCTGCGCTCCAACCAGCTGGCCGTGGTGTGCGGCCAGAACGAGGACGAGCCGTTGCGCCCGCGCGTGATGGCGTTCTACTCGGTGGCGGCGTCGAAGGCGCTGCCGCCGCAGGTCATCGACCTGTCGCATAGCGAGGACACCGTGGTGGCGTTCGAGGACGCGCGGCAGTGGGGTTATACCGACGAACAGCTCATGGCGATGTACGCGCCGCACGGCTAGCCGCTGGCGGCTGGCGGCTAGTACACTTGGCGCTTGTCAGTCAGCCACGGTCTGCCGCATGAATTTCGACGCCCTACTGGAGCTGTTCCAGCAACGCCTGCCCGCCCATCCCTCTGCCCAGGTCGCGCTCTATGTGCTGGCGCTGGGCGTGATCGCCGCCCTGGCCCAATGGCTGGTCGCGCGCGTGGTGGGCCGCATCGTCTACCGCGTGCTGAGCCTGTCCGGCCACCGCAACTGGGCGGCGGCGCTGCTGCGCCATCGCATCTATCGCCGGCTTGGCTACGCGATCTTCCTGGCCGTGATCGCGCTGGGCGTGAGCGAGGTGCCCAATCTCGGGCGCTTTTCCCAGATCATCGAGCGGCTGGCGCATGCCGGCACGTGGATCAGCGTATTCCTGATGGTGTCCGGCGTGCTGGACGCGTGGCAGGGCGTGTTTGCCGGCACCCAGCGCGCGCAGACGCGTTCGATCAAGGGCTATGTCCAGGTGACGCAACTGGTGCTGTGGCTGGTCTGCGGGGTGCTGGTGCTGTCAATCCTGATCGACCGCTCGCCGCTCTGGATGGTGTCCGGCCTTGGTGCGCTGTCGGCGGTGCTGCTGCTGGTCTTCAAGGACACGCTGCTCTCGCTGGTGGCCAGCACGCAGCTGACGAGCAACGACATGCTGCGCATCGGCGACTGGATCGAGATGCCGCAGTCCAATGCGGACGGCTATGTGATGGACATCGCGCTGCACACGGTCAAGGTCAAGAACTGGGATAACACCGTGACCACGGTGCCCACGTACAAGCTGTTCTCGGAGAGCTACCGCAATTACCGGCACATGTTCGAGTCCGGCGCGCGGCGCATCAAGCGCACGTTGCGGATCGACGCCACGAGCGTGCGCTTCCTGGACGACGGCGAATTGCAGGCGCTGATGCGCTTCCGGCTGCTGCACGACTACCTGGAGGCCAAGCAGGCCCAGGTGGCGCAGGCCAACCTCACGCTGACCGGGCCGGACGACGATCCGGTGAACCGGCGCCGGCTGACCAATGTGGGCACGTTCCGTGCCTACGGCAAGGCATACCTGCGCGCGCATCCCGAGATCCACCATGACCTGCTGCTGAACCTGCGGATGATGGAGCCCGATTCGCAGGGGATTCCGATCGAGGTGTACTGCTTCACCACGCTGACCGGCTGGACCGACTACGAGCGGATCCAGGGCGATATCTTCGACCACCTGCTGGCGATCCTGCCGGAGATGGGACTGCGGCTGTACCAGGCGCCGTCCGGCGCGGACCTGAGCGGGCTGCGCGCGAGCCCGGTGCTGGGCGTCCAGCATGCCGCGCTGGGGGCCGCGGCGGCGGATGCGCGCCCGTAATGGAGTTGGCGGCGCTGGCGGCGCCGGCGTGTCCTGACCGCGCCAAATGCTGGCTGTGCCGATATTGACCTGGATCGTGGTATTCGGGCAAGGCAGCACCTAGCATGGTTGTTTGCCGTCAACCGTCAGGAGTGCGTCATGGCAAGCATGCAGGCGTTGGTATTCAGGGGCCCCGGACAGATCGAGCTTCGGGAAAAGCCCATTCCGGACGTCGGACCCACGGATGCGTTGATTCGCATCACGACGACCACGATATGCGGGACCGATATCCACATCCTCAAGGGCGAGTACCCGGTCACGCCAGGGCTGACCATCGGCCATGAACCGGTTGGCGTGATCGAGAAGCTCGGCAGCGTGGTGACGGGCTACAAGGAAGGGCAGCGGGTGATTGCCGGGGCCATCTGCCCGAGCTTTCACTCCTATGCCTGCCAGGATGGGCGGCCCTCACAGGATGGGCAGGCGCACGGGCATGGCTACAAGCCGATGGGGGGATGGCGGTTCGGCAACACCATCGATGGCACCCAGGCCGAGTACGTGCTGGTGCCCGACGCCCAGGCGAACCTGACGCCGATTCCGGACGGCCTGACCGATGAGCAGGTGCTGATGTGCCCGGACATCATGTCCACGGGCTTCGCGGGCGCGGAGCGGGCCAGTATCAGGATCGGCGATGCCGTCGCCATCTTCGCGCAGGGTCCGATCGGGCTGTGCGCCACCGCGGGGGCAAGGCTTTCCGGGGCGGGGCTGATCATTGCCGTGGACGGCATCGACGAGCGCCTGTCGATCTCCCGGCAGATGGGGGCCGACGTCTGCATCAACTTCCGCAAGACCGACGTGGTGGAAGAGATCCTGCGCCTGACCGGCGGCAGGGGTGTCGACGCCTCGATCGAGGCGCTGGGCACGCAGGCGACCTTCGAGGCCGCGCTGCGGGTGTTGAAGCCGGGCGGCACGCTTTCCAGCCTGGGTGTCTACTCGAGCGACCTGCACATCCCGCTCGGCGCGTTTGCCGCCGGACTGGGCGATCACCGCATCGTGACATCGCTCTGCCCCGGCGGGAAGGAACGCATGCGGCGACTGATGCAGGTGATCCAGACCAACCGCCTCGACCTTGGCCCGATGGTCACGCACCGCTTTCCGTTGTCGAGGATCGTCGAGGCGTACGATCTGTTCGCCAATCAGCGTGACGGCGTGCTGAAGGTCGCCATCACGCCCTGATCCGCCGCGCCCGCCGGGTCAGGCCTTGCGCGGCTTGACCCGGCTGGCCGCTTCCTTGGCGCGCTCGCGCGCCAGCTCCACGTCTTCCGCGTAGGCCAGGGCCACGCCCATGCGGCGGCGCTCGAAGCTCTCGGGTTTGCCGAACAGGCGCAAGTCGGTCTGCGGCACGCGCAGCGCCTCGTCCACGCCGTCGAACACGATGCCCTGGGCCTCCACGCCGCCATAGATCACCGCGCTCGCGCCGGGGCTCTTCAGTGCCGTGCTGACCGGCAGCCCGAGGATGGCGCGCGCGTGCAGCTCGAACTCGTTCTGCCACTGGGTGATCATGGTCACCATGCCGGTGTCGTGCGGGCGCGGGCTGACCTCGCTGAACCAGACCTGCTCGCCCTTGACGAACAGTTCCACGCCAAACAGCCCCTGGCCGCCCAGGTCGGACGTGACCGCGCATGCAATATGCCGCGCCGCGTCCAGCGCCTTCGGGTGCATCGGTTGCGGCTGCCAGCTTTCCACGTAGTCGCCGCTGACCTGCACATGGCCGATCGGCTCGCAGAAATGCGTTTCCACCTGGCCGTTCGCCCCCACGGCGCGCACGGTCAGGAGCGTGATCTCGTAGTCGAAGTCGATGAACCCCTCCACGATCACGCGGCCATGGCTGACGCGGCCGCCGGCCATGGCGTAGTCCCACGCGGCCTTTACGCCCTCGGGGCCGTCGATCTTGCTCTGGCCCTTGCCCGAACTGCTCATCACCGGCTTGACCACGCACGGATAGCCGATGCCGCCGTCGATGGCCGCCTGCAGGGCATCGAGCGAGTCGCAGAACTGGTACGGGCTGGTGGGCAGCCCCAGCGTCTCGGCGGCCAGCCGGCGGATGCCCTCGCGGTCCATGGTTAGCCGCGCGGCGCGTGCAGTGGGGATCACCCGCACCACACCGGCCGCCTCCAGCGTCTCCAGCATGGGCGTGGCGATGGCCTCGATCTCGGGCACCACCAGGTCCGGACGCTCGGCTTCGATCAAGGCGCGCAACTGCTCGCCATCGCTCATGGTGATGGTGCGCGCATGGTGCGCCACCTGCTGGCCGGGCGCGTTCTCGTAGCGGTCCACCGCGATGGTTTCCACGCCAAGCCGTTGCAGCGCGATCAGCACTTCCTTGCCGAGCTCGCCGGAGCCGAGCAGCATGACTTTGGTGGCAGAGGGAGAGAGGGGCGTTCCGAGGGTGGTCATGGCGGGGCGGGTCAGGATGACGGGTAAAGAACGCGATTGTATACGCGGCGGGCGCTTGGCCCCAAGGTCCGCAAAGCAAAACGCCCTGCCGGGGCAGGGCGTTCCGGTACGCGCGAGGATCAGTACGCGATCTTCGCGCTCAGGCTGATCGCGCGCGGGTCGGCCGGCTGGATGTAGCTGGCGTACTGGAAGCCCCAGTAGCGCTTGTTGGTCAGGTTGGTCAGCGCCGCGCGCAGGGTCAGCTCCTTGCCGGCCACGCGCGTGCTGTACGTGGCGCCAAGGTTGAACACCGTGTAGCCGCCCAGCGTCAGGTCGCCTTCGGGGCGGGCCTTGGTGGTGCCCGTGTACTTGCCATCGATGCCAACCTTCAGGCCCGGCACGACCGGCACGCGATAGCTGAGGCGGCCCGTCAGTATCCAGTTCGGCGCGCCCGCCACGCGGTTGCCGATATTCAACTGGCCCTGGTCGTAGAGGCTGTCCAGGTACATCGCGCTGCCGCCCACTTCCCATTGCGAGCCAATACGCGCGGCACCGGCCACTTCCACGCCTTGATAGATCGACTTGCCGTCCTGGACGAAGACCGGCAGCGCGGTGCCGTCGTTGCGGCCGAACTCGGTGCGTTGCTCGATGCGGAACAGCGCCGCCGTGCCGGTCCAGATGCCCTGGTCCGTCTTGGCGCCGACTTCGTACTGGCGGCTCTTGGCCGGCGTGAGCGCCTGCCCCGCATTCGAGTAGAACGACGAGACGATGCCGCCGCCGTCGAACGACTCCACATAGCTGGCGTACAGCGTCGTGCTCGGCATCGGCTTGAACATGATCGCCGCGGTAGGCGTCAGCAGGCCGTTCTTCGTGAAGTTGGTGTTGCCGCCCACAGAGCCCGGTACGCCGTAGCCGTTCTGCTCGTAGTTGGTGACGCGCAGGCCGCCCAGCACGGACCATTGATCGGTCAGGTGCATGGTGTCG
>Ga0255338_1001324_pt1 | contig 48101 bp, 36 predicted proteins | sample MeOH1_35cm_T4_19_FD_203715 | JGI IMG/M metagenome (GOLD analysis project Ga0255338, IMG submission 203715) | Sandy soil microbial communities from University of British Columbia, Vancouver, Canada - MeOH1_35cm_T4_195 | ecosystem: Engineered > Artificial ecosystem > Sand microcosm > Unclassified ...
TACGCCATGCCGTCCTGCATGGCCCCGATGAGCGCCACCTGGTTCTCCGGCGACTCGGAAAAACCAACCACGACATCGGCACGCGTGAAACCGCCGGCAAGGTGGCCGACGTGGTAGGCCAGCCCCCCCGAATCCGGCGCCCGGTGCAGGACATTGGCATACAGCTGGGTGACGAATTCGACATCACCCAGGCCGCCGTACGTCGACGTGAACTCCGGGCTCCTGAGGAAGTTGGCCGCCACGTACCAGAGCGGGAGCCCATCGTCCAGTGCCTTCATCTGGTAGCCCAGCCCGGGGATGTCGGGCTCGCGGTTGAACGCGGCCTGGTAGAGGCGATAGGCCTGGCCGGCATGGCCGTCCACGTCGAATGCCAGCGAGACATCCGTGAACTTCACCCGCTCGACATTGCGCAGCGTGTCGGTGCCGTCGTGTCCGAAGATGTCCGCGATGGTGATGGCATCGGCCGAGACGGTCACCGCGTACGAGGCGCGGGCTCCCGAAAAGATCGCCGTATCGATGCCCGCGCCGGCATCCACCGAGTCGTTGCCGCCGTTGCCGGTGAAGATGTCCCACCCCGGGCCGCCGGCCCAGGTGTCGTTGCCGGCGCTGCCGGTGTAGATCGTGCCGGTCGCTGTGACCACGCTGTGGGGCAGGCCGCTGCCCAGCAGGCTGTCGTTCGCCGCCATGGCGTTCACGAGCCAGTTCCACGTGTCCGCCGGGAACAGCCCGGCATACGTCGCCGACGTGTCGTCCCAGTTGCCGCTGGACAGCACGCCGGCCACGGAGGTGACACCGCCCACGGTCTGCAGCAGCGGCCCGCCGGAGGCGCCGGCCCCGAGCGAGGCCGTCAGGTTGTACACCCCGTACGTGGACGATGCATCGGCATACAGCGATTCGGCCATCATGCCGCCTTGCGAGGCCGGATACCCGACCGCGAGCCCGTAGAAATCGTTGGGCATCTGGCTCACCGGCAGCCAGCCGGTGAGGTCGCCGATGCGCGATTCCATGCCGAGCAGCGCGATGTCTCCCTCGGATTCGGCCTGCGTGAGCAGGCCATCGCCGTTCAGGTCCCAGTTGGCCGCGCGCCCGGCCACGGTGCCGACGTCCGTGAACTCGCCGAAGGGCTTGCTCCATGGCCAGGTGTCGGCGCCCGGCACGACCGTGATCAGGCTAGCCCAGCCGCCCCGGTCTGCCGCATACACGGCGTGAAGCGCAGTGAGCACATCGTTGTACCCGACCACCACCCCCGACGCGCGCGTGGCGCTGCCATCCGGCCACACGCACTGGATGTAGCAGACGGAGGCGTACGGCGGTGACAGCCGATTGGTGATTTCGTACATGGGGGCCTGGGTTGCCAAGCCAGTTTAATGACCCGGCCGATCGGCCCGGCGCGGATTTACATGTGCTTGCCTCGCGAGCCCCGGTTTTCGCACGGAAGGCCGGGGCTCGCGGAAAATTCACGCGCTGGCGCCCAGCGCCGGATACGTCATCCCCGGCTGCGCCACGGCGACGAAGTGCGGATTCAGCATCGGCCGCCCGAGCCCGTAACGAAGCGGCCGGCCGGCGGCGTCCACCACGGCGCCCCCGGCCTCCAGCAGCACGGCATGGGCGGCCGCGGTATCCCATTGGCTGGTCGGTCCGAGCCGCGGGTAGACGTCGGCACGCCCTTCCGCGATGCGGCAGAACTTCAGGGAGCTTCCTGCGGGCACGAAGCTGTAGCTGCGATCGAGCCGGGCGAGCCACGCGTCCAGTGCCTCGCCGCCGTGGGAGCGGCTTCCCATCACCCGCAGCCGCGCCGTGGCATCGGCCCCGGCGGTGGCCAGCCGGCTCACGGCCCCGCCGCACTCCTTCCAGGCCCCGAGGCCCCGGGCGGCGTAGTACAGCTCGCCCAGCGCCGGCGCGAACACCACCCCGGCCACGGGCTCGCCGCCCGAGATGAGCGCGATGTTCACGGTGAATTCATCGTTGCGCTTGAGGAACTCCTTGGTGCCGTCCAGCGGGTCCACCAGGAAGAACGGGTCCTGGCCGTCCGGCGCGCTCGAGGACGATTCCTCGGACAGGATGAACACGCCGGGGAAGGCGCCCTCCAGGCCCGCCCGGATCACCTTGTCGGCGCGCAGGTCGGCCTGCGTCAAGGGCGACGCGTCGTCCTTGTGCCAGCTGGCGAAGTCGGTGGCGTAAACGGCCATCACTTCGCGGCCGGCGTCCCTGGCGATGCGGCACAGGGTCTCGAGTTGTGGTTGGGACATGGTCATGGGGTGGCGGCCGGTTTCAGCGGGCCGCGCCATCGTACAGCGCGCGGCAGCGCGCCAGGTCATGCGGCGTGGGGGTCAGTGGAAGTGTGTCGGGGTGGGCCCTGGCGCAGTCCGCCGCGAGCGTCATGACGTCGTTGCAGCCGGCCGAGTGCGTGAGCCCGATGGCGTGCCCGAATTCATGCACGATCACCTTGCGCAGCAGCACCGGAAAACGTTCGAACTCCAGCCGGTCCGGGCTGAACGCGATGTCCCGCTCCAGCAGCCGGCCGCGGCCGGCCCGCCCTTGCGTGATGCCGCGCACTTGCCGCGGCAGGTCCGGCCGCCAGCCCACCACGTTGGCGCCGTCCATGGTGCCGGGCACACGATCGGTTTCGCCCTGGTATTCGACCTTCAGCCCGCAAGCCTCCCATTGGCGCGACGCCTCGACCATCCATTGCCTGGATGCCTCGTTGCCCAGCCACGCCGGGGCGTTGCGGGGGTTGTACGACCAGCGAAACACCTTGCCGGCCCACAAGCCGGGCGAGGGCTGCTCGCCGGCGGGCTGGGCCCGCACGCCGGAGGCCGCGCCGGAAAGGAGGGCCGCCAGCATGAAAGCCAGCGCCCGCTCACCGCGCATTCAGCCCTTGGCCTTGCGAACGGCGCCGGCCGCGAGGGCCTGCGCCTTGAGCCGCTTGACGGCTGCGGCCGCGTCCCAGCCGGCGCGGTCCGCCTGCTGCTCCAGGATGCGTTGCAGGTTGGGCAGGCCTTCGGCCTTCAGCGTCAGGCCGATGGTCTCCTCGCCGACCACGAAGCCGATGGCGAACTCGCCCTCCTTCTTGCGCAGCCTGATGGCCTCGAGCGGCACGGCCGCCTGCACCAGCTCCTGCGGCGCCGGGCCCTGCTTGGGCGGCGGCACCCGCTTGCTCTCGTCGGTCGCCGTCACCACGCCGCCGAGGCCGGCGTACAGGCCCAGCCACTGCCGGCGGGTGACCCAGAGCACCGTCTTTTCCGTGTCCGGACGCTCCACGATCAGGAGCATGCGGTCTTCCTTGGCGTCGTATCTTGCGCGTAATCCCATGTGCACTCCTTATGCGGCCTTCTCTTGCGGGGGGGCAAGATGGGCGATTTCCTTTTCGTATTCCTCGACGATGTCGCCGATTTCTTCCAGCAGCGGGCCCAGGTACTTCTCGTACTTGCGCCAGCGGTTGGTGGACGTCGTGTAGATGGGCTTGCGCACCTGCGACGCGCTGGCCGTCTTGACGGGGCGGTCCAGGTTGTAGAACTCCAGGCACGCGTCGTTCCAGGGCAGGCCCAGGTACTCGATCAGCCCGCGCGCCTGTCCCTCGACGTCGGCGACGTTGTCCTCGTAGCGCACCTCGTACATGGCGTCCGGAAACTCCGTGCGCCAGTGCTGCATGATGTCCCAGTAGCGCTTGTAATAGCGGCCCAGCTCGGGCAGGCTGTACGTCCACTGGTGGCCTTCCGCGAACAGGATGCGGTAGCACGACAGGCAGGTTTCCACCGGGTGGCGGCGGCTGTGGATGATCTTCGCGTTCGGCAGGATGGCGTGGATCAGCCCGACGAAGTTGAAGTTGCCGGGCATCTTGTCGACGATGCGCTTGGCCGGCTTGTGGGCCAGGCTCTTGATCATCTTGGCGTACCAGTCGCCGCGCTGCTCGAAGCTGGCGTTCTCGTCGTACGTGAAAGCCGCCTCGATGTCGCCGAACTTCAGGCGGCGGCCGGCCACGTCGATGTTTTCCAGCGCGGCCGTCATGTACTTCAGCTCGCCGCCGCCGTAGATGTCCGGGTGCGACGACAGGATCTGCTCCATGAGCGACGTGCCCGAGCGCGGCATGCCCAGGATGAACACCGGCGCGTCGTCCTGCGAGCCCGCCTGCTTGGAATTCTCGATGCTCTGGGCCGTGACGAGCTTTTTCATCAGGTCGAACATGCGGGCGTTGGCCTGCTCGTGGTAGGCATCGACCTTGCGCTTCTTCTGGCCGCCCACGGCGTAGTGCCGGAAGGCGGTGGGCAGCTCGCTCACGTCGTCGAAGGCCTTGCCCAGCGCGAAGTGGAACTGCACCTGCTCCATCGGCTGCATGCCGCCCATGCCGGCCGCTTCGGTGTTCAGCGTGGTGAAGAACTTGTCGCCGTAAGTGTACTTGTGGTCCACACCGTACGTGCGCAGCGCCGCGGGGTGGTTGGGCTTGAGCTCCAGCACCTTCGCGAACAGCTCCTGCGACTTCTCGATGTTGCCGGCCAGCCGCTCCAGCACGCCGATCTCGTACAGCACGCGATGGTTGTTGGGCAGCATCTTGCTGACCTTGCCGAGGGCCTGGCGGGCGTTGTCCACCTCGCCGGCGCGGCTGTAGGTCAGGCCCAGGCCGAACAGGAATTCGGGGCGCGCCGGGTGGCGCTTGACGTATTCGGTGAGCTTTTCGCGCAGGTACAGGTCGCGCTTCTGGGTCTTGAGCGTTTCCAGCCACAGGTCGATCGAATCGCCATGCGGGTCGTCGCGGTCGACGTTGGTCTCCAGCAGGGCGACCGCCTCGCTGTAGGCCTTGTTGGCCACGTGCAGGCGCGCCGCCTGGTGGACCACGGCCTTGTTCTTGGGCTCGACGGACCGGGCCCGGTCGATGAGCTTCTGGGCGTCGTCCATGTCCTTGCGCTGTTCGGCGCAGCGGGCCAGGCCCACCAGCACGTCGGCATTGTTGGGCGCCGCCTTCAGCAGCGGGGACAGGAGCTTGCGCGCGTCTTCGTACTTGGACTGCCCCATCAGGCAATGCGCCAGCCCGATGGCCACCGGGCCCTTCATCTTGCCGCCCGGCTCGACGAGCTTGCTGTACATCGCCTGGGCTTGCGGGTACAGCTTGAGCTTCTCGTGCAGGCGGGCCAGCACCAGCACCAGGTCCGGGTTGCCCGGGAACTGCCTGAGCCCCTTCTTGATGATGTCGATGCCCTCCTGCAAGCGGTTGCCCTTCTCCGCGGCCACGGCATCGTCGAGTATCTTTTTGTGATCCATATTCACACTTTCAAATGAAACAAGGGCCCGCAAGCGGGCCCTTGTGCTAAGTGACTACCTGATTTAAACCGGCGCGAAGTCCGCGAAGTTCAGGGTCGCCGTCGACACACCCGTCAGCTTGACGATATGGTCGATATTATCGCCGCCGTCCTGGTCGACCGCGATGTAGACATCGGCGCCCACCTGCACCGCCACCACATCGGTCTCGACGTCCGGGTCACCCAGGGTCGCCAGCGCCACGGTGATGAAGTTGGCGAAGCTGGTCGCCGTCTTCTCCGCGTAGTTGCCGACGGCCGTGAGGTTCGAGTCGAGCGTGATCTTCTCGGCGAACAGCGGGCCGGCCTTGAAGTCGGTGATCGTGTCGATGACCATGGCCGAGACCAGGGTGGTGGAGATGATGTTCTGGTTCATCATGCCGAACACGAACACATCGGTGCCCGCACCGCCGGTGATGACGTTGGACTCGGCGTTGTCGGTGATCGTATCGCCGCGGCCCGTGCCGATGATGGTGATGTCACCCAGGAAGCCCGACACGTCGATCGTTTCACCGATCTGGGTTGTCGTGGTCGCCACCCAGCCGCTGTAGTCCACCGTGCCCAGGGTCAGCGTGCCACCTGCCACCACGCCTGCCAGCGCGCTGGTCAGGTTGTACGCGCCGGTAGCGGCCGACACGTCGAACGCAACGGTGCCGATGTGGATGTCGTCGCCGGTCACGTTGAACAGGTAGTCGGCACCGAACACGCCGGAGCCTTCGATCGTCAAGCCACCGATGGTCACGTCGCCGCTGTCGGCGTTGATGTTCACCGCGAGCGTGGCGCTGGTCGTGCCGTTGAACGACACGTTGCCCACGCTCAGGTCGCCTGAGAACGCATCGCTGTTGAAGTTCAGCGAGAACAGCGCGTAGCCGGAGCTGTCGGCCGCCATGCTGATATCACCCACAGCCGCATCGCCCGTGAACGAACCGGCCGTGAAGTTCAGCATGACGGTTGCGCTTGCCGCAGTCGAGCCGCTCAGGACCGAGATGTCAACGTTACCGACAGTGATGTCGCCCATGTCCCCGGAAGCATCAGCCCTGAAGTTGATGCTGCCGTCGTAGGACGCGCTCAGCAGGTTCACCGACAGGTCACCCAGCGTGACGTTGCCGATATCGCCCGAGGTGGCCGACACCAGCAGGTTGGCGGTCAGGCTGTCCGCCATGGCGGTGCCCTGCAGGGTCACGTTGCCGAACGTCACGTCACCGATGCCCGCGTCGCCGTAGACATTGATGCTCAACGCATTCGTGATCGAGGCGCTGGTCGCCGCGAACATGCCGATGTCGCCGAACGTCACATCGCCGATCACGCCGCCCGCATCGATGTTGCGGTAGGCACCCGACGCGCTGGCGCCGGCACCGGTCAGGTGGTATTCGATGTTGCCGAATGTCACGTTGCCGATGTCGCCCGTGGCGGTGATGGCGAAACCATCGCTGGAGGCCGACGCATCCACGCCCATCGTGACCACGAAATTGCCGACGGTGATGTCACCGATGTTGGCCGCTACCAGGCCGACGTCCAGCATGGTGGACACCGAGGCGCCGGTTCCCAGGACGGCGGTGAAGTCACCCATCGAGAAGGACTCGATGTCGCCGCCGGCGGTGATGTCGATCATCACGCCATCAGCCGAGCCGCTCAACCCGACGACGAGGGAAATGTTGCCGAACGAAACCGCGCCGATGTCGCCGGTGGCCGACGCGCTGATCGTGATGGTCTGCTGGTCGGCGCTCTCGCCCACGTCGATGGAGATATTGCCGACAGTGATGTCGCCGATGTTGCCCGCGGTGGCGTTCACGTCCACGTCGATGCCGTTGGTGGCGCTGCCGTCCTGGCCGATGACGAGTTCGATGTCGCCGATCGACACATTGCCAATGCTTTGGCCGGTGACCTCGACGTCGAAATTGGACACCGTGCCCGAGACGCCGACGATGGCCCGGAGGTCACCGAGCGCCACGTTGCCGATGGCGCCGGCATTGGCATACACATCCACGGTCACGGAGCCGGAGGCGCCGTCGTCCAGGTCGAGCGAGAAGCCGCCAAACGAGACATTGCCGACGTCGCCGGAGGCGGTGTTCGACACGTTCACATTGATGGCCACGTCGGCGCCGACGCCGCCGTCCACGCTGATCATGCCCACGCTGACATCGCCAACATTGCCGCCGACGGGCATGTTGGTGAACGATTGCCACAGCGCGTTGGAGATCGTGACGTCCACGGTGGCGTTGGTGCCGGCCACGATGTCGATGTCACCCACGGTCAGGCTGCCGACGTCCACGATGTTGGTCGCGGACAGCGTGGTGGAAGCCGTCCACGTGTTCTGGATGAGCACGTTGAAGTCGACCTTGTCGCCCAGCGTCACGTCGATGTTGCCGACGGTGATGTCGCCCAGGTCCATGTTGAAGGTGCCGGTGTTCGACACGCTCAGGTAGCCGCTGCCCGACACGCCCACCGCCATCGACACGTTGCCGACGGTGATGTTCTTGTCCGCGCCGGCGTAGTTCCACACGCCGAAATACGCTTCGGGAGACTCGTTGGTCAGCGTGTTGGTGTTGCCGCCGGCCATGACCACGACGTCGCCGACGACGATGTCGCCGCTGGCATTGTTCGTCACGTAGGCGTGCGCGTTGTTGTTGTCGCCCGCCACCACGCTGACGTCGCCGATGGTGATGTCGCCGGAGGCCGTCGCCTGGAACTCGGCGCTGGTGTTGCCCGCGCCGTCGCCGATCGACAGGTTCACATCGCCGATGGTCACGTTGGCGTCGCCCAAGACGTATGCGTAAGCGCTGGCGCTGGCGCCGCCGACGGCCGTCATGTCGCCCACGGTGATGTCGCCGGTCGAGCTGACCGACATGTAGGCGTAGCCGGTGTCACCGACGGTCTGCGTGATGTCGCCCACGGTCACGACGCCGTCGCCGGAAACGTACAGGTAGGCGGAATTGCTGCCGCTGTCGCCGACGGTCTGCACCACGTTGCCGACGGTGATGTCGCCGCTGTTGCTAATGCTCACGGACACGTACGCGTCGTCGCTGCCGACCTGGGTGATGTCACCGACGGTGATGTCGCCGCTGTCGGCGTAGACGAAGACGTAGCCCGAAGCGCCGCTGGTGACGCCTTGCGAGATGTCGCCGACGGTCACGTCGCCGCTGCCGTCTGCCGAAATCGACACGCTGGCCGACTTGCCTGCCACCTGGGTCACGTTGCCCACGTTGATGCTGCCGTCGCCGTTGGCATACACATACGCGTACTCGGAAGCGCTCGTGCCGCCCAGCTGCGTGATGTTGCCCACGTTGATGTCCGCATCGCCGGTCGTGGTGATGGACACCGAGGCGCTGGCGCCGTTGTTGCCGATCGTCTGGTCGATGTCGCCCACCGTCACGGCGCCGCCGCCGTAGACGTAGAAGTTGGCATCGGCCGAGTTGTCGGCCACGACCTGGGCCACACCGCCCACCGTGACGTCACCGCCCGTGGTGGTGATGGAGACCGTCAGGTCCGCCGAGTCGCCGCCGACCATGCCGATCGAGGCGATCGCGACGTCGCCCGCGCCGGTGGTGCTCAGGTGCACGAGGCCGGTGGCGCTGTCGCCCACGTCGATGGCAATCGCGCCCACCGAAACGTCGGCATCGAACATGATGGCCGAGAAAGTCGCCGAAGCGTTGTCCGCGCCGCCGGTGATGGTGATGTCACCCAGGGCGAGGTCTTTGCTGTCGGAGAAGTACGCGCCGGCCGACACGCTGTCGGCCATGACGATGTTCACGTCGCCGTCGATCAGCGAAGCGCCGCCCTTGCCGAAGTTCCAGATGTCGGCGTAGAGGCCGTCCTGGTACGTGGCCGAGATCTGGCCGCCCACCGCCGAAGCGATGGTCAGGTCGACGCCGTCTTCCAGCGAGGTGATGTGCACCGTCAGGTTGTTGACGCCGCCGGCCAGGTTCACCGCGCCGATGTTGTCCCACTCGATCGCGTTGAAGTTGATGGCCGTGCCCACGCCGGCGATGATGTCCACCGAGGCGATGTCGTTCATGTAGGCGAAGGCGCCCGTGCCGCCGACGGCAACCGCCAGCTGCACTGCGGTCAGGCCGTTGCCATGGATGGTGTCGCCCACCGAGAAGGTGTTGTTGGAAGGCGTCGTGCCGTCCACCACGCCCTTGACGATGTTGGCGCCCGTGCCCAGAACGTTGATCGTGTCGATCTGCGTCGTGAGCTGCGGGGTGATGTCGTTGTCGACGATCGTGCCGGTGGCGGTGTAGCCCGAGTTGGTCAGTTGCGCGCCGGTGATCTGCACCAGCACGGTTTCATCGGACTCGACGGTGACGTCGCTGCTGACAATGACGTTCACGACGGCCGTTTGCTGGCCCGGGGCGAAGGTGATCACGCCGGCCGTGCCTTCGAAGTCGTCGCCCGACAGCGCGGTGCCGGACAGCAGCGTCTGGTAGTTGACGGTGACGGCCTGGACAGCGGGAACGTCCAGCGAGATGGTGAAGGTCAGCGTCTTGGTGCCCGTGTCGCCTTCGGTGACGGTGGGCGAGTTGGCCGAAACGACATAGACCAGGGTGGCCGGATCGACGTCGTCGTTGGTGATGGTGCCGGTGGCGGTGACCGGGGCGGTCAGCGACGAGCCGGAGAACAACACGTGCACGCTTTCGGCGGCTTCGAACGTGGTGTCGGCGAGCACGGTGACCGAGACGGTCGCGACGGTCTGGCCGGCGGCGAACGTGACGGTGCCGGCGATGGTCTGGAAGTCACCACCGGGGGTGGCCGTGCCGTTGGCCTGCGTCTGGTAGTTCAGCGTCAGCGGCGAGTCCGAAGCGTGGTCCAGCGTGAGCGTGAACGTCATCAGCTTGGTGCCGGCGTCGCCTTCGACGACCGAGGGAGCATCCACCGACAGGGCGAACGTCGGGGGCAGGTTGGCGTCCACCGCGTCGGCGATGGCCGCGTCCAGTCCGGCGAGGGCCGTGGTGACGCTGGCGGGCGTCGAGTCGACGGTGTGCAGGAAATCGCGTGCGACGGCAGCCGCATCATCGCCTGCGTAGCCGGTGATCTCTTCGCTGGTGTTCAGCGCGGCGATCCAGGCGGTGGCCACGCCCATCTTGTTGTTGACGGTGACCAGGTCGGCGTTTTGCGCGCCCAGCAGGATGGCGTATGCCACGCCGGCAGGGGTCAGGTGACCCAGCGCCACTTCCTGCGACCAGTACAGCAGGCCCGCGGGCTCGGCGTCACGGTTGAACAGGTTCTGATAGATGGCGTTGATCTGCGCCGCGTTGAACGTCGGGCCGTACAGGGCCACCGATTCGGGCGATGCGCTGAAGGACGCTGCCACGTCCCAGATGCTGAGGGTCGGCTGCGTGGTGTAGTACACCAGGCCGTCGAAGTCCGGGGGGCGGCCGAAGTAGGCCAGATACAGTTGGGTCAACTGCGTTTGAGTAACAGCCATTGGAGAAGCTCCTGAATAAAGTGTTGCCGTCTATCGATAGAAGACTCGGGCCTTGCGGCCCTCGCCTTTGCAGGCTTCTCCAGCGAAAAAACCGGAGTCCCCACTAGGGCTAGGCGTGACTATAGAGGCTCCTCAAGCGCATCCTGTGACCTGCGTCACTTTTTGAGAGATAGTGTTGCCCTCCGACCACATCCATTTAGAGCGGCAAGCCGTTGTTTTTATTGAGGAAAAATGTTTTTGCGTCGCTGGGCCGCCTGCTCGGCATAGGACATGGATGACTCAAAAGTTGTGACAGACCACACCAGCTACCGTCGCGTTGCTATCAAACCAATAGCAGAGCATATCGCGGGGTCTACCGGTTGACTTTTCATATAGGAAGCAAAGAGAATCGCCTTCCTATATGAATACATCCCTTCGGGTTCCACTGAACACGTCGCCCGAAGAGGCCGCAAAGCTGCGGCAATTGCAGTCTGTTTTCGCGAAGGCCTGCAACGCCCTTGCGCCCCTGGTGCAAAGAACCAAAGTATGGAACCGGGTCGCGCTTCACCACATGGCCTACAAGCCGCTGCGCGAACAGTTTCCGCAGATGGGGTCGCAGATGGTGTGCAACGCGATCTATTCCGTTTCGCGCCACAGCCGCCTGCTGTTCCAGGGCCCGGCCAGCCCCTTCAACATCGCCAAGCTGGGTGACAAGCCGCTGCCCCTGCTTCACTTCAGCGACCGCTGCCCCGTTTACTTCGACCGCCATACCCTCAGCCTGAAGGACGGCCAGCTGTCGATGTACACGCTCGACGGGCGCATGCGCTTTCGCGTGGGCCTGAAGCCCGAGGACGAAGTCAATTTCCACGAAAAGAAGCTGCGCGAAATCGTCCTGTCGCGCGCGGCCCACGAACGCTTCGAGCTGGCGTTCGTTTTCTCCGATGGCGACGAAGACACGGCCCCGTCGAGGGGCGAGCAAGCGGGTGCGCTGCCCGAATACATGATGGTCGAGGATATGAATGAAGGCATCTGACCCCAAGGCGTCGCAGGGCGCGTCCACCGAACTGCGCGAGGCGTTCGGCGTGCTCAAGCCCCACTTCGTCAAGTCCGCGTGGTTCAGCATCATCGCGGGCCTGCTCGTGCTCATGCCCAGCTGGTACATGCTGGAGGTGTACGACCGCGTCGTGAACAGCCGCAACCCCATGACGCTGGCCATGCTCACGCTGCTGGTGCTCGCCGCCTACGCGGTCATGGAAATTCTCGAGTGGGCGCACACGGAGGAGATGAGCCACGCCGGCCTGACGCTCGACGGGTTGATGGGCAATCGCATCTTCCTGGCGAGCTTCGAGGCCAACCTCAAGCGCATCCCCGGCGGCACGACGCAGCCGCTGAACGACCTGCGCACCTTGCGCGACTTCCTCCCCTCGCAGCTGCTCAAGTCGCTGGTCGAGGCGCCGGTGGCGCTGGTGTTCCTGGCCATCGTTTTCGCCATCCACCCCGCGCTGGGCAGCGCGGCGCTGATCGGCGCCATCGGCCAGACGTTCGTGGCCTGGCTGAACGAGCGCAGCACACAGCCGCCGCTGTCGGCGGCCAACCGCAGCGCCATGGCCGCGCAGCAGTACGCGGACGGTTCGCTGCGCAACGCGCAGGTGATCGAATCCATGGGCATGCTGGGCGACATCCATCGGCGCTGGATCGCCAAGCAGCGCGAATTCCTGGGGCTGCAGGCGACGGCGTCCGAGCGGGCCGGCACCTACACCGCGATCTCGAAATTCATGCAGACCGTGATGGGCTCGCTGCTGCTCGGGCTGGGCGCCTGGCTGATGCTGCGCAACCAGCTGGAAGGCAGCGGCGGCATGCTGATCGTCGCGTCGATCATCGGCGGGCGGGTGCTGCAGCCGCTGGTGCAGATCGTCACGCAGTGGCGCACGGGCGTGAACGCCCGCGACGCGCTGCACCGCCTCGAGGCCCTGCTGGCCGCGCTGCCGCTCAAGCCGGTCAGCATGCCCCTGCCGCCGCCGCGCGGCAAGCTGCTGGCCGAAAACATCATCACCGCCGCGCCGGGCACGCAGGTGCCCATCCTCAAGGGTTTCTCGTTCGGGCTGAATCCCGGCGAGGTGCTGGCCGTGATCGGGCCGTCCGCGTCCGGCAAGACCACGCTGGCGCGCGTGCTGGCCGGCATCTGGCCCTCCGCCGGCGGCAAGGCGCGCCTGGACGGCGCGGACATCTACGCCTGGGACAAGAAGCAACTGGGCCCCCATGTGGGCTACCTGCCCCAGGGGGTGGAGCTGTTCGACGGCACCATCGCGGAAAACATCGCGCGCTTCGGCGACCTGCAGCAAGCCAAGGTGGAGAACGCGGCGCGTGCCGTGGGGCTGCACGAGTTCATCCTCGCGCTGCCGCAGGGCTACGGCACCGAGGTCGGACCGGAAGGCGCGCGCCTGTCGGGCGGGCAGCGCCAGCGCGTGGGACTGGCCCGCGCCCTGTACGGCGACCCGGTCTTCGTGCTGCTCGACGAGCCCAATTCCAGCCTCGACGAAGCGGGCGAAGCCGCGCTGGCCGCGGCGATCGCCGAATACAAGTCGCGCGGCACGACCTTCGTCGTGATCACGCACCGCACCAGCCTGATGGCCGTGGCCGACAAGATCCTGTTCCTGCGCGACGGCACCCTGCAGGCGTTCGGCCCGCGCGACGAAGTGCTGGCGGCGATGCAGAAGGCCGCCCAGGAGGCATCCGCCAAGGCCCAGGCCGCGCACCAGCGCGGCAACGTGCCCCCCGCCCCACACCTGCCGGTACTCGCAGCATGAAGACACCCGCCTTTTTCCAGCGCAGCGACCTCACGGCCAGCCTGTGGAGCTTCCGCCGCGAATTCGTCACCGTCGGCCTGTTCAGCGCCCTGGCCAACCTGCTGATGCTGACGCCGACGATCTACATGCTGCAGATCTACGACCGCGTGCTCGTGAGCTTCAGCGAGCTCACGCTGGTCGCCGTGTCGATGATCTGCCTCTTCCTGTTCGGCGCGATGGCGCTCTCTGAATGGGCCCGCTCGCGCATCCTGGTGCGCGCCGGCGTGCGGCTGGATGAGCAACTGGGTACGCGCGTGTTCAACGCCAGCTTCGAGGCCTACCTCGGCAGCTCGGGCACGAGCCCGGCGCGCGCGTTCAACGACCTGCTGCAGGTGCGGCAGTTCATCACGGGCCAGGGCATCTTCGCGTTCTTCGATGCGCCCTGGGTGCCGATCTACATCGCCGTGATGTTCTTCCTGCACCCCTTGCTGGGCGTGCTGTCGATCGCGTTCGCGTGCGTCCAGATGGGCCTGGCCTGGTTCGGCCAGCGCCACACGGTGGCGCCGGCCGAAGCGGCCTCGCGCGCGGGCGGCGACGCCAACATCTACCTGCAGGGCAAGCTGCGAAACTCCGAGGTGCTGGAGTCGATGGGCATGGTGGAGAACCTTCGCCGCCGCTGGCGCGAGCGGCATCACGACTACCTCGCCAAGGGGCGCGTGTCGCAGGCGATCATCGGCAAGGTCACGGCGTGGAGCAAGTTCATCCGCTACAGCCAGCAGTCGCTGACGCTGGGCGCGGGCGCGCTGCTGGTGATCGACGGCCAGCTGACGGCCGGCGGCATGATCGCGGCGAACGTGCTGATGAGCCGCGCCCTGGCCCCCATCGACATGATGGTCAACAGCTGGCGCGGGTTCGTGAGCGCCCGCGCGGCGTTCGAGCGGCTCGAGCAGCTGCTGCACGAATTTCCCGAGCGCGACCCCGCGCTCTCGCGCGCGGCCCCGACCGGCGAGGTGACCCTGCGCAACGTGTTCGCGATGGCCCCGGGGCGCGAGGCGCCCATTCTCAAGGACATCACGTTCTCGGTGCCCGCCGGCACCGTGGTGGCCGTGCTGGGCCCGTCGGGCTCGGGCAAGTCGACGCTGGCGCGCGTGATGATGGGCATCTGGCCCGACGTGGCCGGCGAGATGCTGCTCGACGGCTTGCCGATCGCGGGCTGGAACCGGCTCGAACTCGGCCCCCACGTGGGCTACCTGCCGCAGGACGTGGAGCTGTTCGACGGCACCATCGCCGAAAACATCGCGCGGTTCAGCGAGGTCGATCCGGCCAAGGTCATCCAGGCGGCGCAGTGCGCCGGCCTGCACGACATGATCCTGCGCTTTCCGGCCGGCTACGACACGCCGATCGGCGAAGCCGGCGGCATGCTGTCGGGCGGGCAGCGCCAGCGCATCGCCCTGGCGCGCGCCGTGTACGGCGACCCGGCGCTGGTGGTGCTGGACGAGCCCAATGCCAACCTGGACGACGCCGGCGAGGCCGCGCTGACCCGCACGGTCGCTCAGCTCAAAGCCCAGGGCAAGACGGTGTTCCTGATCACGCACCGCCCCGGCGCGGTGTCGGTGGCGGACCGCCTGCTCATCCTCAAGGATGGCGAACTCGTCGCCAACGGCCCGCGCGATGCGGTCATCGCCGCGCTCCAGCAGCAAGGGCACAAGGCGACGCGCCCGGCCGGGCCCCCGGCGGCCCTCGATCCCCAGCCCGCCTGACGCGCCGGGTCCGCCCACTTCTTTGTCCCGATGTCCCTTTCCTAAAGTCTCAATGCCATGGCCAAGATCGCGTTCATGAACCCCTCCTCCCACGAGCCCGAGGCCGAGCCGGCGGGCGATGCCGTACCGGCGGTGCCCGGCCAGGCGCCTGCGTTCACGGACGCCGGGCGCTCCAGCCGCATCGGCCTGTGGACTCTCGGCGTGGGCTTCGTCGCCGTCATGCTGTGGATCGCGTTCGCGCCCCTGGACGAGGGCGTGGCGGCGCAGGGCCTGGTGGCCATCGACACCAAGCGAAAGGCCGTGCAGCACCTGACCGGGGGCCTGGTGAAGGAGGTGCTGGTGCGCGAAGGCCAGAGCGTGACGGAAGGCCAGGTCCTCATCAGGCTGGACGAGGCCGCCTCGCGCGCCAACCATGAGGCCTCGCGGCAGCGCTACCTCTCGCTGCGCGCCATGCAATCGCGCCTGCTGGCCGAACTGGCCGGCGCGGGCCGCGCCATCACCTGGCATCCGGACCTGGTCACGGGCGCGCAGGACCCGCTGATCAAGGCCCAGATGTCGACGCAGGAACAGCTGATGTCGGCGCGCCGCGCCGCGCTGGCCGCCGACCTGCAGTCGTTCAACGAGCAGGTCCAGGGCCAGGAGGCGTCGATCCAGGCTTACCTGGCCATGCAGGAAAGCCGCAAGAGCCAGCTCGCGCTGTTGAATGAGGAGCTCAAGAACACCCGCGGCCTGGTGGCCGAAGGCTACGCGCCGCGCAACCGGCAGTTCGAGCTGGAGCGGGCCGTCGCCGAGTCGAACACCGCCCTCGCCGAACTGAACGGCAACATCATGCGCTCGCGCCGCGCCGTCGGCGACCTGCGATCGCGGTCCATCTCGCGCCAGCAGGAATACCGCAAGGAGCTGGAAACGCAGATGGCGGACGTCGGCCGCGAAGTGCTTGCCGAACACGAGAAATTCCGTGCGCTGCAGAACGACCTGGCCCGCATCGAGATCAAGGCGCCCGCCACCGGCCAGGTGGTGGGACTGGCGGTGCAGACCGCCGGCGGCGTCATCCAGGCCGGCCAGAAGCTGATGGACATCGTCCCCCATGACGAGCCGCTGCTGCTCGAGGCGCGCGTGCAGCCCAACTTCATCGACCGGGTCCGCCCCGACCTGCCGGTGGACATCCGCTTTGCCGCGTTCGCCCACTCGCCGGCCCTGGTGGTGGACGGCAAGGTCATCTCGGTGTCGGGCGACCTGCTCACCGATCCCGCGAACAACCAGAGCTACTATCTGGCCCGCGTCGCCGTGACGCCCGAAGGCCTGAAGAAGCTCGGCAAGCGCCAGATGCATCCGGGCATGCCCACGGAAGTGATCTTCCGCACCGGCGAACGTTCGCTGCTGACCTACATGCTCGGCCCGCTGACCAAGAGAATGGCCGCTTCGATGAAGGAAGAATGACAATGAAAAAGCACCGGTTCAAGCTGGCGGCCCTGGGCGCGGCGGCCTGCGTGGCCTGGCCGGCCTGGTCGATGGACCTGGCCGAGGCGTACCGCCTGGCGCTCGCGCAGGACGCCACCATCCGCGGCTCGCGCGCGGCGACCGATGCCGGACGCGAGCGGCTGCCGCAGGCGCGCGCGCAGTTCCTCCCGAACATCTCGGCCAGCTCGTCGCGCTTCAAGAACAACCTCGATACGACCGCGCCGAACCTGGCGGGCGTCGACACGACCACGAACGACAGGTACACCAGCAGCAACGACTCCATCACGCTGCGCCAGCCGATCTACCGCAAGCAGCTGTTCGCGCAGTACCGGCAGGCCCAGGCGGTGGTCGCGGACGCGAACGCCAGCCTGGAGCGCGACGAGCAGAACCTCGTGATGCGCGTGACGCAGGCCTATTTCGAGGCGCTGCAGGCCGAGGAGCAGCTGGTGCTGATCGGCCTGCAGAAGACGGCCTATGCCGCCCAGGTGGACGGCGCGCGCAAGAGCTTCGCGGCCGGCGCCGGCACGCGCACCGACATCGACGAGGCGCAAGCCCGGCTCGACCTGACGATCGCGCAGGAACTGGAGGCGCGCCAGAGCGTCGACCTCGCCCGCCGCCAGCTGCAGGTGCTGGTCAACCAGCCCGTGACGCAGCCGCTGGCCGGCGTCGACGTGCGCAAGCTCCAGTTGACCGGGCCGACGCCGGCGAGCGTGGAGGAGTGGACGGCCCGGGCCGAGGCGACGAGCCCCGAAATCGTGTCCGCCCGGTCCCAGATCGAGGCGGCGCGCGCGGACGTGGACAAGGCCAAGTCCGGCCATTACCCCACGCTCGACGCGATCGTGCAGATGTCGCGCAGCAACAGCGAGAACGTGACACGCGTGCACAGCCAGTACGACCAGCGGCAGATCGGCCTGCAGCTGGCGATCCCGATCTTCCAGGGCGGCTACGTGAATTCGCAGGTGCGCGAAGCGCTGGCCATGCTCGAGCGAGCCGAGAACCGGTTCGAGGAGATCCGGCGCGACCTGGGCGTGCGCGTGCACCGGGAGTTCCGCGGCGTCACCGAGGGCGTGCTCAAGGTCCGGGCGCTGGAGCAGGCGGTGCGCTCGACCGAGCAGCTGGCTGTCTCCAGCCGCCGCTCCTACGAGGCCGGCGCGCGCACGCGCCTGGACATCCTCAACGCCGAACAGCAGGCCGGCCAGGCGCGCCGCGATCTCTCCCAGGCCCGGCTGCAGTACATGCTGGCGCATGTGCGCCTGAAGGCGCTGGCCGGCGGGTTCAAGGCCGAGAACATTGACGAAATCAACGGGTGGCTTCAGCATTGATGTGATGGACCTGCGCAAGTTTCCGCTGTTCGCGAACCTGCCCGAGGAGGAGCTCAACGTCACGAGCAGCCTGCTGCGCCTGAAGCAGTTCGGCCGGCGCGAGATCGTCTGCCGCAAGGAGGAAGCCGCCGACGGCCTGTACCTGCTGTTCTCGGGTTCGCTGCAGGCCGTGGACATCGCCGAGGACGGCCGCGAGATCGGCCTGAACCTCATCAGGCCGGGGAGCTTCTTCGGCGAGCTGTCGGTCATCGACGGCCTGCCGCGTTCGGCGCACATCGTCGCGCTGCAGCCATCCCTGGTGGGCGTCATTCCGCAGGCGGCGGCCCGCGAAACCTTCTACAAGCTGCCCGCCACCGCCGAGGCCATGATGCGCCACCTCACGGCGCTGGTGCGCAATCTGTCCACGTTCCGCGCGCTGCTGGCCATCCCCAACGCCCAGCAGCGGGTCTATGCGCTGTTGCTGCAGCTGGGCCAGCAGATGCCGGGCGGGCTGGTGGTGATCCAGAACCTGCCCAAGCAGCAGGAAGTCGCCATCATGATCAACACCAGCCGCGAGACGGTCTCGCGCGCCATCGCGCACCTGGTGGCGCTGGGCGTGATCGAGAAGGACTTCCGGCGGCTGATCGTGCGCGACCCGAACCGGCTGCGCCGCATGGCCACGCAGCAGGTCACCGGCGCGGTGATCAGAATCGGTGTGCCAGCGTCGCGCTGAGCACTTTCGCCTGGTAGCGGTACAGGGCGACGGTGTCGTCCGCCCATCGCCCGCGCCATTCCAGGACCAGGCTCGTGCGGCTGGACAACGGCTTTTCGGCTTGCAGCGTGGCCTGGGCCAGGCGGTTGCGGCGTTGCACGTCCAGCAGGCCGGCCGCGAAGACATCGGCGCTGGTCCACCGCGTGTAGGTCAACTGGGGCCTGAAGCGCCAGCCGTACGCGATCACCAGGCTGCCGAACTGCAGCTCGAAGCCCTGCCGGTCGCCGCCGGGCCGCGCGCCCCTGGCCTCGTCGCGCAGGAGCGAAGCGCCCGCGTACCCGGACAGCGCGGCATTGAGCCGCTGTTCGCGCAGCAACCCGGCCTCCAATTGCAGTGAATCCTGCGACGGCTGGGTCAGGTACCGCGCGGACGTCGCGCTGACGCTGGCGAGCCATGAGCCGCGGGACTCGGCGTTCAGCCACTGGGCGGCCACGCTTTGGTTGCGCTGGTAGTGCTTGCCGCCCAGCCACACCTCCGACAGCTCCATCTGGCCGCGCAGGGTGCCCGCGCCCAGCTTGAAGTCGCGCGACGCCGACGCCGACACGCTGGTGACGTCGAACGTCGATTCGCGCGCGTTCTTGCGGTGGCCCAGGGCCATCTGCAGGTTGATGCCGGGCCCGGGCAGCACCAGGCTGTAGTCGGCGGAAGCCTGCACGAAGGCGCTGGCCCGGGGCCGGTAGCTCTGGTCGAGTTCCAGTTCGAGCACGTTGTCGCCCGATCCCAGCACCAGGCTGCGCGCGGTGATGCCCTGGCTCACGTTGCTGTCCCAACCGCCGCCCACCTGCACGCGCAGGGCGGCGCCGCCGGCGAGCACCGTGCGATCGCAGCGGGTGGCCTCGAGGTCCTGTATCAGCCGCAGGATGGCGGGCGGAGGGGCGAGCTGCTCGCGAATGGCCGCGAACATCGACAGCGCCTGCTCGCTCTCGCCGCGCCGGCAATGCTCCACGGCCGTGTCCAGGATCTCGCCGGCGACGCCCTTGGCCGACAGCGCTTCTTCATCCGATTGCAGGTCCTGGGCGGCGGCGCCGGCGCAGGCGAGCGCCGCCGCCGCTGCGACGCACGCCCTGCGCGCGCCTAGCCGGAACCCGCCGCGACCGGCTGCTGCGCCACGGGTTGCGGCAAGGAACTGCTCAGCGAAGGAAAAGACCAAAGTACGGATGCCTCGTTATGTCCCGGCAGCTGCAGCTGGGCCACGCGGACCAATCCGCTGCGACCGGCAAGGCGCGCCGCCACGGGGCCGACCACCAGGTCGCAACTCAGGGTTTTGGCGACCGCCTGCAGCTTGCTGGCCGTGTTGATGCAATCGCCGACGGCAGTATACGTGCGGCGGAACCGCGTTCCGAGGTCGCCGACGAGCACCGAACCGGCTTCCACGCCGACGCGCACGCGCGCGGGCTGGCGGCCGAGCCGCACGCGTTCCTCGTTCCAGACGCGCACGTTGGCCAGCATGGCTTGCGCGGCCTGGAGCGCCTGGTCGGCATGGTCCTCGGTGGGCAGCGGCGCGCCCCAGAAGGCCACGAGTCCGTCGCCGGTGTACTTGTCCAGCGTGCCGCCGTACCTGAGGACCGGGTCCGTCAGGCATTGCAGGAACTCGCGCGTGAGCTGCGCCGCTTCCTGCAGGCTGGAGCGGTTGGTCAGGCCCGTGTAGTCCTGCATGTCGGCCGAGATGACGGTGATCTCGCGATGCTGCGGGACCATCGGGTTGTCCAGCCCCTGTTCGAGCATCTGCTTGAGCACGGAAGGCGCCACGTAGTTCGCGAACGAGCGAAGCAGCTGGCCCTGCTCCCGCTGCGTCATCCACAGTTCGACCGAGACGACCAGCAGCATGAGCATGTACGCCAGCAAGGGCGCGCTGGCGCTGAACGTCGCCCGGTGCAGCACCAGCCACGCGGCCAGCGCCAGCCACGTGGCCACGGCCGCCGCCATCGCCGGGACCAGCCACCACGCCTTGTAGCGGCCCAGCGCCCAGGCGCCGAGCGCCAGCGTCGCCACCGTCCAGAACGCGGCAATCCATCGGCCGTCGAACGGCAGCGGCGGCGCCTCGCCCTCCAGCCGGTCGAGCAGGCCCGTCATCGCCGCCGCATGCACCATGACCCCGAAGACGGATCCGGCCACGGGCGTGGCGGCACGGTCGTTGAGGCCCAGCGCGGAAGACCCCACCAGCACCCACCGGCCGCGCACCAGCTCGGCCGGCGCGGTCCCATCCAGGATGGTCGAAGCCGGGATGATGGTGTAGGCCTGCCACCGGCGGGAGAACGGCACTTCCCATTGCCCGTCCGCCGTTTCGTTCGCGCCGAGGTGCTGCAATGCATTGACCGCCGTGCCCCGTTGCAGCGGGCAGGCCAGCATCGCGACCGGCAACAAGGGAGCGGCCATCCCGTGCCAGCTCGCAAGCAACGGAACCCGCCGCACCAGCCCGTCGCCGTCGGGCTGCAAACCGATGTTGCCCACGCAACGGGCCCTGGCAAGCCCCGCGTGGTTGGCCATGTAGCCGGTTGCCCGGGCGGCCTGCAGGCCGCCCGCCTCCAGGTGCGGCGCATCGAACACCGGCTCGCCGCTTGCCATCGGCGGGCTGCGATCGACGAAGTCGAGGGCCTGGGCCAGGACGACGGGGGCGAAGTCGCTCAGGGCAGCGATGCGCGCGTCCCCGCCCGCGTCCGCAGGGGAAGGAAAAACGATGTCCACGCCCACGGCGCGTGCGGCGTAGGGCCCCACCAGCGCTTCGAGCAGGTCAGCGATGCGCGCGCGCGACCACGGCCAGGGGCCGACGGCGGCGATGCTCGCCTCGTCGAGATCGATGACCACGACGCGCGTTTCGGGCTCGCCCGAGGCGAGCATCCTGTGGATCGGGTCCCGGGTCAGGTGCTCGAGGCCCCCGAGGGCGGCCGGATGACCGGGGGCCCATTGCAGGGCCAGCGAGGCTGCCGCGACGAATGCGACCAGTGCCCAGCGAAAGACGGCACGGTGGTTGCGCAACGGCTGCGTCCGGCCTTCAGGCGGCGAGGGCTACTTGCGCCAGGAAGTGGCCCCGGACGCGTCGTAGCGGCTGTCGATGGAGCGCTGGTACAGGTAATACGCTTCGCCGGCGTTCTTGCCGCCGACGATGCCCTGGATGGCGCTCGGTGTGACGAAAGCATCGGACACGAAGCGCCCGGTGATATCGACGGCACCCTTGCCGCTGATCTGGGTCGAGACGTCGCCGGCCGAGACCGTCATCGACGTGTCGAACCGGCGTGTGCCGAAATTGATGCTCAGGCGCGCGTCGGACGCGGTCGAGGAAAGGTTCTGCCCCGACGTCTTGTCGCTGATGACGCCCTCGTGCGCCGTGAGCGAGAAATTGCCGACGCCGGCGCCGGGCAGTTCCATCGCCGTGGCGGGCTTGTCGGCCGCGAGCACGAAGTAACGGTTGATCGCCACCAGGTCACGGCCGTTCAGCAGGTCCTGGGCGTTGACGACACCGGCGTCCTGGGCGCTGAGCGCGGCCCAGCGGCCCCAGACCGCGATCGGCGGATCCGGTTGTTGCGCCGGCGGCGGCGGCGGCAGCGGCACGATGACCTCGGGGGGCCTGTCGGGCAGCACCTGGCCCACGACGAATTCGGGGCCGCGCGATTCGGCCAGGCTGACATCGCCGTTGATGGGCTGGTGCGCGACGGGCTCGCCGCCGGCGGGCGGGCGGTTCCGGTCGGGGCTGCCCGAGTTGTCTTCGACGACCTCGGGACGGCGCTCGCCCAGGCGCAGCTGCAGCAGCTTGTCCCGGGCACTGGCGAACAGCTCGACCGCGGAGGCCCCCTCGCACGGCCCGAGCCCCTCGACACGGCATCCGTCGCCGAAGCTGTTGAGGATGACGCCCCCTGACTGGACGGAAACGCGGGTGACCGATGGATCGGCCAGCACCGTGAAGTCGGTGCCGCGAACCCCGATGGCCGCCATCGGCGTGTTGAAACGGAACTTCTCGCGGGCGGCCTTGGCGGCCTTGCCGGACACGTGGCGGGCCACACCGCTGTCCAGCGTGTACTTGATCTGCGAATCCTGTGGCTGCGTCGCATCGAACCGCCACAGGTCCACGTGCAACTCCGACGCCGGCCTCACGACCAACAGGCCGCCGTCGCGCAGCCGGACGTAGACGTGGCTGTCCTGCTGGGTCCTGATGCGGTCACCCTCGAGCAGTTGCATGCCCTTGGCCACCGGGTTGGCGGCGCCGTCCTGCTGGACCCGATCGGCACGGCCCGAGACGAACATGACCTCCCCGCCGACGTGCGTCGTGGGCGGCTGCGCCTGCGCAGCCGCCGCCAGGGGTCCGGCCAAGGCGGCAAGAGCGCAAAGGAGGGAGCTGTGGGAGAAGTTCATCGCTACAAAATAACACGCAACAAGGCGAAAAAAAGTGACGGCCAGCACACTTTCCGGGACTGCCCGTCAATATGCCGCCCCCGCTGCGCAATTGCAACATCGTGACCGACTGTACGTCCGGACGGCGCGCCGCGATTGTGGGGCAAAATTGAAAGTTGCCTCTCATTCCACACCCGACCCGGACGTAAAGAAAGAAATTCATGGGGAAAAATGCCGTTGTTACCGGCGTGACCGGCCAGGACGGCGCCTACCTGGCCGGACTGCTGCTCGAGAAGGGCTACACGGTCTATGGGACCTACCGGCGCACCAGCTCGGTCAACTTCTGGCGCCTCGACGACCTTGGGCTGGCTTCGCACGAACGCCTTCACCTCGTCGAATATGACCTCACCGACCTAGGCGCGACCCTCCACCTGCTGAATCGGGCCCAACCGGCGGAGGTTTACAACCTCGCGGCCCAGAGCTTCGTGGGCGTAAGTTTCGACCAGCCCACCACCACCGCGCAGATCACGGGGCTGGGCGCGCTCAACCTGCTGGAGGCGATCCGCCTGGTCAACCCGAAGATCCGCTTCTACCAGGCGTCCACGTCGGAAATGTTCGGCAAGGTGCAGGCGGTTCCGCAAAAGGAAGACACCCCCTTCTACCCGCGCAGCCCTTACGGCGTGGCCAAGCTGTTCGCCCACTGGATGACGGTGAACTACCGCGAGAGCTACGGGATCTTCGGCAGCAGCGGCATCCTCTTCAACCACGAGTCGCCACTGCGCGGGCGCGAATTCGTGACCCGCAAGATCACCGACAGCGTGGCGAGGATCAAGCTGGGCAAGCTCGATGCGCTCGAACTGGGGAATATCGAGGCCAAGCGGGACTGGGGCTATGCCCGCGAGTACGTCGAGGGCATGTGGCGCATGCTCCAGGCGGACCAGCCGGACACATTCGTCCTGGCGACCGGCCGGACCGAGACCGTTCGCGATTTCGTGCGGATGGCCTTCGCGAGCGCCGGGATTCAGGTCGAGTTCAGCGGCACGGGCCCGGACGAGGTGGCGATCGATACGGCAACCGGCCGCATCGTGATGCGGATCAATCCCCGGTTCTACCGGCCCGCGGAAGTCGACCTGCTCGTGGGCGACCCGGCGAAGGCAGGCCGGCTGCTGGGCTGGCAGCCCCAGACCTCCCTTGAAACCCTGTGCCAGATGATGGTGGAGGCGGACCTGCGGCGCAACGAACTCGGCCATTCGTTTTGAGAATCCTGCTGACAGGCGCCCAAGGCTTCACCGGCGCCCAGTTCATCCGGAGCGCCAGCGCGGCCGGCCATGAGACGGTGGCGCTGCGAGCCGACCTGACGGATCCCGCGGCAGTGGCCCGCGAAGTGGCCGGCCTGGATTTCGATTCGGTCGTCCACCTGGCCGCGATCAGTTTTGTCGCGCACGCCGACGATCGCGGCTTCTACGACGTGAACCTGTTCGGTTCACTCAATCTCCTGGATGCGTTGACCGCCACCGGCCGCCCCTTGCGCAAGGTGCTGCTGGCCAGCAGCGCCAACGTGTATGGCAACAGCGGCCGCTCGCCCCTGCCGGAGTCGGAGACTCCCGCTCCGGTGAACCACTATGCGATGAGCAAGCTGGCCATGGAATGCATGGCCGCGGCTCGCGCCGATGGCCTGCCGCTGGTGATGACCCGCCCGTTCAATTACACCGGCCGCGGGCAGGCGCCCCAGTTCGTGATTCCCAAGCTCGTGGACCACTTCCGGCGCCGGGCGCCGGGCGTCGCGCTGGGAAACCTCGACGTCGAACGCGAATACAACGATGTGCGATTCGTCTGCGAGGCCTACCTGCGGCTGCTGGGGGAACCCAACGCCAGGGGCACGTACAACGTCTGTACGGGAGTGACATACAACTTCGGCGCGGTGATCGGCATGCTGCGGGCGCTGACGGGCCACACCATCGACGTCACGGTGGACAAGGCCTTCGTGAGGACCAACGAGGTCCACCGCCTGTGCGGCGACCCGGCGCGGCTGAACCGGGCCGTCGGCCCCCTGCCTGCCTGCCGCCTCGAGGACACGCTCTCCTGGATGCTTTCGGCCCCGCCATGAAGCCCCCGCCTGCCCCGGCCGTGCCGTGCTGAAAGTCGCCTTCAACGCGAGCGCCCTGCTGTGGCCGCTCACCGGCGTCGGCCAGTACGCGTTCCACCTGGCGCACGGCCTCAGGAAGCAAGCGGGCCTGGACCTCGATTTCTTCTACGCCAATCGCTTCTCCACCGGGATCGAGCGGGGGGGCTCGATGTCGGCCGGACAGCTGAGGGTCTGGGTGCGACGGTGGGTGCCCAACGCGTATGCCATCCGCCTGGCCCTGGAGCAGCGGCACTTCGACCGGGGTGTGGCCGCCAGGAAGCACGATCTCTACCACGAGCCCAACTACCTCGCCATGCGGTTCGACGGTCCGACCGTGATCACGGTTCACGACCTGTCATGGATCCGCTATCCCGAGACCCATCCGCCGGAACGGGTGCGGGCGATGAACCGCCACTTCGAGCCGAGGCTGCGCAACGCCTCGCTGCTGCTGACGGACTCATCGTTCGTGAGCGATGAAATCGTCCAGGTCTTCGGTGTGGATCCTGCGCGGATCCGGGCCATCCCGCTCGGCGCCGATCCGCTGTTCCAGCCCCAGGACGCCGCGGCCACACGCACCGTGCTGGACACGCATGGCCTGAGGCACGGCGAATACTTCCTGTCCGTGGGCACGCTGGAACCACGCAAGAACGTGCAGACCACCGTCGCTGCCTATGCGAGTCTGCCGGCAGCCGTCCGCGCGCGGCATCCTCTCGTCCTCGCGGGCATGAAGGGCTGGCGGACGTCGGCGCTCCAGCGGTCGCTGGAGCCGCTGGTGCGAAGCGGCCAGGTGCGCGTGCTGGGCTACCTGGAGCGCATGGAACTTGCCTCGGTCACCGCGGGAGCGCTGGCGTTGGTCTACCCATCGGTGTACGAGGGGTTCGGCCTCCCCCCGCTTGAAGCGATGGCCTGCGCGGTGCCGCCGGTCACGTCGGACGCGTCCTCGCTGCCGGAGGTCGTCGGCGACTGCGGCATCACGGTGAATGCCCTGGACGCCGACGCGCTCGCGCGGGCCATGGAGTCCCTGGCAGGCGACAGCGCACTGCGCGCGACGCTGTCGGCCAGGGCCAGGGCGCGCTCGCTGCAGTTCAGCTGGGACCGGTGCGCCGCGGAAACGGCGGCCGCCTATCGGGTGGCCGCCGCCAGCACGTCCTGATAGGCCGCGTGGTAGGCGCGAGCCATCTGCCGCGCGGTGAACAGGGCCTCGAAGCGCTCTCGCGCCGCGGCGCCCATCGACAACGCCATCTCCGGCTGGTCATGCAGCTTGTGCAGCGCGTCGCGCAGCGCCTGCGGATCCTGCGGGGGAACCGTCCACCCGGTGACGCCGTCCTGGTTGATGAAGGAGGTGCCGGTCCCGATCTCGCAGCTGACCATGGGACGCGCGCACATCGCCGCTTCCACCAGCGACATGCCGAAGGCCTCGGAGCGCAAGTGCGAAGGAAAGACGAACCCGCGGGACAGTCGCAACAGGCACATCTTGTCCTCGTCGCTGACTTCACCGAGGAAACGCACGTTGCCCAGGCCCTGGCGCGCAGCGTGCTGCTCCAGCCGGGCGGCCTCGGGGCCCGAGCCCGCGATCACGATCTTCGCGCGCAGGCCCCTGGCGGCTTCGAGCAGCGTGTCCAGGCCCTTGTAGTAGCGCAGGACGCCGACGAACAGGAAGAACCCCTCGCCCACCCGCGCACGCCAGCCCTCGAGCGCCCGGTCCGGACAGCGCGGATACGACGACTCGTCGATGCCGTTGGGAATCACCCTCACGCGGGATCGCCGCCGGGCCAGCGCCGGACTGCTTTCGAGGTATTGGGGCGATGTGGCAACGATCAGGCCCACCGTGTCGAGGAACCGGTTCATCAGCGGCGTGTACGCCCTCAGCAGCCATTTCTGGCGCACGATATCGGATTGGTACGACACGACGCTGGGCTTCCCGCGCGCGTGCAGCCGGTGCAGCACGTCCGCGAACGGCCAGGGGAACTGGTAGTGAACGACGTCGGCCCACCCGACCTGCCGGCGGAACTCGTACAGGGCGGGTATCGAGACCGGGTTGGACGAGATCTCCGCCGTAACGCGGCTGCGGTGGACTTCGCCCTCGGGGCGCCGCAACACGGCCGGCGAAGGGGTGGAGCTGAGCGTATAGATGCGGCTCTCGTCCCCCAGCGCCGCCAGCCCCATGCCCAGCTGCGCAATCACCTGTTCGATGCCGCCGACGGTGTCGGGGTAATAACTTTTATAGACGTGCAGTACTCTCATAGGGCCACGCGTTGTGGCCCTGCAAATGCACGCGGCCGGGCGCGGGCGCCATTCTAAGCGCTGCGGTCGCGAGGCGCCGGGCGGCGGCGCCCTAGAAGTGGATGCCGCGCATCATCTGCTGCATGGCGATCGCCTCGGGCGAGAGCGTCGGCTTGCCGCCCTTGTCGCCCTTGGCGGCGGACGAATCCGGGAACATTCGAAAGCTCGTGTTCATCGCGATCTGCGCGACCCTCGGCAGCAGCGCGTGCAGCAGCTGGCCGGTGGTGCCCAGCCGGGTCGCGATGCGCACCGGCTTGGAAATGCAGGCGTCGGCGATCATGTCGGCGGCTTCTTCCGGCGCCAGCGTGGGCACGTTCTTGTAGATCTGCGTCGGCGCGATCATGGGGGTGCGCACCAGCGGCATGTTGATGGTGGTGAAGCTCACGCCCTGGTCGGCGAACTCGCTCGACGCGCAGCGCGTCCAAGCGTCCAGCGCGGCCTTGCTGGCGACATACGCGGAGAAACGCGGTGCATTGGTCAGCACGCCGATCGAGCTGATGTTGACCACATGGCCCTTGCGCTTTTCGACCATGCCCGGCAGCAGGCCCATGGTCACGCGCAGGCAGCCGAAGTAGTTCAGCTGCATCGTGCGCTCGAAATCGTGGAAGCGGTCGTAGCTCGATTCGATCGCGCGGCGGATGGAGCGGCCGGCGTTGTTGATCAGGAAATCGACGCCGCCGTGGTTCTGGATCAGGAGTGAAACGAAGCGGTCGCAATCGGCCATGTCGGCGATGTCCGCGGCATAGGCGATGAACTCATAGCCCCTGGCTTTCGCGTCCTTGCACGCCTCGTCGAGCTTGTCCTGGTCGCGGCCGCAGATGATGGTGATGGCGCCGGCCTCGGCGAACCTGTGCGCCGCGGCCAGGCCGATGCCCGAGGAGCCGCCGGTGACCAGCACGACCTTGCCGCCTACCGTGCCGCGCAGGCTGCGGTCGACGTGCAGGTCCGGGTCGAGGTGGCGCTCCCAGTAGTCCCAGAGGCGCCAGGCATAGTCCTTCAGGTTCGGCACCTCGATGCCCGAGCCCTTGAGCGCGGCGGCCGTGTCGCGGTTGTCGAAGCGCGTGGGGTAGTTGACGAACGTGAGGATGTCCTCGGGCAGCCCGAGGTCCTTCATGACCGCGTTGCGGATGCGCCGCACCGGCGCCACCGCCATCAGCCCTTTCTTGACGCTCTTGGGAATGAACCCGAGCAGCGCCGCGTTGATGAACAGGTTCATCTTGGGCGCGTGCGCCGCGCGGCTGAAGATGTCGAGCACGTCGCCGACTCGCAAGCCCACCGGGTCCACCAGGTGGAAGCAGCGCTGGTCGATGCCGGCCTTGTGGCTGAGGTGGTCGAGCGCATCGACGACGAAGTCGACCGGCACGATGTTCACGCGCCCGCCCTCCAGGCCCACGGCCGGCATCCACGGCGGCAGCACCTGGCGCATGCGCTGGATGAGCTTGAAGAAGTAGTAGGGCCCGTCGACCTTGTCCATCTCGCCGGTCCGGCTGTCCCCGACCACCATCGCCGGGCGGTACACGGACCACGGCACCTTGCACTCCTTGCGCACGATCTTCTCGCTCTCGTGCTTGGTGAGGAAGTACGGGTGCTCGTAGTTCTCGGCTTCCTCGAACATGTCCTCGCGGAACACGCCTTCGTACAGGCCGGCGGCCGCGATCGACGACACATGGTGGAAGTGCCCGGCGTCGATGGCCTTCGCGAATTCCACCGTGTTGCGGGTGCCCTCGATGTTGACGGCGATCTGGCTCTCCTCGTCGGCGCCCAGGTCGTACACCGCGGCCAGGTGGTAGAAGTGGTCGACCTGGCCCTTGAGTTTCTTCACCTCGTCGCCGGCGACGCCCAGCTTCTTCGACGTCAGGTCGCCGAACACGGGGACCGCCCGCGCGGCGGAAACGCCCCAGAATTCGCGCAGTTCGGCGACCTTGGCCTCGCTCTCCTTGCGCAGCAGGAAGTGCACCACCGACCCCTTGCGCTCGAGCAGCTTCCCGACCAGGCGCTTGCCGATGAAACCGGTTGCGCCGGTGACGAAATATTGCATGGAGGTTCTCCTGATAGCTTGTTGGTATCGTTTGCGGTCATTCTTGCCGAAAGCCGGGAGCCGATCATTCCGCACAAACCCGTGACGGCGTTGGTTTCGGCCCCTAGCGCTTTAGGAGGCGGCCCCTAAACCCGTGGCGCGCCCCGGCTTACATTGCGTCCATGCGCCGCGCCGTGCGGCGCGCCCCTCAACCCACGCATGGAGGCCACCTTGGTCAAGAAACTCAGAAAAACCACGACCGGCGACAAGACGACCGGCGCGCAACTGTCCGGCACCGTCAAGGAATCGGCCCAGCAGATCTGGCTGGCGGGCCTCGGCGCATTCGCGAAAGCGCAGGAAGAAGGCGGCAAGGTGTTCGAGGCCCTGGTGAAGGAAGGCACGTCCATCCAGCGCAAGACCCAGGCGGCCGCCGAGGAAAAGATCTCGGAGGCGACCAACCGCATGGCCAGCATGGCCACCGACATCTCCTCCAAGGCCTCGGGCCAATGGGACAAGCTGGAAAACATCTTCGAGGAGCGCGTATCCAAGGCGCTGAACAAGCTGGGCGTTCCCTCGGCCAAGGACATCGACGTGCTGATCGCGCGCATCGAGGAACTCAATCGCAGCGTCGCCAGGCTGAGCGCCAAGTCGGCGGCCACGACGCGAGCCAAGGCCGGCGGCGCCGCCAAGCCTGCCGCGAAGCGGGCATCGGCACGCAAGTCGGCCTGAGTCGCCGTAGCGTGGCGCCTGGGCACCTGCGCAGCGCAGGCGACTCATGCTCAGGCCTCCACTGTGCAGCGATGCAGGCACGACGTTGCGGCCTGAGTCGCCGTAGCGTGGCGCCTGGGCACCTGCGCAGCGCAGGCGACTCATGCTCAGGCCTCCACTGTGCAGCGATGCAGGCACGACGTTGCGGCCTGAGTCGCCGTAGCGTGGCGCCTGGGCACCTGCGCAGCGCAGGCGACTCATGCTCAGGCCTCCACTGTGCAGCGATGCAGGCACGACGTTGCGGCCTGAGTCGCCGTAGCGTGGCGCCTGGGCACCTGCGCAGCGTAGGCGACTCATGCTCAGGCCTCCACTGTGCAGCGATGCAGGCACGACGTTGCGGCCTGACACGGGCCACTGCACCGCATGCAAGGCGCTTCGGCGCCTTTCTTTTTTTGCCGGCCTGATTGCTGCATCGCAACAAGGAGCCGCATGCAAGCACCCTACACTGCCCTTTCATGAGAACGAATAAACGGACCCCACCGAAAATCGCGCTGGCGCTCGCCGGCGGCGGGCCATTGGGCGCCATTTACGAGATCGGGGCCCTGTGCGCGCTGGAAGAAGCGCTCCTCGGGCTGGATTTCACGAAGCTGCATCACTACGTGGGCGTTTCGGCGGGTGGCTTCATCGCCGCGGGACTGGCCAACGGCATGTCGCCGCGCGAGCTGTGCGCCGCCTTCATCGAATGCGCCGACGGCGCCAGCGAGGTGTTCGACCCCGCCTGGCTGATGGTGCCCGCGTACGACGAGTTCGCCCGGCGCGCCATCATGTTCCCCGGCCTGGCGGCCTCGGCGCTCTGGCGCGCCACGTTCGGCCGCAAGACCCTCACCCAGGCGATCGAGAGGCTGGGTCCCAGCCTGCCGACAGGCATCTTCTCGAACGAACAGATCGACCTGCGGCTCGCGCGCGTGTTCTCGCGGGCCGGCCGCACCAACGATTTCCGCGACCTCAAGACCCGGCTCACGCTGGTCGCCACGAACCTCGACACCGGCGAAGCCGCGCCGTTCGGGCGGCCCGGCTGGGACCACGTACCCATCTCCAAGGCGGTGCAGGCGAGTTCGGCGCTGCCCGGGCTCTTTCCCCCGGTGGAGATCGACGGCCAGTATTTCGTCGACGGCGCGCTGAAGAAGACGATGCACGCATCGGTCGCGCTGGACGACGGCGTGGACCTCATGATCTGCCTGAACCCGCTGGTTCCCTTCAATTCCACCGAACCCGAGACGGCGAGGGTCATGCGGCGCGGCCTGCCGCGGGACGGCCGCGGCATCCCCCGCATCGTCGATGGCGGGCTGCCGGTGGTGCTCAGCCAGACGTTCCGTTCCATGATCCATTCGCGGATGGAGCTGGGCATGAAGAACTACGAGCGAGCCTACCCGCACACCGATATCCTGCTGATCGAGCCGGACCACCGCGACCCGGAGCTGTACCTGGCCAACACCTTCAGTTACGGCCGGCGCCGCCAGCTGGCCGAGCACGCCTACCAGCAGACACGCAGCATGCTGCGCTCGCGCCGAACCAGCCTGTCGGCCCGGCTGCGGCGCCATGGCATCCGCCTGGACCTGGACATCCTGGAGGACGCGCGCCGGCACCTGGTCGCCGCGCCGAAACCGCCGACCCGCATCGGCCGCGCGATCGCCTCGCTGCAGGAGGTGATGGACGACCTCGGCCATGCGCTGCACGCCCCCGCGCACGCGGCCTCCTGAAGATGGCCAAGAAAGCTCCCCGCCGTACGGCCGAACGCATTCTCGAGGTGACGCTGGACCTGTTCAACCGCTTCGGCGAGCCGAATGTCTCGACGACGCTGATCTCGGCCGAACTCAACATCAGTCCCGGCAACCTGTACTACCACTACCCCGCCAAGGACGAGCTGATCAACTCCCTGTTCGACCGCTACGAGCGCAGCCTGAGCGAGCTGCTCAACGCGGGCGACGGCGTGCGGGACGTGGAGGACGCCTGGTTCTTCATGCACACGCTGTTCGAGCTGATCTGGCAATACCGCTTCCTGTACCGCGACCTGAACGACCTGCTGTCCAAGAACCGGCGGCTGGAGACGCATTTCCAGTGGGTGCTCAAGAACAAGACCCGCGCCATCAAGGCCATGCTGGACGGCATGAGCCGCGCCGGCGCCGTGAGCATCGACTCGCGCGAAGTGGAGGCCACGGCCACGAGCATGGTGGTGGTGCTCACCTACTGGCTGAGCTACGAGTACGTGCGCGACCCGCGGCGCGCGCTGGAACCCGAGAGCGCCCAGCTGGCCTTGCTGCGCGGGGCACATCATGTGCTTAATCTGCTGGTGCCCTACCTGGAGCAGGGCCAGCGCATGCATCTGCTGGGGCTGATCGCGGCATACAGCAACCCGGCGAGCTGACAAGAGAAGGAGACCAGCATGGCGAAGTGGACCGCTTTCCCCCACCTCGGCGAATACCCGTTCGATGCCGCGAGCGTGAAGAAGCACTGGGCCCGGCTGCACGCCGGCGACGCCGAACCCCTGCCACTGGACCGCGCCGTCCTCGAGGCCTGGGCGCTGTTCCACAGCGGCGAATTCCAGCAGGCGGCCGATGCCGGGCTGGCGGCCGGCGGCGACGGCATCACCGTGGCGAACAAGGCCGCGGCCATCTACGCGAACTACCTGGAAAAGAAGGAAAGGCACAAGCTGGACCTGTTCATGGAAATCGCGCAGCGCGCCGAAGCGCAGGCCGCGGAGGACGCCAAGAATCCCAACGCCTGGTACTGGCAGGCGTATTGCCTCGGCCGCTACAGCCAGGGCATCAGCGTGGCCAAGGCCCTGGCGCAGGGGCTGGGCAGCAAGGTGAAGGACGCGCTGGAAAAGACCATCAAGCTGCAGCCCAAGCATGCGGATGCGCACATCGCGCTGGCGGCTTTCCACGCCGAGGTGATCGACAAGGTCGGCTCGCTGATCGGCGGGATGACCTACGGCGCCAAGCGCGAAACGGGCCTGAAGCTGTACCAGGACGCCCTCAAGCTCAACCCGAACTCCGCAATCGCGATGATCGAGTACGCCAATGGCATGGTGATGCTCGAAGGCGACCGCCGCATGAAGGAAGCCACGAAGCTCTATGAGCAGGCCGCGGGCAGCAAGCCCATGGACGCCATGGAACGCCTGGACGTGGAGCTGGCCAAGGCCGAACTGGACGATTGAGCCGAAGCGGCGCCCCATGTCGCGCCGCCCGCCTACAGACGCGTTCCCCGTTCATGCGCACCATGGCGCGCATGAACATTTTCGAAGCACTGCGCATTTCGCACGAGACCCAGCGGGCCCTGGCCACCCAGATCCTGGCGACGCAGGGCGATTCGCCCGACCGGAACCGGCTGTTCCTCGACTTCAAGCGCGAGCTGGCGGCGCACGCCGCCGCCGAGGAGCGGTGCTTCTACAGCCCCTTGATCGCCTTCGACGAGTCGATGGCGCAGGCCCGCCACGGCATGGCCGAACACCATCAGATGGACGAGCTGGTCGACGAGCTCAACAAGATGGAATTCAGCTCGCCGGGCTGGCTGGCGCTCTTCCGGAAGCTGCACGACAAGGTGTACCACCACCTGGAGGACGAGGAGCACGCGATCTTCCAGCTGGCCGGCAAGGTGCTGACCGAAGCGCAGAAGAACTCGCTGGCAAAGGACTACGAAACCGAGTTCGCCACCTTCCGGCTGGGGGAGATGCCGATCAATTCGGCCCAATCCTGATGGGCGCTCGACTGCGGCTTCAGGGCATCGAGCCCTGAGGCCTCGAGAACGCCTTCGCTGGTCGGCCCCGCTGGCGCGGGGCCCCCGCCCTTCGCTCAGTCATTCCCCCACGGCAGCATCAGTGTGACGAGCGAGAGCTTCGCGAACTCCGGCTCGAATTCGTCGATGATCTTCTGCGGGTCCGGGCACAGGAGCGTGTCGGTGATGACGCCGAACTGCACGCCGCCGCCGTAACTCAGGATCGATACGCCCAGGCCGATGTCGCCGGACTGTGGCACCCAGAACATGCACTGCTCCAGGGTGGAACCCAGGAGTCTGAGCTTCTCCCGCGGGCCAGGTACGTTGGTCATCACGGCCGTCGTCTTCTTGCCGAAGAGACTGAGCATCGCTTCCTGCGCGGGCTTGATCAGCAGGCCGGCGACCGCCAGCAGCCCGAAGGCGAGCAGCGGCTGCGTGCTGCCCTTGAGCGCGTTCATGCGCCGGCGCACTTCGTACACGCGCTCGATCGGGTTTTCCATGCCGATGGGCAGCACCAGCGGCACGAGGCCGAAACGGTTGCCCAGCTTGTACGCATGTTCCACCGGCCGCAGGTTCACGGGGATCATGGCGCGGATTTCCTGGCCGGCAACGTCGTCGCCCAGTGACTTCAGGTACTCGCCGATGGCGCCCGCGACGCAGCTGAGCAGCACGTCGTTGATCGAGCAGTTCAGGGCCTTGCCGACGGCCTTCACCTCGTCCAGCGGGATGGGTTCGCACCACGCCACGCGCTTGGCGGTGCCGGGCTTGCCCTTCAGGCGCGTCTTCGAATCGTCCGGCATCAGAGCGAGCGCCGCCGCGTCGCTCACGACCTGGTAGGCCAGCTTGGCCAGGTCCAGCGAGCCCGCCAGGCCTTTGTGCGGGTCGCGCAGCAGGCCGAGCGAACGGACCGCCCCCTCCCCGGCGGCGCCCAGGGCTTTCACCGTCATGTCGGTGAACGGCTTGATCAGGGTGTCGGCGATCCAGTCCTCGGCGCCGGTGTTCGCTTGCCTGCGCGTGCGCTCCGGAGGCGGCGCGCCGCCGTCCACCAGCGACATCGTCACGGAAATGAGCGCGATGCCGTCGGCGATGCAATGGTGGATGCGCACCAGCAACGCGCTGCCGCCGTCGTAATCCTCGACGAGATGCATCTGCCACAGCGGGTGGCGATGGTCCAGGGGCTGCATGGCGAGTTCGCCCACGCGATCCTGCAAGGCGGATTGCCCGTGACCCCTGGCGTGCCGCGGCAACTTCTCGCGCACGATATGGCGCTCGATATCGAACTGCGCATCCTCGACCCAGGTGGCCCCGGCCGCGTCTTCCACCACGCGCTGGCGGAACCGCGCGTACTTGAGCAGCCGCTCCTCCACGCGCCGGCACAGGTCCTCGTAGCCGATGCCGGGCCTGAGCGTCCACACGCCGACGATCATCATCAGGTTGCTCGGCGAATCCATGCGCAGCCAGGCCGTGTCGACCTTGGTCATGCGCTCGCCGGACAACCCGAGCATGCCGGTGGCCGCGCGAGTCGCGTTCTTGCGCACCGCCTTGACGGCCTTGCGGGCAACGATACGGGTAACCATGAAGACGGCCTCCAGAGAGCTTGGTGTTATTCGGCAGCGGCCCCTATTCTGGGCGGTCGGCTGGCCGTAAGATACCGCGAAGTTACCCGCAGGCGCCCCGAAAGGGTAGACGCCCGCCCCCACCGACAAGCCAAGCCCAAGGAGTATCCATGGCCGACCTCAAAGCCGCTTTCGAATCCGCCGTTGCCGGCTCGAAGAACCTCACGGAGCGCCCCGACAACGCCACGCTGCTGAAGCTGTACGCGCTGTACAAGCAGGCGACGGCCGGCGACAACGCGGACAAGAAGCCGGGCTTCGGCGACATGGTGGGCCGCGCCAAGTGGGACGCCTGGAACGGCCTGAAGGGCACGTCGAGCGACGACGCCATGCAGCAGTACGTCGACCTGATCGGGTCGCTCAGCTAACCTACGCCACGATCCCGCGGCGCTTCAGCGCCTCGATCTGTCCGGCCGTGAGGCCGACCTCGCGCAGCACATCGTCCGTGTCCTGCCCGAGGCGGGGCGCATTGCGGCGGTGGCCGCCCGGCGTTTCCGACAGCCTGGGCACGACGCCCGGCACCGCGAGCCGGGTGCCGTCCTCCATCTCGACTTCCGCCAGCATTCCCCGCGCCCGGTAATGCGGATCGGCCGCAATGTCGGCCACCGTGTAGATGCGGCCGGCAGGCACCGACGCCGCGTCCAGCGCCGCCAGGACGTCGTCCACCGACCGTTGCGCCGTCCAGGCGCCAATCGCTTCGTCGAGTTCCGTCACGCGCGCCACGCGGCCCGCGTTGTCGGCCAGCTGCGGATCGGCGGCGAGGTCCGCCCGCCCGATGACCGTCATCAGGCGCTTGAAGATGCTGTCGCCGTTGCCGGCAACCAGGGCATAGCCGCCGTCCCGGCACGGGTAGGCGTTGGTCGGCACGATCCCCGGCATCGCGCTGCCGGCCGGTCCGCGCACGGCGCCGAACGCGCTGTACTCGGGCAGCAGGCTCTCCATGCAGTTGAACACGGCCTCGTACAACGCGACGTCCACGACCTGGCCGCGCCCCGACCGGTGGCGATGGTGCAATGCGAGCAGGATGCCGATCACGCCGTGCAGGGCCCCGAGCGTGTCGCCGATGCTCACGCCCACCCGGACCGGCACCCGCCCGGGCTCGCCGGTGAGGTGGCGCAGACCGCCCATCGCCTCGGCGACCACGCCGAACCCGGGCCGGTCGCGGTAAGGCCCGCTCTGCCCGTAGCCGCTGATGCGCAGCATGACCAGCCGCGGGTTGAGCGCGAGCAGTTCGTCCGGGCCGAGCCCCCAGCCTTCCATCGCGCCGGGCCGGAAGTTCTCGATCAGCACGTCGGCGTCGGCGGCCAGCTGCCGCACGATGCCTTGCGCCTCGGCGTCCTTGAGGTCGAGCGCGATCGAACGCTTGTTGCGCGACTGCACCTGCCACCAGACCGAGGTGCCGTCCTTGAGCATCCGCCACTTGCGCAGCGGGTCGCCGCCCGCGGGCGATTCCACCTTGATCACCTCGGCGCCGAAATCCGCGAGGGTCTTCGCGGCGAACGGCCCGGCGATGAGCTGCCCGAGCTCGAGCACCTTGACGCCGGCGAGCGGCCCAGCCATGGCTCAGGCCTTCTTTTTTGCCGCGGCCTTCCGGGCCGGCGGCTTCTTCGCGTGGTCGCGCCTGGCGATCGCGTGGTCGAACGCCTTGAGCGGCTCGGGGTGGTCCAGCAGCTCGTCGAGGTTCTTCACGATCTCGCTCTCGATGCGCTCACGGAACGCGCCCAGCAGGAAGCCCAGCTTCGCGTGCAGCTCGAAGCGGTCCCTGGTCACCTTGAGCTCGCCATTGGCGCCGGCGCGCGTGAAGGTCACCCGGTCGGCCGTCTTGCCTTCCTCGTAGGTGCACTCCATGCCGAGCTTCTCCTCCGCGGTCTCGGCCCAGCGGAAAGCGAGCTTGCGCGCGGCGGCAAGCCCGAGGTGGTGATCGCGCGAAATGATGATGTCATGCACTACCCGTCTCCTTCAGCAGCCTGTGGCGCTCTTCCTTGGGCAAATCGGCCAGCCGTTTCACCGCATCATAGAACCGGTTCCAGTCCCGCCCCTCGCGCAGGAACAGCGCTTCGAAGCCGGGCACCAGCTCGTCGTAGGCCGCCTGCGCGCCGAACGACGCGTTGTTGGCCCGCTCCACCCATTGGTCGAACCCGCGAAAGCGCGCCGGGTCTCCGCCCCAGCGCTCGCGCAGCGTCACGTAGTCTGCACGGAAGTCGCGCAGGGCCGCCTGCTTGAGCCGGTCTCGCTGCGCGCCCTGCGTCCCCTCGTAGATCCCTTCCAGCCGCTTGCGCGTGGCCAGTGCCAGCGCGCGGAATTCGTTGCGGCGCGCATTGAATTCCGCGTACTCCTTGCGCGCCGCATCGCCCGCCTGCGTCGCCAGCCAGCGCGCGCCGCCCAGGCGTTCGACCGCGGTCGCGAACGACTCGTTGAACATGGTGTCGTGCTTGGCATAGACCACCTGGTGCGCGAGTTCGTGGAAGAGCAGCCGTGCCAGTTCTCCCTCCGGGTAGTAGATGAACGTATTGAGCAGCGGATCGCCGCCCGCCCAGTTCATCCAGCCCAGCGTGGAATACGCCGGCACCGGGTAGACATTGGACTCGTACCCTTGCGCCGCGAGGTCCGCCGCCTCGGCCCGCGCCTTCGCCTCGTCGAAGTAGCCCTTGTAGGTCACGCAACCCGTCACGGGGAAGCACCAGTTCTTGAGCGTGACCGAATACGCCGGCGCCGCGACGACGTTCCAGACCACCGCCGCGCGCCGAAGGTCGGCATAGCGGCGGTAACTCGGGTTGTCCGGCAGTTTCAGTTCGGCCACGGCGAAGTCGCGGATGCGCTGGCTCAGAGCCAGGCGGGACTTCAGGCGGTCCGGCGCCCCTCCGGCCGACATCCAGTCCTCGACCGGCTTCGCGGCGCTCATCATCTGGAGATGGCCGGTGGCGGATTGCCAGTAGTACCCCAGGTTGGCGCAGCCCGAGAGGCACACCAGCGCCGCCGTTCCCGCCAGGGCCGCGAAGCCTGCCATCGCCATGAAGTGCCCCTTCCTCACGCTGCCCGGACTTCGACCAGGCAGTCGTAGAACACCGGCCCGCGCCCCATGTCGGTGAGCTTCTGGCTGGTGAGCTGGTTGACGTTGGTGCCATCCAGCCCCAGCTTGCGCCACCACACGCCCAGGCCGTTGACGACGCCGGGCCGCGCGCGCGCGCAGACCTGTGCCTTGCAGCGGTACTCGCCACGGTCGTTGAACACGCGCACGACGGCGCCCGAGACGATGCCGCGTTCGGCCGCGTCGCTCGCATGGATCTCCAGCAGCGGCTCGCCCTCGATGTCGCGCAGGCTGCGCACGTTGACGAAGCTGGAGTTGAGGAAGTTGCGCGCCGGGGGCGAAATCATCGCGAGCGGGAAGCGCGCGGAGGCTCCGGCCGCCTCATGGTTGGGAAGGTGGTCCGGCAGGCCATCCTGACCCTGGCGCGCGAGCGCCTCGCTGAAGAACTCGCAGCGGCCGGAGGCCGTCGGAAAGCCGCCTTGCGCGAACGGGGCGTCCGGAATATCGAGTGTCGCGTACCCCTGTTCCAGCAGCAGGTTGAAATCGACGCGTTCGCCGAACGCAGCGCGGCAAAGGCTCTCGTCGTCCTGGGTGAAGCACGGCTCGGTGAAGCCCATGCGGCGCGCGAGCTGGCGGAAGATCTCCGAGTTGGGCCTGGACTGGCCGACCGGCGCGATCGCGGGACGGTTGAGCAGCACGTCGGTGTGGCCGTACGCCATGTGCACGTCCCAGTGTTCCAGCTGGGTGGTCGCCGGCAGGACGTAGTCGGCGTAGTCGGCGGTGTCGGTCAGGAAGTGCTCGAGCACCACGGTGAAGAGGTCCTCCCGTGCGAAGCCGGCCACCACCTTCGAGGACTCCGGCGCCACCGCGACGGGGTTGCTGTTGTAGACGATGACGGCTTCGATCTTCGGCCCGAACGCCGGCGACGCCGCGCGCAGCAGGTCGTCCCCGATCGTCACCATGTTGATCGTGCGCGGCGCGCGGCCGGCCAGCAGGTCAGGCCGCTGCAGGGCCGCCTTGTCCACCGGGAACATGCTGGAACTGGATAGCAGCATCCCCCCGGCGCGGTGCCGCCACGCGCCGGTGAGCGCCGGCAGACACGCCACCGCCCGCACGGCGTTGCCGCCGCCGCGCACGCGCTGCATGCCGTAGTTCAGGCGGATCGCGGCGGGCTGCGTCGTGCCCCAGTCGCGGGCGAGCGAGCGGACCTGCTCCGCGCTCACGCCGCAAATCGCAGCGGCGCGCTCCGGGCTCCAGCGCAGGGCCCGCTCGCGCAGGCCATCCCACCCCAGCGTGTGCTGCGCGATGTAGTCGTGGTCCAGCCAGTCGTTGACGACCAGCTCGTGCATCAGCGCGAGCGCCAGCGCGGCGTCCGTTCCCGGGCGCAGCTGCACATGCTCGTGGCATTTCTCGGCGGTTTCGGTGCGACGCGGGTCGATGCACACGAGCTTCGCGCCGGCGCGCTTGGCCGCCTGCGCAAGCCGCCAGAAGTGCAGGTTGCTGCCGATGGAGTTGCTGCCCCAGATGAGGATCAGCTTCGATTCGGCGAAGAACTCCACCTTCATGCCGACCTTGCCGCCCAGCGTCCGGGTCAGCGCCTCGGCGCCGGCGCTGGCGCAGATCGTGCGGTCCAGGAGCGAGGCGCCCAGCTTGTGGAAGAACCGCGCGGCGATGCTTTCGCTTTGCACCAGTCCCATCGTGCCCGCGTAGCTGTAGGGCAGGATCGCCTGGGGATCCCGCGCCGCGATCGCCGCCAGCCGCGCCGCGATGTCGTCCAGCGCCTCGTCCCAGCCCACCGGCTCGAACCGGCCGGAGCCCTTGGCGCCGGTGCGGCGCAGGGGCTGCAGCAGCCGCTCCGGGTGGTAGGTGCGCTCGGTGTAGCGGGACACTTTAGTGCACAGCACGCCATCGGTGTGGGGGTGTGCGGGATTGCCCGCCACCCTCACGGCGACGCCGTCTTCCACCGCGGTCACCAGCGAGCAGGTGTCCGGGCAGTCGTGGGGGCACGCGCCCCGCACGATCTGGGCGTTTTTCACGAAGCTGACGGTCGAGCTAGGGGAGATGCCGATGGTGTTGCTCAATGGGTAACCCTATAGTTTGCGAGCCGGCCCCGCTTTATTCCAAAGGCCGCAGGAGACAAAAGCATGAGTTTTATCCATTCGACGGTGCGCAGCCTCATGGTAGCCGCCCTGGCGGCGCTGAGTGTGGCCGGGCATGCCCAGCAGGAGGGGGTCACCAAGTCCAGCATCGTCATCGGGCAGTCGGTGGCGCTGACGGGGCCCGGTTCCTCCCTGGCCGTGCCGTTCCACCAGGGCGCCAAGATGTACTTCGACCGGGTGAACGCCGCGGGCGGCATCCACGGCCGCAAGATCGACCTGGTCACGCTCGACGACCGCGGCAATGCCCAACTGGCCGCCGCCAACACCAGGAAGCTGCTCGACCAGGGCGTGCTTTCTCTGTTCGGCTTCTACGGCTCGCCCCAGGTGACGGCGATCTACCCGCAGATCAAGGACGGGGACATCCTGCTGTTCGCGCCCATGGCCGCGGCCGACGAATTCCGGGGCGCGATGTACAGCAACGTCTATTTGCTGCGGCCGGGCTACGCCGAGGAAGCGGCCGCGATCGCCCGGCATGCGGAAACGCTGGGCGCCAAGCGCCTCGGTATCCTGCACGCCACCGACAGCGAATCCCTCGCGGCGCTCGACTCCGCCACCCGGACCATGCCCGGCATGGGCGCCAACGTCGTGGCCAACGCGCCCGTCACCCCGGGCAGCGTCGCCAACAGCGTCGACAAGGTGCTGGGTGCGAAGCCGGAATCCGTGCTGGTGATCGGCGACTCCAATGGCGCCGCCAACGTCGTGCGCGACCTGCGCGCCAAGAGTTTTCGCGGCCCGATCTACGGCTTCTCCAATACCGGTGAAAGCCTGCTGGCCGAAGAGCTGGGCACCGCCGGCGCCGGCGTGGTCGTGGTGCGCGTCGTCCCCAAGAGCGATACCGCCAAGGTGGCGGTCGTGCGGGAGCTGATGGCGGATGCCCAGGCCGCCAAGCTCGGCAAGACCAACGTCTACATGCTGGAGGGCTACATCGCCGCCCGCGTCTATTCCGAGGCGCTGCGCCGCAGCCCCAAGGACGTCAACCGCGCCAGGTTCAAGAAATCGCTGGAGGCGCTGGACGACGTGAGCGTCGGCGGCTTCCGGGTCCATTTCACCGACGACCGCGTCGCGTCCAAGCTCGTGGAGCTGAGTTTGATCGATTCGCAGGGCAAGGTCAGGGAATGACGAATGACGAATGCCACCCGGAAGTCATTTGTCACAGCGGCCACGAGGCCAGGTCATGGGTCATCAGCGCGAGGCCGCGCATGAAGGCTTCGCAGCGGGCGAGCTGCCCCAGGCTCACGAATTCGTCGGGCTGGTGCGCCTGCTCGATGCTGCCGGGGCCGCACACCACCGTCGGTATGCCCGAGTTCTTGAAGATGCCGGCCTCGGTCCCGAAGGCCACCAGCGTGGTGCGCGGCTCGCCCGACAGGCGCTGGGCCAGCCGCGTGATGGGGTCCCCGGCCGAGCCGAGGAAGCTGGGGATTTCGCAGATGGTCTCGAAGCGGAAGCCCGCGCCGGGCGCCACCGCCTTCATCGCGGGCTCGAGGGACCGTGCATGGTCCACCACCGCCTGCTGCATGGCCCGCGCGTCGGCCGTCGGCAGGTCGCGAAACTCATAGCGGAACTCCGCATCGCGCGGAACCACGTTGTCGGCGATGCCGCCGTGGAACTGGCCCACGCTCGCCGTCGAAAAAGGGACGTCGAAGCCTTCGTAACGCGGCTCCTCGCGCTCGAAGCTTTCGGCCATGTCGCGCACCTTGCCCACCACGCGCGCGGCCATTTCGATGGCATTGACGGAGGTGGGCGTGAGCGAGGAATGCGCTTCCTTGCCGCGCACGCAGCACCTGTAGCGGTACACGCCCTTGTGCGCGATCGCGGGCACCATGCTCGTGGGTTCGCCAATGATGCAAGCCAGCGGCTTGATGCCCGCATCACGCAGGTCCGCGATCAGTTCCTTGACGCCGAAACAGCCGACCTCCTCGTCGTAGCTGAAAGCCAGGTGGATCGCGAACGGCGCCTTGCTTTCGAGGAAGAGCCCGGCATGGGCCAGCGCGATCGCGATGAAGCTCTTCATGTCGGCCGAGCCCCGCCCGTAAAGCCGCCCGCCCTGCACCGTGGCGCTCAACGGATCATCCGCCCAGTCCTGGCCATCCCACGGCACCGTGTCGGTGTGACCGGAAAGTATGACTCCGGCGGGCTTGCCCTCGCCCAGCGTAGCGAAGAGGTTCGCCTTGGTCCGGCCGGCGTTGTACGTGAGGCGGCTTGAAACCCCCAGCCTCGCCAGTTCGTCACGCGCGAAATGGATCAGCTCGAGGTTCGAATGGGCGCTGACCGTGTTCATGCGCACCAGCGTTCGCGCCAGTTCCAGCGCGCGCGGGGAAACCGCGGTGGGTGTGACATCCATCGCTCGATTCTCGCGGATATCCCCTCATGACGCCGCATGGCGCGCCGGGCTAGACTGGCGGATTCCAAAAGCGCAACAACCCTGCCATGAACATCCTCGACTCCGTGGTCACGCAAGCGGCCTCCATCGCGGCCATCCGGCGCGATATCCACGCCCATCCCGAACTCTGTTTCGAGGAGGTGCGCACCGCCGACGTGGTGGCGCAAAAACTCGCCGAATGGGGGATCCCGGTCCATCGCGGCCTCGGCAAGACCGGCGTAGTGGGCATCGTGAAGAACGGCAGCGGCGCGCGCGCCGTCGGCCTGCGCGCCGACATGGACGCCCTGCCGATGCAGGAGTTCAACACCTTCGGCCACGCCAGCCAGCACGCGGGCAAGATGCACGCGTGCGGCCACGACGGCCACGTCGCGATGCTGCTCGCCGCGGCGCAGCATTTCGCGAAGAACCGCAACTTCGACGGCACCGTCTACCTGATCTTCCAGCCCGCCGAGGAAGGCGGCGGCGGCGCCAGGGAGATGATCAAGGACGGCCTGTTCGAGCAGTTCCCCATGGAGGCCGTGTTCGGCATGCACAACTGGCCCGGCACGCAGGTGGGCAGGTTCGCCGTGAGCGCCGGGCCGGTCATGGCGTCGAGCAACGAGTTCAAGATCACGATCCGCGGCAAGGGCAGCCACGCCGCCCTGCCCCACAACGGCATCGACCCGGTGCCGATCGCCTGCCAGATGGTGCAGGCCTTCCAGACCATCATCAGCCGCAACAAGAAGCCCATCGACGCCGGCGTGGTGTCGGTCACCATGATCCACGCGGGCGAGGCCACCAACGTCGTGCCCGACAGCTGCGAGCTGCAGGGGACCGTGCGCACGTTCACGATCGAGGTGCTGGACCTGATCGAGCGGCGGATGAAGCAGATCGCCGAACACGTGTGCGCGGCGCATGACGCGGTGTGCGAGTTCGAGTTCGTCCGCAACTACCCGCCCACCATCAACTCCGCGGCCGAGGCGCAGTTCGCGCGCGAAGTCATGGCTTCGATCGTCGGCGCCGACAACGTGGAGGTGCAGGAGCCGACGATGGGCGCGGAGGATTTCGCCTACATGCTGCAGGCCAGGCCAGGCGCGTACTGCTTCATCGCGAACGGCGACGGCAGCCACCGCGAGATGGGCCACGGCGCGGGGCCCTGCATGCTGCACAACCCGAGCTACGATTTCAACGACGACCTGATCCCGCTCGGCGCCACCTACTGGGTGCGCCTCGCCGAAGCCTGGCTCGCAAGGGACAAGGCATGATCGCGCCGGCCGGCGAAGTATTTTCCTCTTCCTACGCCCAGGCCCGCGACCGGTTCCTGGCCGCCGCGCGCGGCGCCGGCCTGCGGGTGGAGCACAAGCTCCATCCACTCAAGGGCCGTGAGGGCGAGGAACTCGCCATGGACGTCGCCCGCGACGGCGCCGCCGATGCGCGCAGCCTGCTGATCCTCTCCAGCGCGTGCCATGGCGTGGAAGGGTTCTGCGGCAGCGGCGTGCAGGTGGCGGCCCTGCTGGACGCCGGGTGGCGGGAGCACGCGGCACGCCAGGGGGTCGCGGTGCTTCATGTGCACGCCCTCAACCCCCATGGCTTTTCGCACCTGCGGCGGGTCACCCACGAGAACGTGGACCTCAACCGCAATTTCCACGACTTCTCCCGGCCCCTGCCGGCGAACGAAGCCTACCGCGAACTGCATCCCCTGCTCGTGCCGGACGAGTGGCCACCCAACGAGTCCAACCGGGCCGCGCTCCAGGAATACATCGGCCGCCACGGTGAAGCCGCCTTCAAGGCCGCCGTGTCGGGAGGCCAGCACGAGTTTCCGGGGGGACTCTTCTTCGGCGGCGTGGAACCGACGTGGAGCAACGGGGCGCTGCGCGAATTGCTGCGGGCCCACGGGCGCCTGGCCGGGCGCATCGCGTGGATCGACATCCATACCGGCCTGGGCCCCAGCGGCGTCGGCGAGCGGATCTACGCGGGCCGCGACGATCCGGCCAGCATCGCCCGCGCGCGCGGGTGGTGGGCCGGCAACGGCGCGACGCCCCTGACCTCCATCTACGACGGCTCTTCCACCTCCGCATTCCTCACGGGCATGATGTGGAGCTCGATCCACGACGAGTGCCCGCAGGCCGAATACACCGGCATGGCGCTGGAGTACGGCACGCTGCCGTCGGCCGAAGTGATCGAATCCCTGCGTGGCGATCATTGGCTGCACCTCCATCCGGGCGCGCCGGCGGCCCTCGCCGCCGGGATCAAGGACCGCGTCAGGCAGGCCTTCTACACGGACACCGACGAGTGGAAGGCGCAGGTGCTGCGCCAGGCGCGCGAAGCGCTCTTCCAGGCGGTGGACGGCCTGGCAGGCTGAAGGAGGTTCAGCCGCCGAAGCGCTGGCGCCCGATTTCGAGCAAGCCGTCGAAGATCAGGGTTTCGACGAGCTCGAACCCGACCGACATGTGGGGCGCCATCTTCCAGCCCGCCCCGCCCGTCATGTAGCAGGCCGGCTCGGCGCCGCAATGGCGGCGCACGTGCTGCACCATCCGTTCGATGGCGCCCGAAATCGCGTACGTGCCGCCGCTGGTCAGCGCGTCGCTGGTGTTGGTGGGGAATTCGCGCACCTCGCCGGTAGGCACGTGCAAGCCCGCGGTGCCGGACTCCAGCGCTCGCAGCATGATGCCGTGGCCGGGCAGGATGATGCCGCCCAGGAACTTCCCCTGTGGGTCGATGGCCTCGACGGTCACCGCCGTGCCGACCATCACCACCACCATCGGCCGCGCCTCGCCCTGCGCGAGCATGCGGTGCCGCGCGCCGATCATCGCGACCCAGCGGTCCGCGCCCAGGCGCGCCGGATGGTCGTACCCGTTGACAAGGCCGGCTTCGGCGGCGCTTGCGATGACCCATTGCGCGGGAACGTCCCAGAGCTCCTCCATCTGCTCCTCGACGCGGCGCTTGACCGCGTCGGCCGCCACCGCGCAACCGAGCATGCGGTCCGGCGGCGCCAGCGCGGACCAGGCCCCGTCGGCAAGCTTGTCGATATTCTCGAGGAACTCGGCGCCATGCGCGCGCAGCGCAGACCCCGGCTGCGGCGCGTCGTACAGCGCCCACTTCAGGCGCGTGTTGCCGACATCGATGGCGAGGAAGGCCACGGCCGCGTTCCCTAGCTCCTCGCAGCCTGGACCTGCGTGTCCAGTGCCGCGAGGCTTTGCGCGAGCGCCTCTTCCTGCGACTGCAGCTGGCCGCAATCGGCGGTCGCCTGCTTGATGCACAACTGCAGCTCGCGGTGGCTCTCCATCGGGCCTTCCAGGCTCAGGGCCGGCGCGTCGTTGTCGCCGGCAACCCCGGCCAGTGCCGATACGCGCGCTTGCCAGCTTTTCAGGTTCGTGGCCACAGCCTGCTGCAGCAGTTGCAGCACCGCGGCCCGGCGCGTCGCCGCCGCCTGCGCCTGCTGGTGTGCGTGTTGCGCGGCCGAGCTCACGGCGCGCAGCAGCTTGAGCCGTGCCACCAGGATCTCGCAGCGCAACGTGTCGTCCTGGATGGCCTGCTGGCTCGCGGCGTCGCTCGCGCTCGCCTCGCGGGCCTTGAGCTGGTTGCGCATATCCTGCAGCCAGCGCGCACCCTGGTCGATGATCTTTTCGATGGCGCGCACTTCCACCTCGATTTCCACCAGGGTCAGCTCGCCGACCGTGGCCCGACCCTGCTGCTTCTTCTGCAGCGCCTGCACCTGCGCGGCGAGGCTGCGGGAAACCTCCTCGATACGCTCGAACTGCGCCGCGAATTCGGCGCCGCAGGACTTGCTCCTGCCGGTCGCGCGAGCCCACCATCCGCGCGATTGCAGCAGGCCGAAGTCGAGTCCCGGCAGGGCCTGCGCCAGGTCCGCCAGCCTGGCGCCGGCCGGCGCGACGTCGAGCGACCGGTCCTGGCCGAGCAGTTCCTGGCACAGTTCGGCAAGCCGGCGCACGTGCACATGGCCCGCGTCGGCGGCCATCTGGTCGAGCCACGCGGCCGGGGACACCGCCGCCTTGGGCTTGACCTGGGCCAGCTTGGCCGGGGTCATCAGGGAAGCGGTGCGGTCGGAAGTGGCCATGGAACGGGTCGAAGCGGTGAGCCGCAATATAAACCTTTCGCGGCAGGGCCGGAGCGCTCGCCGCCAGCCTGCCCGACGGCGGTTGCTGCTCCCCCGAGGGCTGGGCGCTGGGCTCCGTGGTTCAAATGGCGCCGATCCAGCAGGCGCGCTGGATGGCCGCCATCTTGTTGTCGACCTTGAGCTTGCCCATCGCGTTCGCGAGGTGGTAGTTCACGGTGCGCTCGCTGCAATGCAGGCGCTGGGAGGTTTCGCGCGCCGTCAGGCCCTGGAAGGCCAGCACCAGGCATTCGCGCTCGCGCGGGCTGAGCATCGAGCGCGCCTGGGCGATGCAGCGCTTGACGAGGGGCCAGATATTCAGCGCGGACCATACCAGCGAGGCGGCCTCGGCGCGGTCCGTGAGTTCGCGCGGGCTGAACATGAAGCATTCGAACGCCCGGCCCGCAGGCAGCGAGAACTCCACGCGCACGACGGTCTGGAACCCATGGGCCATCCACAACAGCCGCCAGCGGCTCGAGCTCAGATGGTCCGACTTGGCGATGTATTGCCAGGCGACCAGCGGCGCATCCGAGTCGCGCCAGGGGGCGCCGAAGTCGCGGCTCTCCGCCAGGGCGCGCGCCGCGTCGGCGACGACCGGCGGGTGCACTGCGACAACCTGGCGGTCCTCGGAACTTCCGAAAGGGTCCGGCCCGAGCACGGCGACGGCTTCCACCGAAAACTCGCGCAGTGCGCTGACCCAGTCGCTGAGGAGGCCGTCCAGGCTGACACTGTCAAAGTTAACAGGTAGCTGCATCGACGTGTTTTGAAAGAACCGGGACAATAGCACGCTCCTTCCCTTCACATGACTCGCCCTACGTGC
>Ga0255338_1001325_pt1 | contig 48030 bp, 45 predicted proteins | sample MeOH1_35cm_T4_19_FD_203715 | JGI IMG/M metagenome (GOLD analysis project Ga0255338, IMG submission 203715) | Sandy soil microbial communities from University of British Columbia, Vancouver, Canada - MeOH1_35cm_T4_195 | ecosystem: Engineered > Artificial ecosystem > Sand microcosm > Unclassified ...
CCAGCTTCCCAGCTGGCCCAGGATGTTCCAGTACGACTGGAGCTGGACCAAGTCCCTGGGCGGCATGATCAACATCTTCATCATCCTGTTCACCCTGCTCTTCGTGGACATGTTCGACACCATCGGCACCCTCATGGGCATCGGCGCCCAGGGCAAGCTGCTGGACAAGGACGGCAAGTTCCCGGGCGCCTCCAAGGCCTTCATGGCGGACGCCGTGGGCACGACCTTCGCCTCCATGTTCGGCACCACGGCCATCACGGCCTACATCGAGAGCGCGTCGGGCGTGGCCGAGGGCGGCAAGACGGGCCTCACGGCCCTGGTGGTGGCGGGCTGGCTGGCCCTGGCGCTGTTCCTCTCGCCCCTCTTCCTCATGGTGCCGCTCCAGGCCACGGCCCCAGCGCTGATGATGATCGGCTTCTTCATGCTGTCGGAGATCAAGGAGATCAAGTTCGACGATGTCACCGACGCCATCCCGGCCTACCTGGCCGTGGTGGTCATGCCCTTCACCTTCTCCATCGTCAACGGCATCGCCCTCGGCATGATCGCCTACACCGTGCTGAAGGCCGCCACCGGGCGCTTCAAGGAGATCAACCCGATCATCCTCGTGCTCTCCGTGATCTTCCTCCTCAAGCTCCTCTTCCTGTCCGCCTAGGACCCCGCCCCAACCCGGAGAACCCATGACCAAGCTCGCCCTCGCCCTCCTCGTGGCGGCCGCCCTGCCCCTGGCCGCCGCCGACTGGAGCGACACCTTCATCGGCTACCGCACCGGCACCCAGTTCCGCGAGCCGGGCATCGACGGCACCGTGAAGAAGAACATCGTCCAGCTCGGCCACGTCAGCGGCTGGGCCTACGGCACCAACTTCTTCAACGTGGACATGCTCATGTCCGACCGGAACGACCCCACCGCCAGCGGGAACAGCGGCGCCAACGAGGTCTACGCGCTCTACCGCGGCTCCCTGAGCCTCGGCAAGCTCACGAAGACCGACCTCGGCTTCGGCCCCGTGCGTGACATCTCGCTCACCGCCGGCTTCGACTTCAACGCCAAGGACAACGCCTTCGCCTCCAAGAAGCGCTTCCTGGTCGCCGGCCCCACCTTCCACTTCAAGGTGCCGGCCGGCTTCTTCGACCTGGGCCTGCTGGCCTGCCACGAGCAGAACTACAACGGCATCGTGGGCCGGTCCGTCGACTTCAAGACCACGTACTACCTCACCGCCGCCTGGGGCATCCCCTTCCAGATGGGCGAGGTGGGCGCCGAGTTCAAGGGTTACGCCAACTACGAGGGCGCCAAGGGCAAGGACGGCTTCGGCGTCGAGACCAAGCCCGAGACCCTGGCCAACCTCTCCCTGATGTTCGACATCAGCCCCCTCTTCGGCACCAAGAAGAAGGTCTACGTCGGCCCCGGCTTCGAGTACTGGAACAACAAGTTCGGCGGCCCGAACCACGACGGCCCCGCCCCCGCCACCAACAAGCGCGTCACCGCGCCCATGGCCCAGCTGCATATCCACTTCTGAGCCGACCCGGATGACAGAAAAGGGGGCCCGTGGGCCTCCTTTTCTATTCACCCCAGGAGCTTGGCCATGAGGTCCGAGTGCAGGTTCCAGTGGAGGAACCCCGCCAGGCCGAAGACCAGGCCGATGCTTGCGAAGACCCCCGCCACGGCGAACAGCCACCGCTTGCGGGTGAGGGCCGTGACCCCCGCCAGTGCCACGGCCACGCTCAGGCAGGCCTCGGCGAGATCGAACTGGTCGTCATGGACGTTCATCGCGTCGTAGTCCTTGGCGGCCTGCTCCGCCTCCGCCCGGATCTGCTCCTTCTCCTGCTCGTATTTCTTCCCGGCCGCTTCCTGGGCCGCGATCCGGGCCTCCACTTTCGTGCGCAGTTCCGGCTTCAACCCCGGGCTCATGTCGAGCTGGACCCTCAGCATCTCCACCGCGTTCTCCGCGATGTGCTGCTTGGTGCTCTTGCTCTGGTAGTAGGCCCACTGGTCCACCGCCTTGGCCTGGGACTGCTACATGGCCTGGACGACGTTGCCGTCCTTCACGTTGCACAGGGCCATGAAGGTGGCCACCACCGCCACGAAGAGGGCGATGAACCCGTTGAACCGGCTGTCCCCCGCGTGGTCCTGCACCTCGCTCTGGATCGGCTCGAGGGACTCGGGCATGGCGGCCTCCTGGCGGCCCCCAGTCTAGGACAAGGCCTGCCGGCCGGACCCGCTAGACTATCCCTCGCGCGCCTATAGCTCAGGTGGATAGAGCAACGGCCTTCTAAGCCGTAGGTCGCTGGTTCGAGTCCAGCTAGGCGCACCAAGTGCGCCTAGCTGGACTCGAACCAGCGAGTGGGATCGTGGAGACAGCGCGGGGCGCTGTCGGAGCGAGACCGGTGATCGGCGTAGCCGAGCACAGTTCGAGCCCAGCGTGAAATGGGTCGGCGCCCAGCTGGGCTCGAAACCCCAGGCTCAGACCGTATGAAGCTTCTTCAGGCAGCCCGCCATGGCCAGATCCGACTCGCAGATGTGGTGGTCCAGCCACTCCCCGACCAGGGCGACCGCCTCCAGGCCCAGGTCCTGGCCCTTCGCCCGCCGGTACTGGAGGTCGCGCACCCGGAGGACCAGGTCCTGGTGCTGGTTCGCGTGGACGATGCGATCGGCGAACCCCGCTTCCTTCATGAGGGTCTCTTCGGTCTGGCAGTGCTTGATGAGGTGTCGCGCCAGGGCGGCCAACCCCTCGTCCAGCTGGTTCTTCGGCGCGCCGGCTTCGAAGTCGCCAGCCAGCCGGGCCAGCGCGTCGAAGAGCTCCCGATGCTGCTGGTCGATAGATTCCAGTCCGGTTTCGAGCTGTCGGCGCCAGCACACGGGAGAGCGGGCGCTTCGAAGGGCAGGAGCGGGCTTCACGCCAAAAGAATACCAGAGCATCAGGAAAACCTACCCCGGGACGGGCCCTCGGCCTTCGCTCGTCGGCTCCACCCACGGAGGAAGATTGGATAAAATCATCCCCCCATGCCCGCCCACCCGACCCTCCAGCTCGATCCGGACCTGGCCCGCTTCCTCGCGGGCGGCGTCTCCATCAACGCGGGCTCGGCGAGCGCCACGGGCGTCCCCAGCCTCTGCCGCGCCTTCGGCTGCCGCGTGGATCCCGGTACGGGCCGCATCACCGTCTTCTTCGCCGCGCCCCAGGCCGCGGACCTGGTCCGGGACGCCACGCGGAGCGGGGCCCTGGCCGTGGTCTTCAGCGAGCCGCCCACCCATCGCACGGTCCAGATCAAGGGCCAGGACGCCCGGCTCGAACCCCTCGCCGAGGGCGACCTCGCCTGCGTCACCGCCTACCGCGCGGCCTTCGCCCAGTGCCTGGTGTTCCTGGGCTTCACGGAAGTCATGGTCCGGACCCTGCTCGATTGTCCCGACGAGGCCCTGGTGGCCCTGACCTTCACGCCCTCGGCCCTCTTCAACTCGACACCGGGGGCCCAGGCCGGGACGCCCCTGATCCCGGCCCTGATGCCCCCTCCGGCGACGGGGGCCCCATGATCCCCGTCCGCGCCCTCCGCGACTGCCTGGATGGCGTCATCCCCGGCGTGGTCTCCACCTGCGCCCCGGACGGCACGCCCAACGTGGCCTACATGTCCCAGGGGCAGTACCTGGACGACCAGCACCTGGCCCTCTCCTACCAGTTCTTCAACCGCACCCACCAGAACCTGCTCGCGAACCCGCGGGTCACCCTGGGCCTCATCCACCCCCAGACCGCCCAGCAGTACCGGGTCCACCTGACCTACCAGCGCACGGAAACCGAGGGACCGATCTTCGAATCCATGAAGGCCAAGCTGGCGGGGATCGCCTCTCACACGGGCATGAGTGGCGTGTTCCGCCTGCTGGGCTCCGACATCTACCGCATCGAGCGGGCGGAGGTGGTGCCGGGCAGCACGCTGCCGGCCCCGCCTCCGGCGGTGGATCCCCTCCTGGCCCTGCGGACCTGCATGGAGCGGCTGCCCCTGAGCCCCGATGCCGAATCCCTTCTGGACGCGCTGCTGGATGGCCTCCAGGCCCACTTCGCCATCGAGCAGGCCCTGGTGATGATGCTGGATCCCGGCCGGGATCGCCTCTACACCGTGGCCAGCCGGGGCTATGCGACTTCGGGCGTGGGCTCGGAGCTCCCGGTGGGTGACGGCGTCATCGGCGTGGCGGCCCGGGAGCAGGTGCCCATCCGTATCTCGCATGTCACTTCCGAGTATGCCTACGGCCTCGCCATGCGGGAGGGGGCCGAGCGGCAGGGTCTCGGCGACCGGCTGGAGACGGAGATTCCCTTCCCGGGCCTGGCGGCCCCGGGCAGCCAGCTGGCGGTCCCCATCCCCGGAGCCCGCGAGCCGCTGGGCGTGCTCTTCGTGGAGAGCCCCACGGAGATGCGGTTCACCCACGCGGACGAGGATGCGCTGGTGGCCCTGGCCACCCAGGTGGGAGGCCTCTTCCGCCTCTTCCTGGCGGAACTCGAACTGGCCGACGAGGCTCAGTCCGGGACCCCCCGCGAGCCCCCGCCCGCCGGCCCCCCCCTGCGGGTGCGGCACTACGCCGCCAACGACAGCGTCTTCCTCGGGGACGACTACCTCATCAAGGGGGTGGCGGGGAACATCCTCTGGACGCTCTTGCAGGATCACCAGGCCCTGGGCCGCACCCAGTTCAGCAACCGGGAGCTGCGGGCCGATCCCCGCGTGCGCCTGCCGGACCAGAGCGACAACCTGGAGGCCCGCCTCGTGCTGCTCCATCGCCGCCTGGCGGAGCGTCAGGCCTGCGTACAGCTGGAGAAGACGGGTCGGGGTCGCTTCCGGCTGCTGGTGGCCCGGCCCCTGGAGCTGGAGGACATGGACCCCGGCGCCTGACCCTGGACCTGCTGTTTCTTAAAACCTTCTTAAAGGCTTGCTAATTCTTTCTTAAGGGTGGAAAAAACAAATAACCCATTCGTCATCGGTGGCATATATCCCTCATCGGGTTTCGAGTCCCGACCTTCCTGATGAGGCACACCATGACCCTGAATCGCTCCTTCCCCCTGGCCGCCCTCGGCCTCCTCCTCGGCGCCAGCCTGGCGCAGGCCGCGGCCCCCGCCCAGCCGAAGCTCATCCGGCGCGGCGCCTACCTGGTCTCGATCGCGGGCTGCCACGACTGCCACACGCCCCTGAAGATGGGCCCCAAGGGCCCGGAGCCGGACATGACGCGCATGCTGTCCGGCCACCCCGACAGCCTGAAGATGCCTCCGGCGCCGAAGCTGCCCGAGGGGCCCTGGGGCTGGGCCGGCTCCCTCACCATGACCGCCTTCACCGGGCCCTGGGGCGTGAGCTACTCCGCCAACCTCACGCCCGACAAGGAGACCGGCCTGGGCAGCTGGACCGAGGCCCAGTTCCTCCAGATGGTGCGCACGCGCCGCCATCTGGGCCAGGGCCGGCCCATCCTGCCCCCCATGCCCGTCCAGAACCTCCAGCTCGTCAGCGAGCCGGACCTGAAGGCCATCTTCGCCTACCTGCAGTCCATCCCCGCTGTCCACAACCGCGTGCCCGTGCCCATCGAGCCGGCCGCCACGCCCATCCCCATGCACTGAGCCGGACCACTCCGTGCGCGCCCTCCTCCTTCCGGTCCTGGCCCTGACGCCCGCCTTGGCGAAGGCGCCCGCCCCGCCCCGCCTGCTCTCCCAGACGGGCCTCTACGCCGCCCCAGGCGTGGTGGCGGCCCGGAACCTGGCCTACGCGCCCCAGTACCCGCTGTGGACCGACGGCGCGGCCAAGGCCCGGTGGATCCACCTGCCGGCGGCCATCGACGGCCGCGAGGAGGCGGGCTGGGTGTTCCCCGTGGGCACCAAGGCCTGGAAGGAGTTCGCCTTCGGGGGCCGCAAGGTGGAGACGCGCCTGCTCTGGAAGACTGGGCCCAGAACCTGGGTCTTCGCCAGCTACGCCTGGAATGAGGCCCAGACGGACGCCGTCCTCGTGCCCGAGGGTGGGCTGGCGGATGCCGCCGAGGTCGCCCCCGGCCTGCGCCATGGCATCCCCTCGCGGACGGACTGCCGGGACTGCCACGGCCAGGAGCGGGTGGAGGTCCTGGGCTTCACGGCCCTCCAGCTCTCCCCGGACCGGGACCCCGGCGCCCTCCACGGCGAACCCCTCCGGCCCGGCCTGATCACCCTGAAGGACCTGGTGGCCCGGCGCCTCCTGCGGGGCGCCCGACCGGACCTCCTCACCCGGCCGCCCCGCATCGAGGCGGATCCCGCCACCCGCACGGCCCTGGGCTACCTCCAGGCCAACTGCGCCACCTGCCACCGGGCGGACCGGCCCATCCCGGGCCTGGACCTGGACCTGCGCCCCCAGGCCGCCCTCCGCACGGCCCTGGCACCCGGGAGCTTCCCCGTGCCCGGCCAGCCTGAGAGCCGCATCCTCAGCCCCGGCCATCCGGAGCGCAGCGCCCTCCTCCACCGCCTGGCCTCCCGGAACCCCGTGTCCCAGATGCCCCCCCTGGGCACCGTGCGCGTGGACCGGGCTGCGGTGGACCACCTCCGCCGCTGGATCGCCGACCTGCCCCCCGTACCGTCCCACTGACGTCCCTCTCTCCGACCACCCTTCCCACCCCCAAAGCCCGGAGGTCCGCATGAGCCTGTCCACCACCCCGTCATCCATCACCCCGCCCGCCGCCCGACCCGCCGCCCAACCCGGCCCCACCCGCCTGGAGCTGCTCGCGGCCATGCTGCGCATCCGGGCCTACGAAGAGAAGATCGTGGCCTTCCACGCCGCGGGTCCCTTCCCCAACGTCTGCACCTCCGTGGGGCAGGAGGCCGCCGCCGTGGGCGTGGTCTCGGCCCTGCGCGCCGAGGACCAGATCCTCACCAACCACCGCAGCGCCGGCCACCTGCTGGCCCGCGGTGCCGACCCCGGCCGCATGCTGGCCGAGGTCATGGGCCGCAGCACGGGCTACTGCCAGGGCCGCAGCGGCACCCTGCACATCTCCGTGAAGGAGCTGGGCGTGGTGCTGACTTCCACCATCGTGGGCGGCGAGCTGTCCCTGGCCCCGGGCGTCGCCCTGTCCCGCGCCATGCTGGGCGGGGAGGGCATCGTCGTCTGCTTCTTCGGCGACGGCGCCGCCTGCGAGGGCATCTTCCACGAGTCCCTGAACCTGGCCTCAGTCTGGAACCTGCCCGTGCTCTACGTCTGCGAGAACAACCAGTGGCAGGCCTTCGTCCACCGGAAGGAGACCATGGTGGGCGACCACGTGGCCCCCTGGGCCGCGCCCTACGGCATCGACAGCCTCACCGTGGACGGCAACGACGTGGAGTCCGTGCGCAAGGCCGCCCTCCACGCCGCGGCCCAGGTGCGAGAGACGCGCCGGCCCTTCCTGCTGGAGGCCTGGACCTACCGCCAGCGCGGCCACATGGAACCCCACGACCAGTCCTACGTGGACCCCGCCGAGCTCGAGGCCTGGATGGCCAAGGACCCCATCAGCCGCCTGGAGGCCCGCCTCCTGACCGACGGCGAGCTGACCACGGCCGACCTGGAAGCGCTCCATGCCGAGGCCCGCCGCGCCATCGACGAGGCCGCCGAGTTCGCCGCCACCTCCCCCTACCCCGATCCTTCCGACCTCGCCACCGGCGTCTACGCCTGAGGAGCCGACCCCATGACTCAGATGACCTTCCACGACGCCGTCGACCAGGCCCTCCACGAGGAGATGGCCCGCGATTCCCGCGTGCTCATGTTCGGTGAGGGCACCGCCACCAAGCGCAAGGCCCTGCTGAAGGCTTTCGGCCCCGCGCGCGTGCGCAACACGCCCCTGGCCGAGGGCATCATCGCCGGCACCGCGGCGGGCGCCGCCGCCACGGGCCTCCGTCCGGTGGTGGACCTGCTCTTCGCGCCCTTCCTCTGCTTCGCCATGGACGAGCTGGTGAACAGCGCGGGCAAGCTGCGCTACATGTCCGGCGGCCAGTTCTCGTTCCCCATGGTGGCGCTGGCCATGACCGGCGGCGGCTGGAGCGTGGGCGCCCAGCACAACCACAACCTGGAGGCCTGGTTCGTCCACGCCCCGGGTCTCAAGGTGGTGATGCCGTCCACGCCCGCCGATGCCAAGGGCCTCATGAAGGCGGCCATCCGCGACGAGAACCCAGTGCTCTTCTTCATGGACATCGGGCTGGCCTTCGCCCCCGGCGAGGTGCCCGAGGGCGAGGCGCTGATCCCGCTGGGCCAGGCCGCCGTCCGCCGCGAAGGCAGCGACGTCACCCTCATCTCCTACGCCAAGACCGTCCACACCTGCCTGGCCGCTGCCGAGGCCCTGGCGGAGCAGGGTGTCTCCGCGGAGGTGATCGACCTGCGTACCCTCAAGCCCCTGGACGAGGCCACCATCCTCGCCTCCGTGCGCAAGACCGGGCGCGCCGTCATCGTCCACGAGGCCAGCCGCCTCTGCGGCGTGGGCGCCGAGGTGGCCGCCCTGATCTCCGAGCAGGCCTTCGAGGCCCTGCGGGCCCCCATCGTCCGCCTCACGGGTCCGGACGCCCCCGCCCCCGCCAGCTACCCCCTGGAGCAGGCCTTCGCCCCCCAGGCGGACGCCATCGCCGAGGCCGCGGCCGGGCTCGTCGCCCGGACCCTGGAGGCGGCGCCGATCTGGTGAGGGGAAGGTCGTTTTGGCCCATCAGGGTGGGATTCGAACTGCGTCTGGCTTCGCCAGTCGCTGGTCTTCCTCCGGCGCCCTCACAAAGGTGGCTTCAACACCCAGCCGCCTGCCGTTCTCCGTATTTCGCGCTGACCCATCAGAGCGCGATTCGAACTGCGTCTGGCTTCGCCAGCCGCCGGTCTTGCTCCGGCGCGACATCTAGTCGCGCCTCCACAATCCCACTCGAGAGTTCGAATCTCAGTTCTATCAAAGATAGTGAGGGTGGGGGTGCAACGCACCCCCACCCCCACTATCTTTGGTCGGAGCGGAGAGATTCGAACTCTCGACCCCCTGCTCCCAAAGCAGGTGCGCTACCAGGCTGCGCCACGCTCCGATGGGTCCAGTCTACTTACTTTCCGCCGATGGCGACGCTGCGGAGGTTGAGGCCGGCGCGCTGGAGATCGAAGATCCGGGAGGCGAGGCCCACCATGAGCTGGATCTCCAGGTCCTCGCGGCCGCGCTTGGTGGCGCCGGCGGGGGGGATGGCGATGAGCTCGTTGGGGGTGCGGGTCTTGGACCAGTTGAGGTCCATGGCGAAGGAGACCTTCTTGTCCTGGCTGGCCAGCTCGCCGGCGACATGGGACATGAGGCCGTCGCCGCCGTAGCCCAGGCGGAGCCAGCCCGGCCCCTCCATGCCGCGGCTGCTGTTGGAGATGTTGACGGCCTGGAGCTTGTTGCCGGCGCCGTAGCTGAAGTCCATGCGGGTCTGGACGCCCTGCTCGTCGTTCCGGAAGTCCAGGCGCTGGGGCATCTGCGTGGCCTTGTCCACGAGGACCTCCAGGCGGCCGCGCTTCCAGAAGCCCAGGCTCTGGGCCATGCTCTGCTCGCGCCGCTTGGCGTCCCAGGGCTTGGTGGGGGCGTTGAAGACGAGGCGCTGGAGGGTCCGGCCCCCGCTGGTTTCTTCCCCGGCCACGCTCGCCTTGAAGGTGGGGGCGTCGATGTAGACCGCCTTGATGTCGTTCAGGGTCTGGCGGAACCAGGCCATGTAGGTGCGGGGCGCGTCGGAGGGGGGCAGGTCCACGCGGGTGGTGTAGGCGTTCTGCTCCTTGCTGTAGAGGAAGCCCCGGGTGCCGCGGCGGGTGTAGAGCAGGGTGCCGAAGTCCCCGGCCAGGTCCGTGCGGAAGTCGCCGTTGGCGAAATAGGTGCCCTTCACCCGCAGGTTGGCCTGGCCGCCCTGGCTGTTCCCCTTCACCTGGCCCTGGCTGAGGCTGTCCACCTTCTGGTTCACGGCTGCGCCGCTGAGGCCGATGCCAAGGGTGCCCTGCATCTCCACGGAGGTGATGCCCTGGTAGGGCTGGCCGAACCAGCCGGCGTCCACCGCGTCGAGCACCTGGAGGAAGACCCGGCGGGCGGTCTCGGAGGTGGGTTCGGCCTTGGCGGCGGTCTTCGGGGCGGCAGGCTTGGGGGCCGGGCCCTGGGCGGGCAGCAGGGAGGCGGTGACCAGCAGGGGAAGGAGGGCAAAACGCATCAGAAGATCTCCTGGCTCATGAACGGGAATGCCGGGGAGCGGCCTTGGGTTCCGGCCGTTCCTTGGCAAAGCAGGCCCGGCAGAGGGCCTTGGCGGGCTCCTCGGGGATGAAGGGCAGGTATTCCTGGGCGCCGCAGGCCGCGCAGGTGATGTGGGTCAGGACCCGGGCGGCGTCCTTCCCCCCCTTCCGCTTGTAGGAGAAGGAACGGCGGTAGCAGTCGGGGCAGAGGTAGAACTTCTGGCCGGTCTCCACCTTGAAGCGCAGGCCGCACTCGGCGCAGATCTTCTCCCGGGGCGCCTTGGGGTCCGGGGGGACGACAGGGGCCCGCTTGGTGAGCCGGACGGGGGGCTTGGCCGGCGAAGCCTCCGGCGTCGCGTCCCCGGAGGCAGGGTCATGGGAGGGTTTCAGCCCTTTGATCATCGTTGATGGTCCTACTGCGGCCCGGGCCGGAAGGGTTAGGGTACCGCATCCAGATCCAGCCTGCGAGTTTCCGTCCTGCCGGGGTGCTGGCATCCTGGGCCCATGCCTTCCTGTTCCGATCTCCTGGAGCCCCTGCGCCGCGGGGAGCCGCGGGCCCTGGGCCGGGCCATCTCCTGGATGGAAAATGGCCACCCGGAGGCCCGCGACCTGATGGCCCGGCTCTGGCCCCACCTGGGCGGGGCATCGGTGATCGGCATCACAGGCCCGCCGGGGGCCGGGAAGAGCACCCTCACGGACCAGCTGGCCCGGACCCTGCGGGCCGAAGGCCAGAAGGTGGGCATCCTCGCCGTGGACCCCACCTCGCCCTTCAGTGGCGGCGCCATCCTGGGCGACCGCATCCGCATGCAGCGCATCGCGGCCGACCCCGGCATCTTCATCCGCAGCATGGCCACCCGCGGGGCCCTGGGCGGGCTGGCGCGCGCCACCCAGGACGCCATCGACCTGCTGGACGCGGCGGGCTTCGACACCGTGATCGTCGAGACCGTGGGCGTGGGGCAGGACGAGGTCGACGTGGTGGCCTGCGTCCAGACCTGCTGCGTGGTGCTGGTGCCGGGCATGGGCGACGAGATCCAGGCCATCAAGGCCGGCATCATGGAGGTGGCGGACCTCTTCGTGATCAACAAGGCCGACCGCGATGGGGCCGACCAGGTGGAGCAGGAGCTGACGGCCATGAAGTCCATGGCGGCCACGCGGCCCTGGGATCCGCCGGTGCTCCGCACCGTGGCCCAGCGGGGCGAGGGTGTGGCCGAGCTGCTGGCCCAGGTGCGGGAGCACGGCGCCTGGCTCCGGGCCCACGGCGGCCTGGCGCGGAAGGCCCGGGAGCGGGCCCGGCTGCGCTTCGAGTCCCTGCTGGCCGAGGCCGCCCTGCGTCGCGCCCGGGCCCAGGTCGGCCCCGCCCGGCTCGAGGCGGCCATCCAGGCCATCGCCAATCGCACCCTGGACCCCTACACGGCCGTGGCCGACATCCTGGGCGAAGGCTGAGCCTCAGGCCTGGGTGAGGATCCCGTAGAGCTCCGGCCGGCGGTCCCGGAAGAATCCGAAGGAGGCGCGGTTGCGGCGGATCTCGTCGAGGTCCAGGTCCGCCGTGATCACCCCGGATTCGCGGCGGCCCAGCTCGGCCACCTTGTCGCCGCGGTGGTTCGCGATGAAGGAGTGGCCGTAGAAGGTCTGGTCGCCCTCCAGGCCGATGCGGTTGGCGGCCACCACGGGCACCACGTTGGACACGGCATGGCCGATCATGGCCCGCTGCCACAGGTCCTTGGTGTCCAGCTCGGGGTTCTCGGGCTCGGTGCCGATGGCCGTGGGATAGAGCAGGATCTCCGCACCCATGAGCATCATGGCCCGGGCGCACTCGGGGTACCACTGGTCCCAGCAGATCCCCACGCCCAGCTTCCCGAAGCGGGTCGGCCAGACCTTGAAGCCAGTGTTGCCGGGCCGGAAGTAGAACTTCTCCTCGTAGCCCGGACCGTCCGGGATGTGGCTCTTGCGGTAGACGCCGAGCAGGGCGCCGTCCGCATCCACCATGGCCAGGCTGTTGTAGAAGGCGTGGCCGTCCCGCTCGAAGAAGGAGACGGGGATCACCACGCCCAGCTCCTTCGCCAGGGCCTGGAACCGCGCAAGGGTGGGATGGCCCGCCACGGGCTGCGCCCAGTCGAAGAAGGCGTCCTTCTCCTCGCGGCAGAAGTAGGGGCCCTCGAAGAGCTCGGACGGCAGGATCACCTGGGCGCCGGTGGCCGCCGCTTCGCGGACGAGGCCCTCCACCCGGGCGACATTCTGCTCGAGGCTGTCGGTGAAGGCGCACTGGAGGGCGGCGACACGGACGAGGCTCGCCGGCTGGCTCCTGGATTCGCTCATCGTACCTCCGGCTGCTGCTGGGTGATGCAGTGGAAGGCGCCGCCCCCGCTGAGGATGGCACGGGCGGACCGGCCGATGACGCGATGGTTCGGGAAGAGCGGCACCAGGGCCGCCACGGCCTCGTCATCGTACGCCGTGCCGTAGGTGGGCACCACCACGCTGCGGTTGCCGATGTAGAAGTTCACGAAGCTGGCGGGCATCAGCTCACCATCCTCGTCCCGCACCACGCCCGGCGAGGGGATGCGCACCACCTGGAGCCGCCGGCCCCGGGCGTCGGTCATGGCCCCCAGGTCCGCGGCCAGGCGGTCCAGGGTGGCGGCGTTGGGATCGCCGGGCTCCCGCGCCTCCATGCAGACCACCACGCCCGGGGCCACGAAGCGGGCCAGGGTGTCGATGTGGCCGTCCGTGTGGTCGTTCAGGAGGCCCTCGTCGAGCCACAGCACCTTCTCGGCGCCGAGGCCGTCGCGCAGGGCGGCCTCGATCTCGGCCTGGTCCAGGCCGGGATTGCGGTTGGGATTGAGCAGGCACTGGCGGGTGGTGAGCACCGTGCCTTCGCCGTCCACCTCCACGGACCCGCCCTCGAGGATCCAGGCATGGTCGGTCCGCGGAACGCCGCTGAGGGCCGCCACGCGGCCCGCCACCCGGTCGTCGTCGGGCAGCAGGTACTTCCGGCCCCAGCCGTTGAAGCCGAAGCAGGCCGCGTGCAAGGTGCCGGCACCATCCTTCACGAAGATCGGCGCCGTGTCGCGCAGCCAGATGTCCCCCACGGGCACCCGGTGGAAGCGCACCTGGCCCAGCACGGGGGCCAGGGCGGCGCCCGCCTCGGCCTCGGCGGTGGCGTCCTGCGCCAGGATGTCCAGGGCCTCGCCGCCAGCCTCGGCGATGGCGAGGCAGAGGGCCGTCCACTCCGCCCGGGCCGGGGCCAGGTTCTCCTGCCAGAGGTGGCCGTGGCTGGGCCAAGCCAGCCAGCAGGCGCTGTGGCGGGCCCACTCGGCGGGTTGTCGGTAGGTCGGCTGGGACATGGCGTGGAACCTCTGGATACGATGCGGCTCCCGGTGGAAGCACCCTCCAGTTCAGCAAAAGGGCCTTCTCCCGTCGAGGCTTATTGCGCCTCGGCAGACCTTATTGCTGCAAGGACAGGAATCCCCCGGAGGCCCTTCATGCCGCTTATCATGATGCCTCGCCCCGGAGCCTCCATGTCCTTGATCCGCGCCCTGCGCGCCGTGCTCGTCCCGGTTCTCCTTCTCGGCGCGGCGAGCGCGCCGGCCCAGGATGCCGCGGCCGGACCCGCCGCGGTGCGCGCCCAGTACGCCAAGCGCGAGGTCCAGATCCCCATGCGGGACGGCGTGAAGCTCTTCACCGCCATCTACACGCCGAAGGACACCACGCGCACCTACCCCTTCCTCCTCCAGCGCACGCCCTACAGCGTGTACCCCTACGGCGCCGACGCCTTCCCGGAGCACCTGGGCCCCTCCGCCCCCTTCCAGAAGGAGGGCTTCATCTTCGTGTACCAGGACGTGCGCGGCCGGATGATGTCCGAGGGCGAGTTCGTGAACATGCGGCCCCAGCGCGCCGTGAGCGGGGCGGCCGTAGACGAGAGCACGGACACCTACGACACCCTCGACTGGCTGCTGAAGCATGTGGAGGGGAACAACGGCCGCGCCGGCCAGTGGGGCATCAGCTATCCCGGCTTCTACACGGCCGTGGGCATGCTGTCGGGCCACCCGGCCCTCAAGGCCGTGTCGCCCCAGGCCCCCATCACGGACTGGTTCGCGGGCGACGACTTCCACCGCAACGGAGCCCTGTGGCTGCCCCATGCCTTCAACTTCATGGTGAGCTTCGGGCAGCCCCGGCCCAAGCCCACGGCGGAATGGCCCCGGCCCTTCCACCACGGCACCTCGGATGGCTACACGTGGTTCCTGCGCCTCGGCCCCACGGGCGACACGCGGCAGTACACGAAGGACGTGGCCTTCTGGAACGAGATGCTGGACCACCCGGACTACGACGCCTTCTGGCAGGCCCGCAACCTGCGGCCCCAGATCAAGGACGTGAAGCCCGCCGTGCTCACCGTGGGCGGCTGGTTCGACGCGGAGAACCTCTACGGCGCCCTCCAGGTGTTCCAGACCCTGGGCCGCCAGAGCCCCGCCACGGACAGCCGGCTGGTCATGGGCCCCTGGTTCCACGGCGGCTGGGAGCGCAGCAAGGGCGACCACCTCGGCTCCGTGCAGTTCGGGGCCGACACCTCCACCTGGTTCCAGACGGAAGTCCTCTTCCCCTTCTTCATGCAGCACCTGAAGGAGGCGAAGGCTCCCGCCCTGGCCAAGGCCACCGTATTCGAGACCGGCGCCAACCGCTGGCGCCAGCTGGACGCCTGGCCGCCGAAGCAGGCCCAGGAGGCGAAGCTCTACCTTCAGCCCCAGGGCGGTCTGTCCCAGGTGCCGCCGTCGCCGGAGGGTGGCGCCGACAGCTTCAGCTCGGATCCCGCCAAGCCCGTCCCCTTCACGGAACAGGTGGCCATCGGCCTGCCCAAGGACTACATGGTCGCCGACCAGCGCTTCGCCGGCCGCCGGCCGGACGTGCTGGTGTTCCAGACCGAGCCCCTGGCCGAGGACCTGACCCTGGCCGGGCCCCTGCTGCCGGAGCTCTTCGTGGCCACCACGGGCACCGACGCCGACTGGGTGGTGAAGCTCATCGACGTCTACCCGGACGACTTCCACAACCCGGACTTCAGGGAAAGCGGCCTCCCCTGGGACCGCACGCCCAACCCCATGGGCGGCTACCAGCAGCTGGTACGGGGCGAGGTCATGCGCGGCAAGTTCCGCGACAGCCTGTCCACGCCGGCGCCCTTCACCCCCGGCCAGCCCACCCGCGTGGCCTGGTCCATGAACGACATCTTCCATACGTTCAGGAAGGGACACCGCGTCATGGTGCAGCTCCAGAGCACCTGGTTCCCCCTCATGGACCGCAATCCCCAGGTGTTCATGGACATCAACAAGGCCAAGGCCAGCGACTACCAGAAGGCCACCCACACCGTCTTCCACGACGCCGCGCGGCCGAGCGGGATGTCAGTTGGCCTGCTCAATCTTGCGGGGCCCCCAAGGCAGTAGGGCGATCAGGCAGGAAGCACCTGGTTTGGCTCGGGAGTCGGGTTGACGCGCGGCGAAGAACCAGTGACACTCGACCGTGATTTTCCGATTTATGCATCATCTTTGGTGCATCCGGGGCCTAGAGTACCTTTTTTTGATCGGTTCCAGACTCATTAGATTTCATGCTTAGCCTTGGGAGTGATCCATGCCCCGCGTTTTCCTTAGCTTGCTTTCCCTGGTGGTTCTTCAATCCTCGGGATGGGCCCAAACACCCGTGACCCCTCCCAGCCCTCAGCCTGAGGAGAACCCGTATGAGCTGGTCCCGGTGGCCGATGACCAGACGGTCATCGAAGCCAAAAGTCTGATCCTCCATACGGGCGTGCTTGGCACGGCTCAATCCCAGACCCTGCCAGGGCAACGCCCCTTGGGCCCGGGATCCGGCATGGCCGACCTGGCCGCCGACATGCCCAACGCCTTCCGCTGCTACGGGTTCACCCTGGGGGCCGGGGAAAAGCTGCGTCTGCGCCTCCAAGGACAGACAGGAGGCCGCATCTTCATGAAGTTTTTACCCAAGCGACCTGCCGATGCCATGGCCTCCCAGGTGCGGCGGGCGAATCTGATGCCAGCCCCCTCCCGCGCCTCAAAGATCGAGATCACCAATGTTACAGACAAGCCCTACCAGGTTGCCCTGATGCTGTATGGCCAGGCCAACTACCCCTATACCCTGGTGATTGAGCGAACCAAGAAAAAATAAAGACTCCATCCCCGTCTGGTTCCTCTGCTTCGCTGACTACCGCGGCCCGGATGGCCCTTCGATCAGCGGTTGAATAACCATCGACCAGAGGGGAAGAGTTGGGTTTCAGCCCTTCCACCCCTCCAGTACCCGGAACCGGCTGCCCATCATGTCGGGGAGGGTGAGCTGGAGGAGGTTCTCGGTGCGCTTCATGCGCTCGGGGGCCGGCAGGGCCATCCAGCCGGCGCCCCACTGGTCCAGGGGGGCGTGGGTGCGGATCCACTTGCTCAGCTCCAGATGGCCGAGGTCCGCGAGGCCTTCGCCTTCGAGCAGGGCGGCCAGCCGGGTGAAGTCGACATCGGCGGTCAGGTCGGCCTCGCCGAGATCCTCGTGCCAATTGCCGTCCACGCTGTGGGCCTTGAAGCGGCGCAGGTCCGCGCCCTTGGCCAGCAGGCGGCCGGCGGGCTCGCCGTAGTCCACCGCCAGGAAGAGGCCCGCTTCCAGGGGCGCCGCCAGCTCGTGGATGAGACCCGGCAGGCCCTCGCACCAGATGCTGCCGTCCCGGGGCTCCAGGCCGTCGGTCTGCGCCGCGAACCAGGCCCCGGCCTCGCCGGGATCCGCGGCCTGCCACTGGGGGCCGGCGGCGGTCAGCACCTCGCGGGTCCACTGTCCGCCATCCCAGCGCCAGGGCTGGGCCGGCAGGGCGTCGAAGAGCTCGTTGCTGAAGATGGCGCCGGTGAAGGGTTCCAGTGGTTCGCTCTCGGCGGCGAATCGCGCGCGATTCGCCGTTAGAAAAGGAGCTAGAGCCGCTTCCGCGGCTCTTCTGGCGGCGGGGTTGTCGTCGCGGTGGATATAAACCAGGGCTTCGGCGAAGGGGCCCGTGACGGCATTCAGCACGTCGCGGCCCAGCCAGCCGCGGCCGGCGCCGGGTTCCAGGGCCGTGAAGGTCGCGGGCCGGCCCAGGCGCTCCCAGGCTGCTTCCAACCGCAAAGCGATGGTCTGGCCCAGCAGGGGGCCGAGGTCCAGGGCCGTGTAGTAGTCCTTGCCCGCGAAGCCCCAGGGGCCCTCGGAACGCCGGTAGTAGCCGTGCTCCGGGTGGTAGAGGCCCAGGGCCATCACCTCCGCGGCGGGCACGGGGCCTTCGGCGAGGCGGGACTGCAGCAGGTCGGTCAGCGGGTTCACTTCTTCTCCGGAGGCGTCTTTTCCAGGGGCCACTTCTCCAGCAGCACGGGCAGCAGCCACTGGGTGAGGAGGAGGGCCAGGGCCACGCCGCCCAGGCAGGCCAGCCCGAGGCCGCGCAGGCCGCGATAGCCGCTGAATACCATGCCGCCGAAGCCGGCGAGGGTGGTGCCGGCGCAGACGGCGTTGACGCGGGCCACGCGCTGGGGGGCATCGGCCTCGCCCCGGGCCCGGTGCAGCAGGTTGAAGGCCGTGTCCACGCTGACGCCCAGGGCGATGGGGATGGCCATGAGCGAGAGGAAGGTGAGGGGCTCGCCGCCCCAGCCCAGGGCGCCCAGGGCGCCGGCCTGGCTCGCCAGCAGGGGCACCAGGGCGAAGAGCGCGAAGCGCAGGCTGCGGCCGAAGAGGGCGATGACGGCGAAGATCCCCGCCAGGGCCAGCAGCACGGCCTGCTGGACCGCCTCCCGCGCGATGCCCTTCACCACGCGGAACAGCGGCTGGGTGCCCACGAAGCGCCCTCCTGCCGCCTCGACCTCCGGGGTGAGCCGGAGGAGGGACGCCTCGTCCAGGCGGATGGGGACCGTCAGGGCCGCGGGCAGCGGAGCGAGGGTCCGCCCGTGGTGCAGGCGATCCCAGAGCGTCCAGCGGTGGGCCTCTTCGGGCGGCTGGGCGGCCCGTGGCAGCAGGGCCTGGAGGGCCCGCACGGGCTCGCCGGGATCCGCCGCCGCGGACGCCAGGGCGGCCAGGGGCCCCTCCAGGCCCGCGGGATCCAGGCCCGCCCTGGCTGCGGCCTCCAGCACCTGGCGGCGCCAGGTCTCAGAGCCCAGGGCGTGGCGCAATTCGGGATCGAGGCTCTGCCAGTCGGGGACGGGCAGGCCCGCCTCGCGGAGGATGGGGCTCAGGCGGTTCCAGCGGGCCGGCAGGCGGTCCGGATCCTCCAGGGGGATCTGGAGCGCCAGGGGCTGGAGGCTGGCGCCGAGGGTCTTCGTCAGCCGCGTCTGGAGGGTGAGGGCGGGATTGCCCTGGGCCCGGAAGCGGCGCAGGTCCTCCTCCCAGCGGGTGCGGGGCGCGCCCAGGAGCGCCAGGACCAGCAGCCCGAGGGCGGCCCAGGGGGCCCAGGCCCGGCGGCGCGGCAGGGGCGGCGGCGGCCCCGGGGCGAAGGTGCCCTTGCCCCGGTCCAGCCAGAGCAGGAGGGGCGGCATCACCAGGAAGGTGGCGGCGAGGCAGGCCAGCAGGCCCAGGCCCGTGGTGAGGCCCAGGTCCCGGATGCCGGGGAAGGGGGCGAAGGCCAGGGCCAAGAAGGCCAGGGCCGTGGCCAAGGCCCCGGCCACCACGCCGGGTCCCGTGCCGAGCAGCGCCGCGCGCAGGGCCCGGGCCTTGACCCGGCCCGCCCGGCGCTCCTCGCGGTAGCGGCTGAAGAGCAGGATGCCCACGTCATCGCCCACGCCCAGCAGCACGGCGCCGAAGCCCGCGGCCATGAGGTTCACGCGCCCCAGGATCCAGCCCGTGAGCCCCAGGGCCCACACCATGCCGATGAGCAGGGGGCCCATGACGAAGCCGTAGCCGGCGAGGGTGCGGAAGCCCAGCCAGTACACCAGGCCGATGAGGACGAAGCTGAGGGCCAAGCTGAGGAGCACCTCGAGGGTGAGCCGGTGGGACTCCCAGGCGGTGATGGCGTGGGCGCCGGTGGCCTGGAGGGAGAAGGCGCGCTCGGCTTGGGGCCCCAGCGCGGCCTCGACCGCCTTCAGGGTGGCGGCCTCGGGCAGGGGGCCCTCGGCCCCATGGCCCAGCCAGGCCAGGGCGCGGGTGGTGGCCTTCACATCCGTGGCCGGGAAGCCCGCCACCAGGGGCAGCAGGACGAAGCGGCCGTCCTTGGTCTCCAGGTAGCCCGTCCGCATGCGCAGCGTGAAGGCCCGGCCCAGGGCCTGGGCCCGGGCCATGCCCTCGCCGGTCTGCGGGGCCAGGTCCCGGAGCCCCAGGGGATCGAGGCGGGCGAGGGCCGCGGGGAGGGGCTCGGGCGAGGCCAGGGCGCGGGCCGTGGCCTGCAGGCGCCGCTGGACTTCCGCGGGCTCCTTCAGGGGGGAGAGCCGGTCCCCCAGCCAGGCGGGGGCCAGGGCGTAGAGGGTTTCGGTGGTGAGGCGGCTCACGGCCGCGTCGCCCTCGGTGATGGCGCCCACCGCCAGGAGCGCCGGCCAGGGGCTCAGGCCGCCGGGGCCGGGCACCGGCACGGGATCGGACAGGCGGCCCTCGGCGGCCAGGCCGTTGAGGGGCAGGCCGCCCTTCGTGAGGAGCCGGTCCACCAGGCCCTCGGCCCAGGCGCGCCGGGCCTCCAGATCGGCCTCGCTCCCCTCCGCCACCAGCCAGAGCAGTTCCTGCTGGCCGACGCCGGCCTCCAGGTTGGCGCGCACGGCGGGGTGCTCCGCCGGCAGCAGGCTCATGAGATCCAGGGCCCGCTCCACGCGCAGGGTGCCCCAGCCCAGCACCAGGGAGAGGCCCGCGGTGAGGAGCCAGAGCCCCGCCGATTGGGACAGATGCAGGCGGAGGAGGCCGCGGAGCAGAGCTTTCATCGCCTACCCGCGCTCCATGCGCTCGATCCAGGGCTTCAGGGCCGGCACCATCTCCACGCGCTCGGCGCCGCGCAGCCGCTCCATGAGGCTGCCGTCCTCCAGGCGGGCGAGGGGATGGTTCTCCCGGCGGTCCAGGGCCTCGGGGGGGCCCGCGGAGGTCAGGATGGTGGGCAGCTCCTCGCTGTAGCGGTGATCCAGCAGCTGGGCCAGGGCCGCGGCCACGCGGAGATCCGAATCCATGCGGTCCCAGTCGTCCAGCACCAGGAGGGGCGGATCCTGGAGGGGCTCCACCAGGTCGCGCACGCTCTGGAAGGCCTGGTTCTGGAAGCTGCGCACATCGTAGTAGGCGTCCTTGATGGCCTGGCTGAGCGTCCGCACGGAGACGAACCGCCCACCCTTGCCCGTGCGCTCGGTCCAGGCCCGCAGGGCCGCAGCGGCCAGGGTGCTGCGGCCGCTCTGGGCGGGGCCGTGGATCCACCACAGCTCCCAGCCGTGGCGGAACTTGTGCTTGCCGTTCGAGGCCCACTGGAAGAGGGAGTCCGCTCCGGCGGGCCGGATGCCGTGCTCGGGGCGGCGCTTGAGGGCCGCGAGGAGCTTCACGAGGTCGTCGCGGCCCTCCAGGTCGCCCACCTCGTCGACGGGCCGGGCCAGCAGGTCCTCCAGGTCCGCCACGCGGTCCAGCAGGGCGCGGGCGTGGCAGGCCTGGACGTTGTTCCACCACTTCCAGAAGCGGGCGAAGTCGGCTTCGCGGTAGCGGGCGGGCAGGCCCAGCGTTTCCGCATCCGGCGCCACATCCGCCGTGCAGCCGCAGACCAGCACCGGCTTCTGGGGATCGGGATCGAAGATCAGGCCCTGCCCCTGGCAGCGTGGGCAGTCGGGACGGCCTTTCATGGCCCGTCCCCGCCGCGGAGGAAGCCGCCCAGCACCTCGCGGCGCCGCTCGCGGATGCGGGAGAAGGCGCGCTCCTCCAGCTGCCGCACCCGCTCCCGGGAGATGGGCGGGTCGAACTGCTTGCCGATCTGCTCGAGGGTCAGCGGATCGTGGCCGCCCAGCCCGAAGTGCAGCGCGATGATCTTGCGCTCCTTCTCGCTGAGGGTGGCCAGGCTGGCCTCGATCTGCTCGAGGAAGGCCTCCTGGTCGAGCGTGTGCATGGCGGAGGGTTCCACCTCCTGCTCCAGGCTGTCGCCCACGGTGAGGTCGGAGTCGCCCAGGCCCTGCTCCGTGGAGACGGTGGAGGTGGTCTGCTGGAGCAGCTGGAGCCGCTCCACCTCCTCCACGGTGAGGTTCGCCGCGGTGGCGATCTCCTGCAGCATGGGCACCCGGCCCAGGGACTGGCTGAGCTTCTGGGTGACGCGGTTCAGCTGCACGAGGTGGCCCGCCACCTTCTGGGGCAGGCGGATCTTGTTCCCGTGCTCGGCCAGGGCATGGAAGATGGCCTGCCGCACCCACCAGGAGGCGTAGGTGAGGAACTTGTTCTGCCGCTCGGGATCGAAGCGCTTGGCGGCCTCGATGAGGCCCAGGTTGCCCTCGCTGATGAGGTCCAGCAGGTCCAGGCCCATGCCCTCGAACTTCCGCGCCTCCTTCACCACGAAGCGGAGGTTGCCCTCCACCAGCTTGCGGAGGCCTTCCGGGTTGCGGTCGTTCTGCCACAGGCGGCCGTTGATGCGCTCCTCCTCCGCCGTGAGCAGGGGCAGGTGGCGGATCGAGTCGAAGTACTTGTCGAGCGAACGCTCTTCGAGATGCCGGAGGGGCACGGATCACCTAGGGAGAAGGTCCAGCATAGCAAGCGATCCGTGCCGCCTGCGAAGCCTCGTGTTCAGCTGCGCTTGCGCAACCCGTGCGAGGTGAGCTTCACCAGGCCCGTGCCGGTCCCGGGCCGGGGCACATCCTTCACGCCGGCGGCCTCCAGGGCCCGGGCGAGGTGCTCCAGATCCTCCTGCATGCGGTTCAGGCGGTCCCGCAGGGTGAGGACCACCTCCACCCCGGCCAGGTTCACGCCCAGATCGCGGGTGAGATTGAGGATGAACTCCAGGCGCTCCAGGTCGTCGTCGCTGTAGAGGCGGGTCTTGCCCTCGGTGCGGCTGGGCGTGAGGAGCCCCTCGCGCTCATAGAGGCGCAGGGTCTGGGGGTGCACGCCGTAGCGCATGGACACCACGCCGATCATGTAGGCGCCGAGCCTCGGATCTTTAGCCATGGTGAATGCTCCGTTGCTTCCGCACGTCCGCGTCGTTCAGCTCCGCCAGCTCCCGCAGGAGCTCCTTGCTGCGCTCGTCCTGGATCTGGGGCGTGACCACAGCCACCTCCGCGATGAGGTCGCCCCGCTGGCTGCCCCTCGGGATGGGCATGCCCTGGCCCTTGAGTCGGAGCCGGGCGCCGGTCTGGGTGCCCGGGGGCACCTTGATGGTCTGCTGTCCCTCGGGGGTGGGCACGTCCACTTTCGCCCCCAGGGCGGCTTCCGAAAAACTGATGGGCAGCCGGACATAGAGGTTCGGCCCCTTGCGCTCGAAGCGCGCGTCCGCTTCCATGCTGATCTGCAGATAGAGGTCGCCGGGCCCGCCGCCGCGGCGGCCCGCCTCGCCCTTGCCCGCCACCCGAAGGCGGGCGCCATCCTCCACGCCCGCTGGGATGGCGATGGTCACGGTCTCCTGCCGGGGATGCCGCCCGGCGCCACCGCACTCGGGGCAGGCCGGGGCACGCATCCCCCGGCCCTGGCAGTCGGGACAGGTGCGGCCGAAGGACAGGAAACCCGAGCCCCCGCCCACCTTGCCCTTGCCCCCGCAGGTGCGGCAGGGCTCCTGCTTCTTGGTGGCTTCGCCGGTGCCGCGGCAGGCCAGGCAGGGCTCGGAACGGTTCACGCGCAGGTTGAGCCGCGTGCCCTCGAAGGCCTCCCGGAAGCCCAGGCGCACGGTGTGGACCAGGTCCTCGCCGCGCTCGGGCCCATGGCGCATGGGGCGCCCGCCGAACCCCGCGAAGATGTCCTCGATGGAGATGCCGCCGCCCTGCTCGAAGCCCGGCGGGATCTGGGCCCCGGGGCCGCTGGGATCGCCGTAGGTGTCGTAGTTCTTCCGCTTCTCCGGGTCCGACAACACATCATTGGCCTCGGCGAGCTTCTTGAATTCCGCCTCGGCCTTGGCGTCGCCCGGGTTCAGATCCGGATGGTGCTTCCGCGCCAGCTTCCGGTACGCCTTCTTGATGTCCTCCTCCGAGGCCGTCCGAGGCACGCCCAGGATCTTGTAGTAGTCGGGATGGGACATATCAAAAAGCTATCAGCTGTCAGCTCTCAGCTGTCAAAAGACCTTCGTCCAGCGACGAAGCCTTTCTCCATCTGGTGCTGACAGCCGATAGCCGATAGCTGACAGCTGTTAAGAAACCACTTCCGCGTCGATCACGTTGTCATCGCCCTTCTTGCCATCACCCTGGGGGGCGCCGGGCGTGCCACCGCCATCCTGGGGCGGCTCCTGCTTGTAGAGGCTTTCTGCCAGCTTGTGGCTCTTGGCGGTGAGGGCCTCCAGGGCCTTCTTGATGCGGTCCTGGTCCAGGCTGGCCAGGGCGGCCTTGGCCTCGACGATGGCCTCCTCGGCCTCCTTCTTGTCGGCCTCGGGCAGCTTGTCGCCGCTGTCCTTCAGGAGCTTCTCCACCTGGTAGACCATCTGGTCGAGGTGGTTCTTCTCCTCCAGCAGGGCCTTGCGGGCCTCGTCGTCGGCCTTGTGGGCCTCGGCGTCCTTCACCTTGGCGTCGATCTCCTCCTTGGAGAGGCCCGTGCTGCCCGTCAGCGTGATGCTGGCGTCCTTGCCCGTGCCCTTGTCCTTGGCGGTGACGTGGACGATGCCGTTGGCGTCGATGTCGAAGGTGACCTCGATCTGCGGCATGCCGCGCGGCGCGGGGGCGATGTTGCCGAGGTGGAACTGGCCCAGCAGCTTGTTGCCCTCCACCACGGGCCGCTCGCCCTGGAACACCTCGATGTCCACGCCGGGCTGGTTGTCCACGGCGGTGGTGTAGATCTCGGAGCGCTTGGTGGGGATGGTGGTGTTGCGGGGGATGATGACGCTCATCTGGCCGCCGTTGGCGTTGATGCCGAGGCTGAGCGGCGTCACGTCGAGGAGCAGCACGCCCTTCACGTCGCCCGCCAGCACGCCCGCCTGCACGGCGGCGCCCAGCGCCACGACCTCGTCGGGATTCACGCTGTGGTTCGGCTCCTTGCCGAAGATCGACTTCACCATCTCCAGCACCTTGGGGATGCGGGTGGAGCCGCCCACCATCACCACCTCGTCGATCTCGTGGTGGGCCAGCTTGGCGTCCTTCACCGCGTTCTCGCAGGGGCCCTTCAGCTTCTGGAGGATGGGCTCGATCATCAGCTCGAACTTGGCGCGGGAGAGCGTCTGGTTCACGTGCTTGGGGCCGCTGGCGTCGGCGGTGATGTAGGGCAGGCTGATGTCGGTCTGCGTCGTGCTGGAGAGCTCGATCTTGGCCTTCTCGGCCGCTTCCTTGAGACGCTGCATGGCGTCGGCCTGCTTGCGGAGGTCGATGCCCTCGGCCTTCTGGAACTCGTCCGCCAGCCAGTCGATGATGGCCTGGTCGATGTTGTCGCCGCCCAGGTGGGTGTCGCCGTTGGTGGACTTCACCTCGACCACGCCCTCGGAGACTTCGAGGATGCTGATGTCGAAGGTGCCGCCGCCGAAGTCGAAGACGGCGATGGTGCCGTCCTTCTTCTTGTCCAGGCCGTAGGCGAGCGCCGCGGCCGTGGGCTCGTTGACGATGCGCTTCACGTCCAGGCCCGCGATGGCGCCCGCGTCCTTGGTGGCCTGGCGCTGGGCGTCGTTGAAGTAGGCGGGCACGGTGATGACGGCCTCGGTGATCTTCTCGCCCAGGTAGGCCTCGGCGGCCTCCTTCATCTTGGTCAGCACCGCGGCGCTGATCTCCTCGGGGCTGAGGTGCTTGTCGTTCACCACCACGGCGCAACCGCCCTTGTCGGCGCGCTCCACGGTGTAGGGAACGAGCTTCTGCTCCTTGTCGGAGTCGGCGAAGGGCAGGCCCATGAACCGCTTGATGGAATAGATGGTGCTCTTGGGCTGGGCCACGGCCTGGCGCTTGGCCGGGGCGCCCACCAGCCGCTCGCTGGTCTTGGGGTTGAAGCCCACCACGGAAGGCGTGGTGTCCGCACCCTCGGGGTTCGGGATCACCTTGGGCTGCCCGCCCTCCATGACGGCCACGCAGCTGTTGGTGGTGCCGAGGTCAATGCCGATGATCTTGCCCATGGTGTCGCTCCTTCTGAGGGTTGCTGCTGGGGGACAGGCCGGGCTGCACCCACCCTGTCCCTACGAGGATACGAGATGGGTGCTCGTTGTCAATTAGATCTTCAATTTGTAACTCATATTTTCTTCGTGATTGAACAAGCTCTGCGAAAGGATATGCTGGCATCATGACGCTTCGCCCCTGCCCCACCTGCCGCACCCCCACCTCCTGGGAGGGGAACCCCTTCAAGCCCTTCTGCTCGGAGCGCTGCCAGCTCCGGGACCTCGGGGCCTGGTCCAGCGAGAGCTACCGCATCCCGGAAAAGCCCCAGGAGGAGGACGGCGAGGGCTGGACTGGCGAGGGCGAAACGGACGCCTAGCCCGAAACCTGGGCCCGAGCCTGGGCCACGATGAAGAGCCGGCGGAACCGGAAGGGCGTCCGGCCCGACGCGTCGACCGGATAGGCCCTTCTCAGCCGGTCCCGGTAGGCCGCGAGGAAGGCCTCACGCTCCCCGGGCTCCAGGGCCTCCAGCAGGGGCACGAGGAGGCTGCCTCGCGTCCAGGCCACCACCGGATCGGGTCCCTCCAGCCGGTGGAGGTAGTCCGACTCCCAGATGTCGAGGGTGACGGCACTCGGTGCGAGCCAGTCCAGGTAGGTCTCGGGCTCCGCCACGGGCTGGCGGCGGAGGAGCGGCTCGAGGCGGTCCCGCCAGGGGCCTTCCTCCACCACTGCGAAGGCCGCCTGATGGGAGGGCCGGTCGTGGTTGCGGGGCATCTGCACCGCCAGGCAGCCGCCGGGCTTGAGGAAGCTCATCAGCCGGGGGAAGAGGGCCGCGTGATCGTCCAGCCAGTGCAGGGAGGCGTTGGCGTAGATCAGGTCCACAGGGCGATCCGGGTGCCACGCTGCCAGGTCCGCCTGCTCCCAGCGCCCTCCCGGCACCTCCCGGCGGGCCTCCTCCAACATCTCCCGGGAGCCATCCACGCCCATCATCCGGGCCCCCGGCCAGCGGGCCTCCAGGAGTCTGGTGACGTGGCCCGGCCCGCAGCCGAGATCCACCACCTCGGCGGGGGCTTCCAGGGGCACCCGTGCCAGCAGGTCCAGGGCCGGCCGCAGGCGCTCGGAACCGAAGCTCAGGTACCGGGCGGGGTCCCAGGGCATGGGTTATTTCGCCTGGTGGACCTTCTTCACCATGTACCGGGGCCGGTCGCGGACCTCCTGGTAGATGCGGCCGATGTACTCGCCCAGCAGGCCGAAGGCGATGAACTGGCAGCCCACGAAGAAGAAGAGGATGGCGAACAGCGTGAACACGCCCTGGGCCGTGCCTTCCGGATGCAGGAAGCGGTAGACCACCAGGCCGAGGAAGAGCAGGAACCCGAAGGCCGCCGTGATGACGCCGAACACGCTGAGCATCTGCAGGGGCAGCAGGCTGAAGCTGGTGAGCAGGTCGAACTGGAGGTTGATGAGCTTCCAGAGGCCGTACTTGCTCTCGCCGGCGGCGCGCTCGGCGTGGGCCACGGGCACCTCGGTGATGCGCTTGGCGAAGCTGTTGGCCAGGGCCGGGATGAAGCTCGAGCGCTCCTTGCAGAGCAGCATGGCGTCCACCACGTCGCGGCTGTAGGCCCGCAGCATGCAGCCGTAGTCGTGGAGCCGCACCCCCGTGGTCTTGCGGGTGACCGCGTTGACGATCTTGCTGGGCATGGTGCGGAAGAAGCTGTCGTTCTCCTGGCGGCCCTGGCGCCAGCCGCCCACCACGTCGTAACCCTCCTCCACCTTGGCCACCAGCTTGGGGATCTCCTCCGGCGGATTCTGGAGGTCGGCGTCCAGAGTGACGATGACCTGGCCCCTCACCTCGGCGAAGGCCCCGAAAATGGCGCTGTGCTGGCCGTAGTTCCGGTTGAACTCCACCACCTTCACCCGGGGCTCGGCCTTCGCGATGTCGATGAGCATGGCCAGGCTGCGGTCCCGGCTGCCGTCATCCGTGAGGATGATCTCCCAGGGCTCGGCCGGATCCGTGAAGTGCTCCGCCATCACCCTGGACAGGCGCTCCCACAGCGCGGGGATGTTCTCCTCCTCGTTGTAGATGGGGATGACGATGCTCAGGTAGGGGTCCATGGGCGCTCCAACCCCTCATTCTAGTAGGATCCAAGACGTCGCAACCAAACCCGACGATGCCGCGATGAAGCCAGCCGGGATGCACCGCAAGGGAGGGCCCGCAGGGCGATGCGGGACATCGTTCAAGGGCCCAGACGACGCGGGGCGCCCGCCTGGCTTCATCCCTCCGGGCGAGGGGTGGCGGGCGTCGCGATGCCGCGTCACGCTCGTTGCGCGTAGTACCTGCTACGCTTTCACTCGCGCTCCTCGCCTCGCTCGCCCGGCACCCCTCGCGCGGCGCCGTGGGGCTTGGTTGCGACGTCGCTGTTGCTGGAGTTTCCCATGCCCGAGCCCAAGATCCTGCTGGTGGAAGACGAGCTGAGCCTCGCCGAGGGCATCAAGCTCAACCTGGAGATGGAGGGCCTCGCCTGCACCTGGATCCCCCGGGGCGACCAGGCCCTGAGGCAGATCCTGGCGGAGAGCTACGACCTGGTGATCCTCGACGTGATGCTGCCGGGCATGGACGGCTTCACCATCTGCGAGAAGGTGCGCGAGGCCAAGAACTTCACCCCGGTCCTCTTCCTCACGGCCAAGAACACCGACGATGACCGCGTACACGGCTTCGAGACCGGCGCCGACGACTACCTGGGCAAGCCCTTCCAGGTGAAGGAGCTCCTGCTGCGGGTGCGGGCCATCCTCCGCCGCGAGGCCTGGTACAAGAGCCGGGAGATGAGCAGCCGCCAGGCCTTCGGCCCGCACTGGGTGGACTTCGACAACTACTGCGGCGAGGGGCCGAATGGCCCCTTCCAGCTGGGCATGAAGGAGTGCATGATCCTCCGCCTGCTCATGGAGCGGCCCGGCCAGGTGGTGAGCCGCACGGACATCCTGGACAAGGTCTGGGGCGAGGATGCCTACCCCACCAGTCGCACCGTGGACAACTTCATCGTCCGCATCCGGCGCGTGATGGAGCAGGACGCGCACCACCCCCGCTGGGTCCACACCATCCGGAGCGTGGGCTACCAGTTCGACCCGGAGGGCAAGCAGCGGAAAGGCGAGGAATAGAGAAACGGGGCGCGACGCGCCCCGTTTTCCTTAGAAAGAAGAGCAGAAGCTACTTGGCGTCGAACTCGCGGCTGCGCCCCAGCTTCTCGAAGGCGGCCATCTGCGTGGCGAGGTCCGCGGCGGGGGCGCCCTGCTTCACGTCGGCGAGCACCTGGCGCTTCTCCTCGCCCTTGCTGAACTTGCTTTCCGCCAGCACGGGCTCGAGGGTCGGCAGCAAGGTCAGCTCACCCGCGGGGCCCTCGGGGGCCTTGGAGGTGGCGATGGCATCCGCGTGGGCCAGCAGGGCGGGGCCGGGCGTGGCGCCGAGGCGGCGCAGGTCCAGCCAGCCGAAGCCGGGATCGCGGAGCAGGTCGAGGTCCTCGTTCTCCAGCCAGATCAGTAGGGCGTTGAGGGCCTTGGTCTGCGCGGGGTCGGGCACGCTGCGCAGCTTCTTCTCGCCCTTGACGTCCACCTCCTGGCGGGTGTTGTCGATCCAGGTCTGGGCCCGCTTCACCCACAGGGCCGTGATGGCCTTCTGGTTGGCGAAGCCCTCGGGAGCCTTGGGCCCCTTGGCGGCCTTGGCCTTCTTGCCTTGGGCGGGCGCCTCGGGGGCGGCCCAGGTGGGCGCCGTGGCATCGACCTTGGCATCGAAGAGCAGGCCCTTGAGCCGCTGCAGCCGGGGCTCCAGGCCCTTGGCGTCGGCCTTGGCGGCGGCGCGCGCGGCCAGCAGCAGGTCCTTCCAGGTGGACTCGAGGAGGAGCTTCTTCCCGTCGGCGTCATAGAGCCCGTGCTGGGCGCGCACCTTGGCCAGGTAGGCCTCGACGGCGGGGATGGCGGCGGAGGCCTTCTCCGGGAGGATGGCCTTCACGGCCACGAGGGCGCCGAGGGCGTCGCGCACCTCCACGGCCTTGGGATGGCTCCGGTAGTAGCCCAGCTCATGGGCGGAGAGGGCCGCCCGCTGCAGGGTGTAGGCGAGCTTGCGCTGGCTGGGCCGGAGCTGCTCGAAGACCTTCGGCTCCGGCTGCAGGCCGGGCTTCGGCACGACCGCCACGACCTCGGCCTTCATCTCCGCAGGCTTGGGGGCCTCCGCGGGCTTGGGCTCGGGCGGCGGAGCCTGGGGCGGAACCTGGGCCGGCTCGGGGGCCGGTGCAGGCGGGGGAGCGGGAGGGGGCGTCTGGGCCAGGAGGCCCGAACCCACGATGACTGCCAAAACCCAGCGGCGCTGCATAGGAGGCTCCTCGTTGAGGGTGCGATGAGAGGCCCCAGTATGACTCAGGGGGGACTGTCACGCCTCGATCGGAGTCTCTAGGAGTTGTTCCAGGCTTTGTTTCAGTTGTTTTAGATCGAAAGGCTTACCCAGGTAGGGCACCTGGTTCGCCGCCAGGAAGTCCCGGGTCTTCGCATCGAAGGAGTCGCCTGTGGTGTAGAGGATCCGCTGGGTCATGGCGGGACGCTGGGCGCGCAGCCACTCAAAGAGGTCCACGCCCGACAGGCCCGGCATGCGGATGTCCGAGACGATCAGGTCGAAGGCCCCCGCCTCGAGGTGCTGGATCGCCTCCGCCCCCTGGCTGGCCGGGGTGACCTCCAGACCCCAGACCTGGAGGGCGTCCACCAGGCACTCCAGCAGGAAGGCTTCGTCATCCACCACCAGGGCCCGGCGGCCCTGGAGCCCGGTGGCCGCGGGGGCGGAAACCTCCGGGCCTTCCGGCGGGAGGGGCAGGGGCAGCTCCATGAGGAAGGCGTTCCCCAGGCCCTCCTGGCTCCGCACCGTGAGCCGCCCGCCGTGCTGCCGGGCGATGACGCTGGCCACCGGCAGGCCCAGGGCCTCGGGCGTGGAGGCGGAGGCGGGATCGAACAGGTCCGCCAGTCCGGCCTCCGGCAGCGGGGCCCCCGAATCCTGGACCACCACCTGGACCTGGCCATCCACCGCCCGGGTGGCGACGCGCAGCCGCTTCATGGGGCTGGTGGCCATGGCCTGGATCCCGTTCAGCAGCAGGTTCGTCAGGGCCTGGCGCAGCAGGCAGGGATCGAAGGCCGCCTCGGGAAGGGCGGGGTCCAGGTTCAGGTCGAGGGAGATCCCCATGCGCCGGGCCTTCAGCTCCACCAGCGCCACGGCCTCCTGGATCACCTGGTTCAGCTGGGTGGGGACGCGCGAGGGCTTGGGCGGGTTCAGCACGGTCTGGAGGGGATCCAGCAGGCTCTGCACCGAGTCCACCGCCTTCACCAGGCGGGCCGCCTGCTCGGCCTGATGGGGGTCCAGGGCGGATTCGGCGATGAGCCGGGCCTCCAGCAGCACGGGCGTGAGCCGGTTGGAGGCCTCGTGGAAGAGGGCCGGTACCAGGCGTCCCAGGGCCTCGTGCTTCTGGGAATGGACCAGCCGCTCCTCCAGGGCCTGGGTCTGGCTGGTGTCCCGCACCAGGGCGGACAGGGCGATGACGCGATCGTCGGCGCCCCGCACCGGGGCATAGGTGATGCTGGCGGGGAAGGCCTCGCCCCCCTTGCGGATGCGGGTCGTGTCGGGATCGCGGACCACCTGGCCGCGGCCGACCTGGTGGGCGATCTGGTCCAGCTCGCCCACCAGGTGGCCGGGGGCGAGCTGGGAGACGCTGCGTCCGACGATCTCGGGTCGCGCGTAGCCGAAGATGCGCTCCGCCGCGGCGTTCCAGGTGAGGATCTTCCCGTCGGGCGCGAAGGAAACGACCGCCTCGCCCATGTTCTGGATGAGGCCCTCCAGGTATTTCCGGGTCTTCTGGTTGTCCTGGTTCGCCCGTTCCAGCTGGGCGTAGAGCTTGCCCAGCTCCTCGTTCTTCTGCTCCAGCGACTCCTTGACCTGCTTCAGCTCCGAGTAGAGCCGGGCCGTCTCCATGTTCGACTTGAGGGCGTTCTCCAGCAGCTCCTGGGGATCCGCCGCCCGGCCGGGCTGGAGGTCGTCGACGGTCACATTGCCATGCTTCAGCACCGTGGTGTCGGCGGCCTGGGCCGGAGGCTCACCGGTGGATCCGGAGGCCGCCGGGGGCGGGGGAAGCTCCCGCAGGGTGGTCCGGACGTTGGACTCGATGAGGGCCAGCATCTCGTCGAAGTCCTTGATCTTCTTGTCGAGGTGGTACTTCTTGAAGGTGTAGGCCACCGTTTCCCGGGTGATGGCCAGGAAGGTGTCCAGCACGCCCACCCCGCGGTTGGCCACGGACTCGAAGTACGGGACGCTGCGGAAATTCAGCCGGCGGTTCATGACGCCCACGGCCATGGCCTCGGGAAGATCCCGCTTGTTGTACTGGAGGACGAAGGGGATCTGCTTGATGTTCAGGCGGTTCGCGTTGAGGTTGTGGTACAGGTTCGACAGCGAGTCCACGTTGTCCTGCATCTTGGCTTCGTCGGAATCCGCCACGAAGACCACGCCGTCCGCCCCGCCCAGCACCACCCGGCGGCTGGCGTCGTACTGCACCTGGCCAGGCACCGTGTAGATCTGCAGGTGGATGGAGTTGCCATAGACATAGCCCAGGTTGATGGGCAGCAGGTCGAAGAAGAGGGTGCGATCCTCCTGGGTGTTGACGGAGAACAGCTCGCCCCGCTGGCGATCGGAGCACATGGCGTGCAGGGACTGCAGGTTGGTCGTCTTGCCCGAGAGGCCCGGCCCGTAATAGACCAGCTTGAGCAGGATCTCGTTGGCTCGGGTATTGAACTGAACCATGGGTTCGCCAGGGAAAAAGATGGAGTCAAGCCTAGCACGGGGCTTCGGAGGACAAGCCGCTACCCGGCTCTACGGCAGGCCCCGTGCTAGCATGACCTTTTTCACCTTTCCGAGGTTTCCGGCGCGATGACCGTCCCGACCCATGTCGCCATAATCTTCTCGGTATGCCCTCCGGGCATACGCGAGGCCGGCCACGCGGAACGGGTCCCCGGGATCGCCCACTAGGGCACGCGATGACCGTACCGACCCATGTCGCCATAATAATGGACGGCAACGGCCGCTGGGCCGCGCAGCGGGGGTGGCCCCGCATCAAGGGCCACAAGGCCGGCGTGCAGGCCGTGGAGCGCATCCTGGAGGCCGCCTCGGAGGCGGGCATCCGGCACCTGAGCCTCTACGCCTTCTCCACGGAGAACTGGAAGCGCCCGCCCCAGGAAGTGGCCGCCCTCATGGCCCTCCTCCGCATGTACCTCCGCATGTTCGTCCACCAGCTCGCCAGGAAGGGCATCCGCTTCCACCACCTGGGGGCCCTGGAGGGCATGCCCGCCGGCATCCAGGCCGACATGAAGGCCCTGGAAGCGGCGACGGCCGGCAATACCGGCATGGCCTTCCACCTGGCCGTGAACTACGGTTCGCGCCTGGAGCTGGCCCAGGCGGCCCGGCGCTGCGTGGAGGACGGCCTCCGCCCGGACCAGGTGGACGAGGCCGCCCTGGGCGCGCGCCTCTGGACCGCCGGCGTGCCCGACGTGGACCTGCTCATCCGCACCAGCGGCGAGCACCGCATCTCCAACTTCCTGCTCTGGCAGTCCGCCTACGCGGAGCTCCACATGACCGACCTCCTGTGGCCCGACTTCGGCCCCGCGGAGCTGAAGGAAGCGCTCGAGGACTACGCCCAGCGCGAACGCCGCTTCGGGGGGATCTGATGGAACGGACCACGCCCAAGATGGACACCAGGAACATGACCGTGCGCATCACCACGGCCCTGGTCTTCGGTGTCTTCTTCTTCAGCCTCCTCTGGTTCGGCGACCGCCCCTGGGCCCCCTGGACCTACCTGGCCGTCATGGCCCTCGCCATCCTCATGGGCGCCCGCGAGATGACCCTCATGGCCCGGGTGCGGGGCTTCAACCCCTCCCTGCCCGCCGGCACCTTGGTGGGCTGGGGCATCCTGGCCCACTTCTTCCTGGCGACGGGTGGGCAGGATCCCCTGCCCCTCTGGCTGGTCTTCACGGTCGGGGCCCTGGTGATCCACTTCGGCGCCCTGTTCTTCGACCCCAAGCTGGAGGAGGCCCTGCCCAGCCAGGCCATCACCTGGCTCGGGGCCCTCTACCTGGGCTTCGGCCTGGGCTTCCAGCAGAAGCTGTTCATGCTGCAGGACACCCAGTCCCGGACCGGCAGCCGGCTCATCCTCGCCCTCTTCATCATCACGTGGTTCGGCGACAGCGCCGCCTACTTCGTGGGCACCTTCTTCGGCCGCCACAAGCTCGCCCCCCGCGTCAGCCCCAAGAAGAGCTGGGAGGGCGCCCTGGGCAACCTGGGCGGCAACCTGCTCGGCGCCTTCCTCATGCAGGCCACGGTCTGCCCGAAGTGGACCTGGGTGGACGTGGTGGCCCTGGGCCTGCTGCTGGGCATCGTGGGCCAGCTGGGCGACCTGGTGGAAAGCACCTGGAAGCGCAGCGCCGGCGTGAAGGACTCCTGCATGGGCGTGAGCATCCCCGGTCACGGCGGCGTGCTGGACCGCGTGGACAGCCTCGTGTTCGCGGCGCCGGTGCTGTTCGCCTATGTGCACTTCGTCCACGGGTTCAATTGACGTGAGGCACCTCGCCCTCCTGGGGAGCACCGGCTCCATCGGCACCTCCACCCTCGACGTGGTGCGGGCGCATCCAGACCGGCTCTCCGTGGTGGCGCTGGCCGGGGGCCGGAACCGCGACCTGCTGCGGGCACAGTGCGACGCCTTCCGGCCCCGCTGCATCTCCGTGGGCTCGAAGGAGGATGCGGAGTGGCTGCGATCCGCCCTGGCCTACCGGCCCGAGGTGCACTGGGGCGATGACGGCCTCCTGGCCTGCGCCCTCCATGCCGACGCCGATACCGTGGTGGCCGCCATCGTGGGCAGCGCGGGGCTGGCCAGCACCGAGGCCGCCCTGCGCGCCGGCCGCCGGGTCTGCGTGGCCAACAAGGAGTCCCTGGTGGTGGGCGGCGCCCTCATGCACGAGGCGGCCCTGGCCGGCGGCGGCGAGCTGCTGCCCGTGGACAGCGAGCACGCGGCCCTGCACCAGCTGCTGGACGGTCGCGCGCCGGCCACCATCCGGGAAGTGCGCATCACCGCCAGCGGCGGCCCCTTCCGGGACTGGTCCCTGGCCCGCATCCAGGCCGCCACCATCGAAGAGGCCCTCAACCACCCCACCTGGAAGATGGGGCCCAAGATCACCATCGACAGCGCCACGCTGATGAACAAGGGGCTGGAGGTCATCGAGGCCTCCGTCCTCTTCGGGCTCACGGCGGACCAGGTGGCCGTCACGGTCCACCCCCAGAGCCAGGTCCACGCCATGGTGGGCTTCCACGACGGCAGCTACCAGCTCCAGGTCTGCGCCAACGACATGAAGCTCCCCATCCAGTACTGTCTGCTCTACCCGGACAAGCAGCCCGGCCCCGTGGCGCCGTACCCCTGGGAGGAGGCCCGCGCCTGGACCTTCGAGGCCCCGGACCTGGAGCGCTTCCCCTGCCTGGGCCTGGCCTTCGCGGCCCTCCGCGAGGGCGGCACGGCCCCGGCCCTGCTGAACGCCGCCAACGAGGTGGCGGTGGCCGCTTTCCTCCAAGGGCGGCTGCGGTTCTGGGACATCCAGGCCTGTAACCGCGACCTCCTGGACCGGATTCCCGCCGGGCCCATCGAGTCCCTCCCCCAGGTGCTGGATGCAGACCGGGCCGCAAGGCGTCATGCTGAAGGATGGGTCCAAGCCCGGACCTGATCTTTCGGGTGTCCATGAACCGCTTTCGCCTGCCCCTGTCCTACAGCTTCGCCTTCGCCGCCGCCCTCCTCTTCGCCTTCAAGCTGCCCGGAGCCGGTTTCTGGGGCCCCGTGCTCATGCTGGGTGGTCTCATCTTCCTCCATGAGGGGGGGCACTTCCTGGCCGCCAAGTGGATGGGCATGCCCGTGGAGGTCTTCTCCCTGGGCTTCGGCCCCCGCCTGCTCGGCTTCAAGTGGCGCGAAACAGATGTGCGGCTATCCCTCCTGCCCCTGGGCGGCTATGTGAAGCTGGCAGGCTTCAACCCCGAGGAGCCCGGCGCCGAGGATCCCTACGGCTTCCTCCAGCAGCCCTTCGGCAAGCGCATGCTCTTCTACAGCGGCGGCATCCTGGCCAACCTGGCCACCACGCTGGTCCTCTTCGCGGCCGTGGGCATCCACCAGGCCCGCGTCACCAAGGTGCAGGAGACCTGGACCGTGGTGGAGCTCGTCCCCGGCGGCGCCGCGGAGCAGGGCGGCCTCAAGGTGGGCGACGAGCTGCGGGGCATCGGCGACCTGAGCTTCCCCGGCGCCGAGTGGGAGGCCGCCGTGGCCTACATCCAGGCCCACCCGGACCAGCCCGTGCCCTTCCGCCTCACCCGGGACGGAAAGCCCCTGGCGTTCCCCCTCACGCCCCGTGCTGACGGCGGCAAGGGCCGCCTGGGCTTCATGCCCCTGCCCGTGGCCACACCGCTGGAATTCCGCCCCTTCCAGGCCGGCGACCTGCTGACGGGCGGCCGCTATGCCGTGGAGACCTCCTGGCGCCTCACGGGCCAGGTCTTCGGTTTCCTCAAGCGCCTCGTCACCTTCCAGGCCAAGAGCGCCGAGGTGGCCGGGCCCATCGGCATCATCAAGCAGGGCAGCCGGGCCGCCAAGCACGGGTGGGAGACCTTCCTCTTCATGTGCGCGGCCATCAGCCTGCAGCTGGCCATCCTCAACGCCCTGCCCATCCCCGCCCTGGATGGCGGCCACATGGCCCTGCTGGCCTTCGAGAAGGCCCGGCGCAAGGACCTCGCCATCGAGCTGAAGGAGAAGATCCTCACGGGCGGCTTCCTGCTGCTGGCCTCCCTCATGGCCCTGGTGATCTTCCTCGATCTGATGAAGCTGCGGAAGTAACGACTACTCGTCCTTCGGTTCCTTCGGCGCCTCCACCACCACCTTGACCTTGAGCGCCTGTCCGGCGGCCTCGAGGGTGAGGCTGTATTCGCCGGGCAGGACGAAGGGGCGGCGGCCCGCGGGCAGGCCGGGCCGCACGGTCGGGTCCACCTGGAGGTCCCAGTCCACGCGGCCCAGGCCGGCGCCGGCCTGCAAGGTCCAGGTGCGCTGCACGGCGTCCTTCGCGTCCCGCAGGGTCAGGGTGGCGGCGCCGGCCCGGGCCAGGTGGAACCAGAAGATGCAGGGGTCCGGCTCCCGGGTGCCGAACCAGCCGGGGCGGTCCTGCTTCCACCAGGCCTGGCCCTTCACCTGGGCGGGCTCGAAGAGGTGCGCGGCCTGGGCGCGGACCTCCGGCGTGAGCTGCTCCAGGGCCCCGATGGGCGCCACGAAGGCGCTGCGGCCGTGGGTGCCCACCACCAGATCCTTCGCCTTGGGCTGGATGGCCAGGTCGTGGACGGGCACGTGGGGCAGGTCGCGCCCGAGCACCTCCCAGCGCTGGCCGCCATCCAGGGAGGCGAAGACGCCGAAGTCCGAGCCCAGGAACAGCAGCTTCGGATTGGCCGGATCCTCGCGGATGACGTTGACGTTTTCCGCCGGCAGGTTGCCCCTGAGGGAGGTCCAGGTCGCGCCGTAGTCCGTGCTCCGGAACACCAGGGCCTCGCTGGCGTCCTGGCGGTAGGCGCTGAAGGTGGCGTAGGCGGTGCCCTCGTCGTGGGCGCTGGCCTCCACCCGCGTCACCCAGCGATCCCTGGGCAGGCCCTTGTCCGCGGGCTTCCAGGTGAAGCCGCCGTCCCGGCTCACGTGCACCCGGCCGTCGTCCGTGCCCGCGTAGAGCAGACCGAAGCGCCTGGGGCTCTCCGCCAGGGTGGTGAGTGTCCCGAAGGGCACGTTCCCGGCCTTCGGACGGGTGGTGAGGTCCTCGCTGATGGCGGTCCAGGTGGCGCCCCGGTCCAGGCTGCGCAGCACCTTCTGGGCGCCGGTGTAGAGGATGTCGGGGCTGTGGGGCGACATCAGGATGGGCGTCATCCAGTTGAAGCGGTGCGGGGCCTCCTTCAGCTTGTGGATGGGCCGGATGGCCGTGCGGCCCGTCTTCTCCAGGCGGCTCATGTGGCCGAACTGGCTTTCGGTGTAGACCGTGGTGTTGTCCCGGGGATCCACCTGCACGAAGCCGCCGTCACCGCCGTAGATGGCGCGCCAGGTGTCCGTCTGCTGGTTCGGCTTCAGGGGCGTGGCGGGGCCCGCCATCACGCCGTTGTCCTGGAGGCCGCCGTAGATCTTGTAGGGCTCGGCCCGATCGGTGGTGATGGCGTAGAACTGGCCCACGGGAAGGTTCTTCACGTTGCGCCAGGTCCCGCCCCCGTCCGTGGAGACATTCAACCCGCCATCGTTGCCCAGCACCAGGCGGCGGCCGTCCCGCGGATCGATCCACAGGGCGTGGTGGTCCGGGTGCATCACGCTCCAGTCGTCGCCGTTGATCCCTTTGAAGGTGCGGCCCCCGTCCTCGCTCTGGATGGCGGGCATGCCCAGCAGGTAGACCTTGCGATCGTTGGTGGGGTCCACCCGCACCTGGCCGAAGTAGTAGCCGTAGGTGTAGGTGAACTCATCCAGGCGGCCCGCGTGGGTCCGGGTCCAGGTGGCCCCGCCGTCCCCGGTGGCGTACAGCTCCGCCCCGATGATGTCCGTGTCGAAGAGGGCCTGGTCCGCGTCCCCCAGCCAGTCCAGCAGGTCCTTCACCTTCACCTTGCCCGCCTTCAGGTCCGCCTGCAGGCCCTCGGCCGTCAGGTCCTTGGGGTAGCCGTTCTCCTTGAGGAAGGCCTTCAGGCGCTTCGGCTCCACCTTGGCCAGGGCGGCCTCGTCCAGCCCCCGCAGGCGCTTGGCCGTGAGGTGCTCCGGGTCCTCGAAGGGATTCCGCTCGCCCTCGGGCCGCGGCGTCTGGTTGTCCACGAAGGCATAGAGCTTCTTCGGATCCTGCCGGCTCTGGGCCAGGCCGATGCGGCCCAGGCCCTCGCCCGTGGGCAGGCCGCCCTCGAGGCGCGCCCAGGTCTTCCCGCCGTCCGTGGTCTTGAACAGGCCCGAGCCCGGCCCGCTCTCCAGGAAGTCCCAGGGCTTGCGGTCCTTCTCCCAGAGGGTGGCGTAGAGCGTGTCGGGATCGGCGGCATCCATGAGCAGGTCCGTGGCGCCGGTGCGGGCGGGGGCCTTCAGCACCTGGGTCCAGGTCCTCCCGCCATCGGTGGTCTTGAAGACGCCCCGCTCGCCGCCCTCGGTGTAGAGGGGGCCCTGGGCCGCCACGTAGGCCACGTCGGGGTTCGCCGGGTGGGGCGCGATGCGGGCGATGCGGTGGCTGTCCGCCAGCCCCGCGGCCTGCCAGCTCTTGCCGCCATCCAGCGAGCGGAACACGCCCGCCCCGGCGTACGAGCTGCGGCTGGCGTTGGCCTCGCCGGTGCCCAGCCAGATCACCTTGGGCACGCCCGGCGCCCCCCACACCACGGCCACGTCGCCCAGGGCGATGGCGGCACCCTTGTCGAAGAGCGGCGTCCAGGTGGCGCCCTCGGTGTCCGTCCACCACAGGCCCCCCGTGGCGAAGGCGGCCAGCCAGTGCTGGGGCGCCCGGTCATCCACCGCCAGGGCCACCACCCGGCCGCCCTGGCCCATGGGGCCCACGTTGCGGAGGGGGATGGCCGCGAAGGGCGTGGCCGCTTCCATGGCCGTGCGCTGCTCGAAGGCGCCCTGGCGCGCCGCGGCCGCCGGCGTGGCCACCTTCGGATGGAAGGCGGCGGCGGCCTGGGTCTTCGTGAGGGGGGCCTCCCCCGCCACGAGCAGGAGGGGCAGCAGGGCCAAGCCGACAGGTCGCATAGAAGCCTCGTGAGTTGAGGCCAGCATAGCCGGATCCCGCCCTTATCTAGTGGGGTGCCTCCGCGGGCGCCTCGGCCTGGGCCCGGGGGAGCAGGATGCGGAAGGTGGTCCCCCGGCCGGGGGCGGTGTCCAGCTGCAGGGTCCCCCGGTGCTGGCGGACGATGCCGTGGACCATGGCCAGCCCCAGCCCGGTGCCGCGGCCCGAGGGCTTGGTGGTGAAGAAGGGCTCGAAGATCTGGGCGGCCACCTCGGGGGCCATGCCGCTCCCGGTGTCCGACACCTGGATCCCCACGTACTGGCCGGGCTCCGCCTCAGTCCAGGCCCCGCAGTCCCGGTCGCGGAGGGTCCAGTTGGCCGTTTCCAGGGTGATGCGGCCCGGGCCCGGGATCGCATCCCGGGCATTGACCACCAGGTTCGTCAGCACCTGCTCCAGCTGGGTGGGGTCCACCCAGGCCGTCCACAGGCCCCCGCCGGGGCTCCAGGCGAGCTCGATGGCCCCGCCCGCCAGCCGCCCCAGGACCGGCAGGAGGTCCGCCACGGCCTGGTTGAGGTCCACCGCCTTCGGCACCATCGGCTGGCGGCGGGCGAAGCCCAGCACGCGGGCGGTGAGATCCGCCGAATGGCGCGCGGCCTTGCCGATCTCCTCCAGGTACTTCCGCTCGGGGCGCCCCTCCGCCATCTGGAGAAGCGCCAGGTCCGCGTTCGAGAGGATCACGCTCAGCATGTTGTTGTAGTCGTGGGCCACCCCGCCGGCGAAGCGGCCCAGGGACTCCAGCTTCTGCGCCTCGAAGAGCTGGGCCTGGAGCTTCGCCCGCTCCCGCGAGTGGCTGTCCTGCTCCGTGATGTCCCGCGCGATGCCGAGCACGCCGACGAACCGGCCGGACTGGTCCAGCATGGGGGTCTTCAGAGTCTCGAGGAGGATGCGGGCGCCGCCATCCGCCAGGGTGACCCACTCCTCGTTCACCCGGGGGCCCCCGGCGGCCATGGCCTCGCGGTCCTTCTGGCGGAAGAAGTCCGCCTCGTCCTTCGGCAGGAAGTCGTAGTCGGTCCGGCCCAGGATCTCCAGCTCCGGCGCGCCGAAGAAGCGCTCGAAGGCCGGGTTGCAGGCGAGGTAGACGCCCCCGGGATCCTTCAGCCACACCATGTCGGGGATGGCGTGGAGCAGGGTCCGCAGCTGGGCCTCGCGGCTGGCCACGCCGGCCACAAGGCGCTTCACCATGACGAACAGCAGGGTGGCGGTGACGGCCACGAACGCCCAGCCCTTGAGGATGCTCAGGGTGGTCATCCAGGCGGGATCCGGCGCCAGGGCCTGCACCAGGCGGTCGGAGAGCAGGATCCACACCGCGGAGAGGAGCGCGTAGCCCAGGGCGACCTTCGCGGCGCCGGCGGTGGCGGCTTTCGGGGGCGGCGCTGGCTTCGGGCTGGGGTCGGGCATGGACCGTCCGTTCGCCCAAGAGGCTAGCGCAGTTTCCGCGCCGGCCGAACGCCGCAGGAGGTTCCCCGCCTTGGAACGGCCCCGGCGGGGGCAGCATCCAAGGAGGAACCACCGGGAGCCTCCATGCACGCCGTGTCCACCCTCGTCCTCCTCGCCACCCTCGCCCTGCCTGGCACCGAAAGGAAGGCCCCCATGTCCCTGCACGAGCTCACCCTCCACACCCTGGGCGGCAAGCCCCAGTCCCTGGGCGCCTACAAGGGCAAGGTGGTGCTGGCCGTGAACGTGGCCAGCGAGTGTGGCTTCACGCCCCAGTACGCGGGGCTGCAGAAGCTCTACACCGACTACAAGGATCGCGGCCTGGTGATCCTGGGCTTCCCCTGCAACCAGTTCGGCGCCCAGGAGCCCGGCTCCGCGGCCCAGATCGAGTCGTTCTGCCAGGCGAACTACGGCGTGACCTTCCCCCTCTTCGAGAAGCTGGATGTGAAGGGCGCGAAGCAGGCACCCGTCTACCAGTTCCTCACCGCCAAGCACGGCGAGCCCGCCTGGAACTTCCACAAGTACCTCGTGGGCAGGGATGGCCAGGTACTCCAGGCCTTCCCCAGCAAGGTCGCCCCCGACAGCGCCGAGCTGAAGGCCGCCATCGAGGCGGCGCTGAAGTAGCTACTTCGTCGCGACGATGGCCGCCGGCGGCGTCTCGCGCATCTCGATGTAGAGGGCCTTCACGCCGTTGATGAGGAACTGCATGGCCACGGCCGCGAGGATGAGGCCCATGAGCTTGTTCACCACCTTGGTGCCGATGGCGCCGAGGCGCGCGAACACCACCGGGGCCTTGCGCAGGAAGAGGTAGACGATCCAGGCGTTCAACAGGATCGCCAGCAGCACCACGCCGTACTCCAGCCAGCTGATGCCCGCGATCATGCCCATGACCGTCGACAGCGTACCCGGGCCCGCCACCAGGGGGATGCCGAAGGGGATGATGGCGAAGTCCTCGGGCAGCTTGCGGCTGGCCTCGGCCTTCTCATCCTCGGTGCTGCGCTCGCGGGGGTCCTCACCGTAGAGCATGGCGATGGCCCGGTAGAGTACCAGCACGCCACCCACGAAGCGCATGGCCAGGGCGGTGAACCCGAAGAGGCTGAACATGAACTGGCCCACCAGGGCGAAGGCCAGCATGGCGGCGCCTGCGGTGAGCGCGGCCTTCTTCGCGCTGCGGCGCAGGGCCGGCTGGTCCATGCCCGCCGTGGCGCTGGCGAAGATCGCCGCCGCGCTGATGGGGTTCAGCACCGAGAACAGCGAGGTCGCCACACCGAGGGCGAAGGACCAGGTGGGCAGGGGGCCGAGGGCGGGCATGGCCCACTGTACCCGCTACCATGGCCCCATGCGCGACCTCGAGGCGTTACGAGACCAGCACAAGCGGCGCCTGGCCTGGATGCCCTGGCTCTACTTCGCCCTCAAGCCGCGCCACCGCGCCTGGGCCGAGGCCTGGCAGGCGGAGGTGCAGGCTCGCCTCGTGGCCCAGGAGACCGTGACGCTCGGGACGGGCTGCTTCATTGCGCCGGACGCGGCCATCTTCGGCGAGCCGGGCCGGGGCGTGGTGCTGGGCGACCGCTGCGCCATCGCCGCCCAGGCCTTCCTCCACGGGCCCCTCACCCTGGGCGCGGACGTCAGCGTGAACGCCGGCGCCCGTCTCGATGGCGGGCGCAAGGGGCTCATCATCGGCGACGGCACCCGCATCGCCAGCGGCGCGGCCCTCTACGCCTTCGACCACGGGCTGAAGCCGGACCGCGACATCAGGGACCAGCCCGTGCGGTCCCACGGCATCCGCCTCGGCCGCGATGTGTGGATCGGCGCCAATGCCGGCGTCACGGACGGTGTCCGCATCGGCGACCACGCCGTGGTGGCCATGGGCGCCGTGGTCACGAAGGATGTGCCCGACTGGGCCATCGTCGCGGGGGTGCCCGCCGTGGTGGTGGGGGACCGGCGGGAGCGCTGACCGCGTCGCCCCCTGCCACGCCGGCGGCCCCCGATGTTGCATATCGCGCGGCGGGCACACGCCTGCCCGCGTGGTAACCGTCCTGATGGCTCCATTTCAGAATCTGGCATGAGTCGTGAGATCTCTCCAGCGCGGGGTGACTCACCCCGCTCCCGCAAGGAGGTCCCATGCGCCGTCTGGCCCTGCTCGCCCTCGTGACCCTCGCCGCCTTCCCCCTCTCCGCCCACGGCCCCTGGCACCGCCCCTCCCGCCGGGTGGTGGTGGTGGAACGGGACGCCTGCCGTGATACCTACCGCCGCTGGGATGGTGATCGCTGGGAGCGCCGCGACCGTGACGACAGCTACTACTCCGGTTATTACCCCAGCTACGTGCGGTCCTACCGGGACGACGACTGCGGCGAGGGTCGCGTGGTCCTCCGGCCGCGGCCCTACCCCCCGCCTCGGCCCCTGGCTCCGCCCTTCCAGGCCCGCGTGGAGCTGTGGCTCCGCTGACTTCCGGATTGGACAGCCGCCGTCCGATCCCCTGCGGGAAGCTGGAAGGGCTCCAGCTGATTTGTTCAGACTTTTTTTCGCCTTCGCCCTTGACTTGAACGAAAAAAAGACGAATATCGTATGAACGGGACAGATGGAGCCCCCATGCGGACCTCTTTTCGCAGTTTCGGCTACAAGTTCAGCGGCTACTTCATGGAGTACGGCCCCCTCGAGGCCGAGAGCCTGGAGGCCGCCAAGGCCCAGATCCGCAAGCGCCTGGGCGTGAGCCGCCTCCCCCTGGGCTTCCAGGTCTGGGATCTGGCCGAGCGGCCCCTCACCCGCTGGCGGGTGGCGGCGGCCAGCTAGGGACTCGCCTCAGGCCCCCTTCAGCCCCGGCGGGCCGCCCACCAGGCCTTGCCGGTGGCCACATCCCGGGTGATCTGGGTCCGGAGCTCGTCCACGGAGGCGAAGCGCGCCTCGCCGCGGATGCGGTGGAGGAAGCGTAGGTGCAGCCGGGCGCCGTAGAGGTCGCCCTCGAACTCCGGCAGGTGGGTCTCCACCGTGAGGCGCTGGCCCTCGAAGGTGGGCTTCTCGCCCACGTTGGTGAGCCCCAGGCGCGGGCTCTCCAGCTGCGGGTGGTGGTGGGGGAGGCAGGCCTCGGTCACGTAGACGCCGAAGGCCGGCAGCTGCTCCTGCTCCCAGGCCAGGTTCGCCGTGGGAAAACCCAGGTGGCGGCCCCGCCGGTCGCCTTCCACCACCACGCCCGTCAGCGTGTAGGGGTGGCCCAGCAGCTCCGCGGCGGCCTCGACCTCGCCGCGATCCAGGGCCTCGCGGATGCGGGTGCTGGACAGGCGTCCGCCATCGGGGGCGCGCAGGGCCAGGGTGTGCACTGCGCAGCCGTGCGCCGCGCCCCAGGCCTCCAGGGTCTCCACAGTGCCACTGCGGTCCCGGCCGAAACAGAAGGCGCGCCCCACGTGGAGCTCCACGGGCGCGAGGGCCCGCCGGACGCCGCCGAGGAACGCCGCGGGGCTCAGCTCCGAGAAGGGGCGGCTGAAGGGGATCACCCAGGCCAGGTCCATGCCCTCGGCCGCGAAGGCCTCCAGGCGCTGCTCCAGGGTCATCAGGAGCCTGGGCCGGCGCTGGGGCGCCACCACCACCGTGGGGTGGGGATCGAAGGTGACCACGGCGGCCCGCAGCCCCGCCGCCCGCGCCCGTCCCGCGGCAATCCGCAGCAGTTCCCGGTGGCCCGCGTGGACGCCATCGAAGGTGCCCAGGGTGACCACGCAGGGGCCGGAGATCGGGGCGGCCTCCAGGGTGTGGTGCCAGACCTCCATCATTCGGCCCCGTCCTGCTCCAGGGGCCAGGCCAGGCTGGCCACCACGCTTCCGCCCAGCACGGCCGCGATGACCAGCAGGCTGTACTGCACGGGGATGTGCACCCAGTTCGCGATGCACATCTTCACGCCCACGAAGGCCAGCACCATGGCCAGCCCCGTCTTCAGCCGGTGGAAGCGGTCCATCATCTTGGCGAGCAGGAAGTAGAGGCTCCGCAGGCCCAGGATGGCGAAGATGTTCGAGGTGTAGACCACGAAGGGGTCGCGGCTCACGGCCAGCACGGCCGGGATGGAATCCACGGCGAAGACCAGGTCCGTCACCTCGATGGTGATGAGCACCAGCAGCATGGGCGTGGCGAAGCGGCGGCCGTTCTTGTACGACCAGAAGTGCTCATGGCCGCCCTTCTCGTCGTAGGGCACGAAGCGCCGGAAGGCCTTCACCATGGGGTTCTGCGTGGGGTCGGAGTCCTCGCCCTTCACCAGCAGCATCTTCACGCCGGTGTAGAGGAGGAAGCCGCCGAAGACGTACATCATCCACTCGAAGCGGTTGAGCAGGGCCGTGCCGGCGAGGATCATGACCGCCCGCATAATGAGGGCTCCCAGCACGCCCCAGAACAGCACCCGGTGCTGGTGCCGCAGGTCCACCTGGAAGCTCTGGAACACCAGGACGAACACGAAGAGGTTGTCCACGCTGAGGGACTTCTCCAGCACGTAGCCCGTGAACCACTCCAGCCCCTTCTGGGTGCCCTCCGCCTGGAAGATCAGCGCATTGAAGACGAGGGCCAGGGTGATCCAGACCGTGCTCCAGATCGCGGCCTCCCGCATGCTGGGGGCGTGGATCTTCCGGTTGAACACCCCCAGGTCCAAGGTGAGCATGAGGAACACGAAGGCGTGGAAGCCACCCCAGGCCCACCAGGGAGCGGCTTGCAGCAGAGCGTCGACCAAGAGTCCTCCAGGACATCCAGCTTATCGAGAGGGGGAAGTCCCCGTGGGATGGCCGGGAATTCCTTATGGGATGATTTCCCCGTGAGCCGCCCCCGCCTGTTCCTCGATCCCCCGCCCGCTGCCGCCGAGAACCTCGCCGTGCCCCTGGGCGCCGAGGCCGCCCGGCACCTGCGGGCCCTGCGCCTGCAGCCCGGCGACGCCCTCGAGCTGGTGCTGGGCGACCAGCCCTGGACGGCGGACCTGGCGGAGCTGGACCGGGCCCACGCCCTGGCGCGCCTGGTGGCCCCCCTGCACGAGGACCGCGAGCCGCCCATCCCCCTCCAGGCCTGCCTGCCCCTGCCCGCGCAGCTCAGCCTCTTCGACGACTGGCTGGCGCCCCTGGTGGAGCTGGGCGCCACGCTGATCCAGCCGGTCATCTACGCCCGCAGCGAGTTCGACCCCGCCAAGACCGCCGCCCGCCAGGAGCGCTGGGCCCGGATCATCCAGTCCGCCTGCGAGCAGAGCCACCGCAGCCGCCGCCCCGAGCTGCGGGCCCCCATCCCCTTCGCGGCCCTCGCCGCCTGGGAGGCCCCCCAGAAGTGGGTGGCCTACGAGCTGGCCACGGGCCAGGCCAACCCGGAGCTGCGCCGGGAGCCCCTGGCCTTCACCTGCGGGCCCGAGGGCGGCATCACGGACGCCGAGTACGCCGCCCTGGCCGCCGCCGGCTGGCGGCCCGTGAGCCTGGGTCGCAGCATCCTGCGGGCCGTCACCGCCCCCGTGGCCCTGCTGGGGGCCGTGCAGTTCGAGCTGGGCAGGCCTGCCATCCCCGCTTCCAGCAAACCCCATGATACGAGGTAAGCTGGAGGTCCCCTCCGGAGCCTCCATGCGTGTCCTGTCGTCCCTCCTGGCCGCGATCCCCCTCCTCGCCCAGGCGCCGCCGCCCGTGCAGGAGGGCCCGCTGCGCGCCCACCTCGCCTTCCTGGCGGACGACCTGCTGGAGGGCCGCGGCACGGGCCAGCGCGGCGCCGAGCTGACCGTGCGCTACCTGGAAACGGAGCTCCAGGCCCTGGGCCTGCAGCCCGCGAACGGCGCCTCGTACCGCCAGCCCGTCCCCCTCCGGGGCCTGCGGACCCTGACGGGCCGCAGCACGATCAGCTTCATGGGCGGCGGGGCCTGCGCCACCCCGGCCTTCGGGACGGAGATCGTCTACGGTTCCGGCGTCGCCAAGCCCGAGCAGGCCTTCGACGCGCCCGTGGTCTTCGCGGGCTTCGGCATCCACTCGCCCGCGGACCGCTGGGACGACTTCAAGGGCCTCGATCTCAAGGGCAAGGTGCTGCTGGTGCTGGTGAACGAGCCCGCGCCCACGGCCGAGGAGCCGGGCCTCTTCGACGGCCCCGACCTGAGCTACTCCGGCCGCTGGACCTACAAGTTCGAGGAGGCCGCCCGCCAGGGCGCCGCGGGCATCCTGCTGGTGCACACCACGCCGTCCGCCAGCTACGGCTGGCCCGTGGTCCGCAACGGCTGGGACGCGGAGCGCTTCCAGCTGGCCCAGGGGCCCGAGGGCACGCCCCTCCAGGGCTGGGTCACCGAGGCCATGGCCCGGGCCCTGGTCAAGCAGGGCGGCCAGGATCTCGATGCCTTGCGCGCCCGGGCCCAGCGCCGCGACTTCCGGCCCGTCCCCCTGGACCTGCACCTCAAGGGCACTCTGGCCAGCGCCGTCCGCACCGTCGAGCAGGCCAACGTGGCGGGGGTGGTGCCCGGCTCGGACCCGGCCCTGAAGGACGAGGTGGTGATCTACTCGGCCCACTGGGATCACCTGGGCAGGGGCGCGGCCCCGGCTGTGGACGGCCATCCCGGCCCCGAGGGCGACGGCATCTACAACGGCGCCGTGGACAACGCCTCAGGCTGCGCGGCCCTGCTGGCCATGGCCCAGGCGGCCCGGCACGCCCCCGCAAAGCGCAGCCAGCTGTTCCTCTTCGTGTGCGGGGAGGAGCAGGGCCTGCTGGGCTCCAAGGCCTATGCCGCCGCCCCCCTCTGGCCCCTGGCGAAGACCGCGGCGGACCTCAACCTGGACAGCCTCAACTTCGTGGCCCCCACCCGGGACATCGGCCTGCCCTTCGCCAACCGCAGCACCCTGGGCGACCTGGGCCTCGCCGTGGCCAAGGCCGCCGGCCTCACCGTCGCCCCGCCTCGCGCCGACACCGGCGGCGGCTACTTCCGCTCGGATCACTACAGCTTCGTGCAGGCCGGCGTGCCCGCCCTGTCCGTGGGCGGCGGCCGCGACTACCAGGGCGCCGATCCCGCCGCCCTGAAGGCCAAGGCCGCCGCCTACGGTAGGCGCTACCACCAGGTGACCGACGAGTACGACCCCGCCTGGGACCTGCGCGGCATGGTGCAGCAGGCCCAGTTCACCTTCGACCTCGGCCAGGCCGTCGCCAACGCCCCCGCCAAGCCCACCTTCAAAGCCGCCCGCTAGCCCCGACCCCGGCCCCCCCAAACCTCACACCCCCAAGCCAGGAATGCGCTAGCATCCCCCATCCATCCGCCCATTTCCGGTCTGCCTATTCACACCCCCCGTTCCATAGCCCTGCGGTTCTTTCAACAATTACCCCCACTCCCCCCCGATTAGGCGGCTTCAACACCCACGAAAGACCGTCGTCCAATTTAAAGTTAGGCGCCATGTTCAACAGTCCGTCCCACAGCCCCACGTCCCCCGGCTTCTCCGTATTGGGAAGTGCCTTGGGCATTGCCGCAGTTGTTTACGGAATAAGGGTAATCATTCGGCGCGAGATCAGG
>Ga0255338_1001326_pt1 | contig 48008 bp, 49 predicted proteins | sample MeOH1_35cm_T4_19_FD_203715 | JGI IMG/M metagenome (GOLD analysis project Ga0255338, IMG submission 203715) | Sandy soil microbial communities from University of British Columbia, Vancouver, Canada - MeOH1_35cm_T4_195 | ecosystem: Engineered > Artificial ecosystem > Sand microcosm > Unclassified ...
CCAGTTCGCGGATACCATCAGGGCCAGCGGTCGAGGAAAAGGCCGCATCAACAGGCCGGACACAAGACTGCACCCGACCAACCGCCAACATCAAATCGCCACTTGCAACGCGGGAGCCATCCACACAGGACATAGGCGATCGGCCCAACTGCCCAGCGCGGCGTTGCCGATCCCGGCATGTCGTGAGCGCAGAACGACGCGCCATTCGCCTCGAGAAGCGCTAGCACCTCGTCCGTCAGCCAGCTCTTCTCGCGGAATTCGAAGACGTGGGTGAGGTCGCGCGGGAGCAGCGCGAGGAATTCGGCGAGGCGCTCGAGGTTGATCCGGAAGCGCGGCGGCAATTGATAGAGGATCGGGCCGAGCGTCGGCCCGAGCTGCCGCACCGGCCCAAGCATTCGCTCGAGCGGCTCGGCGCAGTCCTTCAATTTCTTGGCCTGGGTCAGGAAGCGGTTCGCCTTGACCGCATAGCAAAAGCCGGACGGCGCCCGGTCGCGCCATTTGGCAAACGTCTCGGCGGACGGGAGGCGATAGAAGCTGTTGTTGATCTCGACCGTGTCGAACGTCGCGGCATAATGTTCGAACCAGCGTTTGGAGGCGAGCGTGTCGGGATAGAAGGCGCCGCGCCAGTGACGGTAATTCCAGCCCGAGCAGCCGATGTGGATCCTGCCTGTCGCGTTCATTCCGAAGGCCAAGCGCGCCCGCGGGAAATAAGTTTCGGCTCCGGCGTTGATCGCCCGGGATATCCCAGCTGGAGTCAGCCTGTGCCGCGTAACAAATCTGCGATCGCCGTTCTTCTTGCCTGTGCCGCCACGATCCTCCCCGGCGCCGCTCCAATACCCAAGGTCTCCGCCCAGGCGTCGGCCGCGCAACGGCCGGCGATCGACGGGGCGACACTTCACGCGCAGGTGCTGCTCGACCGCGCCGGCTTCGCGCCCGGTGTCATCGACGGCAAGAAAGGCATGTCGTTCGAGGAAGCGGTCAAGGGCTTTCAGACGTCGCGCGGGCTCAAGGCGAGCGGCACGCTCGACCAGCCGACCCGCGCCGCGCTGTTGCGCGACCGCGCGCTGGCGACGGTGCGGCTGCGCATCGACGAAAGCGACGCCCGCGGACCATTCCTCCGGACCATCCCGAAGGACCCGGCCGAGCAGGCGAAGCTGGACTGCCTGTGCTACCGTAACCTGCTCGAGAAGCTCGCCGAGAAGTTCCACACCACCCCGGCGACGATCGTCGCGCTCAACGATCCGCGGATGGCGCTCAAGGCCGGCACCGTGCTGCGCCTGCCCAACGTGCTTCCGTCGTCGCGTGACTATGGCGAGGTCAAGCCGGAGGTCGCGCAAATGCTCAGCGATCTCAACGTCAGCGGCGGCCTTCCCAAGGCGGCACGGATCGTCGTCGACAAGTCCGATGGCGTGCTCCGGCTGTTCGCCAAGGACGGCAGGTTGATGGCGCAATTCCCCGCGACGATGGGAAGCGCGCACGATCCGCTGCCGCTCGGCCGCTGGAAGGTGACCACGATCGCCTACAACCCGCCGTTCCACTATCAGCCCGACCTGTTCTGGGACGTCGCCGACAGCAAGGAAGAGCAAAGGCTCCCACCCGGGCCGAACGGCCCGGTCGGCGTCGTCTGGATCGACCTCACCAAGGAGCATTACGGCATTCACGGCACCGCCGCGCCCGAGACGATCCAGCGCGCGCAAAGCCATGGCTGCGTCCGCCTCACCAACTGGGATGTCGCACGGGTATCTCAGATGGTAGAAGACGGCATGCAGGTGATCTTCCAGGCTTGAGCGGCTTCAAGCTCATCGCGACCAACATCCTGACGGCGTTGGTGACGGCAGCCGCCACCAGCGTCTTCTGGGTCGCGGCCTATCAGAACGGGCGCGAGGAGAGTGTCACTGGCTCTGCCGGTCACCCTCTGCGTCATCACCAAAGTGGCGCGTTAGCCGAGCCGCAGGTTCGCTCGGGCGAGTGTCCAGGGCTTGTGCTCGGCCCCACGGGTCTCGCGCTTCCGGTCGCCGGCGTCAGGCCGGCGCAGCTGATCGACACGTTCACCCAGGCGCGTGCCGGCGGCGCACGCGTTCACGACGCGATCGACATCATGGCTCCGACCGGAACCTTGGTCGTCGCCGCCGCGCCCGGCACCGTGGAGAAACTGTTCTTCAGCCAAGGCGGGGGCGGGATCACGGCCTATGTCCGCTCGCCGGATCACCGCTGGATCTATTATTACGCCCATCTCAACGCCTATGTGCCGGGCCTGCGCGAAGGCCGGCCGCTCCGGCGGGGCGATCCGATCGGGACGGTCGGCAGCACCGGCAATGCCAATCCCGCCGGGCCGCATCTCCATTTCGCGATCCTGCACATGCGGCCCGGCGACAAATGGCATCAGGGCACGCCGATCAACCCTTACCCGCTTCTTGCCGGAAAGCGCGGCGGCGGTTAAGGCCCGCTGCGGCTGTTGCAATATGGCCGGCTCTTTCAAGATGGCGAGACGAATATGAAAATCAGCGGCGTGGACATTCGTCCCGGCAACATCATCGAATATGAAGGCGGTATCTGGCGGGCGGTGAAGATCCAGCACACCCAGCCCGGCAAAGGCGGCGCCTACATGCAGGTCGAGATGAAGAATCTGATCGACGGCCGCAAGAACAACGTCCGCTTCCGCTCCGCCGAGACCGTTGAGCGCGTCCGCCTCGACACCAAGGATTTCCAATATCTGTTCGCCGACGGCGACCAGCTCGTGTTTATGGACAAGGAGACCTACGAGCAGGTCACCCTGCCGCGTGACCTGATCGGCGATCCCGCCGCTTTCCTCCAGGACGGCATGGACGTGGTGATGGAATTGTACGACGAGCGGCCGATTTCGGTCCAGCTCCCCGACCAGATCGAGGCGACGATCGTCGAGGCCGACGCAGTGGTCAAAGGCCAGACCGCTTCCTCGAGCTACAAGCCGGCGATCCTCGACAATGGCGTCCGCGTCATGGTCCCGCCGCACATCTCGTCGGGAACGCGGATCGTCGTCGACGTTTACAGCCAGGAATATGTCCGCCGCGCTGAATAGTGGCAGCGAAGGGCGGTCCGCCGCCCGCGCATGCCCACCGACCCCTCCCGCAAGCGCGGGGCAGTAGCGCCGTTCGGAGAAGAATATTGGTATCCCATTCCGGCCTGATCACCGTCATGCAGCGCGCCGCGCGCAAGGCGGCGCCGCGGCTGCGCCGCGATTTCGGCGAGGTCGAGCTGCTCCAGGTGAGCCGCAAGGGCCCGGCCGACTTCGTCTCGCTCGCCGATAAGCGCGCCGAGCAGACCTTGCTCGAGGAATTGCGGCACGCGCGTCCCGACTGGGGCTTCCTGATGGAGGAGGGCGGGGTGATCGAAGGGGATCCCGCCAAGCCGCGCTGGGTGATTGATCCGATCGACGGCACCTCGAACTTCCTCCACGGTATTCCCCATTTCGCGATCTCGATTGCGGTCGAGGAGCCGCGCGGCGGAGGGTGGCGCGGCGATATCACCCAGGCGTTGGTCTATCAGCCGCTCACCGACGAAAGCTTCTGGGCCGAACGGGGCAGGGGCGCGTGGCACAATGAGCGGCGGCTGCGCGTCTCGTCGCGCCGTGATCTCGGCGACACGTTGATCGCGACCGGCATTCCGTACAAGGCGCACGGCGATCTGCCGCGTTTCACCCGCATCCTCGAGGCGGTCTCGCCCGAGGTCGCCGGCATCCGTCGCTTCGGATCCGCCGCGCTCGACCTCGCCTGGGTGGCCGCCGGGCGCTTCGACGGCTTCTGGGAGGAGGATCTCCAACCCTGGGACATCGCCGCAGGCATTCTGCTGGTGCGCGAGGCGGGCGGCTTCGTCACCGATTTCCGCGGCGGCGACCGGGCGCTCGAGCTTGGCCAGGTGCTCGCCGCCAACGACCAGATCCATTCGCGCCTCCACAAATTGGTCGGCGGCGCGCTGCGCGCTTAACGGCTCTTTCCGCCAGGAGAGGGACCGTGCCGAGCAGTGTGGCGGCGGGAAGGAATTCCGCCCGATTTCACCATTCCTACCCGGTTGCGCGAGCGGGTGGGCTGGCCTAGAAGCCCCGTCATCTTGAAGCCCGGAGAGTCTCGATGGCGTCCGTCGCCGCCGAATATCTGCCCATCCTGCTGTTCCTTGGAGTCGCGCTGGCGCTGTCGACTGCGTTCGTGTTCAGCCCGATGCTGGTCGCGCGGCTGACCGGCGCGCACAAGCCCTATCCGGACAAGCTCGCCGAATATGAATGCGGCTTTCCCGCTTTCGAGGATCCGCGCAGCCAGTTCGACGTCCGCTTCTATCTGGTCGCGATCCTGTTCATCATCTTCGATCTGGAAGCGGCGTTCCTGTTTCCCTGGGGCGTCTCGTTGCGCGAGATCGGTATCGCCGGCTGGGCCTCGATGATGATCTTTCTTGCCGAGCTCGCGCTCGGTTTCGTCTATGCGTGGAAGAAGGGTGCGCTCGAATGGGAGTGATCCTCGATCCCCGCCATGAAAATCAGCGTCCGGCCGACCTTCAGCAGCCGGATCCGCGCTTTTTCGACGATCTGACCGGCGAAGTTGCGGACAAGGGCTTTCTGGTCACCTCGACCGAAGACCTTTTCCAATGGGCGCGCACCGGTTCTTTGTGGTGGATGACGTTCGGCCTCGCCTGCTGCGCGGTCGAGATGATCCAGGCGAACATGCCGCGCTACGATCTCGAGCGCTTTGGCGTCGCGCCGCGGGCGAGCCCGCGCCAGTCGGACGTGATGATCGTCGCCGGCACGCTGTGCAACAAGATGGCGCCCGCGCTCCGCCGGGTCTACGACCAGATGTCCGAGCCGCGCTACGTGATCTCGATGGGCAGCTGTGCCAACGGTGGCGGCTATTACCATTACAGCTATTCGGTGGTGCGCGGCTGCGACCGCATCGTTCCGGTCGACATCTATGTTCCCGGCTGTCCGCCGACGGCCGAGGCCCTGCTCTATGGCGTCATGCAGCTGCAGCGCAAGATCCGCCGCATCGGCACGATCGAGAGATGACCGGTACCCGCTGACGATGAGTCATTCTGCTCCGAAAATCGCGCCCCGCGAGGGCATCATCGACGCGGTCGCAGCGGCGATCGGCGACGCGTTCCTCGAGGCGAAGGACGTGGTCGACGAGGTCTCGATCACCGTCCGGCGGGAGAGCGTCGTCGATGTGATGCGCACCTTGCGCGACCAGTTCGAATATCAGCAGCTGATGGAGATCGCCGGCGTCGATTATCCCAGCCGGCCGGAGCGCTTCGAGGTCGTCTACCATCTCCTGTCGCTGACCCGGAACCACCGCATCCGCGTCCGGGTGACGACCGACGAGGAGCAGCCGGTTCCCTCTGTGACGGGGCTGTGGCCGGTTGCGGGCTGGCTCGAGCGCGAGGTGTTCGATCTGTTCGGGGTGCTGTTCGACGGCAATGACGATCTGCGCCGCATCCTCACCGATTACGGCTTCCGCGGCCATCCCTTCCGCAAGGACTTCCCGCTCTCCGGCTATGTCGAGATGCGCTATTCCGAGGAGCAGAAACGGGTCGTCTACGAGCCGGTTCAGCTCGCCCAGGATTTCCGCGCGTTCGACTTCCTGAGCCCCTGGGAAGGCGCCGAATATATCCTGCCGGGCGACGAGAAGGTGCAGGGCGAGGCGCCGGGCGCGCCGACGCCGGCCAAGGCAGGCGAGAAGAAATGAGCGACACTCAAGCCCTCAAGGCGCAGGATCAGGCGCGCTCCGAGCAGGAGGTCGCGCGCACCGGCACGACGCGTTCGGATATCGCCAATTACACGATCAATTTCGGCCCGCAGCACCCGGCCGCGCACGGCGTGCTCCGCCTCGTGCTCGAGCTCGACGGCGAGATCGTCGAGCGCGTCGATCCGCACATCGGCCTGCTCCACCGCGGCACCGAGAAATTGTGCGAATACAAGACCTACATCCAATCGGTCCCCTATATGGATCGGCTCGACTACGTCTCGCCGATGTGCATGGAGCACAGCTATGTGCTGGCGATCGAGAAATTGCTCGATCTCGAGGTCCCGCTGCGGGCGCAATATCTTCGCGTGTTGTTCGCCGAGCTGACCCGGATCGGCAACCATCTGCTCAACATCGGCAGCCACATCATGGACGTCGGGGCGATGACGCCCAATTTGTGGCTGTTCGAGCCGCGCGAAGACATGATGAATTTTTACGAGCGGGTGTCGGGCGCGCGGCTGCACGCCAATTACTTCCGCCCCGGCGGCGTCCACCAGGATGCGCCTCCGCAATTGCTGGAGGATATGGACCGCTGGATCGACGACAAATTGCTGCCGATGTTCGAGGATGCGATCAGCCTGGTCGCCGACAACCGCATCTTCAAGCAGCGCAACGTCGACATCGGCATCGTCTCCAAGGAAGATGCGATCGCCTGGGGCTTCTCCGGCCCGATGATCCGCGCCGCGGGCATCCCCTGGGACATCCGCAAGGCGCAGCCTTACGACGTCTACGACCGCATGGAGTTCGACGTTCCGGTCGGCACCAAGGGCGATTGCTATGACCGGATGATGGTCCGCGTCGAGGAACTGCGCCAGTCGGCGCGGATCATGAAGCAATGCCTCCGCGACATGCCGGAAGGGCCGATCGCTTCGTTCGACCGCAAGGTCGTGCCGCCCAAGCGGGGCGAGATGAAGCAGTCGATGGAAGCCCTGATCCATCACTTCAAGCTCTACACCGAGGGCTTCCACGTGCCCGCCGGCGAGGTCTACGTCGCGACCGAGAGCCCGAAGGGCGAGTTCGGCATCTATCTCGTCGCCGACGGCACGAACAAGCCGTACCGGGTCAAGATCCGCCCGACCGGCTTCTCGCACCTCCAGGCGATGGACTTCATGACCAGGGGTCACATGCTCGCCGACGCCACGGCCATCCTGGGCGCGCTCGACATCGTCTTCGGGGAGATCGACCGCTGATGGCCGACCATCTTCCCAACAGCCTCGACGAGGCCGAAGTCCGCGCCCGCTGGGGCGGTTTCGCCTGGACGAGCGAGAATGCGGCCCAGGTCAAGGTCGTGATCGGCCGCTATCCGCCCGGCCGCCAGCAGAGCGCGATCCTGCCGTTGCTCGATCTGGCCCAGCGTCAGGTCGGCGCCGAGACCCAGACCCAGGGCTGGCTGCCGATCCCGGTGATCGAATATGTCGCCAAGGCGCTCGATATGCCGTTCATGCGCGCCTACGAGGTCGCGACCTTCTACACGATGTTCAACCTCGCGCCGGTCGGCCGCTACCATGTCCAGGTGTGCGGCACCACGCCGTGCATGCTGGCCGGCTCGGACGACGTGTTCGCGGCCTGCGCCGCCAAGGGGCTCAGGAAGGGCGCGACCACGCCCGACGGGCTGTTCACCTTGACCGAGGTCGAATGCCTCGGGGCCTGCGCCAATGCGCCGATGGTCCAGATCAACGACGACAATTACGAGGATCTGACCTTCGAGAGCACCGCCGCGATCCTCGACGCGCTGGCGCGCGGCGACAAGCCGAAGCCGGGTCCGCAAGTCGATCGCCAGACCAGCGCGCCGATCGGCGGGTCGACCACGCTTCGCCACATGATGGAGAAGCCGGCATGAGGTCGCTCGGCTCCGCTGTGGTCGCCATCATCGTCGCGGTGATCGCGATCTGGCTGTTCATCAAATTGCTCGGCGTCGCGCTGAAGCTGGTCGCCGTCCTGATCGGGGTCGGCCTGGCCGTCGCCGCTTATTTCTTCGTCGAGCGTCTGATCCGGGGAGCGGGCCGTGCTTGAGGACAAGGACCGTATCTTCACCAATCTCTACGGCTATCAGTCGTGGAACCTCAAGGCGGCGCAGAAGCGCGGCGACTGGGACGACACCAAGGCGCTGATGACCGTCGGCCAGGACGCGATCATCGACGAGGTCAAGAACAGCGGCCTTCGCGGGCGCGGCGGCGCGGGCTTCCCGACCGGCATGAAATGGTCGTTCATGCCGAAGGAGCCGACCGAGGGGCGGCCCAACTTCCTGGTCATCAACGCCGATGAATCGGAGCCGGGAAGCTGCAAGGATCGCGAGATCATCCGCCACGATCCTCACAAATTGCTCGAAGGCTGCCTGCTGGCCGGCTTCGCGATGCGTGCACGCGCTGCCTATATCTACATCCGCGGCGAGTTCATCCGCGAGGCCGAGACGTTGTTCGCCGCGGTCCAGGAAGCCTATGATTACGGGCTGCTCGGCAAGAATGCCGCCAAGTCCGGCTATGACTTCGACATTTTCGTCCACCGCGGCGCCGGCGCCTATATCTGCGGCGAAGAGACCGCCTTGCTCAACAGCCTCGAGGGCAAGAAGGGCTTCCCGCGCCTGAAGCCGCCGTTCCCGGCCGGCGCGGGCCTCTACGGCTGCCCGACCACGGTCAACAATGTCGAGAGCATCGCCGTGGTCCCGGCGATCCTCCGCCGCGGCGCCGGCTGGTTCAAGAGCTTCGGCCGCGAGAAGAACGAGGGCACCAAGCTTTTCCAGCTCTCTGGCCATGTCAACAAACCCTGCGTGGTCGAGGAATCGATGTCGATTCCGTTCCGCGAGCTGATCGACAAGCATGGCGGCGGCATCCGCGGCGGCTGGGATAATCTGCTTGCCGTGATCCCGGGAGGGTCGTCGGTCCCGCTCGTGCCGGCGCACCAGATCATCGACTGCCCGATGGATTTCGACGGCCTGCGCGAGCTTGGCTCGGGTCTCGGCACCGCGGCCGTGATCGTGATGGACAAATCGACCGACATCGTCCGCGCGATCTCGCGCATCTCCTATTTCTACAAGCATGAAAGCTGCGGCCAGTGCACGCCCTGCCGCGAAGGCACCGGCTGGATGTGGCGAATGATGGAGCGCCTGCGCACCGGCGATGCCGAGGTCGGCGAGATCGACAAGTTGCTCGACGTCACCAAGCAGGTCGAAGGCCACACCATCTGCGCATTGGGCGACGCCGCGGCCTGGCCGATTCAGGGCCTGATCCGCCATTTCCGTCCGGAGATCGAGCGGCGCATCGCGGAGCGCGAAGGCCCAGCGCTGGAGGCGGCGGAATAATGAAGGTCAAGGTCGACGGCATCGAGGTTGAAGTACCGGCGGGCGCGACGGTGCTGCAGGCGTGCGAGCTCGCCGGCAAGGAAGTGCCGCGCTTCTGCTTCCACGAGCGGCTGACGATCGCCGGCAATTGCCGGATGTGCCTGGTCGAGGTGAAGCCCGGGCCGCCCAAGCCCCAGGCGAGCTGCGCGCTCCCGGCTGCCGAAGGCCAGGAAATCAGCACGATGACGCCGATGGTCAAGAAGGCGCGCGAAGGGGTGATGGAGTTCCTGCTCATCAACCACCCGCTCGACTGCCCGATCTGCGACCAGGGCGGCGAATGCGATCTCCAGGACCAGGCGATGGCTTATGGCCGCGGCCACAACCGCTTCGACGAGAACAAGCGCGCGGTCACCGAGAAATATATGGGTCCGGTGGTCAAGACGATCATGACCCGCTGCATCCATTGCACGCGCTGCGTACGCTTCGCCGAGGAAGTCGCCGGGGTCGAGGAGATCGGCGCGATCAACCGCGGCGAGAATATGGAGATCACCTCCTATCTCGAGGGCGCGGTGACTTCGGAGCTTTCGGGCAATGTCGTCGATCTCTGCCCGGTCGGCGCGTTGGTCTCCAAGCCTTATTCGTTCGAAGCGCGCCCGTGGGAGCTGCGCAAGACTCCCGGCATCGACGTGATGGACGCGGTCGGCACCAACATCCGCATCGACAGCCGCCAGCGCGAGGTGATGCGCGCGCTTCCGCGCATCAACGAGGACGTCAACGAGGAGTGGGCGCACGACAAGACCCGCCACGCGGTCGACGGTCTGCTGCGCAACCGGCTCGACCGGCCGTGGGTACGCAAGGAGGGCAAGCTCCAGCCGGCGACCTGGGACGAGGCGTTTGCGGTCATCGCCCGGCAGCTTCGGGGCGCAAGCGGCGATCAGGTTGCCGCCATCGCGGGCGATCTCCAGGATCTTGAATCCATCTTTGCGATGAAGCAGTTGCTTGGCGTTCTTGGCTCAACCTTGCACGAGTGCCGCCAGGACGGCGCGCGCTTCGATGTTTCCACTCCGGGGGCCTATCGCTTCAACGCGACGATCGCCGGCATCGAGCAGGCCGGCGCCATCCTGCTGGTCGGCAGCAATCCGCGCTGGGAAGCGCCGCTGGTCAACACCCGCATCCGCAAGGCGATCAAGGCGGGCGCGACCGTCTTCCACATCGGCCCCGAAGTCGACCTCACCTATCCGGTCGTCCATCTCGGCACCAATCTCTCGCGCCTGGCTGATCTTCCGCGCGATGTTTCAGACGCATTCTCAAAGGCGGGCCCAAGTGCGAGCGGGGGCGCGGTTATCGTCGGCATGGGCGCATTGCAGCACGATGGCGCCTATCAGGCCGCCCGCGCCGCCGCCGGCGCGCTCGGGGCGAGCTTCAACCTGCTCCATACTGCCGCCTCGCGGGTCGGCGCGCTCGACCTCGGCTTCGTCGCCGAAGGCGGCATCGACTCGCTCCGCGCCAAGGCGGGCCAGCTCAAGGCTTTGTTTCTGCTTGGCGTCGACGAGACCGACCTTTCGGCCTTTGCCGATACCTTCACCGTCTACATCGGCAGCCACGGCGACCGCGGCGTCCAGGTCGCCGACGTGATCCTGCCGGCTGCCGCCTACACCGAGAAGCACGGCGTCTACGTCAATCTCGAAGGCCGCGTGCAATATTCCGAGAAGGCGGTCGACCCGCCGGGCGATGCGCGCGAGGATTGGACGATATTGCGTGCGCTTTCAGACGTGATCGGCCGGCCGCTGGCCTTCGACAGCCTCGGCGATCTGCGCGCGGCGATCGGTGCCGCGCACCCCCATCTCGCGACCGCGGGCCTGGCGGCGTTCGATCCTCCCGCCGCAGCGGGCAAGGCCGGCAAGGTCGACGCCGAGATTGTTTATCCGATCGAGGATTTCTACCTCACCAACCCCATCGCGCGGTCCTCGCCGACGTTGCAGCGCTGCTCCGCCGAGATCCTCCACGGCCAGACCTTCGCGGAGGCGGCCGAATGACCGAATGGTTCCAGGGCACGATGGGCTATGGCGTCGGCTGGTTCGTCGCCACCTTGATCCTAATCCTGATGATCGCCTTGCCGCTGATGCTGGCAGTGGCGATGATCATCTACGCCGACCGCAAGATCTGGGCGGCGATGGCGCTGCGCCGCGGGCCCAACGTCGTCGGTCCGTTCGGGCTGCTGCAAAGCTTCGCCGACGGCCTCAAGGTCTTCCTCAAGGAAACGATCATCCCGTCGGCGGCCAATCGCGGCCTGTTCCTGCTCGCGCCGATCATCACCTTCACCGTCGCGCTGATCGCCTGGGCGGTGATCCCGTTCGGACCGAAGATGGTGCTCGCCAACATCAATGTCGGCCTGCTCTACATCCTCGCGGTTTCGTCGCTCGGCGTCTACGGCGTGATCATCGCTGGCTGGTCGTCCAACTCCAAATATCCTTTCTATTCGGCGCTTCGCGCGGCCGCGCAGATGGTCAGCTACGAAGTCTCGATCGGCTTCGTGCTGATCCCGGTGGTGATGTGGGCGAACACGTTCAATCTGAGCGGCATCGTGCTGGCGCAGCAGAGCCATGTCTGGCTGATCAACGGCTTCGCCTTCAATCCCCTGTTCCTGCCGCTGGCGGTGATCTTCCTGATCTCGAGCATGGCCGAAACCGCGCGCGCGCCGTTCGACCTCACCGAGGCGGAATCGGAGCTCGTGGCGGGTTTCCAGACCGAATATAGCTCGATGAGCTTCGCGCTCTTCTGGCTCGGCGAATATGGCAACGTGCTGTTGATGTGCGCGCTCAACGCCACCTTGTTCTGGGGCGGCTGGCTACCGCCGATCGACTGGGCGCCGCTCTACGTTGTGCCGGGCATCTTCTGGCTGCTCGCCAAGATCCTGCTGTTCTTCTTCATCTTCAGCTGGGTGAAGGCGACCGTTCCGCGCTTCCGCTACGACCAGCTGATGCGGCTCGGCTGGAAGATCTTCCTGCCGATCTCGCTGATCTGGGTGGCGCTGGTGTCAGGCTATCTGATGATCTTCCGCTATGGAGCGCTGTCATGATCGCGCATTGGATCAAGTCGTTCTTCCTGTGGGAGTTCGTCAAGGCGCACTGGCTGACGTTGAAATATTTCTTCAAGCCCAAGGCGACGATCAACTACCCTTATGAGAAGAACCCGCTGTCGCCGCGGTTCCGCGGCGAGCATGCGCTGCGCCGCTATCCAAACGGCGAGGAGCGATGTATCGCATGCAAGCTCTGCGAGGCGGTTTGCCCGGCGCTGGCGATCACGATCGAGGCCGAGCCGCGCGAGGACGGCAGCCGCCGCACGACGCGCTACGACATCGACATGACCAAATGCATCTATTGCGGGCTGTGCGCCGAGGCGTGCCCCGTCGATGCGATCGTCGAGGGTCCGAACATGGAATTCTCGGTCGAGGACCGCGCCGAGCTGATCTACGACAAGGCGAAATTGCTCGACAATGGCGACCGCTGGGAGCGTGCGCTCGCCGCGAACATTGCCGCCGATGCGCCTTACCGTTAAGCCGCCAGCGAATCTCAAGGGCCCGATAAAAAAGACGTGATTCAAGCCTTCGCCTTTTACCTGTTTGCCGTCGTCACGATCGCCAGCGGTGTGCTGACCATTGGGTCGCGCAACCCGGTGCACAGCGTGCTGTGGCTGATCCTCGCCTTCTTCAACGCGGCGGGGCTGATGCTGATCATCGGCGCCGAGTTCATCGCGATGCTGCTGGTGATCGTCTACGTCGGCGCCGTCGCCGTGCTGTTCCTGTTCGTCGTGATGATGCTCGACGTCGATTATTCCGAGCTGCGCGCCGGCGTGGCGCGCTACTGGCCGTTCGGCGCGGTGCTGGCGTTGGTCCTGCTCGCCGAGATCATCTTCGCGGTCGCGGCCTGGAACGCGGGCGGCATCGCGACGGGGGTCAAGGCGGCGCCGGTCGATCTCGGCGTGCCGAACATCCAGGCGCTCGGGACGGTGCTCTACACCTGCTATCTGTTCATCTTCGAAGGCGCAGGGCTCGTCCTCTTGGTGGCGATGATCGGCGCGATCGTGCTGACCCAGCGCCGCCGCCGCGGCGTGCGCCCGCAGAACGTGTCGGAGCAGATCCGGCGCCGGCCGGAGGATGCGGTGCGCAATGTCGACGCGCCGGTCGGGCAGGGGGTGGAGCTATGATCGGCTTGGGCCACTATCTCGCGGTCGGCGCGATGCTGTTCGTGCTCGGCGTGTTCGGCATCTTTCTCAACCGCAAGAACGTGATCGTCATCTTGATGGCGATCGAGCTGATCCTGCTCGCGGTCAACATCAACCTGGTCGCCTTCTCGGCGTTCCTGGGCGACATGGTCGGCCAGGTGTTCGCGATGTTCGTGCTCACCGTCGCCGCCGGCGAGGCCGCGATCGGGCTCGCGATCCTGGTCATTTATTTCCGCGCCCGCGGCACGATCGCGGTCGACGACATCCACCAGATGAAGGGTTGAGATGAACGTCCAGCTCATCGTCTTCCTGCCGCTGATAGCGGCGGTGATCGCCGGTCTTGGCAACCGCCGGCTCGGCAACACCGGCGCCAAGCTGGTGACGACCGGTGCGCTGTTCGTCTCCTGCGCCTTGAGCTGGCCGATCTTCATCGGCTTCCTCACCGGCCACGATACGGCCGGCGTGCACAAGGTGCTCGACTGGATCCACTCGGGCGATCTCTCCGTCAGCTGGTCGCTGCGCGTCGATGCGCTGACGGCGGTGATGCTGGTCGTGGTGACCACCGTCTCGAGCCTCGTCCATCTCTACAGCTGGGGCTATATGGAGGAGGATCCCTCCCAGCCGCGCTTCTTTGCCTATCTCTCGCTGTTCACCTTCGCGATGCTGATGCTGGTGACGGCGAACGACCTCGTCCAGATGTTCTTCGGCTGGGAAGGGGTGGGCCTCGCGTCCTACCTGCTGATCGGCTTCTGGTACGAAAAGCCCTCGGCCAACGCCGCCGCGCTCAAGGCGTTCGTCGTCAACCGAGTGGGCGATTTCGGCTTCTCGCTCGGCATCTTCGGTACCTTCCTGGTGTTCGGCACCGTCTCGATCCCGGCGATCCTCGCCGCCGCTCCGGAAATGGCGGGTGCGACCTTCGGCTTTCTCGGCCATCGCGTCGACGTGATGACGACGCTCTGCCTTTTGCTGTTCGTCGGCGCGATGGGCAAATCGGCGCAGCTCGGACTCCACACCTGGCTGCCCGACGCGATGGAGGGCCCGACCCCGGTCTCGGCGCTGATCCATGCCGCGACGATGGTCACCGCCGGCGTGTTCATGGTCTGCCGGCTGTCGCCGATGTTCGAGACCAGCGACACCGCGCTCGCGTTCGTGACCTTCATCGGCGCGGCGACCGCCTTGTTCGCCGCCACGGTCGGCACCGTCCAGAACGACATCAAGCGGGTGATCGCTTATTCGACCTGCTCGCAATTGGGCTATATGTTCGTCGCCGCCGGCGTCGGCGCCTATGGCGCGGCGATGTTCCACCTGTTCACGCACGCCTTCTTCAAGGCGCTGCTGTTCCTCGGCGCAGGCAGCGTGATCCACGCGATGCACCACGAGCAGGACATGCGCTTCTACGGCGCCTTGCGCAAAGAGATCCCGTTGACCTTCTGGGCGATGCTCGCCGGCACCTTGGCGATCACCGGCGTCGGCATCATCCAGGTCGCGGGCTTCCCGGGCTTCGGCTTCGCCGGCTTCTACTCGAAGGACGCCATCATCGAATCGGCCTATCAGAGCACGACCGGTGTCGGCGGCTTCGCGTTCGCGGTGACGATCGTCGCGGCGCTGCTGACCAGCTTCTACAGCTGGCGGCTGGTCTTCCTGACCTTCTTCGGCAAGCCGCGCTGGGCTGCCTCCGAACATATCCAGCATGCGCTGCACGATGCCCATGGCGCGCATCACGACGACCCCGCCAAAGAGGATAGCGGCCACGACACGCGGCCGCACGAGGCGTCGGCCGCCGAAGTTCCGACCGGCACCGGCGGCTATCATCCGCACGAGAGCCCATGGACGATGCTCGTCCCGCTCGGGGTGCTTGGGATCGGCGCGTTGTTCGCCGGCCTGGTCTTCCACGGCGCGTTCCTCGATCCCGAGGAAGGCCTGCATTTCTGGGGCACCAGCATCGCATTCGACGCGCATCTGATGCACGCGCTTCACGAAACGCCGCTGGTGGTGAAGCTGCTGCCCGGGACGGTGATGATCATCGGCTTCCTGATCGCCTTCTGGGCCTATATCCGCAGCACGACCTTGCCCCAGCGCTTCGTCGCGCAGTTCGAGCCGCTCTATCTGTTCCTGCTCAACAAATGGTATTTCGACGAGGCCTATAATCTGCTGTTCGTCCGCCCCGCGATGTGGCTCGGCCGCTTCTTCTGGAAAAAAGGCGACGAGCGCACGATCGACCGCTTCGGCCCCGACGGGGCGGCGGCGCTGATCGCCGGCGGCAACACGCTGACCGCGCGCCTGCAGTCGGGCTATGTCTATACTTATGCGCTGGTGATGCTGCTCGGGCTGGCCGCTGCCGCGACCTGGGCGATGGCCGCACGATGAACGCTCTTGGCTTCCCGATCCTGTCGCTGATGCTGGCGATCCCGCTGTTCGCGGGCATCGTCTGCCTGTTCACCAGCGCTTCGTCGGCGCGCTGGATCGCGCTCGCGGCGACCCTGGTCGATCTCGCGCTCGGCATCCTGCTCTGGGCGAACTACGACGTCGGCGGTGCACAATGGCAGTTCGTCGAGCATCTCGAGATATTCGGCGTGTTCGCCTGGGCGCTGGGCATCGACGGCATCGCGCTGATGCTGATCATGCTGACGCTCTTCCTGATGCCGATCTGCATCGCCGCCAGCTGGGATTCGATCGAGCAGCGCGTGCCCGAATATATGGCCGCATTCCTGCTGATGGAGACGCTGATGATCGGCGTGTTCGTCGCGCAGGACATCTTCCTCTTCTACCTGTTCTTCGAGGCCGGGCTGATCCCGATGTATCTGATCATCGGCATCTGGGGCGGCGCTCAGCGCATCTACGCGAGCTACAAATTCTTCCTCTACACCCTGCTCGGCTCGGTGCTGATGCTGGTGGCGATGCTGTGGATGGTCCATTTCGCAGGCACCACCTCGATCCCGCAGCTGCTCGTCACCGATTTCCCGCCCGAGGCGCAGACCTGGCTGTGGCTTGCCTTCTTCGCCAGCTTCGCGGTCAAGATGCCGATGTGGCCGGTCCACACCTGGCTGCCCGACGCGCACGTCCAGGCGCCGACCGCAGGGTCGGTGATCCTCGCCGGCGTGCTGCTGAAGATGGGCGGCTATGGCTTCATCCGCTTCTCGCTGCCGATGTTCCCCGAAGCCTCGGCGCAATATTTCTGGCTGGTGATGGGCCTGTCGATGGTCGCGGTGGTCTACACCTCGCTGGTGGCGCTGGTGCAGCGCGACATGAAGAAGCTGATCGCTTATTCCTCGGTCGCGCACATGGCGTTCGTCACGATCGGCCTGTTCGCGTTCAACCGCCAAGGCCTGGAGGGTGCGCTTGTCGTGATGCTCAGCCACGGTCTCGTCTCGGGCGCGCTCTTCCTTTGCGTCGGCGTGATCTACGATCGCCTCCACACCCGCGAGATCGATCGCTACGGCGGCCTCGCCACCAACATGCCCGCTTATGCGACTTTGTTCCTGCTGTTCACCATGGCCTCGATCGGCCTGCCCGGGACGAGCGGCTTCGTTGGCGAGTTTCTGAGCCTGGTCGGCGCCTATCACGTCAGCAGCCTGGTGGCGGTGGTCGCGACGACCGGCATCATCCTTGGCGCGGCCTATATGCTCTACCTCTACTGGCGCGTCGCCTACGGCAAATTGGTCAAGGCCGATGTCGCAGCGATGCCGGACCTCAACGCCCGCGAATATGCGATGCTGGCATCGATCGCGGCGGTCGTGCTGTGGATGGGCGTCTATCCGGACAGCTTCATGGCGCCGATGCGCAAGGATGTCGGCGTTCTGCTCGAGCGGATCGATCGCGCGAAGCCGGCCGGCGACGCGCAGCTCGCCAAGGGCGCCCCGATGCGGGCTGCCGACCACCATGGCACCGATGCTGCGCCAGCGCCCCACGGCGCGCCGGCGGCCGGTGCAGGAGCGCATTGATGGGCACTTCGCTGATCCTCACATTGCCTGAGATCATCCTCTCGATCGCCGCCTTGGCGCTGATGATGGTCGCGGCTTACGCCGGTGACCGCGCCGCCAGGCTTTCGACCTGGCTGGCGATAGGCGCATTCCTGGTCGCGGCGCTGGTCACGCCCGGGGTGTTCGACCTCGGCGGCGTCGCCTTCGACGGCCTGTTCATCGCCGACAGCTTCGCCGCTTTCTCGAAGATCATCGTCTATCTCGCCGCCGCCGTGGCCTTGGTCGCGGCGAGCGGCTGGTTCGCCCGCGACGGCGGCTACAGGACCGAATATCCGGTGCTGATCCTGCTTTCTGCGGTCGGCATGGGGATGATGGTCTCGGCGGGCGATCTGCTGACGCTCTACATTGGTCTCGAGCTGCAGAGCCTCGCCGCCTACGTGCTCGCCTCGTTCCAGCGGCAGGACGAGCGCTCGGCCGAAGCGGGCCTCAAATATTTCGTGCTCGGCGCCCTGGCCTCGGGCATCCTGCTCTACGGCGTCTCCTTGCTCTACGGCTTCACCGGGTCGACCGTCTTCGCCGACGTCGCCGCCGGCCTCGCCCGCGACGGCATTTCGACCGGCGAATTGTTCGGCATCGTCTTCGTGCTCGCCGGCATCGCCTTCAAGGTCAGCGCCGTCCCGTTCCACATGTGGACGCCCGACGTCTACGAAGGCGCGCCGACGCCGGTCGCGGCCTTCTTCGCAAGCGCGCCCAAGGTCGCGGCAATGGCCTTGCTCACCCGCGTCGCCATCTCGGCCATGGGGCCGGCGACGTTCGAATGGCGCCAGATCGTCATCTTCATGGCGCTTGCTTCGACCGTCCTCGGCGGCGTCGCGGCGATCGGCCAGGCGAACATCAAGCGGCTGCTCGCCTACAGCTCGATCAACAACGTCGGCTTCGCGCTGATCGGCCTTGCCGCCGCCACGCGCGACGGGGTCGCCTCGGTGCTGTTCTACATGGCGGTCTACGTCGTGATGACCTTGGGCTCGTTCCTGGTCGTGTTGCGCATGCGCGATGCTGAGGGCCGTCCGGTCGAGACGATCGCCTCGCTTTCCGGCCTGTCGCGGACGCGGCCGCTGCTCGCCGCGGCGATGGCCCTGTTCATGTTCAGCCTCGCGGGAATTCCGCCGCTGATGGGATTCTGGCCCAAGTTCTTCGTGTTCAGCGCAGCGGTCGAGGCCGGGCTCACCTGGCTTGCCGCCGTCGGCATCGCGACCTCGGTGATCGGCGCTTATTATTATCTCAAGATCATCAAGGTGATGTATTTCGATGATCCCGCCCCGGCCTATGAGCGCAGCCCAGCTCGCACCGAAGGCCTGCTGATTGCCGCTGCCGCCTTGTTCGTGTCGCCGCTCGGCTATTTCCTGATCGCTCCGCTCGGGGCGATGACGCAGAATGCCGCCGGCGCGCTGTTTTGACGAAGAGCGATCGCTCCTGATCCGCACGGTCCCAGAGACTGGCTCCACGAACGACGATCTCGCGACGCTTGCCGAGGAGGGCGCTGCGGAGGGCTGCTGGCTTCGCGCCGAACGCCAGACCGGCGGGCGCGGCCGTCATGGCCGGGCGTGGCAGTCGCCGGCGGGAAATCTCTACGCGAGCACGTTGGTGCGGCTGCAGCCGGCCGATCCCCCCGCCGCGACGCTCGCGTTCGTCGCCGCGGTCGCGCTACACGAAGTCGTCCAGGCCTATGCCGGCGACACCGAGATCCGCATCAAATGGCCCAACGATCTGCTCGCGGGCGGCGCCAAGCTCTCCGGCATCCTGCTCGAGCGAAGCCGCGACGCGGTGATCATCGGCTTCGGCGTCAACCTCGCCGATCATCCCCGCGACACGCCGCGGCCCGCGACCAGCCTCGCGGCGCTCGGCGGGGCGGCCGCCGATCCGGCCGGCGTGCTGGTCGATCTCGTCGCGAGCTTTGCTGGCTGGCTGTCGCGCTGGCGGAGCGAGGGCTTCGGCCTGGTGCGCGCGCGCTGGCTCGAAAAGGCCCATCCGCGCGGCACCGCGCTCTCGACCACCGGCGCCGACGGCACCTCGATCGACGGCCTGTTCGATGGCCTCGACGACGATGGCGCGTTGCGGCTTCGCTTGGCGGATGGGTCCACCCATGTCATTCACGCCGGTGACGTTTTCCTGATCTGAAAGCCCGAGCCATGCTCCTCGCCATCGATGCCGGAAACACCAACGTCGTCTTCGCCGTGCTCGACGGCCGCACGATCCGCGCGCGCTGGCGGATCGCGACCGATCCGCGCCGCACGGCCGACGAATATGCCGTATGGCTCCACCAGTTGCTGGCGCTGGAAGGCTTGGGTCGGAGCGACATCGACGCGGTGATCATCGCCACCGTCGTGCCGCGCGCGCTGCACAACCTGGAGGTGCTCGCGAGCAAATATTTCGGCGCCGATGCGCTGATCGCGGGCCGTCCTCCGGTCGATTATGGCATCACGATCGACATCGCCGAGCCCGAGAGCGTCGGGACCGATCGCGTCGTCAACGCGATCGCCGCGCACGATGCCCATCCGGGCGATCTGATCGTGGTCGATTTCGGCACCGCAACCACGTTCGACGTGGTCGATTACAGCGGCACCTACAAGGGCGGGATCATTGCGCCAGGGATCAATTTGTCGCTCGACGCGCTTGTCGCTGCGGCGGCGCAGCTGCCGCGGATCGCGATCGAGGCGCCGGCGCCGGGCACGAGCGTCATCGGACGCAGCACGCAGGAGGCGATGCACTCAGGGATTTACTGGGGTTATATTGCGATGATCGAAGGGCTAGTGGCGCGTATCGCCCGCGAGATCGGGCGCCGCACCAAGGTGGTCGCAACCGGCGGCCTCGCCACTTTGTTTGCCGCGCACAGCGACATTTTCGACGCGATCGAGCCCGATCTGACGATCACGGGGCTCGGGCTGCTCTATCAAAGGATCGACACCAATATATGAAGCCCGGCAACGAACTTCTCTTCCTCTCGCTGGGCGGTTCCGGCGAGATCGGCATGAACGTCAATCTCTACGGCTGCCAGGGCAAATGGATCATGGTCGATCTCGGCATGACCTTCGCCGATCCCGCTTATCCCGGTGTCGAGCTGATCCTGCCCGATCTCAGCTTCATCGAGGAACGGCGGGAGGACCTGCTCGCGGTGGTGCTCACCCATGGCCATGAGGACCATATCGGCGCGATTCCCTATCTCGCGACCGATCTCGGCGTGCCGCTCTATGCGACGCCGTTCACCGCCGGGTTGATCGCCGGCAAGCTCGAGGAAGAGGGGCTGCTCGGCGAAGTCTCGCTCAACACGGTCGATCTCGGGAGCGAGTTCCAACTCGGTCCCTTCGAGCTGCGCTATGTGCCACTGGCGCATTCGATCCCGGAGATGAACGCCCTGGTGATCGACACGCCCTACGGGCGGCTGTTCCACACCGGCGACTGGAAGCTCGATGCGGCGCCGCAGCTCGGCGCGCCGAGCACACCGGCGGAGCTGACCGCCGTCGGCGACCACGGCATCCTCGCTTTGGTCTGCGATTCGACCAACGTGTTCAACGAGGAGGCCTCGGGATCGGAGGCGACGGTGCGCGAGGGGCTGGACGCCGTCGTCGCCGCCGCCGAGGGCCGCGTGCTGATCACCACCTTCGCGTCCAACGCCGCGCGGCTGCAGACGCTCGGCCAGGTGGCCAAGGACACCAATCGCACGGTCTGCGTCGCGGGCCGTTCGCTCGACCGCATCCTGCGAGTCGCGAAGAGCGTCGGCTACCTCCAGGACTTCCCCGAAACGGTCGATTTCGACGAGGCGATGCGGCTCCCCCGCCGCGACGTGATGATCATCGCCACCGGCGGGCAGGGGGAGAGCCGCGCCGCGCTGGCGCGGATCGCCTTCGACAGCCACAAGATCAAGCTCGACCAGGGCGACCTTGTCGTCTTCTCGTCGAAACAGATCCCGGGCAACGAAATCGCCATCGGCCGCATCCAGAACATGCTCGCCACGAAGGGGATCGAGATGGTCACCGACCGGCAGGCGGACGTCCATGTCTCTGGCCATCCCGGCCGCCCGGAACTTGCCGAGATGTACAAATGGATCCGGCCGCAGATCATCCTTCCCGTCCACGGCGAGATGCGTCACCTCGCCGAGCACGCGCGCTTCGCCAGGACGCAGGGCGTTCCGCACGGTATCGTCCAGCAAAACGGCCAGGTCGTGCGTCTCGCACCGGACGGACCGAAGATCGTCGGCCACGAAAAGGTCGGGCGGCTGATCCTCGACGGTGACGTGATCCTTGCCGCCGACGGATCGACGATGAATGAGCGCCGCAAGATCTCGGCGAACGGCGTGATTTCGGTCGCGTTCGCGATGAACGACAACGACAAGCTCGTCGGCGACGTCCAGATCGGCCTCGAAGGGATCCCGGTCGAGGAGGATCGGGAGGCCTTCGTCGAGGAGGCCTGCGATGCCGCCGCCGCCGCAGCGCGCAAGGCCAAGGGCGGGGAGGATAAATTGCGCGAAGCCGTCCGCCTCGCGGTGCGCCGCTGCGCGACGGAATGGACGGGCAAGAAGCCCGTCATCGACGTGATGCTGCTGAGAGTATGACGTGAAGCCAGGCTCTATCGTCGCGATCTATCTGCTTTTCTGGGTGATGAGCTTTTTCCTCGTCATCCCGTTCGGCGTCCGGACCGACGAGGAAGCAGGGGCGGAGCGCATGCCGGGTCACGCCGAAAGCGCGCCGCACCGCTTCGATTTCGGCCGCGCCGCCCTGCACGCGACCATGCTCGGGAGTGCGCTGTTCGCGCTCTTCTACCTCAATTACATCTACGGCTGGGTGAGCGTCGACATGCTCGACTGGGCCGCGCCGCCGAAAACGAGTTAAGCGTCCCGCCCGCTGGCGGGACCGCTCCAAAGCTCCGTTCGCGGTGAGCCTGTCGAACCGCTTTCTCTACTTGCTCAGAGGAAAAAAGGGCCTTCGACAAGCTCGGGCCGAACGGTTTTCTTCAGGGCCAGCACAGGCCCACCCCAGTTTGCCACTTCCAGGTTCGTTCGGGGAACGAACCGACGGCAAACTCCTCCCGCAAGCGAGAGGGGGTAGGTCAACGCAACCGTTCGATCGCCTGCGCGAGGGCGACGTAAAGCTTGCCCATGTCCGACGACAGCAGGGCGACGCCCAGGGGCGTGCCTTCGCGGTCGGCGAGGATCCGTCGCAGCATCGCCTCGAAATCATGGATATAGCGGTTCACCTGGTCGCGGAATTCGGGCTCTTCCTCATAATGCTGCGCGATCGCGCGCGCTTCGCCGGAGTTGAGCAGGCGCACCGCGCGTCGCGTGAAGATGCCGCGATCGCCCTTCAGATAGGCCGCCCAGGAGGTGTCGGTCACTTCGTTCGACAGGATCTTCGTGACGTCGATCGCGGTCGAGTTGAGCGATTCGATCAGCAGGGCGACGCGGCGGGACAATATCTCGCTGTCGCGGTCCTCGCTCTCCTTGCGCGTCTCGTCGATGCGCGCCTCGATCGCGGCGGTGGTCTGGCCGATGGTCAGCATCTGCCGGGTGAGCCGCTCGGAGGCTTTGCGGGCGGTGTTGACGGCGCGCTGGGCGAGCTCGGTGAGCACGCTCATCTGCTCGCTGACCGTGCTGTTGATCGCGTCGACGACCGCCGTCTTGCTGGCTTCGCCAAGCGCGGCCGCGCTTTCCGGAATGACCGCGGAGATCGCTTCGCGGGCGCGCTCGGCTGCCTGATTGGCGGTCTCGCGCACCCGGATCAGCGCTTCGATCAGCTCGGGGCCGGTGCCGGTCACCATCCGGCGTGCCGCTTCGTCCGCTTGTTCGGTCGCCGCGCCGAGGCCGCGCAATTGCTCCTCGGCGGTGTTGAGGCCACTGCTGAGGGTGGCGATCAGCACGTCGAGCGCGGATTGCTGGCGGGCGAGGCTTGCTTCGGCTTCGGCCACCTTGGCGGCGGCGGCGTCCGCGGCCGTACGGATCGCCTCGATCTCGGGCGCGATGCGCGTCGCTACGCCGTGGGTCTGGCCGGCGAGCGTCTCCACCCTTTCGAGCGCGGTCGGCAGGTCTTCGTTGAGCTGCTGGGTGACGCCGTTCAGCGCCTCGGCCATCTCGCTCGCGCGCGCCATGAACTCGCCGGCGCGGTCATGCTCGCCGCTGAGCTCCTCCGAAAGTTCCCTCAGTGCCTGGCGGACCGCCTCGACCGAGACCGCCAACGCGCCGGTGCCGGTCTCGCCGGTGTCGCTGAGTGCCGCAAAGCGTTGATCGAGCTCGGCCAGATCCTTGGAGAGGCCGGTGACGAGCGCATGGCTGGCCGCATCCTGCGCCGCGAGGTGCGCGGCAAGGCCTTCGATCTTCTCGCCGATATGCTCCAGCCGTTGCGCCAGGTGGCGTCCCGCGTCCTCGCCGGCGCGCTCGAGCGCCGAGCGGCTCTGCTCGATCATCGCCAGCATCGCGCTGCCCTGCGCCTCCAGGCCGGACCGTGCCGCATCGACGGCCTCGGCCGCACGGCTCATCGCCGCGTCGACCCCGGCGGTCATGCTACCGGCAGCTTCGTCCATGCGCGTCGTTGCGCTGGTCGCGGTGCTTTCGATCCGCGCGAGGTGCGCGGCGAGGCGCTGCGCGGCGCCGCCGACGATCTCGTCCGCCTCGCGGCCGCGCGCGATCAGGGCGGAAAGCTGCCCCTCGAGCGACCCCGCCTGCTCATGCGCGCCAAGCCCGGCTTGCTTCATCGCCTCTGCGACAGCACGCGCCTGTTCCTCGGCGCGCGGCAGATCGTGCAGCAGGACGCCGATATCGACGCGCGCCGCCTGCGCTGCATTTTCAAGCGCTTCGGACTTGCGGTCGAGATTGGCGCTTTCCTTGGCGAGATAGTGCGCCACCCGGCCAAGGCGATCGGAAGCCTCGTCCCCCAGCGACATCAATTTGGCGGCTTCGTTGGTCAGGCGCGCATGATTCTCCTCGAGCCGCGCCGCGACGATCGCGAGCAGGCTCTCGAGCGCGCTGCTTTCCGCGTGCATTGCCGCCACCGCGCGGGTGAAGCGCTCGGTCTCGCGGCGCGACGTCCGGCCGAACAGCACCCAGCCGACCGCGAGCAGGATCAACGGGGCGCTGACCACCGGCACCCAGCGCACCGCGGCCTCAATCGTAAGCGCCGCTTCGGCGCGAAGCGCGACCCACAAGGACGCACCAAGCCAGGCGAGCGACAGCAGGATCAGAAGGCCGGCGATCAGCCGGACCCGCCAGGAGGCCGTGTCGGGCTGCTCGGCCGCCCATTCCCCGGCTGCCCATTCCTCGGCCGCGGCATGGTCGCCGCCCATCGGCACGACCGACCACTCGGTCTGCTCGACCTCCCCCGTGCCGTCTTCCGGCTGCGCGTCCGCGCGCTGTGGTCCTGTTGTCATGGCCCATCTTATCATGTTTCGGGCGGTGGGAAAGAGTCCAAGGAAACGCACCGTTAACGTAGCGGCCTTACGAGGGAGGGATGGCCTATGATCCCGGAGCCCTCAACGCCTCGATCGCCGCCGCCGTCGGCAGCGATCCCGATCTCATCGCCGAGCTGCACGCCGCGTTCGTCGAAAGCGCCGCGCGCCAGACCGATCTGATGGGGCGCTCGCGCTGCGACGCCAACTGGCTGCTCGCCGCAAACCGTCTGAAGAGCATCGCCGCGAGCTTTGGCGCGGTGGCCCTGCTCGACCTCGCCGACGAAGCGATCGACGGCGCGCCCGGCGATCCGGTGGTGCTGCGCAAGCTCAAGCTCGTCCTCGGCGATTTCGCCCGGAATTAGACACCCGTCCTCCCCCCCTCGCGCAAGCGGGAGGGGAGGCTTGCTCGGGGTCTGCTCCCCACACCAACTCCCTCTTTGCAATCGGCCGGGCGCCCCCTATCCCTGAGCCGATGGGGAACGTGGGGCCGCTATGACCTTGGCTGCGCTGATTGCCGCTTACCAAGACGCCGCGGCGCCGGACACGGGGCTCCGCGCGACCCTGCCGCTCGCCGGCCGCACCTTGGTCGAGCGTCAGGCCAGGCTGGCCGCTTCGGCCGGCGCGGCTCCCGTCATCATCCTCGTCGAGCGTGTCCCGTCCGAGCTGGTCTCGGCGATCGACCGGTTGCGCAGCGAAGGCGTGAGCGTGACGGTCGCGCGCAGCGCCGTCGAAGCAGCCGACGCCGTCCATCCCAACGATCGCCTGTTGCTGGTCGCCGACGGGTTCGTCGCCGACGAGGTGCATATCAGCCGCCTGCTCAGCGCCGGCAGCAACGCGTTGCTGACCGTGCCGGACCGCGGGGTCAGCGATCGGTTCGAGCGGATCGACGCACAGTCGCGCTGGGCCGGCCTTGCCTTGGTCAATGGCCAGGCACTCAAGCAGACCGCGGCAATGCTCCAGGACTGGGACCTCCAGTCGACCTTGCTGCGCAAGGCCGTGCAGAGCGGCGCGCGCCAATTCTCGGTCAGCCTGGAGAGTGGGAGCGCGCATCTCGAGATCGCGCACAACAGCGCCGATCTCGCGGAGATCGAAGAGCAGATCCTCGCCGGCGCCGTCGCTCGTCGCCATGGCTGGGTGTCGCGCTACATGCTCGCGCCGGCCGAGCAGGCGGCCACGCGGTTGCTGATGCCGACCCGCGTGATGCCCGAGTGGCTGCGCTTCCTCGCCGTCGTCCTGACCGGCGTCGCCGCCTTTCTGTTCACCCGCGACTGGCTGTGGACGGGAGGCCTGCTGCTGCTGCTCGCCACCCCGCTCGACGATATAGCCGATCGCCTCGCCATGCTGCGGATGCAGGGCGGCGGCGAGCCGAGCTGGTGGGCCTATCTGCTTCCGGTCACGGGTGCCGCCGCGCTGATGGCCTTCGCTTATTCGCTGAGCTTTGCCGGCGGCTGGGGGTGCCTGGCGCTCGCGGCGGCGGCGCTCGCCTTCCTCGGCGCGATGCGCATCGAGATCGAGGGCCGCGACGTGCGCGGGAAGATCTTTCTCGCCGATCGCAAGGGGATGGTCTGGCTGATGCTGCCGTTCGCGCTCACCACGAGCTGGCTGGGCGGGCTGCTTGCGCTCACGCTCTACGCGACGGGCTCGTTCTTCTGGGCGCAGCACGAGGTCCATCGACGCATCCCGCCGCCGTGAATCCGGCTCGCGAATGGCCGTTAAGCAATTTGTCCTGTCTGTACGAAACGGGGACAGTGTTGGTGCTTAACCAAAGTCGGATAACGACAGTTTAACCCCGGCCGCGCTATGCCCGTCGCATGTCGGATCACATGACAGATGATGGAACAAGTGGCGGCGCAAATGGTGACGCCGCCCGGCTGCTCGACGCCGCCGCGCGCGCGCGGCTCGCCGTTGGCTTGGCCGACCTGTTCCTGCCCAAGCGCCTCCGGCTGAGCGAATGGCAGCGTGAGACGATGGCGACATTGCTGACGCGGCTGATCCGCTCGATCGAGGACGAGCTTCGCGCAGGAATTGCCGAGCGCCTCGAGGGGAAGGTCCGACCCGGCATTCAAGGTGCAATCACCTCGGTCCATGTCGAAATCGCGCTGCCAATCCTGGAGGCGTCGGATGCGCTGCGCGAGCCTGCATTGATCGCCTTGCTGCTGCGCCGCGTCGAGGAGCATCGGCTGTACCGCGCCGCGCAGGCGCATCGCGACCGGCGCCAGGGTAATCTGCTCGTCGAGCTGGTGCGCGACGAGGATGAGGCCGTCGCCGCCGCGGCAATGGGCCTCCTCACCGCCCAGAGCCGGCGCCTCGATCGCTTCCAAGAGCCGGTGATCGCCACGCCCGAGCTTCCCGCCGAGCTCGAGCATCGCCTCGTCTGGACCATCGCCGCCGCGCTGCGGCTCTATCTGATCGATCGCCACGGCGTCGATCCCGGGCTCGCGGACGAGGCGGTCTCGCTCTCTGCCGCCACCCGTCTCGTCGATTACGACGAAGGCGAAGGGCTCGATGCCCGCTGTCTCCGCCTCGCCCGGACGCTCAACCGGCTCGGGCGGCTCGACGATCAGTTCGTCAGCCGCGCCGTCATCGAAGGCGCCTTGCCGCTGTTCCTGGCGGCGATCGCGCTGCGCTGCGATCTGCCGGTCGACGCGGCCTGGGATATTTTCTCCGACCCTCGCGGGCAGGGGCCGGCGCTGCTGCTGCGCGGCGGCGCGATCGCGCGCGAGCCGGCGGTGCAGATAATGCTGGCGGCGCATTTTGACGACGACGAGGCCGTGGTGCGGCAGGCCGAGCTGTTCGACGGCGTCTCGATCGACAAGGCACGCACCGCGCTCCGCTTGTGGCAGATCGACCCCGCTTATCGCGATGCGATTGCGCGGGTCGCCCCGCTTGCGGCTCTGGCGCCGGTCGCCGCGGCCTCGCCGGCGTGAGCCGCAACGATCAGTCGCAGGGGCAGCCGCCCGGACAGCCAAGCGCGCAGTTGGTGCGCGGACGCCTCGATGCCAATGGACGCCTGATCGAGGCCGATACGGCGCTTGCCGCCCTGCACAAAAGGGCGGGAGGCGAGGAGGGGGGTGTCCTTGCGCTGCCGCAGATCGCAGCGCTCGCCCGGCTTTCGAAGCGGCTCGGCGTGGTCATCTCGCGCGGTGCGGTCGCGGCCGATGGCGAGAGCGATCTCGACCTGTGGGTTCGCGCCAAACCGGTCGGCGACGAGGTCGAGCTCGCGATCACCGGCTGGACCGAGCGCTCGCCGCGTGCGCCGGCCGGCGCCGCCGAGGCCGAACGGGATGCCGATTTCCTGCGCGCCTCGGGCGATTGGATCTGGGAGACGGATGCGAAACTGCGCATCACCTTCCTGTCGCCGGCTGCCGCGGTGAGCGCCGGCAAGACGGCAGGCGACTTTCTCGGGAAGCCGCTTTCGCGCCTGTTCCGCTTCGGTGAAGGCGATGAGGGCAGCCTGCCGATCCTGGCAGCGCTCGCCGAGCAGCGTCGCTTTGAGGGCCAGCCGACGCAGCTGCGGGGCGGCAGCGGCCATTATATGCTGAGCGGCGTGCCGCTGATCGACGGCGCCGGACGCTTCACCGGTTTTCGCGGTTCGGCCACTGCCGCCGCGCCCGAGACTTTCTCTGCGCCCCCCGCACCGGCCGCGCCGTCCTCGGCCCAGGCGGGAGCGTTCGGCGAGAGGCTCGACAAGGCGCTGCGCGCGCCGCTCGATCATATCATCGCCAATGCCGAGACGATCGGCTCGCAGCCAGAGGGGCCGCTGCGCCGCGACTATGCCGGCTATGCGCACGACATCGCTGCTGCCGGGCGGCATCTGCTGGCACTGGTCGACGATCTCGTCGATCTGCAGGCGATCGAGCGGCCGGGCTTCACCGCCGAGGCGGAGGCGATCGACCTCGCCGACCTCGCGCGCCGGGCGGCCGGGCTGCTCGCCGTGCGGGCTGCGGACAGAAAGGTCCGCATCGAGCGCCCGGCGGAGGACGCGCGATTGCCTGCGACCGGCGAATTCAAGCGCGTGCTGCAGATCCTCGTCAATCTCATCAGCAACGCGATCCGCTACTCGCCCGAAGGCGAGAGCGTGTCGATACGGATCGAGCGCAAGGGTGGTTTTGGCGCGGTGATCGTCGCCGACCGCGGCAAGGGGGTCGCCAAGGGCGATCAGGAGCGCATTTTCGAAAAGTTCGAGCGGGTCGACCCGACCGAAGCCGGGGGCACCGGCCTCGGCCTCTATATCGCGCGCCGGCTCGCCCGCGCGATGGGCGGCGACATCACCTTGACGAGCACGCCGGGCAAGGGCGCCCGCTTCACTCTGACGTTGCCGTTGCGTGAATCGGATGGCGACTGAAGTGCCGAACGGCGCCGCGCCTGAAGCACGGCGCCGCCGCGATCAGCGCTTGTCGACCGGGATATAGTCCCGCTGCGTCGCGCCGGTGTAGAGCTGGCGCGGGCGGCCGATTTTCTGCTCCGGATCGGAGATCATCTCGTTCCACTGCGCCACCCAGCCGACGGTGCGGGCGAGCGCGAACAAGGCAGTGAACATCGACGTCGGGAAGCCGATCGCCGAGAGGATCACGCCGGAGTAGAAATCGACGTTCGGGTAGAGCTTCTTCTCGACGAAATAATCGTCGTTGAGCGCGATCTGTTCGAGCTCGCGGGCGACGTCGAAGATCGGGTCGGAGACGCCGAGCTCCTTGAGCACCGCCTCGGCGGTCTGCTGCATCACCTTGGCGCGCGGATCGTAATTTTTGTAGACGCGGTGGCCGAAGCCCATCAGCCGGAACGGATCGTCCTTGTTCTTGGCGCGGGCGATATACTCCTTGATCCGCTCCGGGCGGCCGATCTCGCGCAGCATGTTGAGCGCCGCCTCGTTGGCGCCGCCGTGCGCCGGGCCCCACAGGCAGGCGATGCCGGCGGCGATGCAGGCGAACGGATTGGCGCCGGACGAGCCTGCCAGCCGCACGGTCGAGGTCGAGGCGTTCTGCTCGTGATCGGCGTGGAGGATGAAGATCTTCCGCATCGCATTCTCGACGATCGGATTGACCTCATAGGGTTCAGCGGGAACGCCGAACGTCATGCGCAGGAAGTTGCCCGTGTAGCTAAGGTCGTTCTGCGGATACATGAACGGCTGGCCGATCGAATATTTGTAGGCCATCGCCGCAATCGTCGGCATCTTCGCGATCAGCCGGTGGCTCGCGACCATGCGCTGGTGCGGATCGGTGATGTCGGTCGAATCATGATAGAAAGCGGAAAGCGCGCCGACGACGCCGCACATGATCGCCATCGGATGCGCATCGCGCCGAAAGCCGCGATAGAAAGTCGCGAGCTGCTCGTGCAGCATGGTGTGACGGTTGATCGTGTAGACGAACCGTTCCTGCTCGGACTTCGACGGCAGCTCGCCGTGAAGCAAAAGATAGGCGACTTCCATGAACGTCGAGCGCTCGGCGAGCTGGTCGATCGGATAGCCCCGGTAGAGCAGGACTCCGGCATCGCCGTCGATATAGGTAATCTTGGATTCGCAGCTTGCGGTCGAGGTGAAGCCGGGATCGTAGGTGAAATGATCGGTGTCGGCATAGAATTTGCGAATGTCGACGACCGATGGGCCAACCGTGCCGGCGCGGACCGCATATTCCTGATCTTGATCGCCAATGCTGATGCTGGCGGTTTCTTTTGCCATCTAAGACTCCTGTTTCGTCATAACGTCGGCCATGCGCGAGAGGCTTTCCTCGCGGCCGAGCAAAACCAGCACATCGAAAATTCCCGGCGAGGTCGCGCGACCGGTGAGCGCCGCGCGAAGCGGCTGCGCCACCTGACCAAGCTTCACGCCGGCATCCTCGGACAGCTTCCTGACAGCCCCCTCCGTCGCCGCTGCGGTCCATTGATCGAGCCCGGAAAGGGCTGCGTGGGCGCGGGCGAGCAGGCCCGAGGCTTCGCCCTCTAGCAAGCTCGCGGCCCTCTCGTCCATCTCCAGCGGGCGCGCGGCGAAAAGGAAAGTCCCGCCGTCGGCCAGCTCGTGCAATGTCTTCGCCCGCGGCTTGAGCCCATCCATCGCGCAGACGAGCAGCGCTTGCTCATCCGCGCCGAGTGAGCGGCCGATCAAGCGCTCGATCTCCGGGGCGACCAGTGCGGCGAGCCGCTCGTTGTCGGCCTCGCGGATATAATGAGCGTTGAGATTCTCGAGCTTCTTGATGTCGAAGCGCGACGGCGAGCGGCCGACATGGTCGAGATCGAACCAGCGGATCGCATCTTCCTTGCTGATGATCTCGTCGTCGCCATGGCCCCAGCCGAGCCGGAGCAAATAGTTGAACAAGGCTTCGGGCAGGATGCCGAGCTCGTCGCGATAGTTGTCGACCCCCGTCGCGCCGTGGCGTTTCGACATCTTCGCGCCGTCCGGCCCGTGGATCAGGGGGACATGGGCGTAGGTCGGCTCCGGCCAGCCCATCGCGCGGATGATCGCCAGCTGGCGAAAGGCGTTGTTGAGGTGATCGTCGCCGCGGATCACATGGGTGACGCCCATGTCGTGATCGTCGACCACCACCGCGAGCATGTAGGTCGGGGTGCCGTCCGAGCGCAGCAGGATGAAATCGTCGAGCTCGCTGTTCTGCACCGCGACCCGGCCCTGGACCTTGTCGTCGATCACCGTCTCGCCGTCCTGCGGGGCGCGCAGGCGGATCACGAACGGAGCGCCCGCCGGCGCCTCGTCGGGCGCGCAGTCGCGCCAGCGGCTGCGGACGCGCAGCGGGCGCCGCTCCGCCTCGGCCGCGGCACGCATCTGCGCGAGCTCGTCGGAGGTCAGATAGCAGCGATAGGCGTGACCGGATTCGACGAGCTCGTGCGCGACCTCCGCGTGGCGCGCGGCAAATTCGGATTGGAAATGGGTCTGATCGTCCCAGTCGAGCCCGAGCCAGCGCATCCCGTCGAGGATCGCCTCGATTGCCGGCTGGGTCGAACGGGCGCGATCGGTATCCTCGATGCGCAGCAGGAATTTTCCGCGATTGTGGCGGGCGTAAAGCCAGTTGAATAACGCCGTGCGCGCGCCGCCGATGTGCAGAAATCCCGTGGGCGAGGGCGCGAAGCGAGTGACGACCGCCTGGGTTTCGCTGGTTGCGCTCACGCGCGCTTTCTCCAAGGATGGGCCCCGATGCGGACCGATGACGCGAGCGCCCCTAGCATAGCAGATGGGCCGCGACAAACGGCCTGGAAAGCCAGGCTCGCGGGCCTGCCCGCGCGTCTCAATGCACGTCTCGAGGCGCTGTTCGAAGCGGAGCGCGACCAGCTCCCGTTGTGGCTTCCGGTCGGCCTCGGCCTCGGCATCGCCGCTTGGTTCAGCTTGCCGGACCCGCGGTCGTGGATTGCCTTCCTGCTGCTCGCGGCCGGCCTGGTCCTGGCCTGCAGGGCGATCGGCCCTGGCACACGTTGGGCGCGCGCCCTATCTTTGTTTTCGCTCGCGGCTTTGCTCGGTTGCGCTTTGGTCTGGATCAAGGCCGAGCGTGTAGCCGCGCCGGTTCTCGCGCATCCGAAAATGGCGCAGTTCACGGCGATCGTCGAGGAGGTCCAGCCGGTGCCGGCGCGCGAGATGACGCGGTTGCTGGTGGCGCCGATCGACGCGTTCCAACTTCCGCCCAGGCTCCGGGTCAACGTCGACCAGGACAAGATGATCGCCGATCTGGCGCCGGGCGCGACGGTGCGGCTGCGGGGCTGGCTGATGCCGCCGGCACCGATGGCGGTGCCAGGTGCCTATGATTTCTCGCGCGCCGCCTGGTTCAAGGGCATCGGCGGCAGCGGCCGCGCGCTCGACGTGGCGCTGGTGACCGGCGCGACCAGCCAAGGCTGGCGAGCGACGATCGCGGGGTGGCGGCAGCGTCTGTCTGCGCACATTCGCGAACGGCTCACGGGCGGCGCCGGCGGTATCGCCGCGGCGCTCGCGACCGGCGATCAGGGCGGGGTGCCTGAGGCCGATGCCGATGCGATGCGCAAAAGCGGCCTCGCGCATCTGCTGTCGGTGAGCGGGCTTCACCTGACGGCAGTGGTCGGGGCGGTGATGCTGCTGACCCTCTCGCTGCTCGCGCTCAGCCCGACCTTGGCGCTGCGCTTGCCGTTGGTGCTGATCGCCGCCGCCGCGGCAGCGTTCGCCGGCATTGCCTACACCTTGCTGACTGGCGCCGAGGTGCCCACCGTCCGCTCGTGCATCGCGGCCTTGCTGATCCTGCTCGGCATCGCGTTCGGGCGCGAGGCGTTGACGTTGCGGCTCGTCGCAAGCGGAGCGCTGATCGTGCTGCTGCTGTGGCCGGAAGCGCTGGTCGGCCCCAGCTTCCAGCTCAGCTTCGCTGCGATCACCGCGATCGTGGCACTGCACGAACATCCGCGCTCGCGCGACTTGTTCGCGCGCCGCGACGAGCCGCTGCCACCGCGCATCGGCCGATTCTTGCTGGCGCTGGCGCTGACCGGGCTGGCGGTCGAGGTCGCGTTGACGCCGATCGCGCTCTACCATTTCCACAAGGCTGGCCTTTACGGCGCTGTGGCTAACATGATCGCGATCCCGCTCACCACCTTCGTGATCATGCCGCTCGAGGCCGCGGCCCTGCTGTTGGACCTCGCCGGGCTGGGCGCCCCTTTATGGTGGGCGGTCGGCGCGGCGTTGCGCGGCTTGCTCATGCTCGCGCATGCGACGGCAGCCATGCCTGGAGCGGTGGCGATGCTGCCGACGATGCCGGTGCCGGCCTTCGCGCTGATGGTCGTCGGCGGGCTTTGGCTACTGCTGTGGCGCACCGCCCGGCGGCGCTGGGGCCTGGTTCCGCTCGCCGCAGGCGCGTTGTGGACGGTCGCGACGCCGGGGCCGGACCTGATCGTCACGGGCGACGGCCGCCACCTCGCGCTGCGCACCGACGATGGCAGCTTTGCGATCCTGCGCTCGCGGGCGGGCGATTATATTCGGGACCTGCTCGGCGAGACCTCAGGATCCGAGGGGGAGCTTGGCGTGCTCGAAGAATGGCGGGGTGCGCGCTGCAACAAGGATTTCTGCAGCATGGTGATGATCAGGGACGGCCGCCGCTGGACGATCCTGGCGACGCGCAGTCCCTATCTGGTGCCGTTTTCGGCGCTGCGGAGGGCGTGCGCGCGTGCCGATCTCGTCGTCAGCGATCGGCGGCTTCCGCCGGGCTGCGTGCCGCGCTGGCTGAAGGCAGATCGCGCCTTTCTTCGCCGCAGCGGTGGAGTTGCGATCAGATTGGGCGCAGAACCGCGGGTAAGAACGGTGGCCGAGCTCGTCGGGCGCCATCCCTGGGCTCAAACCGATCGGCCGTAGCGAAGCCAAGCTGCCGTCGCCGCGGCGAGTGCGGGCGAAGGGGAGGCGAACCAACGGTTTTGCGAAGTGGTCTCGCAATCCCGCGTTCAACATTGGTAGATTATGCCGATACGACCAACGGGATCAACGATGTGACCAAGGACCATGACACGCTAGCCGGCGGCGAGCTCGGCGCGACGCGGCGGGCTTATCGCGACCGGCAGCGCCGTCTTCCGGTCACGGCGATCGTCACGCTCGACACCGGCTCGGGCGGCATCGAGGCGAACCTGTGCGATGTCTCCGAAAAGGGCGTCAAGATCGAGAGCGACGCGCCGCTTCCTCAGGGGCCCGTCACCATCAAGATGATCGGCTTTCCGACTTTTTCAGGCAACGTGCGCTGGCACGGCGGCCGGCTGTTCGGAATCGAATTCGCCAATCCCATCCCGGAGGATTTTCTCAGCGAATGGGTCAAGGTTCACGGCCGCGGTTAGGCTCAGTCCCGGTATTTTGAACCGGGATTGAGCCCGATCTTATTTATTTTCCGTGATTTCCGAGTCGTCAGGTGATTCCACCTGACTTGAAATCACGCCGGGCCGGACCGCGAGCGCCGGCCTCAATCCAGCTTCACCGCCGCGAGCTCGTTGCCGCTCGGATCGACGAAATGGAAACGTCGCCCGCCGGGAAAAGCGAAGATCGGCCGCACGATCGTACCGCCGGCAGCCACTATCGCATCGAGTGCCACCTCGAGATCGGCGACGTCGATAACCGGCAGCGGTGCGCGCGTCGCCTCCGCGGGATCCGCCTGAAGGCCGATGTCGGTGTCACCGGTGGTGGTAGCTGCGTAGCTCGGCCCGAACTCGGCCAGCGTCCAGGCGAAGGCGCGCTCGTAGAAGCGCCGCGCCGCGGCGATGTCGCTCGTCGGGAGCTCGACATAGTTCAGCCGCGCCGTCACCTGCCCGCCATCACCTGTCCAATCGTTCGATCGGCGCTCAATAACGGCGGAGCAGGCCGGACAGCCGGCCCTGGATCTGCACCTGCTCGGGCCGATAGCGCTGCGGCGAATAATTGCGGTTGGCGGGATCGAGCCGAATCATCGTGCCCTCGCGGCGGAAGGTCTTGAGCGTCGCCTCTTCGTTGTTGACCAGCGCCACGACGATCTCGCCGTCGCGCGCGACGTCGGTCTTGCGGATCAGCGCAAAATCGCCGTCGAGAATGCCTTCCTCGACCATCGAATCGCCGGCTACCTCGAGCGCATAATGCTCGCCCGGGCCGAGCAACGCGGCCGGAACGGCGAGGCTTTCGGTGCCTTGCAGCGCTTCGATCGGCGTGCCGGCGGCGATACGGCCGTGGAGCGGCAGCTCGACGATATCGTTGGCGACGATGCGCGGGCTGGGCGGGGCCGCTGCCGGCCGCAGCGGCACGACGTTGTCGCCGGATGCGAGGCCGCTGCCCGCGCGGTCCGGCATGCGAAGCACTTCGAGCGCGCGGGCGCGGTTGGCGAGGCGGCGGATGAAGCCGCGCTCCTCGAGCGCCGAGATCAGCCGGTGGACACCCGATTTGGATTTGAGATCGAGCGCATCCTTCATCTCCTCGAACGACGGCGAGACGCCCTGCTCGGCGAGGTGATCATGGATATAGCAAAGAAGCTCATGTTGCTTGCGCGTCAGCATAAAGGGCTCCCATCCGGAACGAATGAAGAACGTGTAGGAAACGTTACGGATGCTGTCAAGCGAGGACGTCTGGAACGCCTTGAGTGCCGGCCTGCTCTCGCGCCGCGGTGACCGCCGCGACGATGTAGAGGAAGGTGTCGAGGATCAGATGGCCATGGTCGGTGGCGATGCTTTCGGGATGGAACTGGACGCCGTGGATCGGCAGCACGCGGTGGCGCAGCCCCTGGATGGTGGCATCGGGCGCAGTCGCATTGACGTGGAGGCATTGCGGAAAGCCTTCCGGACGGACCGCGAGCGAATGGTAGCGGGCGGCCGTGAACGGCGAGGGGATGCCCTCGAACAGGCCGCTGCCGTCGTGCGCGAGTGCGCTGGTCTTGCCGTGCATCTGGCGGGGGGCCTTGCCGATGTCGGCGCCGAAATGCTGGGCGATCGCCTGATGGCCGAGGCAGACGCCGAGCAGTGGCTGGTTGGCGGCCGCGCAGGCTTCGACCAGAGCCAGCGATATCCCGGCATCGCTGGGCGCGCCGGGACCGGGCGATATCAGGAAGCCGTCGGCGCCGCTCGCCAGCGCCTGCGCAACGGTGATGCCGTCGTTGCGCGCGACTTCGACGGCGGCGCCGAGCTCACGCAGATAATGGACGAGATTCCAGGTGAAGCTGTCGTAATTGTCGACAATGAGGATGTTGGGGCGGCTGAACGGCTCGCGCGGCGGGATCATCGACCCCTTACTCGGCCGCGCCGCCGCCCTGGAGCTGGCGCTTGACCCGCGCCGTCGCCGCCTGATTGCGCTCGATGGCGAGCGAGTGCTCGACCGCGCGGGCGAACTCGGCGCCATATTCATCGCTCACTCCCTGGCTGATTTGGCTCCGCGTCTGCTCGAGCAGTCCCGGCGCCTTGCCGAGATCGCCCGGCACCACCTGCTCGACATGGACGACGAACCAGCCTGTGCCGTTGGGGGCCGCGAGCAGGCGGGTCTTGCCCTTGGGGAGGCTGAAGATCATCGCGAGCGGCGGCGGCACGCGTTCGCGCATCTGCTCGAGGTCAATTCGCCGCACCTTCACCTGCTGGACTGGCGGCAGCCGCACGCCGGCGGCTGCGAACGCCTGCGCGAGCGGGGTCCCGGCATTGGCCTTGGCTACGATCGACGATGCCACGGCCTGGGCACGGGCGAGGGCGCGTTCGCGCACCAGATCCGCTTTCACCACGTCCCGGATCTCGGCGAGCGGAGGCGGTGCGGCGGGTTCGACCCGGCTCACGGCGAGCAGGGCGAAGCGCTGGTTGGGGGTGATTGTCTCGACCACCGGATCCTCGTCCGGGCTCATCTCGAACCCAGGTTTGAGCAGCGGCGTGACGTCGGGCGGAAGCTTGAAATCGGCGACACCCGGAGCGGTGCCGTTGGCGGTGATCGGCGTGGTTTCCTGAACCTGGAGCTTGTGTGCGCGCGCGACCTCCGCGAAGCTTGCGCCATCGCCGATCGCGTCCTCGACCGCGCTCACCAGAGCGTTGAGCGCATCGTCGGCTTTCTGCTGCTCGATCCCGGCTGCGATTTCGGCGCGCACGGCTTCGAGCGGGCGCGCCGGAGTCGTCGTGATCTCCTCGACGCGCAGGATATGCCAGCCGAGCGGCGAGCGGATCGGCGCCGTCGTCTGGCCTTTGCCGGCCGCGAAGGCCGCATTCGCCACCGCGGGGCTGGACAGCCGGGCAAGGTCGGCCTTGCTTTGCGCAGCAAGCGCAATGTCGCCTGCGCCGAAACCGCCCTGCGCGGCGGCCTGAGCGAAGCTCGTGCCCGACGCGAGCTTGGCGGCGAACGCCTTGGCGGCCGCCTCGTCGGGAAGCACGACTTGCGAGAAGGAGCGTGTCTCTTTCGGGCCATAATTGGCGGCGGCGGCGCGATAGGCGGCAGCGATCTCTGCGTCGCTGGCCTTTGCCGTGGTGGCGACATCGGCGCGGCCGAAGGCGGCATAGCGCAGGACGCGCCGTTCGGGGATCGTGAACCGATCCTGACGGCGCTTGAAATGGGCGGCGATCTCCGCCTCGGTCGGTTCGCTGCCCGGACCGATCGCAGCCGCCGGGACGAGACCAACCGCGCCGCTGCGCGCTTCCAGGCGCAGGCCGGCATAGTAGCGCGCCATCGTCGCCGGCAGTTTGGCCGAAGCCGCGACGGGTACGAGGAGCTGACGCTGAATGATCTGGCTGGCGAGATCGGAACGAAGCGTGTCTTCGCTGATCCGCTCTCCGGCGAGCACGCGTCGGAACGTCGTCTGGTCGAACTCTCCGGCGAGGTTGCGGAACGCCGGTATGCTGGCGATTTCGCCGTCGACCAGCCGTTTCGACGCGCGCATACCTTGCTTATGGCCGAAAGCGGCGAGCGCCTTCGCCCTCACCATTTCCGCCAGATTCTGCTCGAATGCTCCCTCGCGGAGGAATGCCGCCATGTCGACCTCGGACTGCGGCTGCTCCTGGCGAATGCGGCTCAACTGGCGATTGAGCTGGTCGCTGAGCTCGGTGCCCGTGACGGTTTCGCCTTCGACCCGGACCAGGATGTCGCCGTTGTCGGCCAGCGAGCCAAGGCCGGTGGGCGAGTGGACGCCGGTGATGATGAACGCGAGCATGATCAGGCCGAGGAGGGCGACCACGATCCAGGAGGCGAGGGCGCGGCGGAAAAAACTGATCATCGGCGCCTCTGGCTGCGGCTGTAAAGTCGTGCCGTCTTTGGCAGAGCGTGTCGGCTCCTGCAAGCGAGCCGCGGCTCGGCTCGAGGCGTCGGTCAGGGTTGGTGCAACGCGGACTCGGCCTGCGCCTTGCTCCCCGCGGGTCTTCTCTCTTAAGACCGCACCCGTCCACTCCCGAGGGGCTTTGCGATGGATGCGTGAAGGCTCGGCGGGAGCGGGGGGTGGGCTCGCGCAAACGGCAAATAAAGGGGTATGAGAACGTGCGTCGCAAATTGGTCGTCGGCAATTGGAAGATGAACGGCAGCCTCGCCCAGCTCGGCGAGGTGGCGGCGGTCGCGGCGGCGGCCAAGGATGCCGCTGGCGTCGACGTCGCCATCTGCCCGCCGTTCACGTTGATCGCCTCGTCGGTCGCACGGTCGGCGGGCCTGCCGATCGGTGCGCAGGACTGTCATCATGCAGAAAACGGCGCGCATACGGGCAACGTCTCGGCGGGGATGCTCAAGGAAGCCGGCGCGCGGCTGGTCATCGTCGGCCACAGCGAGAGGCGTGCCGAGCAGCATGAAAGCGATGCGTTCGTTCGCGCCAAGGCCGAAGCGGCGCTGCGCCACGGCCTCACCGCCATCGTCTGCGTCGGCGAGAGCGAGGCCCAGCGCGAAGCCGGCGATGCGGTCGAGATCGTCACCGGCCAGCTTCGCGGGTCGCTTCCGCCCGAGGCGGGCGAGGGCGAGCTGGTCGTCGCTTATGAGCCGATCTGGGCGATCGGCACCGGCAAGACCGCGACACCGGCCGATGTGGCCGAGATGCACAAGGCGATCCGCGCCCACCTCGTCGAGAATTTCGGCGACCGCGGTGGCCGGATCCGGATCCTCTATGGAGGATCGGTCAAGGCCGACAACGCTGCCGGATTGTTCGCGCTCGACCACGTCGACGGCGCCTTGGTCGGAGGCGCGAGCCTGACGGCTGCGCAGTTCGTGCCGATCATCGAAGCTGCTGCGCGCGGCTGACGTTCATCTCCCCTCCCGCGTGCGGGAGGGGAGCTCGTCGACCGGGCCCGCCGGGTCCGTTTCTCTCCCCGTTGAACCGGCCCCGTTGAACCGGACCGTCGGATCGACTAGATCGCCTCCACATCTCCTTCCCCCGAAAGATCGCTCGTCATGTTCAAGTTCCTGCTCATCGTCCAGACGCTGATTGCCGCCGCGCTCGTCGGCGTCATTCTCATGCAGCGTTCGGAAGGGGGCGGACTTGGCGTCGGCGGCAACAGCTCGGGGCTGATGACCGCGCGTGGCGCGGCGGACTTCCTCACCCGCGCGACGGCGATCCTCGCCACCTTGTTCGTGGTGCTGAGCATCGCGCTCGCCGGGATCGCGACGGTCCAGCGCGCGCCGACGACGATCGACACGTCGCTCGCCAAGACCGCGCCGGCCGCTCCCGGGCTGCCCGCGACGGGCGCTGTGCTCCCCGGACAGGTGCCGATGGCCGCGGATCCGCTCGCCGGCGCTGCTGGTGTCGGCAACAGCACCGCGCCGGCAGGCGTCGCCAATCAGAGCGAGGGCGTTCCGCTCGCGCGCTAGAATGATTCCAGGTCCGCTTGGGGTATCTGAGGGCTCGGAAGTCCCTGCGAATAAAGTCGAATGGATGATCCCGGCTGATTGGGCCGGGATAGAGTTCAGCCTGCCGGGCGAGGCGCTCGACGCGCAAAATATTCCGCGCGATCCGATTCGGCACCTTGCCCTGGCGGGGGGTCCGGCCTTACTCCTGTTCTCCCATGGCGCGGTTCATTTTCATCACCGGCGGCGTGGTCTCATCCCTGGGGAAAGGCCTGATGGCCGCTTCGCTCGGAGCGTTGCTCCAGGCGCGCGGCTTCAAAGTCCGCATTCGTAAGTTCGACCCCTATCTCAATGTCGATCCGGGCACGATGTCGCCCTATCAGCACGGCGAGGTCTACGTCACCGACGACGGCGCCGAGACGGATCTCGACCTCGGCCATTACGAGCGGTTCACCGGCGTTCCCGCGCGCCAATCGGACAACATCACCACCGGCCGCATCTACCGCGACATCATCGCCAAGGAGCGCCGCGGCGATTATCTCGGCGCGACGGTCCAGGTCATCCCGCACGTCACCAACGAGATCAAGGCGTTCGCGCTCGCCGACACCGACGGGCTCGATTTCGTGATCTGCGAGATCGGCGGCACGGTCGGCGACATCGAGAGCCTGCCGTTCATCGAGGCGATCCGCCAGCTGCGCAACGACATCGGACGCGCCAACACGGTCTCGATCCACACCACGCTCGTGCCCTATATCGCCGCCGCCGGCGAGCTGAAGACCAAGCCGACGCAGCATAGCGTGCGCGATCTGACCAGCCTCGGCATCCAGCCCGACGTCCTGCTGTGCCGCGTCGACCGCCCCCTGCCGGAGAGCGAGCGCGCCAAAATCGCCCAATTCTGCAACGTCCGCAAGGAAGCGGTCATCCCGGCGCTCGATGCCAAGAGCATCTATTCGGTGCCGCTCCAATATCATCGCGAAGGGCTCGACCTTGAGGTGCTGCGCGCGTTCGGGATCGAGGATGCGCCGGCGCCCGACCTGTCGCGCTGGCACGACATCATCGATCGGCTGGAGAATTTCGAGGGCGAGGTGACGATCGGCGTGGTCGGCAAATATGTCGGCCTGCCCGACGCCTACAAGAGCCTCACCGAGGCCCTGATCCACGGCGGGATCGCCAACCGGGTCAAGGTGCGGATCAACTGGCTCGACGCCGAGCTGTTCAGCGAGACCGGGCCGGACGGCCTCAGCAATGTCGCGCCGATGCTCGAGCCGGTCCACGGCATCCTCGTGCCGGGCGGCTTCGGCGAGCGCGGCAGCGAGGGCAAGATCGCCTCGGTCCAGTTCGCGCGCGAGCGCGGCGTGCCGTTCTTCGGCATCTGCCTGGGGATGCAGATGGCGTGCATCGAGGGAGCCCGCAACCTTGCCGGCCTGCCCAATGCCTCGACCACCGAATTCGGCCCGACCGACGAGCCGGTGGTCGGCCTGATCACCGAATGGATGGGCAAGGAAGGTCTCGAGCGGCGCGCGGCGAACGGCGATCTCGGCGGGACGATGCGGCTCGGCGCCTACGAGGCGTGGCTAAGCCCCAACAGCCATGTTGCAAGCATCTACGGCAACAACCCGATCAGCGAGCGTCATCGCCATCGCTACGAGGTCAACGCCCATTATCGGGAGCCGCTCGAGAAAAGCGGGCTGATCTTCTCGGGCATGAGTCCGGACAATCAGCTTCCCGAGATCGTCGAGCGGCCCGACCACCCGTGGTTCGTCGGCGTCCAGTTCCACCCGGAGCTCAAGAGCAAGCCGTTCGACCCGCACCCCTTGTTCGCAAGCTTCATCGAGGCCGCGGTCAAGCAGTCACGCCTCGTCTAGCGCCGGGGGGCGGCGCTGGCGTTTGGCCGGCTAGACCCCTTACAATCCCCACCAGGGCAGGCGCCCGTAATAGCCTGCGACCTCCTCATCATGCTTGCGATCGCGGGGTCGATCGGCCTCGTCGAGGCGGAGGGTCGGCGCGTTGCGCAACTGCTCGGCCGACAGGTCGGCCACATAGGCGTCGAGATCGACATCATAGGTGAGCATGTCCCAGGGGACGGGATGCGCGCGCTCGGCCATGCCGAGGAAGCCGCCGAACGACATCACCGCATAAGCGACCTGGCCGCTGCGTTTCTCGATCATCACCGAGTGGATCGTGCCGAGCTTCTGTTCCTGCCGGTTGTAGACTGCGGTGCCCTCGACCCGCCGCGACGAGATCAGCTCATGGGCGTCGTCGGTGACCCGTTCGAACGACATCTCCTGCGTGTCTTGAATGACCATTGTCCGCCTCCAGTCGGCGGGATGCAAAAAAGGAACGCCCCAGCTCCGGCTGAGGCGCTCTTTTGGCGGCCAGCCGGCGGCAGCTCCAATCGATCCCTTTGCGCATCGATTGAACGCAGCAAGGCAGTCGTCTGTTCCGTCTGGCCGGCATCGTCAGTCCGATGCCGGTGGTCGAACGGTGCGGGACGCGTTATCGTGAGCGCCGATGGAGACCCAGTCGCATAGCTTCCTTGTCGCTGGCGTGCTGGTGGCGCTGCTAGCCGCGCTATTTGGCTATATCGTCTGGGCTTCGCCCAATGTCGGCCGCAACAGCCAGCTCTACGACATCAAGTTCGACCGCTCGGTCGCGGGATTGGCGGAGGGTTCACCGGTTAGCTTCTCCGGCGTCGCGATCGGGCGGATCGAGGATATCGATTTCGATCCGGTCGACCCGCAGCTCGTCCGCGTCCGGATCCTGGTCACCGACGCGGAGGCGCCGATCCTGCAGGGCACGATCGCCAACCTCCACCGCGACCTGTTCGGCGGCGCGCTGATTTCGCTCGACGGCGCAGCAGCTGGGGCGCCGCCGATCAGGCCGAGAAAAGCCGGCGAGATCCCGATCATCCCGGCGAAGAAGGAAAGCGGCCTGCTCGGCGGCGACACCGTCAGCACGGTCGAGAAGATCTCGGAGACCGCCGAACGGCTGAACCGGATGCTCACCCCGGCGGGTCAGCAGAGTATTTCCGCGCGGATCGCCGACGTCGAACGCCGCAGCGCCCGGCTCGCCGCGCGCGGGCCGGCGCTCGCCCAGAAGATGGCGACGTCGCGGACGGCGATCCGCGAAACGGGGCAAGGGCTGGCGACGATGGGCCGCTCGGCCGACGCCCTCGAGCGGCGGCTGGCGGCCAAAGGCAGCGGCGACGCGCAGGCGATGCGTCAGTCGCTGCGCGAGGCGCGTGCCGGCATGGCGCGGCTCGATGCGAGCATCGACGCGATGCGACCGGGCGTTCGCGCGCTCTCCCGGCCCGGGCTCCACCAGCAGGTGCGCGACATGCGCGGCAGCGCGCGTGAGCTCGGCACCACCGTCCAGCAGATCGAGCGCTCGGGTATCGGCCCGGCGCTGTCGCCGCCGGCGCTGCCCGACTACAAGCCGCGCTGAGCCTCAGGCGCGGTCGACCCTCGCCGCATAGCAGCCTCGCGATGCATAATGGGCGTGGAGGTAGCGCGCCGCCGGGTCGGCGAACATCTGGTCGATGCCCTCCTCGAGCCGGGCGCCGTCCAGCACCGCCCCGTCGATCATCTCGCCGCCGTCGTCGAACGCTCGAAGCGAGATCAGCCGCCGACGCAGGACGTCCGGGATCTCGTCGATCCGGTCGTAACGCTCGGCGGCGTGTTCGCGTACGAAAATGGCATGGCTGGCACGATAGGGTGTCGCCGCCGGCTGGTGCGTGTAGTTGAGCAGCAACAGGCGCTCGCCGGGCTCGGCGTCACGGACCTCGATCCGATCGGGATAGCCGGGCTTGCGGTCCGCGATGCAGCGCCTGACGCCGTGCCGGGCAAGCAGCTCGTCGGGCAGGCCGAACAGGTGGCGAAAGAATATCGGGTTCAACCCGGTGATACGAAAGCTCATGACCGCTCTCCGATAGTCGCACCCGCATCATCGCGCGCGCGCCGCGGTCGCGCGCTCCGTTTCTTGCGCTCGAACAAATACCAAGAGGCGCCCAATTTCGGCAATTTCGGCAATTTCGGGGACACAATACTCAATTCCCCGACATCAGCTCTGCCAAGGACATCTCAGGCTAATGAGTATTGTGTCCCCCGATAGCAGGCTAATGAGTATTGTGTCCCCCGATAGCCCGATAGCCAAATAGCGCCCGGGCAGGCGGCGATGATCAGACCGGGCGGGGGCGTCGCGGAAGCCCGGGCGCGCAATCGAGCGCCGGGTCCCAGCGGCCGAGCTCGGCCGCCGCTTCGTAGGTCGAGGTGAGGAAGATCATCAGCGCCTGTGCCGGGTCGGGTGCGGTGCGCAGATCCTCGTAGCGGAAGACGAATTCACCGAGCATCGGCTCGAAGCGGGCACCGGCCGGCATGATCGGAGCCGCGGCGAAGCCCTTCGGCGCCGGATAGGCGTAGGAGTAGAAGGCGGCGTGCGGGAAGGCGTCGCTGCCTGGCCAGAAGCCGGCGCTGCTGACCTCGTGCGAATAGGCCTCGCGCGCGATCTCGTCCGGGAGATGCGGAACGCCGCCCGGATGCGGCGGGGCAGGGCGGCCGGAAAAGCGGGTCACGGCCAGATCGAAGCTTCCCCAGAAGAAATGGACCGGGCTCGCCTTGCCGACGAAGGCGGTGCGGAACTGGCCGAGCAGTCGATTGGCGGTGAGCAGCACGCGCCAGAAGCGGCGCACCGCCTCGGCATCGTAGGCGCAATGGGTGCGGTCGTCGGCGAAGCGGATCGGATCGACCATTTCGTTGGGATATTCGTGGATCGCGACCTCGATGCCATGGCGGCCGAGCATCGCGAACAGGCCGTCGTGGAAATCGGCAACGCTTTGCGGCTGCAGCACCAGCGCGTCCGTGCCGCCGACGCTGTCGCGGAACAGCAGGCGCTGATCGATCAGATCGAACTCGAGCTCGAACGCTTCGTCGAGGTGGTAGATCGGCGAAGTCGCCAGCCCGCGGGCCGAGACATAGAGCGGAACATGCCAGCTGTGGTTGAGCCATGGCGTCAGCGCCAGCCGCACCTTGCCGACGATCTGCATCCAGAGCTGGAGCGTGATCGCCGTGTCGCGCCACGTTCCCCAGACGAGCGGCGGCCAGGCATCAGCATTCGCGACCATCAGCGTGTCCCCCCGATCGACAAGTGCTGCTCTATAGCAGACAAATCAGGGGGTTGGCAGCGGCGGCGACGTTCGTCCCTATGCTTCGGCTTTGGCGCCGCCTCGCCGGCCGTTCGTTCAGGCAGCCATGCCCGATCCGATATAGACCGTCTGGAACAGCGCGATGGCGATCGCGGCGGCGGCGCTCACCCATTGAACATGCGGGGCGAACAGCAGTGCGGATTGTCCGTGCTTCATGATCAGACTCCCTTGCTTCGATGGCGCATAACGGCGAAGTCTGTGAAAATTCTTAAACGCCGCCGCGCAACGCGCGGAAGGCGTTCATGAATCGCCGCGCAAGCCGGGGATGAAAGGGTCAGCCGGGAAGACGGCAGGCATCGACCCACTGGCCGCCGATCAGCGCGGCGAGACGCTCCGGCGTCACCCGCACCGAGCTGTTGAGCGATCCCGCCGCGGGGAAGACCTCGTCGAAATCCCGAAGCGAGTGGTCGAGAAACACCGGCAGCGGTGTCTGCAGGCCGAACGGACAGACACCGCCGACTGGATGGCCAGTCAGTGCGAGCGTCTCCTCCGCCCCGAGCATGCGCGGACGTCCGCCGAACGCGGCCTTGGCCTTGGCATTGTCGAGCCGCGCGTCGCCGCGCGCGACGAGCAGGAAGGTTTCGCCGTTGGCGCGCACCGCGAGGGTCTTGGCGATGCGGCCCGGCGCGACGCCGAGCGCGACCGCCGCCTCCTGGACCGTGGCGGTGCTCTGCTCGGTTTCGATGATCGGCAGATCGGGGGCGTGATCCGCCAGCCAGGCGCGAACCGCTTCGACGCTCATATCGGCGTCACTCGCCGAGAAGATGGAGCGCGAGGCTCCGGCGGTGCGGCCGGCGACGGTGCTCGAACAGGTAGATGCCCTGCCACGTGCCGAGCGCGAGCGCGCCGCCGGTGAGCGGGATCGAGAGCTGCACCTGGGTCAGCGCCGTGCGCAGGTGCGCGGGCATGTCGTCGGGCCCCTCGTCGTCGTGCGCGTAAGCGGCCGGGTCCTCGGGGGCGAGACGCGCGAAATAGGCTTCGAGATCGCTGCGCACTTCCCGCGCGGCATTTTCCTGGATCAGCAGAGACGCGGAGGTGTGCCGGCAGAATATCGTCAGCAGGCCCTCGCTGATCGCCCGCCCGGCGACCCAACTCGTCACGTCGCTCGTGATCTCGACCAGCCCCTGGCGTCGCGTCTCCACCTCGATCGTGCCCGTTGCCTGCTGCATCGCGGCCGCTTAGCCGGTATCGCAGCGGCTGGACAGCACCCGAGGCAGGACCTCCAAACGATGGTTGATCGCCTGGTCCAGTCTCCGATATGGTCGACCGATAAGATGAACATGAAGGGGGTCGAGGATGACGATCAAAGTCATCGGCAGTGGGTTCGGACGGACCGGCACATTGTCGCTGCACCAGGCGCTCGAGCGGCTCGGCTACGGCGAATGCTTCCATATGAACGAGCTGATCGCCGATCCGAGCAAGATGCCCGCCTGGATCGCGGCCGCCGACGACCCCTCGTCGACCGATTGGGACGCGATTTTCACCGGCTATAATTCGAGCGTCGACTGGCCCGCCGCCGCTTATTGGCGCGAGCTCGCCGAATATTATCCCGACGCGAAGGTCGTCCACACGGTCCGCGACCCGCAGCGCTGGTTCGACAGCACCCAGGCGACGATCTTCAGCCCGGTTATGCTCAACAAGATTCCGCCGCTGATGCTCGAGATGTGCACCAAGATCGTCTATTCGCTGTTCGACGGGCGCATCTACGATCGCGATCATGCGATCTCGATCTACGAGCAGCATACCAAGACGGTGATCGACACGATCCCCGCCGACCGCCTGCTGGTGCTCGACGTGCGCGACGGCTGGGAGCCGCTGTGCCGCTTCCTCGGCCACGACGTCCCCGACGAACCCTTCCCGCGCGCGAACGACGTCGAGGAGCTGTGGGACAATGTCGAGCGAATGACGGGCGCGACGCGGGAAGGGGCGGCGCATTAGATTTCAAATATTGCGGCCTGGATCGGCAGCCGAAGGCGTCTCACCTCAATCGCGATCGACGTTTGCGCCTGCCGTCAGATCGTGTGCTCCACCACGGCAAACGGCTGTGCGCCGTAGACGTCGCGCCTCCAATTCTTGGTGACAAGGACATAGTCGCCGACCTTCGCCTCGGCGAACAGGGCGGCCGCGAATTCGTCGGGCAGGCCGATGCAGCCGTGGGTCGCATATTCGTCCCTGATCTCTTCGGTCGAATGGATCGAGATGCCGTCGTTGGTCAGCCGAAGCATGTAAGGCATCGGCGCGCCGTAGAGGTTGGAGATATGGTGGCGCTTGCGCTGCAGGATCGGGTAGATTCCGGTGGGCGTCGGCTTGTCGTCGGCGCCATAGATCATCGACGACCGTCCGATCTCGATCCCGCCGCGATAGACGTAGACGTATCGCCATTCGAGATCGACGACGACCGTCAGCGGGCCGTCCGGCACTCCGTCCGCGTTCCACGCATAATCGCCTGGGCGGATCGGCGCGTCGGGCGAAAGCGGCGAGACGACTCCGAACACCGGCTTTGCGGGCGCCGCCGCGCGGATCGGCGCAGGGGCCGCGACGGTCGTGACTGGAGCCGCGACGATCCCCGCCGGCGCTTCGATGCGTGCCGAAACGGGAGGGGGTGCAGGCGAGGCCAGCAGCGCGATCAGGATCGCGGCGGCCAATGCGTTCAGCGCAACCCTATCCTTCCGTCGGCTCGGCATTTGCGGCATCACCATGGCTGTTGAACGCGTGGCCGCAATTTATGGGGACGGCCGCTTTGTGGCTATAGGAGGCTTGCCTCCCGCCGGGCCTGTTTCGGTTCGGGACGATCGGGGCACTCCCAATTGAGGGCCGGGGAGGGAAAAGGACCATGACGCTGACGCTTTATTATCATCCCTTCGCCTCCTTCTGCCAAAAGGTGCTGATCGCGCTCTACGAAAAGGACATCGGCTTCGAGCCGCGGCTGATCGATCTTGGCGATGCCGCCCAGCGCGCCGAGCTCAGCCGGCTTTGGCCACTCGCGAAATTCCCGGTGCTGCACGACACGGCGAGGGACGTC
>Ga0255338_1001327_pt1 | contig 47970 bp, 47 predicted proteins | sample MeOH1_35cm_T4_19_FD_203715 | JGI IMG/M metagenome (GOLD analysis project Ga0255338, IMG submission 203715) | Sandy soil microbial communities from University of British Columbia, Vancouver, Canada - MeOH1_35cm_T4_195 | ecosystem: Engineered > Artificial ecosystem > Sand microcosm > Unclassified ...
AATGACAAGCGCATGGAAAGCGACAGATGATTAAGTATTGGCTCAATAAAATAAGCCAGTGAATGCTCTCTAAAATCAGCCGAGACAAAACCAATCCGCAAGCAGCGTTCAGGGTCGCGCTGGTTGCTGTGCTTGGGCCATAAGCCTTTTAACGGCAGTTCATACTGCTTGCCGAACCGGCAATGCTCATCAAACAGCGCTTTAGTATCAATTTTTTCCGAATGCGAAAGACAGAACAGCAGATTGCTATAGCAGCTGGCGTAACCGGGATTCAGTTCAAGCGCACGCCGGTAGTTGAAAACACCCGCCTCTACATCCCCGGCGTCTTTTTTAACGATACCCAGGTTATTGTAGGCAGCGGCATAATCCGGCTTAAGCTTGATTGCCTGCTCAAAGGCGCTTGCCGCACCTTTTAAATCGCCCTGGCTTTTCAACACCAGCCCGTAATAGCAATGCTCTGTCGCATCATCGGCGTTAAGTTCCAAAGCCCTTAGCGCAGGCAGCCTGGCATCTTTCCGCTGCACCAGCAGCGTATCACTCAATATTTTCCAGCCAACCAGCCAGTCAGGATAATGCTGCACCAATGCCTGTATTTTATTTTCCACTTCGTCGTAACGTTGCGCTGCAAACAAGTTGATCAGCTCTTCTTCCACAGCAGCGAAATCAACCTGCATTGGCGGCAACCCGCCTTTAAGCTGACTTTCCAGCTCCGCAGCCAGCGACTCGACCTCTTGGCCGGACAAACCAGCCTGCAAGCCGTAAGACAGCACAAGCTGCGCATCTTCATAACGTCCGGCCTGAATAAGTGCGCCAATATAACTCAACCAATATTGCGCTTGCTGCGGGGCAGCCTCCAATGCAGCTTTGAAAAACAGCAGGCTGCCATCGACAAGCCCGCCTTCCAGTGCAATCACACCCAAGTGATGATTGGCATCCGGTTGATCGGGTTGTTCAAGTAGAATATCCAGGCATAACCGCTCAGCCTGTTGTGCATGGCCATCCGCCTGCGCCAGGCGCGGCTCAGCTTGCGTAGGCCATTGGGTAGTCATTACCACGCCTCCCGTAACCCCTGAAAAGCCCGGCACTCACTGAGCTTACGGTGGCGGTATAAAGTTCATGCCTATGACTTGCAATTATCATGCTAACTCTGCCTGATTTTTTATAGAGACTCGGTTGTGGCTTTAGCCGCTATGACTGCGATATTGGCCATGACATCCGCGGGCAAAGCGCTTGCTATGGCGTTCAAACCCCATAGCAATTCCCGGGAATACCCAAGCATCATCGAATTCGGCAATACCTTCAGGAAAAATCCGGCAGAGCCTATCGGCTGCAAACCGGACTGGCGAATATGCCCCTCAAGAATTTCAAGCGAATAGACACGTTGGTGCCCCACCATCAAATCGCGCTGGGAAAGTGTTTCCAGTGACGGCTGCAACCCCATAAGTACCGCCAACTGGCGATGCAGGGAATTTCTATTCGGCACCACAACAATGATCCTGCCATTATCGGCTAGCCATGTTGCCATCAGTTTGAGCATATCCTGAGGGTTATCTACATGCTCAAGTACGTGTGACGCAAGTATGACGTCATAGCGGTCAACAGGCGCAAACTCTTCGAACAAGGTGTCAATGCACTGGATATTCGGGTGTTTGGCTTTTGCAATATCGACGAGTGTTTTCGCGCCCTCAATCAAGGTCAGATTACAACCTGACTTCGCAAGCGCTTCAGTCACAAGGCCGTCACCGTAACCTAACTCCAGCACATTCGCAGCGCTTGGAATTTGCTCCAGTAACCAATCAATAAAATATTCCTGACACAAGTTTTCAATATGTATATCGGGGATCGTGTCATTCGTGTGATAACCAAGCGCTATTTTTTCCAACTGTTCTTTTCTTGCGTCCATATCAGCACATTCCCCATGTTTCGTAGAGTTTCAGCCCTTGCAGTACCTGATGATTAAATGAAGAAGAAGAAAAACCGCTGGATGGTCCAAGTAAGGACATTGAAGGTACCGCAGCGCGGGCGGCAGACATTTCATCGGTAAATGCCTGCATGTTCTTTGCATTGGGTAACGCCAATGCATTTTTCAACTCGAGGATCTTGGCTACTTCCACACCAGCGCCATCTGTCACGATTCCAAGCGCCAGCAACTCATCAATGGCCAGCTGCTGCAAGTCTGCCTTCACCCCTGGCCCGGCCTTTTCAGCCAGGTAATCAGTGTTAATCTCCATGACGATGCGAGCTGGCTCCGCATCAAGTGCCGCACACCGGCTCTGGTTTGTAATACGGTAAGTCATAATGTCGGGGTCAACAATGGACAGTACCGTAAAATCAAGTTTGAGAGCGCTGGTCGGTATGCTGAGAAATACCAGTGCAAAAGAGCATTTTTCATAATTCCCGATCTTTTCCTGCTGCCCCGATACTTTTAGCAAATCACCCAGACTGCTTGACCATGCCATCTTATTCGCTAAAATTTTTTCATGTTGATTAAAGGCTAATTCATACTTACCGTCATCCCTGCATGTTATTTGGCCGGGATGCTCATTGATGATGCGTATATGACGATCACCCTGAATTTTAGCCTTAAGCTTATTGGCTAAATCACCCACACACTCGCCTGTCGGATAGCTGAAAACCGTAGGCGGCAATTGCTGCGGTGCATCCTGCAAATAGGAAAGCAAGGTCTCCGGATAGAACAGAGGCAACCATGGCACCCTGTGGTAGCGTGCAAGCACGCCATCCGTACCGACATTGAGCAGTTTTTTGCAGAAAGGCTCTATTAACGCGGAGTGCAATGTATCCCCATGATTTGCCAAAGACGCAGCCTGGTAGCTTACTTTGTTAAAATCATCCGAAATCAGTTTATTGGATGCATGTAAAGCCGGCACCGGTGACCTCTCAAGCAATTTCAGCAATTCTTTTTTTACCGAACCGGCAAATGGCAGGTGCTGAAGAGCCGGCAACACGTTGGTGATAAGCATATCGTCATAACACTTGCCCCCCACATACATTTTAGGCGCGGCAATTTCATGAGTGTCCTGATAAAGATTTACATATTTACGCACGGTATTACAGAACCTGCCGGCGTCATTCCTAACGGTAGCATCGTAACTACTTAAATCTTCTTCGCTGTTTATAGCGTTATATGAAGTGAACTCGTGCAGCACCATGCCTGCGTCATATGAAACGCCATCGCATGAAACTGTTGTAAAGTGGCCGCCCCAGTTATTACTGCCGTTAATAATGACGACATCCGCACCATTTTCTGCCAATTTTGCTGCGGCAACCATTGTGGATAATGCGCTGCCTACCAGTACATACGGTGACTGTTGTGTCATATCACTAGCCCCTCAACTGAATATTCATATAAATTTCAGACCCATGTTCAGGAAAATGCTTACTCAAATTGTAAAAACCATCCAGCATTGCATCCGTCACCATTCCACTGTTTTGCAACAATGCCATTTGCGCATGTGTAAATGGTTTCACAAAGAAACTGCCCTGCTCTACCACCTTAAAACCAGACTCAATCGACATTTCTGCAAGCGCCTCCAGGTCAAAGGTATGTGATTGCTGCATTTGCTGCTGTACCTTTGATTTTTCGTAGAGGTTTGGGATCAGGCCCATCTCCAAAGCCAAAACCCGGTGAAATGACTTCGCATTGGGCACATTAAGATGCACGATGGTTTCCGCATTACAAAGTTTTGCTGCAGCACTAAGCAAGGATGCACAGTCCGGGATCTCATGTAACAAACTGCTCATAAGTATCAGGTCATAACTGCGAGAACCCAGCAATGCCATACGCTCCTGCAGCGTTCCACGAACCACCGTGACCTTGTCATTTCCTTGCGCTTGCAGCAGTGCGTTATCAAAAAACTGTTCGCAGGGCTCCACTATGGTGAACGCATCAAACTCGGCATAATGATTGAAAAAAGGGTCTAATCCGCAACCGATTTCCAGAATCGAGCGCGGGCGATACCGGGTTAGGGTTTCCAGTATTTTACGTTTACGGTAACGGGCCTGGGTCTGCTCAAACGGCAGTGATGCATAACTTTCCTGATAATCCTTTAGATCGCGCATGAGCTCAATTTTCCCAAATAAATGAAAGTTTTAACGACTCGGAAAAGCCCAAATTCCGTTTGAACTTAATGAGCCCATAGTTAGGCTCGCCTGAGACGGTTGAAGTACCGACATCGAGCACTTTAAATCCTTGTTTCTGACAAAAGGCATAGATGGTAAAGGCCAGCATGGCCGTAGGACTGTAAGATTCCGCACCGGCAACATCCCCCCAATAAAATACATACAAGACCGAGTCCGATAATGCGATACAGACTGCTGAGGCTAACATGAGCGACTTTTCAACATCTTGATAAACAGCAAAAAAATGCATTTTATCGGGGAATATTTTGACCATATCGCCAAGCTGCTCTAACGACATCGTGATAGGAAACCCACGCCGGGCCCTATTTTCCTTGATTACCTGGTACACCTGCGGGTAATCAGCCGAATCGACTTGTTCAGCAAACAGGCCTTCCCTGATACATTTACGAATTCGCTTGTTATTTCCGTAGTCAATACGATCTACAAATGGTCTTTCATCAATGACCATCTCATAATTCAGCTCATGATTTGATAACTTGAATCCTTGACGCAGCAATATATTGGTCATGATTGAAGACAAGGCAACATCATGGCTGAAGGGAGGGCATTTTACGGAAATTGCACGCGCGCCGATTTTCTTTAGATATTGATTGATTGCAGACAGAAACTGTTCTATCAACTGCATTTCAATGGGTTCATTAAGCACAATTCCACCAAAAGTGCCTCGCTTGGGACTCGTAAACAGATAGTCGTCATCTTTATAGAAGGTAATGGTGGCATGTACTTTACCGCTGGCAATATGAACCAATTGCACGTAAAGGTCGTTTGCATCACCGGAATGCAATTGAAAATAATCTTTCTCATTAAAAAGATTGCCATTTCCATACGGCCTGAAATGATTAATATCAATTTGATATTTATCATCAATCGGTAAAGTAATTTTATTGAGCATTGCCGGATTAAACTTATCTAAATTAAGCATGGTGAGCAAAATAACCCGTTAACACATCTACAACTTTTTCTACATCCGGCATCGCTAATTGCGGCCCTATCGGCAAGCTCAGCACCTCGTTCGCATAACGCTCCGCAACAGGTAAATTGCCTGCTGCCAGGCCTAAATCCCGATAGGCCGCCTGCAGATGGGGCGGCGCAGGATAATGAATCAACGTTTGTATCCCGGCTTGAGCCATATGGGCTTGTAGCAATTCACGCTGCGGCGCGGCAATCACAAATAAGTGCCATACGGCTTCAGCCCAATCCGACACTTGCGGTAAGGCGAGGGGTAAACCGGCCAGCGCCTGGCTATATATCCGTGCAATATCCTGGCGGCGCTTGTTCCAGGTGTCCAAATGCTTCAATTTAACGGCCAGCACAGCGGCTTGAATCGGGTCCAGGCGGCTGTTGACGCCGCGCTCATCATTGAAATACTTCACGGATGAGCCATAGTTTCCCAGCTTGCGAATGCGCTGGGCAATATCCGCATGATTGGTGGTAACAGCGCCACCGTCACCCAATGCACCCAAATTTTTACCCGGATAGAAGCTCCAGGCGACCACATCACCATGGCTGCCAACACGTTTGCCACGTACTTTTGCACCATGCGCCTGTGCGGCATCTTCAATCACGGCCAAGCCATGTTTTTTAGCGAGTTTGCAAATGGCATCCATATCCGCAGGGATGCCATACAAATGCACCGGCAATATGGCTTTGGTGCGAGACGTAATATGCGCTTCAGCACTGGCGGCATCCAGGTTGTAACTGCCGGCAACCGCTTCAACAGGTACTGGTATAGCGCCAACGGCGCTTACCGCCAGCCAGGTTGCAATAAAGGTATGCGATGGCACAATCACTTCATCGCCGGGCCCGATATCAAGCGCACGCAGCGCAAGTATGAGCGCATCCAGTCCATTGCCTACACCAACGCAATATTGCGCCTCGGTATAGGCCGCAAAATCGGCCTCAAAAGACTCAACCTCCTGCCCGCCTATATACCAACCGGAATGACTGACGCGCAATATAGCCGCATCCAGCTCTGCTGCCAGTTCCGTATAAGCCGCTTTGAGATCAAGAAATGCAACACCCATCATTTCACCCATCTGGCCCGCATAAAGTCATCATAATTACGGTAATAGTCATCCTCGCTGTATTTATTGGAAGCTAACACCATCAGTACGGAACCCGATGAGAAATTATCAATCTCACGCCAGATCATGGGACTTACATATAACCCGTAATAAGAGCGGGCAAGGTGGAATTTCTTTTTATTTTTACCATCATCCAGCGTGACATCAAAACTACCTGACATGGCAATGATGAGCTGATGCAGCCCTTTATGGGCATGACCACCACGGTCCGTGCCTCCAGGAACATCATAAACAAAATAGACCCGCTCAATATCAAATGGAATCTGGCTGTTACTTTCCACAAACGAAAGGTTGCCACGAGGATCCGACATTTTGGGCAACTCTATAATTTGGCAATCATCAAGAGACATGATCGGGCTCCAAGTGCAACTCCAGAAAAGCGGCTTTTATTATGTTGTTCAAAATTAAACCCTATTGTTTTTGAGAGAACAGCCAGTCATCGAACGCTAACAAGCGATTCCACAACACGAGAAATTCTGTTTCGAATTCAGCGCTATGCGCTGGCTGATTATTGATAAGATTAATAATTCCTTGTATATCCTGTGAGTTTGGGTACCTCTGCTGCATGGGCAGTTTGATCGTATCAACCGATTGCTGTAATTGGCTTTCGCTTATATTTCCGGATTTAAACCCGGCCAATGCCAGGGCTATCCAGGCAACAAATCCACATTTCAGGCTCCGGGACTCAACGCTCGCACTATTCTGCTGCGGATTTTGCCTGAATACGCCCAGGTAATTCTTGACGACGGCCACATTTGACACACAGGATGTTTGCAGGAATATGCCAATATCCCCGAGCCCAAAATATGGGATGCCCTCCATGGTTGATTGACGAAACTTCCGCACACTGTCAGCACCCAATACGGCATTCGACATTTCCCCAAGCCAGTTATTGCAAGTTGGCACGGTCGTAGAAAACAGTTGTTGAGCATTGATCAAATCAATACTACGTTCACTTTCACTGATAAACTTGGGCGCAACGCTTGTCGCATATGGCTGGCCCCTTTCATTTGAATACCACCTGTAACTTACCGACACGCCAACATTCTCTTTGGCGTGAGCCAAACAGTGTGTTTGGTAAAAGGCAGGATAAATTAAATCATCATCATTCAGAAAATGCACCAAGGGCGTAGAACCATCCCAGTAATCAATCAGGTGAACTAGGTTGGACATCACCCCTTTCCTGGGGCCTTGTATGACGTGCAGGTTTATTTGCGCTATCAGCGGGCGTAATGCAGGATCATTTATTAGCGCTGTCACTTCGCCATTGGGACTATCATCCGAAATAACCACCCTGAATTTCTTGTATGTTTGCGTTGCCAGGCTTGCGAGCAGCTCAGCAATGTAACTGTGTTTATAGGCAGGGATGAGTGTAGTAATCGTATCCGTTTCCCGCGCTTCAAGCGCTTTCACAAACTCTGCTGCCAACATTTGTGCAGTCTCGCTCCTGAGTCCGTACTTCTGTCCCAACTCCAAAACATTGACTGCGGTAGCGGTAGCGCCAGCCTGCATGAGCGCATCGATATAACTCACCCAGAATTGTTCATTCTGCGGGTTCTCCTGCACTGCAAGTTCCAGCCGTGGCAAAGCAGCAAGAGCGCCTTTCAGATGGGCTTCCATTACCCCCAGATGGTGATTGGCTTCAGCATGTTTGGGCTGGATATCAAGAATCTCCTGGTAAAGATGCTCCGCCTGCTCTGTCCGGCCAGCATTTTGATGTTCCAGAGCCATTTGTAACACGTCATTTATCGCCTGCTGCAAATCGTTACTTTCAAAAACAGGGGCTTCTTCCCATTTATTCAGGTAAAGCCGGTATTTTTCCCGCCAGTGCTGGCTGCCAAAGGCACCGGCGCTTTGATGCGTCAGCTTAACCAGCCAAGTGCCAAGCTTCAATCCGGCCTGTCTGGCACTACGGCAGAAATCCATGTCATAGAAATGGAAATCAAACTGCGCATCAAAACGCACGTTACTGCGTGTTAAGCTGCTTTTTCTGGTGGCAAGAAAAACGCCATCCAGCAACTCGCATTCGGCAGGCACCGTACCAAACGCTTCGCCTTTACCAAAAGCGCTGTTACCGTGCGCGATATGGCCGCTTAAATTAGACTTGTCGTCCCAGGTGAATTGATTATCGATAAACGCCCAAGCCGGTTGATTGGGCACCCGGCGGCGGTTGCCGGCAACGCCAATGACATCAAAATATTCAAGTCCTGCAACGACAGTATCCGTGAAATTCGCTTCGTCTATCCAGACATCATCATGTATAAAGACGAGAATTGCATCCTCGCCGGCCTGGTCAATACAGTCATTAAACACCTCTGACAGCCCGCGCGAGTTTTCAAATGCAATGCTGGCAGACAACCGCGCGTCCTGCTTGAGATGACGCTTGAGTGAAAGGCCCAGCGCTGACTTGCTCCAGAAATCATTTTCAGAAAATCTGGTGGCACTCACAATTTCAACATTAAGTTTTAATGATTGTTCATTCTTGCCACTATCCGGCGTATCCGCAAGCATTGATTGACAGCGACTCCGGCTATCATTCCACATTTCCCATAACGCTGCTTCCATGTTTCCGGCAAAACGCGGTGCATCAAACAGCGGAGATGTGAGCACTTGCTCTCGAAGTCCTGCCCTCAGGTTAGCAAGCTTATCTAGGTCACCGGTAAACAGGAAAAGCTTGCTTACATAGTTTTCCCGGTTATCTGCGACCCAATCACCCAGTCCAGCCGCCGTAAGCAGGCTGGCTCCCTGCCTTGCAATTAACGTATTGCCTGCAAGCGTCAAAGTGGGTACACCCATCCATAATGCTTCACAAGTAGTGGTACCACCGGGGAATGGGAACGTATCCAATATCACATCGATTTCTGCATGTGCAGCCAGATAGTCTTCACGTGATGACGAGCCCGTTAACATCACCCGATCTAAATCAAAACCACGCTGCGTCAGGCGTTGCACCACACTTTCAGTGATAACGGCATCCCCAAAAGATTGGCATTGCCAGCGCAGTTTAGCGTTGGGCAAGGCGCTCATTATTCCTGCCCATAAATCAAGCACATCATCCCCCACCTTTGCCATATTTTGAAAACAGCCAAATGTAATATAACCATTAGCTAGCGCCGGCAAAGGCGAAACATCTATTGCAGCGTCAGGCGCGGTAAAACATAACCGCGTATCCGGTAAATACTTGATTTTCTCGGTGAATTGCGCCTGGTTGGCTGCTGGCACGCCAACTTCATCAGCCAGAAAATAATCCATGGCCTCCACCCCGGTCGTGGCAAAGTATCCCAGCCAGCTCACCTGCACTGGCGCTGGCTTCCAGGCCAAGACCGGCAACCTGTTCCTGGCAGTATGTCCCGACAAATCCAGCAGCACATGCAGACCATCGCTATGGATAAGCTGTGCGGCATCCTGGTCATTGAGCCCGACCAGTGGCCTCCACGCAGAAAAATACGGTTTAAGGCGGGCAGTCACCGCATCTTCACGATTTTCTGTTGGGTAAGCGATTAACTCGATACTGGATGGATCAATATGCCGGACCAGGTTTTCCAAAAAATAGGAAACCGCATGCTGACAAAGGTCACCGGATACCAAACCTACACGTAGACGCTTAGCTTGGGGATCGTGCAACCAGGACGTGAATACATCCCCCACATTCCCCGCCGCCACGCGGCCGTATTGGCGAGCTTGCTCCAGGCACTCATCGGCACTATGGTTACCGGAATAATTCATTGAAAACAATAGATTGCTTCGAGTCTTCAAGCAGTCCGGTTTAATCTGCAATGCATGCAAGGCTATAGTTATAGCCTCCCGCACGCGGCCTTGATCCAAAAGCACTGTAATGAGATTCGTATACGAGTTGATATAGTTGGGATTAATCTCTATGGCTTTTCTTAGATAAGATTCCGCTCTCGATATCTGACCCTGCGCCTTTAAGAAGACGCTGAAGTTACTGTATACCAAAACCCGGCCAGGATCATACTCAAGCGCTCGTTCAAAGGCAGCTTCAGCTTCAGGAAACCGTCCCATGCCGTGCAGGATAAGACCCAGGTTATTGTATGCATCGATATAATCCGGATTGATTTCAAGCGCTTTTTTACAACAGACTTCCGCCTCGGCAATCCGGCCTTGCTCTAAAAATAAAACACTCAGGTTGTTATAAGCCTCGACATGGTCGGGATTAATGTCGAGCGCTTTCCGGCAACAGGCTTCTGCCTCATGCATCCGCCCCATCGCTTTAAAAGCCGCTCCCAAGTTGACGTGAGCCGCAGCTAAATCCGGTTGTATGGTTAACCCCTGCTGGTAGCAATTTACCGCTTCGGCATAACGCCCCTGTTCGGACAATACCTGGGCTAGATTAAAATGTATTACTGCATTATTGGCGTCAAATTTCAGTGCTTTTCTATAACTGGCCTCGGCCTGCTCCAGGCAACCCTGTTTTTGCAATACACTGCCAAGGTTAAAATGTGCCTTGGCAAAACCAGGATCTATCCTGACCGCCTTTTGGTAACAGACGACGGCCTCTTCCAATTGATTCTGGTCATAAAAACAATTGCCCAGATTGTAGTGAGCTTCACTATCGCCAGGCAAAAGCTCTGCTGCATTTTTCAAGGCTGAAAATGCCTCATCAACCAAACCCTGTTGTTGGCGTATAGCACCTAACACCTTCCAGCCGAAACCATGTCGTGGGTAACATTGCGTAATAGCGGTTGCCAACCGCTCGCTTTCCGTCAGGTCTCCCCTATTAAACAGCGTTGCCAATGCGTTCAGCTCGGCAACAGCCGGCTTACCGTTCTTTTTAGATTTAGCAGATACTTTTGCGCCCGCATGCTCAGGCACACCAGCCTGCTGGGAGTCAATCAAAACCGATGCGGATAGAGCCGATTGCCGAGCATGATTGACCAGTTGCCACGCCGGGGTAACTGGCTGCGGAATTGATTGCGCATCAGCAAAATTGTGCTGGAGTAACTCAACGCTTTGCACGTGAGCACTTACATTTTTGGCACCTTGACCATTTTTGCCACCAAGCGTTGGTTCGCCATGGTTCTCTGAGCCACTCATCAATTACCCTTTTTGCGCCCCGCAGAGGCTTTTATAATTTAGCCAACCTATTACTTTTTTTAAGCTTTGAATGTCGCCATAATTCCATTATGGAAAATGTGAGGCCTGATGGATGCCGGAAATAGAAGGTCAAAAGTAGCTTAATTTAATTTTTAACCGGTTAAAAATAATGAAGAACCGGGTTTTTAAACCTCCATGCTGCCCCATACATATAAGTGCAGCCAACCAACATCATCAGAGACAACTTTAAAAACTCCAGCTATGGTATTCAATAACCTGCGGCAACAAAGAAGGTAATAAAAGGGGGAAAGCAGGCTATATCCGGGAATGAGGCGTGGTACGTCCATTAAGTGCCCGACTGGGCTGGAAAATCAGATGAGAGTGGCAAGCCTGCCCGCCTTGGTGACCATGTGGTCATTCAGCCGGTCTGGTTGAGTCCATGCCGCGTTATTATTTGCGCTTGGTTGGATATTTATTCGACGAGATTGTTTCTGATCGCGTAATGCATGAGTTCGGCATTATGGCGCAACTGCATTTTTTCCAGCAACCGTGTACGGTACATGCTGACTGTTTTAGCCGAGAGCACCAGCTTATCCGCGATTTCTCCAACAGAAAGCCCGGAGGCAATCATGGTCAATGTCTGGAACTCACGGTCTGAAAGCGTTTCGTGCGGCGCTTTCTGATGTTCCATGCCGACTTGGTTAGCCAGCATCTCGGCAACTTCCGCAGTGATATACTTTTTACCTTTCGCCACGGTATGAATCGCATTCTCCAGCTCTGATGACGCGCTCTGCTTACATACATAACCGGCAGCGCCCGATTTCAGGGCGCGCACTGCATACTGGTCTTCTTTGTGCATGGATAGCATGAGTACTGCGATGCGGCTGTTTTCCCGCTTGATATATTTAAGTGCCTCTATACCACTACGGTCGGGTAACGAAATATCCAGCAACAGTACATCAGCATCGGACTGACACCCAAGCTTGATGGCTTCGGCGGCATTTTGCGCCTCCGCGATCACGACAATATCTTTTGTTTCAGCCAGAATCTGCCTGAGCCCGGCTCTCAAAATCGCATGATCATCTGCAATGATGACCTTGATTTTTTTATGCTTTACCATACCCTGCACCATACTAAACCCTAAGTTACTGTTACAAAAAAATCTGACAGTGATAAAAAATAGCGTGTTTGCAATACATTCTTCGGGCCAAATCCTAATACGCTCCGCATTAATGTAATGGGCTGTATTTTCCGTCAATGAGTAAAAGTCCTGTAAAGATTGATTATCTTTAAAAATGTTACTTTTCAACCCATGAGCAGTAGTTCTACGGAATACTCAACCGTAGAGACATCATCTATCCCATTTAACGCATGACCCAAACCAAAAAAACTTGCAGACTTCAAGCGCAAAAAATTTTAAATATTTTTCTAAAAATCGCAATTGTATTTTTGTGTGTTCATTTTAACACAAGCAAATAATGCGCCAGATTATGCTGTATCAGTTCCGGCGAAAAATTCCATTGTGAGCTGGCGGCAGCTTACTTAAGGGATTTTTTTACGTATGGAAGGTACCGATGTTACGCACAGCACACAATACCCTGTGCCGCATAAACCAGCTATTTCAGGAATCATTCACCAGACTCAATCGGAAACCTGATAGTGATGACAGTGCCCTGCTTGCCCGGACTGCTGGAATTGGCAATATTAAAACTGCCATACAGCGCAGCCACGCGCTCCTGCATTCCACGCAAACCGAATGAATTAACCTTCAGCATATCGCCGGGCTTAATACCTACGCCATTATCGCTGATCGTCATCGCTATTTCATGGGCGCTGGCACTCAAGTTAACACTGACAACCGTGGCCTTTGCATGTTTTGCAATATTGGATATGGACTCCTGATAAATACGAAACAGTGCAATCGCCTGATCTGCCGTCACAGGGATCTCTGCTTGGGAGCATGAGAACCGGAAAGCAATGTCCAATTGCTTCTCGAACTCCTTTGATTGCCACTCCAGTGCCGCCACTATACCCAGGTCCAGGATATTCGGCCTTAAGTCACGTGAAATCCTGTGTACCGCCTCAAAAGTATTATCCACGATGGACTCCAGATTCCGTGCCTGTTCCACGGAGACCTTTTGACCGGTGCCGAGCTGGTTAATGATGGATGACAAGCCAATTTTAATCGCTGTTAAATTACCACCCAAATCATCATGTATCTCGCGCGAGATCCTGCTGCGCTCCTGCTCTTTAATCTGGTCCATGTGCGCCGACAGTTCTGCCAAGTCACGGCGCGATTGTTCAATTTCATGTTTCTCATTTTTGCTTTGAGTAATATTGGTCATGATACCTTCCCACTGAATCACGCCATTATTGAGCACCCTTGGAATAGACCGCACATTGATCCACTTGGTATCCTGCCAGTCATCAATCCACACCCGCCCCTCCCAATTCAACATACTCAGCTCGATGGTGGATAGCTCCAGATGCTTTCGCAACGAGATACGGTCACTTGCATCCATCATCGCATAAAACAGATTAGAATCCTGTTTCAGCGCTTCGGAACTCAACCCCAATAAAGCTTTACATCCCTCACTTAGGTAAACAAAAGTCATTTCACCTTCACGATTAAGCTGGAACTGAAAAACCAGGCCCGGGGTATTGGAAACGATGGCTTGAAAGCGCGACTCGCTCTCGCTCAATGCCCGCATGACATCTTCTTTAAAGGAGAAGTCTTTCTTGATGACCAGGATAAACTCCTGCTGACCGGATTGTATGAGCATGACCCGCAACGGGTCATTATTGATATTGCCGCTGGACAGCGCCGGATCCTGCAGCAACTCGACGAAGTGCGTCTGATGACGATGGCAGCTCACATGCTCGTGTAATGTTTGCTGACTGACCCCCAGCAGGCTATCCAGGCTCAATCGCTTAAGGCCCTGCAGATCACAACCCCTATTTTTCAGAACACTCTCGCTTGTACACACGAGTTGCATGGATGGCGCATCAATAAGATACACCTCGTCCGACACCCCCCGCTTCAGAGCATTCAATAATAATCGGCTATCGGCTATTGGGGACAATTCTAGCTACCTTTGTATATTGGGCATAGCACTGCCCTTGGCATAAAACGCAATGCATTTCCATTCGCTTGCATTCGATTTTCCACCAGGGACTTGCAGCAAGTTTGCGCTGACTTGTCTGCAATCGTCTCAATATTTACAAACGTGCGCCTATCCACTGTGCGACGCATAAGTTGATGAGCAAAACAGGTTAATTGATGGGGGCTATACTGCATTAAATGATGATGAATTATTTGATTTATCAGGTTAATTATACATTAGGTAAAAAAATCTGAAATTTTGAATAGCTGCCAAGCCTTAATCTAAGTGGGATTTCATCTGCAATTTAATTAATTTAATTTGAACTAAGTACTTTTTACTTTAATCTACAAGATTGTAGTAACACACACAGCCGTATTTTTTATTCTCTATAAGGATATATGATGAAAACCCTACAAATTTTAACGATAACCGCATTATTATCAGGTTTGGCTCAAGCCGCCAACGCAGCACAAGATGATACTGCCCGTAGTCAGGGAATGCCAATGCACCACCATACCTGGCAGGATGCTGACGCAAATAAAGATGGCGTCATTACCCATGATGAATTCATGTCTGCACACCAGACCCGCTCAGAAGAGATGTTTACAAAACTGGATACGAACAAGGATGGCAAAGTGGATGAAACTGAGCAAAAAGCCATGCAATCCAAATGCGAGCGTCGCCATAACCATAAGTAACGAAATTAAAACCATGAATACCATCGCTAGTGGTTTTTGCTAATTAATACGGGTTAGAGGGTGTATGGAAATTTGCATTACGGTCGCTCATCACTGCTAATGAAACCATAACACCCTCTCCTCTAAAACACGTAACACTTAGTCCCCGCGCGCTTTAAAGGGTGTGCGCTCTTCCAGTTCGCTGGCGTAATCAGCAATGCCTTGCGATTCCTCATTAACAAACTCCTTTATCGCCTTTGCAAATTCAGGGTGTGCAATTTGATGGAATGAGCAGGTTGGTCTTGGCTTAAAACCACGTGCAAGTTTATGTTCCCCCTGCGCCCCGCCTTCAAAATATTCAATCTTTTCAGTGATGCAGAACTCTTGTGCCTGATAATAACAAAGCTCAAAGTGTAAATTAGGAATATATTGCACCGCGCCCCAATAGCGCCCGTATAAAGTGGCCTGATGGTAGATATTCAAAGCAGCCGCCACTGGTTTATCTGCACGATATGCCAAAATCAATAAAATATTTTGCGGCATGCTCCGCCCAATGTGCTGGAAAAATGAAAGTGTCAGATACGGTGACGACCTGTGCTCAAAGTAGGTATTTTCATAACACCGGTAAAAAAATTCCCATTGTCCCTGGGTGATATCAGCGCCTTTTATACGCTGACAAGTGATTCCAGCTGCGGCAACTTTTTTGCGTTCCTGGCGGATTCGTTTACGCTTATCGTGGCTTAACGTATTTAAAAAATCATCAAAGTGCCGAAAGTTTTCGTTCTGCCATCTGAATTGCACGCCGGTGCGCTGCAACCAGCCGGCTTGCCTGAAAGCATTGGCTGAGTCAGTATCAGGAAACAGGACATGCGTAGATGACAGCTTATGCCGGTGCATGGTCTGCGTCAGCGCTTCTATCATGAGCGCTTGGACTTCCGGCTGCCCGGTCAATAATCTTTGGCTGGTAATTGGCGTAAACGGAATAGCAGACACCAGTTTAGGGTAATACCGCAAACCATTGCGTGTGTAAGCGTCTGCCCACGCCCAATCGAATACATACTCCCCGTAAGAATGACTTTTCACATAAAGCGGCATTGCGCCTACCAGATGCTCTTCATCAAACACCAACATGGGACTTGGCTGCCAGCCGGTTCCATCGCCAACCGAACCGGATATTTCAAGTGCGCTCAAAAAGGCATGACTTAATAGCGGCATATCGCCCGCAAGCGCATCCCAATCGCCGGCTGCTACCTGTCCGATACTATCTATGATTTCAAGTCTTAAATGCATGAATACCTTAAGCGCATGAATAAAGACAAAATGAAAATTAATGGCTACGGGATGACTTTAACACCATTTTCAGACAAATTTGAACTGAAAAATGAGGGGGGGGGTAAGAAAGAAGTGTAGGGTAATGAAAAAGGTAGTTTATGAATTAAAACTACAGCAATTTACAGTGATTTCTTTTTTGAACTATTAATAGCTTGTTTATTTTTAGGCTTGGCAGCAGCGGCAGCCGCTTCTGCTTCCAAAAGTTTCTGTTGCTTTTCTTGTTCAAGTACCGCCTCTGCCGCTCTTCTGCGCTCCAGGATACGGGCTTGTGCTTCAACAAGTTCGCTCAAGGAAATCAGGTTGTCCTGGTTAGTATCCACGGAGCTAAAGTGCCGGGCAATCTGCGGAAGTTTTTCAGTTGCTTCTTGTCTGTCAAGCGTACTGTCACCGTCCGTGTCAGCCTCAAAAAAACGCGCCTCTATGCTCTCTTGCATGGCGCGACGGCGTTCTTCTATCTGATCATGGCTGGGGTCAACTGAGCGTGCGTAGTCATCCAGCGCCTTACGCAGCTTCTCTCTATGTTCAGGGCTAAAGTTAAGATTGAGCGTTTGCTGCAAACCATCACTTTTAGTATCGTCTTCTGCTTGCCGGCCTTCATCTGCAATGCGCTTGGGCTTATCAATAGGGGCAACACCATTATTGTTTCTCTCGCCAGCAGTCACGCTGAAAGATAGCCCCAAACCCAGGCACCAAGCTAAACAAGTGTATTTAGTTATCGACATACCGTTTTGCAAAATTAAATTCAAAGAATCAACTTTCCAGTATCTAGACATCTCAATTTTAAGTCGCATAATCATGAAGTACGATTGTTAACTGAATGTTTCATCATGCCACCAAATTGTAAACAATTGTAAATTTATTACCAATTTATCAGGTATCAGGCTAAAAAAAAGACTGTTAGTTTACTACCGGAACATTTAATATTGACTAAAATTAGCATACACTTCACATCCGTTGAAATTTTAATTGTATGACCTAATTTTTCAATATAATTCTATTAAAAATTAGGATTTTAACTAAATTATGACCGATCAAAACAAAAGAATCTTGGTAGTGGATGACGATGTCCGCCTGCGCGAATTGTTACAGCGTTACCTGACTGAGCAAGGTTTTACTGTCAAAGCCGTTGCAGATGCAAAGGAAATGGATGCAACGCTGGCAAACGAGTCGATCGATTTACTCGTGCTGGACTTGATGCTGCCAGGCGAAGACGGTCTGTCTATTTGCCGCAGGATTCGCGGCAGCGGTGCCATGCTCCCCATTGTGATGCTGACAGCGCGCGGCGATGAAGTTGACCGCATTATCGGGCTGGAAATGGGTGCGGATGACTATCTGCCCAAACCATTTAATCCGCGTGAATTATTGGCACGCATTAATGCCGTACTGCGCAGGCACGAGCGCCTGGTTCCAAGCGCGCCAGCCAGCACCAACGAAAACGTCACTATCGGTGACTTCGTATTCAACGCTTCAACCCGCTCACTTAGCCATCATGGTAGCGCTATTGCCATCACCAGCGGCGAGTTTGCGCTGCTTAAAGTATTTGTTGATCATCCACGCCAGCCATTATCGCGAGACAGGCTTATGCAACTTGCACGCGGGCGCGAACTGGATGTATTCGATCGCAGCATAGATGTACAAGTTTCGCGTTTGCGTAAACTCATCGAACCAGACCCGGCTCACCCGCGTTATTTACAAACCATGTGGGGGTTTGGCTATGTGTTCATCCCCGATGGTGAATCTGATCATTAAACCAGGACATTAATAAATCCCGGGCATTAATATTCAATGCTCACTTTTTCAGTATTGATATCTTGTTTTCATTTTTCACCAAACCCTTCTTAGGTTAAGCATTGCGACTGTTACCCAAAACCCTACTTGCCAGGATCATGTTGCTCATCGCCGTATTATTGGCAGTTGGGCAAGTCGCTTCTTTGCGGATTTTTGAATACTTTGAACGCGAACCGCGGGCAGAAGCTACTGCGCTGCAGGCGGTGACCGTCGTGAATTACACCCGCGCCTCGCTTATTGCATCACAAGAAAATCTACGGCTTGCGCTGCTCTCTGAACTCACGGGTAAAGAAGGTGTGCGTATTTATTACGCAGACTTCATGGAAGAAATAGAGCCATTGCCTGATGACCCGTTTATTAAAATGGTGGCTGAAAAAATCCGTGAACGCCTGGGCGCGGAAACCATTATTACGGTAAAACACTATGGCATCGAGGGGCTTTGGGTAAGCTTTGGTATTGGCCAGGACGATTTCTGGGTGGTTATTCCACGTATCCACGTGGAACGCCCATTCCCCTGGCAATGGCTGGGCTGGGGGGCATTGGTACTGATACTGTCACTGGCCGGGGGCTATTTACTTGCCGCGCGCATTAACAGGCCGCTTAATTTGCTTGTCAGCGCTGCAGACAGGCTGCGTAATGGCGAGCGCCCGGAGAAACTGCCTGAAGACAGCGTCACGGAATTGCGTGAGGTCAGCAGCACCTTTAACAAAATGGCTGAGTCACTGGCAGAGCTTGATGCCGAAAGAACCTTGATTTTGGCAGGCGTTTCACACGACATTCGCACCCCTTTAGCCAGACTGCGCCTATCCGTGGAAATGCTGCCTGATAATGATTGCGGCAGCCTGAAAACCGGCATGATCGAAGATATTGCGGATATGGATAACATCATCCATCAGTTTTTGGATTTTGTGCGCGGGACAGAAGGTGAGCCCACGCAGATGGTAGACATCAACACACTGCTGCAGGCGCTGCATGACCGCCAGGCGCGTGCGGGGCGTGATTTGGTCATACAGTTGGCCCCCTCTTATGTAGTGCCGATCAAGCCGCTTGCCATGCAGCGCCTGTTGGATAATCTGGTGGGTAATGCCTATGCATATGGCCGCGGTCAAGTGCGCGTAGCAAGCCAAATTCTTGCTGATTGCATTGTTATTAGCGTGTTTGACAACGGTCCCGGCATCCCGGAAACGCACGTTGAAAAATTACTGCGTCCGTTTGAACGGCTGGATACCGCACGCAGCAATGTAGGGGGTAGCGGATTAGGACTGGCCATTGCCGACCGCATTGCAAAACTGCATCATGGCAAACTAGAACTGATTAACCGGCCTGAAGGCGGGCTGGAAGCAAGGCTTAGCATCCCTATTAAAAACTAGGGGTAGCAATTTAAGAACTGCCACTTGATGGTAAATGTCCTAATGTTTAAGTAGCGTTCGGCTCGAACCAGCTTAATTTCTCGCGCAGCCGCACTACCTCGCCAATAATCGTTAAACATGGCGGCTTCAGCCCCGCCGCGGCAACTTTTTCTGCCAAATCCTGCAATGTCGCCGTCACCACTTTCTGCCGCTGGGTGGTGCCTTGCTGCACCACGGCTACCGGCATACTGGCGGGCACTCCGTGTTCGATTAACTTTTCGCATATTTGCGCCAGGCCAACCAGGCCCATGTAAATCACTACAGTTTGCCGGGGACGCGCCATGGACGCCCAATCCAGATCCAGAGTGCCATCTTTAAGATGGCCCGTAATAAACAAGCAAGCCTGGGCATAATCGCGATGCGTCAGCGGAATACCCGCATAACTGGAAACACCGTTTGCTGCAGTAATCCCCGGCACCACCTGAAACGGCACGCCATGCTGCATCAAGGTTTCAATCTCCTCGCCACCGCGGCCAAAGATAAACGGGTCACCGCCTTTTAGTCTGAGCACGCGCTTGCCTTGCAGCGCCAATTTAGCCAGCAACGCATTAATTTCTTCCTGTGGCAGGGTGTGCTGATCGCGCGCCTTACCCACATAGATAAGCTCGGCATCACGGCGCACCAGCTCCATGACCTCCGGGCTGACAAGTTTGTCATACACGCAGACATCGCACTGCTGCATCAGCCGCAAAGCCCTGAATGTCAGCAGATCGGGGTCACCCGGGCCGCCGCCCACCAGGAATACCTCGCCTTTATTGGTTGTACTGTCTTTGTTATCAATCAACTCCTGCAGCAGTTCGCGCGCCGCTTGTTCCTGCCCGGATAACACACGCTCGACCAGCGGCCCTTGAAACGCATCTTCCCAAAAACGGCGGCGCTCTTGTGTGGTCGCAAACCTGGCTTTTACCTTGTCCCTGAATTCTCCGGCAATGCCGGCGATACGCCCATAACTTGCCGGCAGCATCGTCTCGATTTTTGTACGTATGTAGCGTGCCAGCACTGGAGCATTGCCCTCACTTGATACGGCAATCACCACCGGGCTGCGCTCAATAATCGATCCCATCGTAAACGTACATAAATCGGGGGCATCTACTACATTTACCGGAATGTTTAACTTTTTGGCATCGTTTGAAACTGCCTTATTCACGGCATGGTCATCCGTGGCGGCAACCACCAGGCAGGCACCCTCAAGTTGGGAAGCGGCATAAGATGCCCGAATCAATTTAATTGCATTCGTTTCGGCCAGCGTTTGCAGTTCAGGGCAAATATCCGGTGCAATCACTGTCACTGCCGCATTGGCCTTAAGCAACACGCCCACTTTACGTGCAGCAACACTACCGCCGCCGATAACGATACATAAGCGGTTGGTAATATTGAAAAAAATCGGCAATGCATGCATGGTATCTGTCTGACAACGAATGTTTTATGCTATTTTACCTTGAGCTAAGCAACTTTGCGTGAGGCAATTGTCCAAATGCGTTAAAATTAGACTTTGCATGCTGGTGATAGACCTTGAACACTCCCAAAAAATCTGCCCCTAAAAAAGTATTCATTAAGACATTTGGCTGCCAAATGAATGAATACGATTCTTCGCGCATGGCAGACATGCTGTCTGCTTCAAACGGCATGGTGGAAACACTAACGCCGGAAGACGCTGATGTGATCTTGCTGAACACATGTTCGGTACGCGAGAAAGCCGAAGATAAAGTGTACAGCCACTTGGGGCGTTTTATCCCGCTTAAGGAAAAAAACCCGAATCTGGTGATTGGCGTAGGCGGCTGTGTCGCCTCGCAAGAAGGCGACAACATCATTAAACGTGCACCTTACGTAGATATCGTGTTTGGACCGCAAACCCTGCATCGGTTGCCGGAGATGATTAAAAACTCCCAGGCCGGCGGCACCTCTCAAGTCGACATCAGTTTCCCTGAAATAGAGAAGTTCGATCATCTGCCGCCGCCGCGTGTAGAAGGTGCATCTGCATTTCTAAGCATTATGGAAGGCTGCAGCAAATACTGCAGCTTTTGCGTGGTGCCTTACACCCGCGGCGAAGAAGTCTCACGGCCATTCGCCGACATCCTGACCGAGGCTGTGCAGCTGGCAGAACAGGGAATCAAGGAAATTACCCTGCTCGGGCAAAACGTAAATGCCTATCGTGCCGAATACGAGGGTGTAGAGGCGGACTTAGCCATGCTGATAGAAACGATTGCCGAGATTCCGCAGATTGAGCGCATCCGCTTTACCACCAGCCATCCCAATGAAATGAATGATCGGCTGATTGCATGTTTTACCAATGAGCCTAAATTAGCGGCACAATTACACCTGCCGGTGCAGGCAGGCAGTGACCGCGTATTAATGGCAATGAAGCGCAATTATACTGTATTGCAGTACAAATCCATTATCCGCAAGTTACGCGCGGCCAACCCCAGCCTTACATTTACCTCAGACTTTATCATTGGCTTCCCCGGTGAAACAGAGGCTGACTTTGAAGCCACAATGAAACTGATGGCAGACGTAGGTTTTGATGCGAGCTTCAGCTTCCTGTATAGCCCGCGCCCGGGTACGCCTGCCTCATTCCTTAATGATGATACGCCTGAGAAAACCAAGCTTGATCGACTGACCAGGCTGCAGGCGATAAATGAAGCACAGGCCAAAGCCATTTCTGAGGCCATGCTTGGCACGGTACAACGCGTACTTATTGAAGGCACATCCTGGAAAGACAGTACACTGCTGGCAGGCAAAACCGATAACAACCGTGTTGTGGATATTGCGGGGGACGCCAGCCTGATTCACCAGTTTGTGAATGTAAAAATCACGGACACGTCCAATCCACGGCGCCTTGCTGGTGAAATAATTTAAGGTCTTATTTGATATGGAAATCACGCTACAACCTGAAGATAACACCCGCCTTGCCAACCTCTGCGGCGCATTGGACGAGAATATCAAGCAGATTGAAACCGCACTTGAGGTCAACATCAACCGCCGCGGCGGCACTTTCAATATCAGCGGCAAGCCGGACAACACCCGGTTAGCGGCACAACTGATTGAAAACTTCTATATCCGCGCCAAAAAACCGATTGAACTTGAAGACATCCAGCTGGGACTGGTTGAAATTGATAAATTAAAACCCGAAGATGTCTCCACCTCGGCCATGCCCATTTTGATGACGCGCCGTGGTGACCTGCACGGCCGCACCCCCAGGCAAGTTGCTTATTTACAGCAGATTCAGGACCATGACATCACGTTCGGGATTGGCCCGGCAGGTACCGGAAAAACTTATCTGGCAGTAGCCAGCGCAGTGGATGCCATGACGCGCGACCGCGTGAAGCGTATTGTGCTGGTGCGCCCTGCGGTTGAAGCCGGCGAACGCCTGGGCTTTTTACCCGGGGACTTAAACCAGAAAGTGGATCCTTACTTACGCCCTTTGTATGATGCGCTGTATGATTTAGCCGGCTATGACACCGTGAATAAAATGTTTGAACGCGGCGCCATCGAAGTCGCCCCGCTGGCCTACATGCGCGGCCGCACTTTAAACCAGAGCTTTATCATTCTGGATGAAGCGCAAAACACCACGCCTGAGCAGATGAAAATGTTTTTAACGCGCATCGGCTTTGGCACCAAAGCCGTCATTACCGGCGACGTCACGCAAATCGATTTGCAGCGCCACCAGAAAAGCGGTTTGGTAGAAGCACAAAAAGTTTTAAAAGACATCAAGGGTATTGCTATAACGCACTTCCTGTCTGGTGATGTGGTACGACACCCGCTGGTGCAAAAAATAGTGAATGCTTATGAAGACTACGAGCTTAACCACAGAGATTAAAGTAAATTAAAATACTTAGGGAAACACGGAATAAGTCGCCGAGCGAGATAAAGTGCAAGGCGCACGGAACGCAGAAACCGAGATAGTATGCGGTATACAGCGAGGTTGCGAGTACCGCGCAACGAAGCAATTTGCTCGCGCAGGCACTTATTCCGTGTTTCCTTAGATTCAAGGATTAAAAATGACGCCTAATAGATTCAAGTTCACCAAAATAGCACAGCGCATCTTAGCTATAGTTGAGCAAGCCGTACTAATCATCATCGCATTGGCAACAATTCTTGCCGTGTTTCAGGCGGTCGGGCACATCTGGGAAGCACGCACGATTACCGTAGGCGATATCCTCCTGCTGTTTTTGTATCTCGAAGTGATGACCATGCTCAATCACTATCTCAGCGCAGGCACGCTGCCGGTGAGATACCCGCTATACATCGGCATCATCGCATTGGCACGCTTTCTGGTACTGGATATCAAGGAACTTGATGCCATGACGATGTTTGCGCTATCAGGCTCCATACTGCTGATTTCACTATCGATACTGATTGTACGTTTCGGACACGTGCGTTTCCCCTACACGGACGGTTCGGACTTGCAGTCCAAATAAATTCACTATGCCTAAACTGCACGCCAGCATTCAATACGCCACTGATGATAAAAACCTTCCAACTGCCCGCCAATTTCGCAAATGGGCGAAAGCGGCACTGCGCGTGGACACCGAAGTAGCCATCCGCATTGTGGATGAAGCTGAGGGACGGATGCTCAACCGCACCTATCGCAACAAAGATTACGCGACCAATGTGCTGACTTTTCCTCTGACGGAGGAACCGCACCTGATGGGTGACATCATCATCTGCGCGCCGGTAGTAGCCGCGGAAGCCAAGGCACAGAACAAGGAACTGCACGCGCATTATGCGCATTTGACCGTGCATGGCATTCTGCATTTGCATGGTTATGACCACGAAACAGAAGCGCAGGCAGAACTAATGGAAGGCCTGGAGACTGCAATTGTCACAAAATTAGGGTATGCTTCACCCTATCTCATTACATAGGGTGCCCTAAAAAAGGCATACAGCATGGCTGCCGAGTCGGAAAAACCTGGTTTATTAGAACGTTTAAGTCACTTTTTACTTCGCGAACCTGAGGATCGCGAACAACTTGTAGCGCTGCTGCACAGCGCCTACGAAAATAATTTGATGGACGCAGATTCACTCGCCATGATTGAGGGCGTATTGCAAGTGAGTGAGATGCAGGTGCGCGACATCATGATTCCACGCTCGCAAATGGATGTCATCGACATTACCGATCCGCCTGAAGTATTTATCCCATTCGTGATCGAAGCTGCACACTCACGCTTTCCCGTCATTGAAGATAACAAAAACGACATCATCGGCATTTTGCTGGCGAAAGACCTGCTGCGTTATTATGCAGGAGAAGATTTTGAAGTGCGCGACATGCTGCGTCCTGCAATATTCATCCCGGAAGCCAAGCGCTTAAACGTATTGCTCAAGGAGTTCCGCAGTAACCGCAACCACATTGCCATTGTCGTTGACGAGTACGGCGGCGTGGCCGGCATGGTAACGATTGAGGACGTACTCGAGCAGATTGTCGGTGACATTGAAGACGAATACGACTACGACGAAGATGAAGACAACATCATTCAGAATGCAGACGGCCAGTACCGCGTTAAAGCGCTCACTGAAATTGCGGACTTTAACGAAATCATTGGCACCACATTAAGTGACGAAGAGTTTTCTACCATCGGCGGCCTGGTGGTCAGTCAGTTTGGGCATCTGCCAAAACGTAATGATGAAATTACTTTCAGCGGGCTTCACGTCAAAGTGTTACGCGCGGATAGCCGCCGTTTACACAGCATTCTGGTAGAGGTATTACCTGTGGCGGCTGAAGAGTCGAAACAGCAATAGCGCTGCATACTAAAAACTACGTTGGCAAGCCAGATATAGCTATCCTTGTTGGGTATTTATTCCGGTAAAACTCAAGCACCATCAGCGGAACTAATTAGCTATCAATGCGTTCATAAAGGTTAATAAATCAACTACTTATTAACCTTTACTGGAGCCTGTTATGAAACATTCAGCATACTTATGGCTGGTTATTGCACAAATGTGTTTCACGCAGGCGGCTGCCGCAGATGAAGGCCCTGGCACCAACAATGAAATTCCAACGCTTGAGCAGGATTTTGTCAAATCCATTAATAAGTTTACCAAGGCCGAAATCATTGCACAGTTCGGCGAACCCGCAAAAGCCGATGATGTGAGAATAAAAGATTCCGGCAAGGTGGTGGCTTCAATCTGGCAATACCACTTCATTAACACCGCTGCCGATGGCACCTATTATGAGACAACCGAACTGGATTTTATTGATGGCAAAGTCGTTATGGTCGCCTTCATGAATAACGATGGTGCCGAAGGCCCTGATAGCGGTCAGCAATACCAGATACCTAAATAGTTTTAGTTCCCGGTAGCATTTAAATATTGCATATAAAAAAGGGCTGGCCAGCCCTTTTTTATCAACACCACATTTAAATCACTGTTTTTTCAGTGCATCACGGATTTCACGCAATAACACGACATCTTCCGGTGTCGGCGCGGGCGGTGGTGCCGGCTCCGCTTTTTTCAGCTTGTTCATCTGTTTTACCAGCACAAAAATCACAAACGCCAGAATAATAAAATTAATCAGGATAGTTAAAAAATTGCCATAAGCCAGCATCGGCACACCAGCGGCTTTAAGGGCAGCGTATGTGCCAACGTTACCTTCCGGGATTACAGCCAGCGGCACAAACATATTACTGAAATCCACACTGCCGATCACTTTACCGATCAATGGCATGATGATATCGCCTACCAGCGAATCAACAATCTTGCCGAATGCCGCACCGATGATGACACCAACAGCCAGGTCCATTACGTTGCCTCTTAAGGCAAAGGCTTTAAACTCCGACGCAATACTCATACATATCCCCTTAAATAAATCACACAGATTAAATATACGCCTCAGACAAAATTAATATAGAGGTTATACATAGTGCATGTCAATCAAACCATACCCGTGTCAATGCTGACTTACTGTTAATTTTTGTTATCCAACGCATTATCAAGCTACAATTTAACCCATGCCGTTATTTACTAAAAACCAACCCGTCAAAATACTTTTACTGCTTTCATTAGGCGCATCCAGCGTACTAGGGTTTGCCCCATTCTATTTTTATCCCATAAGCATCCTCTCGCTCATCGGCTTATTTTACTTTTGGCATGTGGACGACACTCCAAAACAAGCGGCTGTTACCGGCTTCGTGTATGGGTTAGGACTATTTGGCACCGGTATTTACTGGATTTATATCAGCCTGCACACTTACGGCGGCATGCCGGGCATGATGGCCGGTTTTTCAACCTTTGTACTGGCTGCTTTTTTGTCATTATTTCCCGCAGCCGTCGGCGCACTGGGCAAACGCATCTCGAGCAATCAAAAAAATGTAATATGGATCGCCGTCCCTATATTGTGGGCATTGTCAGACTGGGTAAGAAGCTGGATCTTCACTGGTTTTCCATGGCTTACTGTCGGCTACAGCCAATTACCGCATAGTCCGCTGGCAGGCTACATACCTATTGTTGGTGTATACGGCGTTTCATTCATTACGGTATTTGTCGCCAGTTTAATCAGCTTTCTGTTTGCAAAAAACACAGCCATGATCTGGCGTCGCGGTGCTTTTGCAACGCTATTACTGATAGTAGTCACAGGTGGATTGTTGAAACTGGTCGAATGGACTACGCCTGTTGGCAAACCGCTTAACGTGAGTTTGCTGCAAGGCAATATTGAACAGAGCATGAAATGGGCGCCAGAAATTGCAGAGCGCACGTTTCATCAATACCTCACCATGGCAGAAGCCAGCACAGCCAAACTGATCGTGTTGCCGGAAACCGCAATGCCAGTCCTATCGAACGAGTTGCCGTTATCAGTTGGAACGCGCCTGCAGCAGCAGGCCATCAAAAACCAAGGCGACATTTTAGTTGGCATGGTGGAGCGTGAAAATGGCGAGTATTTCAATAGCGTCTTGAGTTTTGGCAGCGCAGAAACAGCTGTTTACCGCAAATCACATCTGGTACCTTTCGGTGAGTTTATCCCGTTCAAACTGGCTTTTGGCTGGATATACCGCGATTGGCTCAACATGCCCTTGAGCGACTTGTCGCGTGGCAGCATTTACCAGCAACCCATGCACGTTGCCGGTGAAAAAGTCGCCATCAATATTTGCTACGAAGATGTCTTCGGAGAAGAAATCATACGCCAGCTTCCAGCCGCTACCCTGCTGGTTAACGTGAGCAATGATGCATGGTACGGCACCTCGTACGCAGCAGATCAGCATATGCAGTTCTCCCAGGCACGTGCACTGGAAACCGGGCGCATGATGCTGCGCGCCACCAATACCGGTGCCACCGCAATTATTGACCCCAAGGGCCATATCACGGCTCATGCACCACACTTTGTGCAAGCCACACTCAACGGCACCGCGCAAGGCTATGCTGGCAGCACGCCTTATGTGCGCTGGGGTAATTGGCCGTTTGTGATATTCAGCCTGGGTTTGATTCTCCTGTTGTGGCGGCGTAATACAACCGTTCGCAGATAAAACCTATTGCTAGACTACAAAACAAAGTAAAATTACGCTTTCGCCCATACTAATCAACATTAAGTCTTAATTACATATCATGGCTTTGACATTTCAAGAGATTATTCTCACCCTGCAAAAATACTGGAGCGACAAAGGCTGTGCCTTGCTGCAATCGTACGACATGGAAGTTGGTGCAGGCACATCCCACACCGCTACATTCTTGCGTTCATTAGGCCCTGAGCCATGGAAAGCTGCCTACGTGCAGCCAAGCCGCCGCCCAAAAGATGGCCGCTATGGCGAAAACCCGAACCGCTTGCAGCATTACTACCAATTTCAGGTCGTGCTCAAACCAGCACCAGCTGATATTCTGGAGCTCTATTTAGGCTCGCTTGAAGCGCTTGGCTTTGACTTGAAAAAGAACGATATCCGTTTTGTTGAAGATGACTGGGAAAACCCGACACTAGGTGCCTGGGGACTGGGCTGGGAAGTCTGGTTAAACGGTATGGAAGTGACACAGTTCACTTACTTCCAGCAGGTGGGCGGCATAGACTGCAAACCCATCACCGGCGAAATCACCTATGGTCTGGAGCGTTTAGCCATGTACCTGCAAGGCGTGGATAACGTCTACAACCTCACCTGGACTAAAGGCCTGAGCTACGGCGACGTGTACCTGCAAAACGAACAGGAACAAAGCGCCTACAACTTTGAGCATTCAGACGCGGACTTCCTGTTTACTGCATTTAACGCACATGAAAAGCAGGCCAAACACTTGATGGAAAATCAACTGGCGCTGCCTGCTTATGAGCAGGTATTAAAAGCAGCGCATACCTTCAACCTGCTGGATGCACGCGGTGCGATTTCCGTCACAGAGCGCGCAGGCTACATCGGCCGCATTCGCAACCTGGCCCGCTCAGTGGCGGCAAGCTACCTGGATAGCCGTGCCAGACTTGGTTTCCCGATGGCACCTAAAGACTGGGCAGATGAAGTATTAGCGAAATTAGAAAAAGATAAGAAAGCCGCTTAATCATGTCGCAACAAAATTTACTCGTAGAATTATTCGTAGAAGAATTACCGCCGAAGGCCCTCAAGAAACTGGGCGACGCCTTCAGCAGCACACTGTTTGAAACATTAAAGTCTCAAGGTCTAACGGCGGAGAACTCAGTAACAACTTCGTTTGCTTCACCGCGCCGCTTAGCAGCGCACATTACCGCCGTAGCCAGCCAGGCCGCAGATAAACAAATCTCGCAAAAACTCATGCCTGTAAACGTAGGGCTGGATGCGAACGGCAATGCCACCCCTGCCTTGGTCAAGCGCCTCAACGGTATGGGGCTGGATGAATCTGCCGTTAGCCAGCTAACCAAGCAAATGGATGGCAAGAATGAGGCGTTATTTTTAGAGATGACGCAAAAAGGCGCAGCCCTGAATGACGGCTTGCAAAAGGCGATTGAAGAAGCCATCCAGAAACTGCCGATTCCAAAGGTGATGACCTACCAGCTGGCAGATGGATGGAGCAGCGTCAATTTCGTACGCCCTGCGCATGGCCTGGTTGCATTACATGGAAGTGACATTGTCGCAATTAGCGCACTGGGTTTAGCCGCTGGCAACCAGACACAAGGCCATCGCTTTGAAGCGGCGGTTTCACCGGTTGTTCTAAAAAATGCAGACAGCTATGCCGAGCAGCTTAAAACTGAAGGCGCAGTCATCGCCAGCTTTGCTGAACGCCGGGCTGAAATCGAACGTCAGCTTAACGCTGCCGCTGCCAAGCAAGGTCTCAAACCGATTGAAGACGACGCGTTATTGGATGAAGTCACCGCGTTGGTGGAGCGTCCTAACGTGCTGCTTGGCCAGTTTGAGGAAGTATATTTAGAGGTGCCGCAGGAATGCCTGATTCTTACCATGAAGGCGAATCAAAAGTATTTCCCGCTGCTTGATAACAACGGCAAACTGACCAACAAGTTCCTGATTGTGTCTAACATCAGTCCGACAGACCCATCTGCAGTCATTGGCGGCAACGAGCGCGTGGTGCGCCCGCGCCTGGCAGATGCTAAATTCTTCTTTGACCAGGACCGTAAAAAGACGTTGGAATCACGTATCAGCAGTCTGGATAAAGTGGTTTACCACAACAAACTGGGCACACAGGGTGAGCGCACACAGCGTGTCAGCGCCATTGCCAATGCTATCGGCGAGCAGCTTGGCGGCAAGGCGTTAGCCGACAAGGCTGATCTGGCTGCCAGATTGGCAAAAACCGATTTAGTCACCGACATGGTGGGTGAATTCCCCGAACTGCAAGGCATCATGGGGCGCTACTACGCACAGCATGAGGGCTGGGAAGACGACATTGCCTATGCGATTGAAGACCATTACAAACCGCGTTTTGCCGGAGATGAGTTGCCGAGGAATCAAGTGGGAATCTGCGTCGCACTAGCAGATAAGCTTGAAACCTTGGTCGGATTATTTGGAATTGGTGAAAAACCAACCGGCGACAAAGACCCTTTTGCTTTGCGCAGGCATGCTTTAGGTATCATTCGGATAATAATTGAAAACAATTTACCTTTTAATATCAATGCATTAATTGATGATATAACAAGCATATTTAATAAGTCATCAATCTATACTGATCTAAAAAGTTATGTAGGCGACGGCCCTGACCTTGGAAAGGTTACCGTACAGCTCAATCTCTTAGACACTAATATCTCAGACTTAAAAACTTTTCTTACAGACCGCCTAAATGTGAACTTACGCGAGCAAGGCGCAAGTCCGCAAGAAGTAGATGCCGTGCTATCACTTGATCCGGCATTATTAAGTGAAGTGCCAAAACTCCTTGCTGCCGTTCGTACCTTCGCAGAACTTGAAGAGGCGCCAGCTCTTGCTGCTGCCAACAAGCGCGTCAGCAACATTCTGAAAAAAGCAGAAGGTGAAGTGCAGGCACAAGTGAATGCGGGCTTGCTGCAAGAGCCTGCTGAAATCGCGCTTAACTCGGCACTGGACAAAGTAAAACCGGAAGCTGATAAACTGTTTGAAAGCGGCGATTACACTGGCTCACTCAAAGCGCTGGCAGCATTAAAAGCACCGGTGGATGACTTTTTTGACAATGTGATGGTCAATGCGGATGACCCGGCGCTTAAGGCAAACCGTTTAGGTTTACTGGCAATCTTGCACCAAGCCATGAACCGCGTGGCGGATTTGTCTAAACTGGCCGGCTAACAATGGAATTGGTGAATCTATGAAACTGGTCATATTAGATAGAGATGGCGTCATCAACCGGGATTCCACCAATTTCATTAAAAATCCAAACGAGTGGATTCCCATCCCCGGCAGCCTTGAAGCGATTGCATTGCTCAATCAATCAGGCTTCAGAGTCGCCGTAGCCACCAATCAATCCGGTGTCAGCCGCGGATTATTTGATATGACTACACTCAATAGCATTCATGACAAAATGCACCGTGAATTAGCGCTGGTGGGCGGCCGCATCGATGCTGTATTTTATTGCCCGCACTCTGCGGATGATAACTGCGATTGCCGCAAACCGAAAACCGGCATGATTAAGGAAATCGCCAAACGCTTCTCTGTAGAACTGAATGAGGTATTTGCCGTAGGCGATGCATGGCGAGATATAAAGGCTTTTGCCGATGCAGGATGTCAAACGATTCTGGTACGCACCGGCAAGGGCGAAGATACGCTTGCAAATGGCAACTTGCCAGCGGATATCACAGTCTGTGCCGATTTGAGTGAGGCCGTACAGCATATCATTTCAGCAGATAATTAATTCGAACATCCATGTTATTTTTGCGCTCAACTTTATTCTTTCTGGGGCAGGTAGTTACCGCACCCATATTCACGCTCATTGCATTCCTCGCATTGCCGCTAAACCCGGTCACCCGCAACGACCTGATTTCCGGCTGGGCGCGCAGCATGATCTGGTGGCTGCGTATCACCTGCAATATCCGCCATGAAGTAACAGGGTTGGGAAACCTGCCACAGTCACCCAGCATCATTCTCAGCAAGCACCAGTCAGCGTGGGAAACACTCGCCTTTCAGGCCATTTTCCCCACGCAGGTTTACGTGCTCAAACGCGAATTGCTGTGGATTCCGATATTCGGCTGGGGACTGGCCATGTCGTCTCCCATTGCAATCAAACGCGATGCTGGTCGCGCAGCATTAAAACAGCTGGTAGAGCAAGGCGCGGCAAGGTTAGCCAATGGGTTGTGGGTGGTAATCTACCCAGAGGGCACGCGCATGGCACCTGGCACGCGTGGCAAATACCAGATTGGCGGTGCCTGGCTGGCAACGCATACACAAGCACCGGTCGTGCCTGTAGCGCATAATGCAGGCAGGTTCTGGGCTAAAAATTCATTCATTAAAAAACCTGGCGTCATTCGCATCCATATCGGCAAGCCAATCCAAAGCGCAGGCTTAAAGGCCGATGCGTTAAACAGCCAGGTGGAACAGTGGATTGAAGCCGAGATGGCGACACTGGACACATGAGCCATACGCTGACGCTACCCTCTGGCGAGCAATTAAGCTATCAGCTGGAACGCCGCCAGCGCCGCACCGTTGGCCTGAAAATCACTGCCGATGGCCTTGTAGTACATGCTCCTAAACGTCTTTCGCAGTCATTGTTAGAAAGCCTGATTGCGCAGAAAGCGGACTGGATACAGAAGAAACTCAGCGCGCAGACTCAAAACAAAATCCCCGCACTGCAATGGCAGGATGGCGAACAGCTGTTGCTATTAGGAAACGCCGTCACCTTGGCAGTCCAGCATGACGAGCGCTCAAGAGCGGTTAATCACGCTCCCGGGGTTTTACAACTGGCGATGCCCAATCACAACGAACCACCGGCAGTCGCACGCAAGGTGCTGCAATGGTATAAGAAACAAGCACTGACTGACTTTGCGCGACGTCTGGAAATATTCTCGACCAAGCTGGGAGTAGCAATGCCAAAGCTGCTGCTATCCAATGCGCGAACGCGCTGGGGCAGCTGCAATTCCAAAAGAGAGGTACGGCTCAACTGGCGCTTGCTGCAAGCGCCGCCACACCTGATCAACTATGTAATTTGCCACGAGCTTGCCCATTTAAAGGAAATGAACCATTCCGCAAAATTCTGGGCGGTGGTTGCCAGCATTTACCCCGATTACAAAGCCGCAGAAAAAGAACTGAAAGCCTGGTCACCCAAGCTACATGTGATGTAAGTTGCGCATGATGTAACAACACCCCTGGCAGCAAGCTTTTGTCGCATTACTTGCGCGAGATTCTCAGCATGCTAATATCTCACACACAACAACACCAATCAGGGGGATAGAAAAATGAACTTTCAGGAATCGATTCAGCTGTGTTTTCAAAAATATGCCGACTTTAACGGCCGGGCAAAAAGACCGGAATATTGGTGGTTTGAGCTTTTCTTGTTTCTGGTTAGCATGGTATTGGGTGTTGCAAGTGATATGTTATCTGCTGTTTTTGCCATTGGCACAATCTTGCCTTCCCTCGCGGTAGGCACGCGCCGTTTGCACGACATCAACAAAAGCGGCTGGTTTCAACTGTTATGGCTGATTCCTGTATTAGGCTGGATTGTGCTCATTTACTTCCTCGTGCAGGAAGGTGAAGCACAGGCTAACCAGTATGGCGAACCACCCGCCAAGTAAATATCAAATAAATAAGTATCAAATATAAAAGGGGCATGATGCCCCTTTTTAATACGATCTCAATCTGGCTTAAGAAATTTTCGCTTAAAAATTTTTCAGGTTAAAGAAGTTTTTTAATGTCTGTCGCAATTGCTTGCGGTTTTGCACCATAATCCACATACAGCCTGATTTTTCCGGATTTATCAAATAGATAAATACCTGCACTATGGTCTATGGTGTAACCGCTTCTGCCGCTATTTTCCACTTTAGTGGCGAAAATCTTAAAATCTTTCGTCGCCGCATCAATTTCTTCCTTAGTTCCATACAAGCCGATAAACCGCTTATCAAAAGCCGGGACAAACTGCGCCAGCACTTCTTTTGTATCACGCTCCGGGTCCAATGTGACAAATAACACTTGCAGCTCGTCTGCATGTGAACCCAACAATTTCATGGTTTGCTTCAAATCCGCCATCGTCGTCGGGCACACGTCCGGGCAGTGTGTGTAGCCGAAAAATACCGCAATTGCCTTACCTTTAAAATCTGCCAGGGTGCGCGGTTTACCCGTGTGGTCAGTTAAATTCAGCTTTTGCGCAAAATCTGCACCTGAAATATCGGTCGCCGAAAATTTATCCTGCTCGGCAGCAGAGTTACAAGCTGCAAGAACACCTATCAACAGCACTATCCATAAATATCGCATCGTCATCTTCATTTTATCTAGTGAATACATTGTAATGATTCTATCATGCACAATAAATTCAACACCTTGCAATATAAATTTGTGCGTAAACAGCATAAATTACTGCAAAGCAAGCCTGCACTCGTTTACAATAACGCTTTTGCACTATTTAAGCATTTTAAGGACAAAGCATGGCGAACCCTGCAGCAACTTCTGGCGGTATGGCAGACCGCGACGGCGTAATTTGGTATGACGGTAAGATGGTGAACTGGCGCGATGCCACGACACACGTTCTGACACACACTTTGCACTACGGCATGGGCGTATTCGAAGGCGTGCGCGCATACAAAACAGAAAAAGGCACCGCTATCTTCCGCCTGAAAGACCACACAGACAGATTGTTCCGCTCTGCGCATATCCTGGGCATGAAACTGCCTTACAGCAAAGAAGAGATCAGCGCTGCACAATTGGCTGCAGTGCGTGATAACAACCTTGAATCTGCTTACCTGCGCCCGATGGCGTTTTACGGTGCAGAAGCGATGGGCATCTCTGCAAAAACACTGTCAACCCACGTGATTGTTGCCGCATGGAAATGGGGCGCATACATGGGTCAGGACGCGCTTGACCACGGCATCCGCGTAAAAACATCGTCATTCTCACGTCACCACGTGAATATCACCATGTGTAAAGCCAAGGCCAACGGCAACTACATGAACAGCATCCTTGCGCACCAGGAAGCACATAATGATGGCTACGATGAAGCACTGTTGCTGGATGTTGATGGCTTTGTGGCTGAAGGTTCAGGCGAAAACGTATTTATCGTACGTAATGGCAAACTCTACACACCAGACCTCACAGCCGCGCTGGAAGGCATCACCCGCGACACCATCGTACAGCTGGCTGCTGATCTAGGCATTCCAGTGATCGAAAAACGCATCACTCGTGACGAGGTATATAGTGCAGATGAAGCCTTCTTCACAGGCACAGCTGCAGAAGTAACGCCGATTCGCGAGCTAGATCGCCGCAGCATCGGCACAGGCACTGCCGGCCCTATCACCAAAGAATTACAAAAACTGTACTTTGATGTAGTGACAGGCCAATCAGCCGAACATACAGACTGGTTAACACTCGTGTAATAACACCCTTGTCGCTTCCATGCTTTTATAAAATGTATGGGAGCGACAGATAAGGAATTTTTAAATATGGCTGATGCAAAAGAAATCGAAGTCACTGCTAAAGACCTGCCCCTCCACTGCCCCACTAAAGAAGTAGCGCTCTGGGCATCTCACCCACGCGTGTTTCTGGATGTCGCCCAAACCGGGCATGCAGCTTGCCCCTACTGCGGCACCAAGTACAAGTTAAAAGACGGTGAAGTTGTAGGGCATCATTAAGTCAGCTTGATTCGTTCGATGAATACTGAAGTTCGTAATGCTTTGAATAAAGTACCTGAAGTAACACTCGGCTTTTGGATTATCAAAATATTTGCCACTACACTTGGTGAAACAGGTGGCGATGCGGTCTCAATGTCCATGCAACTGGGTTACCTTGTGGGCACTGTTATCTTTATGGCTATCTTTGTCATTGCCGTTGCAGCCCAAATTAAAGCAAAACAGTTTCATCCCTTCCTGTACTGGGCAACAATTATCGCCTCAACTACTGTCGGCACCACACTTGCAGATTTTGCGACCCGTTCAATCGGTATTGGCTATGCTGGTGGCACAGCTATTCTGTTAACTTTGCTGGTAAGTTGTTTGTTTGTCTGGTATCGCACTCTGGGATCAGTTGATATCAGTACGGTCAGCTCTCCAAAATCTGAGTCTTTCTACTGGTTAACTATTATGCTCTCGCAAACGCTGGGCACCGCACTGGGCGATTGGACGGCGGATACTGCTGGACTTGGATATCTCAGTGCAGCAGCCATTTTCAGTGGACTTCTTCTTTTAATTGTTCTTGCTCATTTCTTTACAGCCATTTCGCGCACACTTCTGTTTTGGAGCGCATTCGTACTTACAAGACCGCTCGGTGCTGTTGTTGGTGACTTTTTAGACAAACCTGTCGTTAATGGCGGCCTTGAGTTAAGCCGTTATTCAGCGACTGCAACGCTCTTTGCATTAATCATGGTTTGCATTTTTGTGTTCCCACAACGTGCAGCCAAAAAAGCACATTAAATGATGCAAGCGAGCATGCGTTAAAATATACTCTTATATCGAATATTAGCCATTTTCATCATCAGCAATATGAGACAGAAGTGAAAAAAACAAAATCGAAGCTAGATTCCAAACCCACTAAAAATGAACCGGAAATATCCTCTTTTTGTGGATGGGATGGCGAAACCCTGGTGCTTAATGTGCTCGGCACACCTAGTGCAAAAAAAGATGCAATTGGCAAGCCCAAAGGCAAACAGCTCAAGATCAGCGTCACGGCTGCGCCGGTTGCCGGCAAGGCAACAGATCACATGGTGAAATTTCTTGCGGGAGAATTTGGCGTGTCACCCGGTGACATCACCGTTGTATTTGGCCGGTTTAATGTGAATAAGCAGTTGCGCATCAAATCACCAAAAACACTGCCAGCGGTGATTGCCAAAGAACTTGCGGCATAAACTAATACACCCTACAAACGCTTAACTTCAGCGCTTTTCCCCCACAACGCTTCTATCACCTGTTTTGCATTCTCCGCTTCGTTGTTGGTCCAGAATTTCACTTCAGCCAGCTGCTTGTTATCTGAGAGCAAATCGAGTGCAGCCAATCGTTTTTGCAAGTGCTTGGCTACTGCTGCCCCTGTATCAATCAGTGCCACTTTCTCACCCACGATTTTCTCAATCAGTGGCTTTACAAATGGGTAATGGGTACAGCCCAGAACAATGGTATCGGCACCTTCATCCAGCAACGGCTGGCAGTATTGTTTAAGCAAATCAGCTGTATTTTCATTATCCAGCTCGCCACGCTCGATACATTCAACCAAACCCACACAACCCTGTGTTACCACTTTCACATTACGGCCGTAGCTTTCCAGCAGCGCCGCGAACTGCGCGCTTTTAAGCGTACCGACAGTTGCAAGCACACCAATAACGCCATTTCTGGAGGCTTCAGCTGCCGGTTTAACCGCAGGTTCCATACCTAAAATCGGCAAGGTGTATTTTGCACGCATAGCGTCTATCGCTGCAGCGGTAGCAGTGTTACAGGCAACAACAAGCGCCTTGGCACCTTTTGCAATTAAAAAATCCGCAATTTCAAAGCAGCGAGATTGAATTTCAGCGGGAGTTTTATTGCCATAAGGCGCGTATTTGCTATCCGCCACGTAAAGCAATTGCTCATGCGGCAGTAAGGCATGAATGTGCTGCAAAACTGAAATGCCGCCGACGCCGGAGTCAAACACGCCAATCGGCTTATTAACCAGAAGATTTGGCTCGATTAGGTTATTATTCATCTCATGCATCATGGTTTGAGCAGTCATTGCAAAATCGTCATCAGTTACAATGAGCAGATTATAAAGGATTTCGTTTGGACGCCTCTAAAATTGATTTTCTGGGATGCAGTGCGAGGCGCACGGAACACAGAAACCGAGATAGTATGAGATATACAGCGAGGTTGCGAGTACCGTGCAACGATGCATACGACTTTGCAAGTGCTTTAGCACTTAGCAAATCGGAGTACCCTTGTGGTGCAATGTGCCCAAAAAATCAATTTTAGAGGTGTCCAAATGGCAAACAGACTTAGTAAAATATACACCCGTACCGGTGACGATGGCACTACCGGTTTAGGCGATGGCAGCCGCATTAACAAAGACAGCCTGCGTGTAGAGGCAATGGGCGATGTCGATGAACTGAACTCGGTCATCGGTTTGATTCTGACTGAAAACCTTCCCGCTACGTTAAGGGAGTCCCTGACCCATATTCAGCATGACTTATTCAATATTGGCGGCGAACTTTCCATCCCCGGCTACGTACTTTTGCAGCAGACACGGATTGATGACCTGGAAGCAACCATTGACAGGCTCAATGCCGACTTATTACCGCTGCAAGAGTTTATTCTGCCGGGCGGGGTCAGAGCCGCGGCCTACTGCCACCTGGCCCGCACCGTCTGCCGCCGTGCAGAGCGCAAGCTCATGCAACTGCATCATGCCGAAAACGTGACGGAAATCTCGAGAAAATACCTGAACCGCCTATCTGATTTATTATTTGTCATGTGCCGTGTCATCAATAAAGAGGCTGGTGTAAGTGATGTGCTATGGAGAAATAGAGCTATCTGACCGGTGGCGGCAACTTCAAGTTAACGCATTGTTGATTGCCGGATTTAAATTAGCGATTAAATTTAAGCTATAATTTGCGCATGATTAAAAAACTGCTAGATAAAATTTTCAAGCCCAGAGCCAAAAAAACTGAGCACGCGAAACCACCGCGCAACCCATCTGAAAATTCATCTCAGCATTCAAAACCCAGCCGCCCGATACTCGGCACAAAAAAAACCGCCAGAAAAAGCCTCAGCAATAGAGATAAAGCGGAAATCATCCCGCTGAAAAAGCATCACATAGACCGTAACCTGTTAAGTAGCGCTGCGCTGCGAACCATTGACGGCCTGCAGAAGGCAGGCTTTGAAGCTTATATTGTAGGCGGCGCTGTCCGCGATTTACTGCTGAACCGCAGCCCCAAGGATTTTGATGTGGCTACCGATGCCACGCCGGAAGAAGTAAACCGCATTTTCAGGCGCTCACGCATTATCGGCCGCCGCTTTCGCCTGGTACACGTGCTATTTGGCGATGAGACCATTGAGGTTTCTACATTCCGCGGTCATCACCAGTCTGAAGGCGATGCTCACACTAATGAGAGCGGGCGGATTACACGCGACAATGTATTTGGCAGCCTGGAAGAAGACGCAACACGCCGTGACTTCACTGCCAATGCGCTTTATTACGACCCCACCAGCCAGGAAGTACTCGACTTCCATAATGGCTTTGCTGACATCCGGGCCGGTGTTTTACGTATTATCGGCAAACCGGAAACACGCTACGCGGAAGACCCGGTGCGCATGCTGCGCGTTGTACGCTTATCGGCAAAACTGGGACTCAGTATTGACCCGGCCACCAAGGCGCCTATCGCAAAAATGGCGGACTTGCTGAATGACGTACCGCCTAGCCGCCTGTTTGACGAGTTCCTGAAACTGTTTCTTTCCGGGCATGCGATTGAAAGTGTGGCCGCACTGCGCAAAGAGCATTTACACCATGGATTGTTACCGATGCTGGACGTAGTGCTGGAGCAGCCGATGGGCGAGCGCTTTGTAATGCTGGCGCTCAAGAATACAGACGACCGCATATCTTCTGGCAAGTCAGCGAACCCCAGCTTTTTATTCGCAACACTGCTATGGCATGAAGTGCTCGCTGCCTGGACGGCTTACAAGGCTGAAGGAATGCCGCCGATTCCAGCACTGCATCAGGCCATGAGTGAAGTAATTGCCACACAGGCAGAAAAACTCGCCATACATAACCGCTACACCGCAACCATGAAAGAAATCTGGGGCTTGCAGCCGCGCTTTGAGCAACGTGCCGGCAAGCGCCCATTCAGTCTGCTGACCAACCCGCGCTACCGTGCAGGGTATGATTTCCTATTACTACGTTGTGAATCCGGTGAAGTGCCTGCTGAATTAGGTGAATGGTGGACAGCATTTGCCAACGCCGAGGGCGAAGAACGTGCAGCAATGCTACAGGCGGATACTGCTCCTAAAAAACGTAGAAGAAAAAGCCGTAAAAAACCTGCCGGCACTGCCGCCGCATCATGATGCATCAAGCATTTGTTGCTTTAGGAAGTAACCTGCAGAATCCTATCGCCCAAGTTGAAAAAGCATTTATTGCGCTGACACATTTGCCCAAGACCCGGCTGATTCAAAAGTCATCTTTGTATCAAACGGCACCTATTGACTGCATTGATGACCCGCACAACCCGGTGCCGGATTTCATTAACGCGGTCGCCGAACTTCAAACAGAACTGTCGCCGCAGGACTTGCTGACTGCATTGCACGGCATTGAAAACGATGCCGGCCGCGAGCGGCCATACATCAACGCCCCGCGTGTACTGGACTGCGATCTGCTGGTTTATGAAAATATGGTGATTGACAGCGCCAAACTGACATTGCCGCATCCACGCATGCACACTCGTGGTTTTGTACTGTTACCTTTATTTGAAATTGCACCGCAATTATCGATCCCGATTCATGGCAAAATAGCAGGGTTGATTACGCCCGATTTATCCAAAGATATCAAAAAACTAACCTAGCAGAAACACATGAGCATTTTTAATAAATTCCCCTACATCGTTGTAGAAGGCCCAATCGGCAGCGGCAAAACCACGCTTGCCAGAATGCTGGCCGATCAATTTCCTGTAGATTACTTATCCGAGAAAGCCGAAACCAATCCGTTTTTGCCTCGCTTCTACCAGGATGCCCAACGTTATGGCTTGCCAACACAGCTATTCTTTTTGTTTCAACGCGCAAACCAGATTAAAAACCTCAGCCAGCGCGATATGTTTGCCAAGCCGATTATTGCAGACTTTTTTTTAGACAAAGACCCCATTTTTGCCCGGCTGAATCTGGACGACGAAGAATATGCTTTGTACCATCAAATTTATCAGCATCTGCAACTAAAAGCGCCTAAACCTGATCTGGTGATTTACCTACAAACACCGATTGATGCACTCATGGAGCGCATTGAAGAACGCAGCGTCAGTTATGAACAGGATATTCCGCGTGAATATATAGAACGGTTAGCCAATGCCTACAGCGAATTTTTTCATAACTACGACACCTCGCCAGTGTTGATTGTAAATAACGAAAAGCTCAATATTCTAAAAAATAAAAGCGCACTCGATTTGCTGCTTAATCGTATTGAGCAAATCAAAGGCCAGCGCGAGTTTTTCAACCCGAACTTTGAATAATGCTGCCGTCATCATTTGAACAATTAATTGCATCCGGCGAGAAGATCGCCATGCTCACTTGCTACGACGCAACTTTTGCCAAGTTAAGTGCCGCAGCCGGCGTTGATATTCTGCTGGTTGGCGACTCTCTCGGCATGGTAGTGCAAGGCGCGGAAAATACGCTGCAAGTGACCATGCAGGATATGATTTATCACACCCGATGTGTTGCCGCAGGCGCACCCGATACTTTCATCATTGCCGACTTGCCCTATGGCAGTTACGAGCACAGCCTTGAAGAGGCTTACCAAAATGCGCAAAAACTCATCAAGGCAGGCGCGCACATGGTCAAGCTGGAAGGTGGCGGTGAGATTGTGAATACCGCGCGTTACCTGGTTGATCACAATATTCGGGTATGTGCGCATTTAGGTTTTACACCGCAAGCTGTGCAGCAACTGGGTGGCTATAAGATTCAAGGCAAAACCGAGGAAAGTGCACAAAAAATCACACAGGATGCAATCAACATGAGCATGGCCGGGGTGGATTTTATTCTATTTGAAATGGTGCCAGCCATCCTGGCTAAACAAATTACTGAAAAGGTCGGAACGCCCACCATCGGTATTGGTGCCGGCGTCGACTGCAGCGGGCAAGTACTGGTGTTGCAAGATTTACTGGGTATTTACACAGGTACTGCAAATAAACATCCAAGCGAATACAAAGCGCCGCGATTTGCGCAAAACTTTTTAAAAGATGCTCCCGGCATTCAGCAAGCTATTGCCAATTATGTGCAGGCAGTAAAAAATAAAACGTTTCCGGCTATTCAACATAGCTATTAAATAAACAATTTAAATGCTGTTGCCTTGATCTAAAGCAGCGGCGCGATTGAGATTCCATGCGAATTATCCACACTGTCACTGAATTAAGAAATGCGCTTAAAACCGAACCCGGCATTGCGCTTGTACCTACCATGGGCAACCTGCATGCCGGGCATATCCATCTAGTGGAAATCGCAAAACAGCACGCACAATGCGTTGTTATCAGTATATTTGTGAACCCGCTGCAGTTTGGCCCGAATGAAGATTTGGCCAATTACCCGCGCACCATGGATGCCGATTGCGAAAAACTGAAAGCCGCCGGTGCCGATATTGTGTTCGCCCCCGCTGTGAACGAGATGTACCCTGACTTTAATGCCGCGACGAATGACCTGGGGCAAACCATGACCATCAGCCCGCCGCCGATTGCAAATGAACTGTGCGGCACATCACGGCCAGGCCATTTTGGCGGGGTCGCGACCATTGTCATGAAGTTATTCAATATTGTTAAGCCGCAAATTGCGGTATTTGGCAAAAAAGACTACCAGCAGCTTTTTATTATTCGCGAGTTAGTGAAACAATTTAATTTGCCGATCCAGATTATTGCCGGCGACACGGTACGCGAATCCAGCGGACTGGCCATGAGTTCCCGCAACGGCTATTTAACCCAGGCTCAAAAAACAGTAGCCGCCCAGCTCAATCAATGTCTTAAACAAATTGCCACTCAAATTCAGCAAGGCAATACTGACTTTGCCGCGCTGGAACAAAGCGCGGCACAAACCTTGAATAACAATGGCTGGTTAGTAGACTATATTTCAGTGCGCTCTGCCCATACTTTGGCTATTGCCACGGCCAAAGATACGCAATTGGTTGTATTGGTCGCTGCCAAACTAGGCAATACGCGCCTGATAGATAATATTGAATTTGCTACAAACACTAACAATTGATTTTTGCGCTAAGTAGTTGAAAAGACTATAATGCACTCCCTTTTCAAAAACGGTTAAGCACATGCAAAGAATCATGCTTAAATCTAAATTGCACCGCGTGCACGTTACGCACTCCGAGCTACACTACGAAGGCAGCTGTGCAATCGATGAAGAACTGCTCGAAGCAGCAAACATCCATGAATATGAACAAATCAGCATCTGGAACGTTACCAACGGCCAGCGTTTCACTACGTACGCCATCCGTGCTGAACGCCACTCAGGTATTATCTCCGTCAACGGTGCAGCCGCGCATAAAGCACACCCGCAAGACATTATCATTATCGCAAGCTTCGCAAACTATGATGAAGCCGAGCTTGAAAAATACAGCCCGCAACTCGTGTATGTCGATCATCAAAACCGCATACAATCTCAACGCAATGCAATACCAGTACAGGCCGCTTAAATGACACAAAACCCTAAGAACTCAGACTTGGAAGCAATGAAACTCGCAGTTGTTGATGCGATTGAAGATATTAAAGGTTTTGATATCAGCGTGATGGACGTACGCAAACTCACCAGCATGACCAGCTATATGATCGTAGCGTCTGCAAACTCCAGCCGCCAGGCAAAAGCCATTGCCGATAACGTGCGTGAAAAGCTCAAGGAAAAAGGCTTTGCCATCCGCGGTACTGAAGGCGAAAAAGAAGGTGAATGGGTATTGGTAGACTTGGACGACATCGTCGTACACATCATGGTGCCCGCCACCCGCGCCTATTACAACCTGGAACAATTGTGGGGCGAGGCCGAAAGCCGTCGCGGCCACATCAAAGCCGAATAACAATGAAACAAGGTGATTAAAACTCCTTAATCATCGCCACCCCACTTCCAGGGCGATTTTAATTGAAATTGCGAATTATCAGCGTTGGTCACAAAATGCCCGCTTGGGTAGAAACAGCCTGCGCTGATTTCACCAAACGCATGCCGCGGGAATCAACGGTTGAAATTGTTGATATCAAACCAGAAAAGCGCGCTGCCGGTAACAGCACCGAAAATATCCAGCTCATTGAAGCCAAACGTATTTTAGAAGCAGTTGGCCGCGATTATCTAATTGCCTGCGATGAGCGCGGACAGGAAGTCACCACATTACAGCTCGCCGATAAAATGAAGCAATGGCAGACATTGGGCCGCGACGTAAGCATTGTCATTGGCGGTGCCGATGGTCTACATGCCAGCCTGAAACAACAAGCCGACTGGTTGTGGGGCTTATCAAAACTCACCCTGCCCCATGCCTTTGTAAGAGTCTTGTTATGCGAGCAGCTGTATCGCGCGCACTCCGTGATTCATAACCACCCGTATCACCGCGAATAACCCTATTACCGTATACAAATTGGCACATTAAATGCTTGGTACTTATACATAAGCAGTTTAATACTTCATTGAATTGCTGATTGCACCAAAACATCGCATACAACAAAGATGTGCACTTTTTTGGTAATTTATAAGGGGCTAGTTTTATGGATAATCAATGTTTGATTTTACTGTCTAAGTTCTCTGTTGCCGCAAGAAAAGTAGTAGGCACCATCAACCCGGCAAAAATGATTAGAGACCGTCATTATGCTATAGAGATTTTTCAGCAAGTAGATGAGTTGGGCGATGAAGAACTCATTTTGCTATCCCTGGATTTACAAAACCTTCTAGGCTTACTTGGTCCGGCAATCGATGAAGTTGCCCCAGCTGCAGAAAAGAAATACATGTTTGGCGCGCGAGGTTAAAAGATTTAAACGCTCCAATAAAGTTTTACTAAACTATTTGCCAAACTGGACTATTTGCTACACTGGGAGACTAACGCCTAGGTCTCTCAGCACATGCAAGCTACAGAATCTCAATATACAAAATCGTTAGTCTGGTTTCGTCGCGATCTACGTGATTACGACCATGCTGCCCTGTACCACGCACTCAAGTCCTCGCGCCATGTCTATGGTGTATTTGTGTTTGATACCGAGATTTTGGACAATCTCACTGATAAGAAAGACCGCCGTGTCGAGTTTATCTGGGAAAGCGTCAAAGAACTCAAAACAGCACTGCAAAACAAAGGTGGGGACTTGATTGTATTATCCGGCCAAGCAAGGGATGAGATTCCTGAGCTCGCTGGTAAACTGCAAGTCAAAGCTGTATTTGCCAATCATGATTATGAGCCAGCCGCCATCGCACGAGACGATCATGTCGCCAATCGGCTGCAAAAAAATCATATCAATTTTCATCACTACAAAGATCAGGTCATTTTTGAGAAAGATGAAATCCTAAGTAAGGCAGGAAAGTTTTATAGCGTATTCACACCTTACAAAAATACATGGCTCAAAACCATCAATGATTTTCACCTTAATTCCTATCCAATTGACGCCTATGCACATCATTTAGCCAAAGCGGACAGCAGAGATGTTCCTGACGGTTTAATGAGTCTGGAATCTATCGGATTTGAGCGTATTGATTTATCAAAGATACCCTTGCCAACCGGCATGAGTGGCGGCGCTAAATTATTTGCAGACTTTTCAGCGCGCATGGAACACTACAGAGAAACACGCGACTTCCCCGCAGTAAAAGGCGTTTCATATCTATCCGTGCATCTGCGTTTTGGCACAGTCTCCATTCGGCACCTGGCACGCACTGCTTTACACCTAGGAGGCACTGGCGCGGAAACATGGCTGTCCGAGCTCATCTGGCGCGATTTTTATTTTCAAATTCTGCATCATCATCCGCACATTGCAGCTGGCAAAGCTTTCAAGACCGAATTTGAATCGCTACCCTTTCCTAATAATCCTGGCTATTTCAAGGCATGGTGTGATGGCAAAACCGGCTACCCCCTGGTAGACGCTGCAATGCGCCAGCTTAACAGCACCGGTTATATGCACAACCGGTTACGCATGCTAGCAGCCAGTTTTCTGGTCAAAGACCTTCTCATCGATTGGCGTTGGGGGGAACGTTATTTTGCCGAAAAACTGATTGATTTTGATTTTAGCGCGAATAACGGTGGCTGGCAGTGGGCAGCTTCTACCGGCTGCGATGCGCAGCCATGGTTCAGAATTTTCAACCCCGTAACCCAAAGCGAACGCTTTGACAAAAATGGTCGATTTATCCGCAAATATGTCACAGAATTGGCCGGTTGCAGTGACAAAGAAATACATGCGCCCTGGTTAATGTCCGCAGAACGTCAATCTGCAATTAACACCATTATCGGGCATGATTATCCGCAACCCATTGTTATTCATAGTATCCAGCGTGAACTTGCATTAAGTCTATATAAAAATTCCAGTAAAATCCGGGATTAGATACATCTTAAAACCGCCAATTAAAATCAGGCATATTCCTTGCTCAGCATAACGGGAAGACAATACCTGATAATAATAATTACGCTTAAAATTATGTTGCATTTATGCAACATATCGTTTAATTTACAATTACTGACAATTTATATTTATAGACAGAAATGCATGGCTCATGAATAATTACCCACTGGGCAAGAGCAATTTCTGAAATACTCAAGAAATATAAACCAAGAAATCTAAATAAGAAATCTAAAATGTATAAAAAATTACTCAATTTACTCACGGCGTGTTTTTTTGCCTTGATGCTGGCTGGCTGCGCAACGCAGGCAAATAAAGACCCTTTGGAAGGTATCAATCGTGGTATTTATAAATTCAACGATGTCACTGACAAGGCCATTTTCAAACCAGTAGCCAAGGGCTATAAAGCGATAGCGCCAACGCCTGTCCGTACCGGGATTAACAATTTCTTTAATAACCTGCGCACGATCACCAGCGCGTTCAATAATTTATTGCAATTCAAATTTGCTAATGCATTCAGCGAGACTGGACGCTTTGTCATTAACACCACTTTTGGTCTGGCAGGCTTTATTGATTGGGCCGGTATGGATAATGTACCCGTACATAAAGAGGATTTTGGTCAAACTTTGGGGCACTGGGGAGTGGGTCCGGGCGCGTACCTGGTTTTACCGTTCCTTGGTCCATCCGATATACGGGATACCTTTGGCTTAGTGTTTGACTCTGCAACTACGGATCCGATTACATATACACACAACATCGGTCAAGTAGCATTGCACAACCAGCTCCGTGCTGCTCAATTTATTGATAAACGTACAGAGTTGCTTGATGCTACTGACTTGGTAGACGAAGCAGCACTTGATCCATATGCATTCATGCGTGACGCTTATCTGCAAAGACGAGCAAGTCAGGTACAGGATGGATCAGTATCTAAAGAGCCGATTAAAGATGAGTTTGAAGAATCTGATACTGAAAAGAAAGAAACTAACACGGAAAAGAAAGAAACTAATACTGAAAAGAAACAGTAATATTCAGATAAGCCAAGCAAATAAAAAGCCCCGATATTCGGGGCTTTTTATTTGGTACCGGTTACTGCTGTTTACGTTGCTTCCTATTTATTAATCAGATGCCACCGTCATACGTTCGACCAGAATAGACCCCACTTGTTTTGAGCCTTGCACCAAAACATCACTACCAATTCCCACGATCATTTTCAGCATGTCCACCATATTGCTGGCAATGGTAATTTCTTCCACCGGATGCACAATCACTCCATTTTCAACCCAGAAGCCGGCCGCTCCACGGGAATAATCGCCAGTCACCATATTCATGCCATGACCCAGCAATTCTGTAACCACCAAGCCTGTACCCATTTCCTTCAATAAACCGGCAAAGTCATTAGCGCCTGGTTGCACGATTAAATTATGGTTGCCGCCTGCATTACCTGTAGTTCTCATCCCCAGCTTTCGTGCGGAATAACTTGAAAGCACATAACCCTGCAGCACGCCATCTTTAACAAGCTGACGTGGGGTAGTTGCCACGCCTTCATTATCAAACGGGCTACTCGCCAAACCTTTTCTTATGTGTGGGTCTTCATAGATATTTAACAAAGGCGACGCAATCTGTTTGCCTAAGCTGTCCAGCATAAATGAAGATT
>Ga0255338_1001328_pt1 | contig 47961 bp, 40 predicted proteins | sample MeOH1_35cm_T4_19_FD_203715 | JGI IMG/M metagenome (GOLD analysis project Ga0255338, IMG submission 203715) | Sandy soil microbial communities from University of British Columbia, Vancouver, Canada - MeOH1_35cm_T4_195 | ecosystem: Engineered > Artificial ecosystem > Sand microcosm > Unclassified ...
CTTGACCTTGTGCACGAACACCGAGAAAGAGTCCACGACGACCCGCTTGGCCCCCATGATTTCGATCTCCTCCTGCATCATCAGGAGGTGGTGGTCGATCTTGATGTCGGGCTGAGGGATGAAGACGATCTTCACCATGCCCTTCTCGATCTGCTCGTCCAGGTCGAAGCCGAGGCCCTTGGCCGCGGCGCGCAGGCGCGCGTCGGTCTCCTCGAAGGAGAACACGATCCCCTTCTGGCCGGCCAGCGCCCCGCGGTAGACGAACTCGAGGCCCAGCACGGTCTTGCCCGTTCCGGCCACGCCGGCGACCAGGAGGCTCGAGCCCGCGGGGATGCCCGCCCCCAGCAGGGCGTCGAGCTTCACGATGCCGGTCCTGATCAGGGCCCCTTGATCCTTGGGCGGCTCCTTCGACGGGCTGCGCTGGATCGTGAGCCGAGGCGCGAAGATCTTGATCCCGTCCGGCGATATCTCGAAGGAATGATCGTCGCGGCTATGGGACAGCCCGCGCATCTTGACGACCTGGATGAACCGCTGCTGCTCGCCGGAGAGCTCCCTCTGGCTCATCATGATCAGGCCGTCGATGATGGAGAACAGCGGGTTGCGCTCGAAATCCCTCCCGTGGTACTCCCCGAGGAAGAGCGTCGTGCACTTGCGCGTGATGAGGTTGATGACGAGCTGGTAGGAGAATTTGCGGAGCTCCTCGGTCGAGGCGGCCATGTCCTCGAAGACCTTGAAGCTGTCCACCACGGCGAGCGAGGGTTTGGTCTTCTTCACCTGTTCGGTCACGAGCTCGAGGGTCTCCGCCAGCCCCTTCGTCCGCAGGAGCACGCCGAGGTCCACGAAGTGGACGCACTTGTCGATCTTACCGGCGTCGAAATAGCTGAATTTGTTGAGGTAGAAAAGGGTCTTCGCGCCCGGCTCGGAGAGCGTGCTGAAGTAGACCACCGGACGCTCGGGGGTCGCGTGATTGAACGTGATCTGCTGGGCCAGGATCGTCTTCCCGGAGCCCGGAGGGCCCACGACCGCGACGCTCGAGCCTTTGATCAAGCCCCCCGACAGGATCAGGTCGAGGTTCTCGATTCCGGTGGGGATGATGATTTCCTTCACCGCCATGGGGGTCGCCTCCACATTCTTCACGTTCGTTTTGCGGCTCTGGACGGCGCTCTTCGACGGCTCGTCGGGCGGACGGACCGCGGCCTGCGGCAGGACGCGGGACAGCTCCTCGATGAGCCCCGGCGTGAGGATCTGGTCGGTCAGGTCTCCGATGACCGATACGAATTCCGCGAGGAGGAAGCCGAGGCCCGCTCGGAGCTCGGCCTGATCGGGCAGGCCCGACGGTCCGGCGATCGGCTTGCAGTCGACGGTGGGGGTGGCCAGGTTCAGGCCCGCGAGGAACGGGTACCTCTCCACGCCTTCGCCGTGGACCAGGTCGGCGATCGATTCGAGCACGATCTCCCCGACCGCGCCCTCCGCGCGGCGCCACAGGCCGCCCCACGCCGTCTCGAACAGCACGAACAGCTTCTCGGGCGGCGCGTCGCCGGCGGCATTGTCCAGCCAGGCGCTGACGCGCCCGTCATGATCGGTCCTACCCATACTCGCTCCTCGCGTCCGCGGTCGTCGGATCGCCTACCTCACCATAGCCCTAAGCCGCCTCCCCTTGGAATGGACGGATTGTAAAGTTATTTTTGGTAAAGTCCACGCCATGAGCGCCCGCTTCGCCGTCGGCCTGATGTCCGGCACCTCCGCCGACGGGGTGACCGCCGCGCTCGTGACGGTCGGCGCGCGCGAGATCCGCGTCCTGCGCCACCGGACCTATCCCTACTCCGCCGCGCTCAAGGCGCGCGTCCTGGGCGCCCCCGCGCTCTCCGTCGCCGAGCTCTCGCGCCTGAACTTCGAGCTGGGCGCGGCCTTCGCCGCCGCCGCGCTGAAGATCGCCGGCCGCTCGCGGCCTTCCGTCATCGGCTCCCACGGCCAGACCGTCTGGCACGGCCCGGACGCGGTCCCGCCGAACACCTTGCAGATCGCCGAGCCCGCCGTCATCGCCGAACGGACCGGCGTCACCGTCGTCGCCGACTTCCGCCCGCGGGACATGGCCGCCGGCGGACAGGGCGCGCCCCTGGTCCCCGCCTTCGACCTCTTCCTTTATGGACGCGGCCCGCTGAAGGCCGTGGTCAACATCGGGGGGATATCGAATGCAAGTATTCTCGGCCATGGTAAGATCGTGGCCGCGTTCGATACCGGCCCCGGAAACGTTCTCATGGACGAGGCCGTACGCCGCGCGACGAAAGGCCGTCTCGATTTCGACTCCGGCGGCCGTCTCGCCGCGTCCGGGACGGTGGACGAGAGGCTGCTCAGCCGTCTCCTCAAAAACCCCTACTTCCTCAAGCCCCCGCCCAAGTCCCTCGACCGCTCGACCTTCGGCCCGGCCCTCCTCGACAGGATCTACCCGCGCCTGACCGCCAAAACCCTCCCCGACGCGCTGGCGACCTTGTGCGAATTGACCGCGCGCTCCCTGTGGCTCGGCGTCCTCCAGAGCTCGCCGGAGCCCCTGAGCGAGGTCGTCATCTCCGGCGGCGGCGCGCTCAACGCCCACCTGATGCGCCGCCTGCGCGCGCTGTTCTCCCCCGCCCCCGTCGGCGTCACCGCGCTCCCGGTCATGGCCAAGGAGGCCGCCTGCTTCGCCTGGCTCGCCGCGCGCGCCCTCGACGGCAAGCCGGGCAACGCCCCCGCCGCGACGGGCGCCCGCGGACCCCGCATCCTTGGTAAAATAATCCTCCCATGAGACTCCCCAAGAAGATCCTCGTCGCGATGAAGGAACACTCGCCTTTCTACCAGGCGGTGTGGAAGGCCTGCGCCGAGATCCCCAAGGGCCAGGTGCGCACCTACGGCTGGGTCGCCAAGCGCATCGGCAAGCCCAAGTCGGCCCGCGCCGTCGGCATGGCGCTCGGCAAGAACCCCTTCGCCCCGACGGTGCCCTGCCACCGGGTCGTCGGCGCCGACGGGCGGCTGACCGGCTACTCCGGCCGCGGCGGCGTGGCGCAGAAGCGCCGCATGCTGAAGGCCGAAGGCGTCCCGCTCCCTTAGCTCCCGTGGGGCTCCCCGTCTGCGTCGTCGACGCCTTCGCGGAAAAGCCCTTCACCGGCAACCCCGCCGCCGTCGTCTTCTTAGACGGGCCCCGGGACGACGCCTGGCGGCAGAGTGTCGCCGCCGAGTTCAACCTGTCGGAGACCGCCTTCGTCGAGGACGCCGGCGGCGTCTTCAAGCTGCGCTGGTTCACGCCCTCGGTCGAGGTCCCGCTGTGCGGCCACGCGACCTTGGCCGCGGCGCACGCGCTGTGGGAGACGGGCCGCCTCGCCCCCGCGAAGCCCGCGCTGTTCGACACGAAGAGCGGCAGCCTCAGCGCCCGCCGCGACGGCGAATGGATCATCCTCGACCTGCCCTCGCTCCCCGTGACGCCCGCCAAGCCGCCGCCCGGCCTGCTGGCGGCCCTGGCCGACACACCGCTCGCCTTCCTCGAGAACGAGGGGCTCTATCTGCTGGAGATGGACAGCGAGGAGACCGTGCGCCGCGCCGCGCCGAACCTCGCGGCCTGGTCGGCGCTGACGAGGAAGGGCCTCGTCCTGACGGCCGCCGCCCGCCGGCCGGCCTGCGATTTCGTCTCGCGCTGCTTCTTCCCCGCCGACGGCATCCCCGAGGACCCGGTGACCGGCTCCGCGCACTGCGCGCTGGCGCCGTACTGGTCGGCGCGCCTGAACAAGCCGGTGCTCACCGCCTTCCAGGCCTCGAAGCGCGGCGGCTTCCTGCTGGTGCGGCCCAAGGGCGACCGCGTCGAGGTCGGCGGCCGCGCCGTCACGGCGTGGAGCGGGAGCCTCGCGTGAAGACGGCCGCGTTCGTCCTCGCCGTCCTGACCCTCAACGTCGCCGGCCCCCGCCGCGTGCATCAAGGCTGGCAGAGCCGCCGCGCCGCCTTGACCGCGAACCTCAAGGCGGAGAGCCCCGACGCCGCCGCGTTCCAGGAGGCTTGGCGCGGAGAGGACGCCGACGCCCTGGCCGAGGCCGCCGGCCACCCGCACCGCGCGCACGAGCCCGCGCTCGGCCTCGCCGTGACGAGCCGGCGGCGCATCGTCGACCGCGAGGCCCTCGACCTCGGCGGCGGGTGCGGCGTCCTGCGCGCGGGCCTCGACCTCGACGGCACGACGGCCGACGTCTACTCCATCCGCCTCTCGCCCGGCTCCGGGCCCGCCGCCGCGCGCCGGCTCGGCCGCCTGCTGGCCGCCGCCGAGTTCGTGCGGTCCCGATCGACGGACCGCCCGTTCGTCCTGCTCGGCGACCTCGCGGTCTCCTCCGACGACAAGGAATCGGCGCTCTTCCTCGACCTCGTGGGCGCCCGTGACCTGTGCGTCTCGCACGGCGACGAGATGTGCGGCCGCACGGCCGAGGACCGCCGCGTCGACTACGCCCTGATCCCCTACTCCTCGCGCCCGCCGCGGGAGACGGCGCGCACGGCCTTCACCGGTTCCCTCGAGGACGACGGGGAGCCCCGGCCGCTGTCGACCCATTTCGGCCTCGCCGCCCGCCTCGACGGCGCCTGGCTCAAGCTCCGGCTCTCCTCCGAGCCGGAAGGGCGCGTCGAGGCGCTCGCCGCGACCGCCGAGCGGCTCGACGCGGCCCGCGCCGACGCGGAGGCCCGGGCCGTCGTCGCGGGCTGGCTCCCCTGGCGCGGGACCGTGCTGGCCCTGCGCGCGCGCGCCGACGCCGCGCGCTTCGCCGCCGACGGCGAACGGGCCCGCACCGCGCTGGCGCGCGCCGCCAAGCCGTCCGCGCCGGCGTACGAATGAAGCCCGAACGCGTCTACCTCGACCGCCAGGTCCTCTCGGCCCTCTTCGTCGGCGCCGCCGGCGGGAACATCTTCGGCGACGCCGTCGAGGGGGTCCTCGTCCGCCGCTACGGGGACGCCGCGCACGCCGGTCCCGGCCTGGGGTTCCACCTGCTCGTCCTCCTGGCCGTGTACGCCTCCGCTCATCATTGGACTCGCCCTCTGGCCCGCTTCCTCGACACGCGCGACGAGAGCCTGCGCGCCGTCGCCCAGCGCCGCTTCAACGGCCTCTACCGCCTTCTGATCGGCCTGTGGGCCGGGGCCTGGCTCGTCGAGGCTCTGTGGTCCTGGAGGAACAACCCCGGGGCGCATTGGACGGCCGTCCTGCTCCCGGGAGCCGTCGGCAAATACTACGCCGCGTACTTCGCGGTCCTCTTCCTCGAGCCGCTGCTCATCACCAAGGCGGCCCGCTTCCTCTATACGGAGCCCGAGATCTTCCGGCGCAAGCGCGGCCCGATGTGGAGCGTCCACGCCAAGCTGATGCTGATGGGCGTCAACCTGACCTTGCTCCCCCTCGCCCTCCTGGCGCTCATCCGCGGCACCGGAGGCGGCGTCGACGACGGGGCGCCCGTGATCATCGTGACCTTCCTCTTCGCGGCGGGCTACCTCGAGACGCTGTACCGGAGCATCGCCCGGCCCCTGGCGCAGCTCGGCGAGAAGATGGCCCAGGTCGCGAAAGGGGATTACGCCGCCAAGACCATCGTGCTCGACGACGACGAGATCGGAGAGCTCAAGGCCGGCTTCAACGAGATGGTCGACGGCCTGGCCGAGCGCGAGCGGCTCAAGGACACCTTCGGCCGCTATGTCTCCGTCGAGGTCGCCAAGCGCCTCGTCGAGACCGGCGCGGTCTCCCTCGGCGGAGAGAGCATCGAGGCGACCATCCTCTTCTCCGACATCCGGGACTTCACCGCGATGAGCGAGGACATGCCGCCTCAGGAGCTCGTGGCCTTCCTCAACGAGTACTTCTCCTACGTCACCGGCCCGATCACGGCCCACAACGGGATGATCAACAAGTTCATCGGCGACGCGGTCATGGCCGTGTTCGCGCCGCAGTTCGGCTCGAAGGACCACGTCGACGACGCGCTGCGCGCGGCGCTGGGCATGCGCGAGAAGCTGGCCGAGCTCAACGCCCGCGGCGGGCCCGAGATCCGCTTCGGCGTCGGCCTGCACACCGGCACCCTCGTGGCGGGCAACATCGGCACCGAGAAGCGCCTCGAGTACACCGTCATCGGCGACACCGTGAACGTCGCCTCCCGCATCGAGGGGCAGAACAAGGACCTCGGCTCCGTCATCCTCGTCAGCTCCGCGGTGTACGAGCGCCTGTCGACGGCGCTGCGCGCCCAGGTGCGGGCCGAGCGCTGCGACGATGTCAAGGTAAAGGGACGCGCGCAGTCCTTGGTCCTTTACAAGGTCTTATAGTAGGCTTGGACGCATGAGCACCACCTTGGAGCCCCGGTTCATCATCGAGACCGCCGAGCGCCTGCGCAAGCGCATCGCCGAGCGCTTCCCCGGCTCCGGCCTCCTCGGCCTCGCCGACTCCGTCGTGGCGCTCGCCCGCGAGGCGGACGCGCGCGGCACCGCCATCGCCCGGCCGCATGTCCCCCTGCGCGTCGCGGCCTGGGCTCTCGGCGCCGTCCTGCTGCTCGGCCTGGGCGCGGCCTTCCTGCAGGTCCGCGTCTCCGGCTCCATCGGCAACATCGCCGAGCTCCTTCAGGGCGCCGACGCCGCGGCGAACCTCACCTTGCTGCTCGGCGCCGCCATCCTCTCCGTCGCCAAGCTCGAGGAGAATCTGCGCCGCAAGAAGGCCCTGGCTTTGGTCCACGAGCTCAAGGAGCTGGCCCACGTGGTGGACATGCATCAGCTCACCAAGGACCCCGAGGCCGTCGCCGGCGGAGCCTCGCGCACGGAGTCCTCCCCCAAGCGGACCTTGACGCCCTTCGAGCTCGGCCGCTACCTCGACTACAGCACCGAGATGCTGTCCGTCCTGGGCAAGATCGCCGCGATCTACGCCCGGCGCATCCAGGACCCCGTCGTGCTCGAGGCCGTGGACGACGCCGAGGACCTCACCACCGCTTTGGCCGGCAAGATCTGGCAGAAGATCGCCATCCTCAACGACCGCGCCCGGACCACGAGGGCGGGCTGATGGCCGACCTCAAGGCGGAGCAGGCGGCGACCTTGGGCGCCCCCAGGCGGCATTACGGCCTCCTCGCCCGGACCCTGTTCTTCGGCATGGACCTCGTCTACGGGCGCGCGCGCACCTTGAAGAAGTTCACCGTGCTCGAGGTGATCGCCCGCGTCCCCTACCAGGCCTGGGAGCACGTGGCCTACGTCGCGATGACGCACACCTACCGGACCCCCGGCTTCGCGCGGCGCGTCTTCGAGTTCATCAAGGAATCCCGGGCGCAGCAGGACAACGAGCAGTGGCACCTGCTCATACTCGAGGAGTGGCTGCAGAAGGACGGCGTCCGGGAGAGCTTCCTGCTGTACCGGGTCGCGCCCCAGATCGTCGCCTTCTTCTACTACCACGTCAGCTGGCTGCTGTACGTCATCGACCCCAAGCTGAGCTACGCCCTCAACGCCGACTTCGAGGACCACGCCGAGCACGAGTACATGGAGTTCGTCCGGGATCATCCCGAGCTCGAGGAGCGCCCGTTCGAGAGCGAGTTCAAGGCGGATTACGGGAACCTCGCCACCCTCGCCGACGTGCTGCGCCGGATCGGCCTCGACGAGCGCCACCACAAGGACGAGAGCCTGGCCCGCATCGCCGCCCCTCGCTTCTCCTAGGGACCGCTAGTCCCAGCGGAAGGTGTACGCCCCGACGGCCAGGAACAACGCCGTCATCCCGCCGAGTATGTACAGGTGCGGCGCGACCTGGGACAAGGTCGCCCCCTCGGTCATCACCGCGCGCGCCGCGTCGATCAGGTGGGTCAGCGGCATCATGCCGGCGACGAAGCGCAGCCCCGCGGGCGCGCCCTCGAGCGAGAACCACACGCCGGAGAGGAACATCATCGGCCACGACAGCATGTTGAGCACGCCGCCGGCCAGCTCCTCGCTCGTCACGCGCGCGGCCACGAGCAGACCGAGCGACACCAGGCACGCCGAGCCGAGGGCGAAGATGAGGTACAGGTCGAACAGCGAGCCCAGGCGCTCGTAACGCAGGAAGAAGTCCGAGCCGTGATAGACGACCGTGAACACGCCCATGATCAGGATCAGCCGGGAGACGACCTGCGCGGTCAGGAACTCCACCGCGCGCAGCGGCGTCGCCTTCAGGCGCTTGAGCACGCCGTTCTTGCGGTAGCGCACCAGGTTGTAGCCGACCCCGAACAGGGCGGAGAACATCATGTTCATCGACAGCAGCCCGGCCACCAGCCAATCCACGTAGCGGATCGGGCGCCCCTCGACGGCCTCGCGCGCGGGAGAATATCCCGCGGCGTCGGTCCCGAGCATGATCTTCTCGACGAGATAGCCCTTCGGGCTCTTCTCGTTGACGAAGTACACGAGCGGCTTGCCCGGCGAGACGAGCATGTCGAGCTGATGGTGGCGAAGCTTGCCCAGCGCGACGGCCTTGTCCTCGAACGGGACGAACTTGACATGCTTGGTGGAGGCGAAGCCGGCCGGGAGCGCGGAGGCCTCTCCGACCACGCCGACCTTGAACACGTCCTGGCCCCGGTCCGAGAAGGCGAACGCCATCCCGAAGACCACGAAGAACGGGAAGAGTATGTTCCAGCCCAGGGCCCCGCGGTCGCGCAGGAACTCCTTGTTGCGGCCGATCAGGACGGCCCAGAAGCGGCGCATCATTCGCGCAGCTCCCGTCCGGTCAGCGCGAGGAACAGGTCCTCCAGTGTCCGGGGCCGCACGCGCAGGTGCGCCAGGCTCGAGCCGCCGCGCTTGAGGGCCTCGAGCGCCGCTTCCACCTCGCCCGTCAGCAGCTCGGTGATCTCGCCGCGCTCGAGGATCTCCCCCTGCAGGCCGCCGGAAGGCGCTTTGAAGTCGCCCTTCGGCAGCTCGATCACCACGCCGTCGAAGTGCTTCTTAAGGAGGGTGTCCGGGGCGCCCTGCGCGATGATGCGGCCCTTGTCCACGATGGCGACCTCGTCGCACAGCGCGTAGGCCTCCTCCATGTAATGCGTGGTGAGCAGGACCGTCTTGCCGCGCGCCTTGATGGAGCGCGCCAGGTCCCAGAAGTTGCGCCGCGCCTGAGGGTCGAGGCCGGTCGTCGGCTCGTCGAGGAACACCACGTCGGGGTCGTTGACGAGGGCGAGGGCCAGCAGCGCGCGCTGGCGCTGGCCGCCGGACAGCTTCTCCGGGTCCCGGTCGAGCAGCTCGCCCAGGTCGCACAGCTTCGTCAGCTCCGCCTCGGGCAGGCGCCTCGGGTACAGCGCGCCGAACAGGTCCAGAAGCTCGCGCACGGTCAGGTGGTCTTGAAGCGCGGTGTCCTGGAACTGGATCCCGGTCCGCTCCCGGAACTCCGCCCCGGCCGGCTTGCCGCGGTATAGGATGACGCCCGCGTCGGGCTTGATGATCCCCTCGAGCATCTCGACCGTCGTGGTCTTGCCCGCCCCGTTGGGCCCGAGCAGGCCGAAGCACGACCCCTCGCGCACGGACAAGGAAAGCCCGTCGACGGCGTTCGCCGTCGCTTTCGGGTATCGCTTGACCAACCCGCGGGCCTCAAGGACGATGCTCATCGCGGCGATTATACCAGTCCGGGCCAGAAGATGGTGTCAGGCTTGTCGTTCTTTGCATAACTCAGGAACGCTTCATAGAAGTTATGCAAAGAACGACAAGCCTGACACCTTCCCTTGACGAGGAGGCGCGGATGAGGCATCCTTCGAACATATGATGACCTCCGAGGACAGCGAGAAGGTGCGCGCCGCCGTGGCCAAGGCCGAGGCGGGCCTGACCGCCGAGATCGTGCCGTGCGTCTACGCGCAGAGCAGCCCGTACCCCGAGTCGGTCTGGGGCGGCGCCGCCGTGGGCATGGCTTTCGCCGTGGCGGCGCTCCTGCTGGCCGACCGGCTCCACCCGTTCTGGATGCCGCTGTCGCGCCTCATCCTATGGGTGCCGGCCGCGGGGCTGCTCGGCGCCGCGCTCGGCCGCTGGTGCGGCCCGGTCAAGCGCGGGCTGATCGGCAAGGAGCGGATGGAGGCGTCCGTCGCGCGCCGCGCCAAGGAGGTCTTCTTCGACCGCGGCATCTCGCGCACGGCCGGGCGCGACGGGGTGCTGATCTTCGCGAGCCTGCTCGAGCGCCGCGTCGTCGTGCTCGCCGACGAGGCCGTCCGCGCGCGGGTCCCCGCCGCCGCGTGGGACGCCGCGGTGGCCGCCATGACCTCCCACGCGGCCGAAGGCCGCACCGCCGACGGCCTGTGCGCCGCCGTCGAGAAGACGGCCGAGGCCATGAGGGCCGCGGGGCTGTCGGGCAAGCCCTCCTTCGGCAACGAGCTCGGCGACGACCCCCTCACGGGAGACGGACATTGAGCCGCGCGCTCCTCCTGCTGCTGGCGCTCGCCGCGCCCGCCGCCGCGCTCGAGGTCCCCTATCTGTCGGGACGCGTCAACGACCACGCCGGCCTGCTCTCTCCTTCGGCGAGCCAGGCGGTCGAGGCCAAGCTCAAGGACTTCGAGGCGCGCACCGGCCATCAGGTCGCCGTGCTCACCTTGGACTCGCTCGAGGGCGAGCCGCTGGAGGACTTCTCCCTCAAGGTGTCCCGCACCTGGGCGCTCGGCCGCAAGGGCCAGAACGACGGCGTCCTGTTCCTGATCTCGAAGAGCGACCGCAAGCTGCGAATCGAGGTCGGCCACGGCCTCGAGGGATCCTTGCCCGACGCGCTCGCGGGACGGATCATCCAGAACGAGGTCGTTCCCCGCTTCCGGGCCGGCGACTTCGAAGGAGGAGTCACGGCCGGCGTGGACGCGATCGTCGCGGCGGCCGAGGGCACCTATTCCCCGCCCCCCGCGGCGCGAGAGGAGAATGATTTCAACGGGATGGGGCTTCTCGAGAAGCTCATGATGAGCGTCTTCGTCTTCGGCATACTCGGCCTGTTCGAGGCCGTCGGCGTCGCCGCCCCCGGCGTGGGCTGGTTCCTGTATTTCTTCCTGATCCCCTTCTGGGCGGCGTTCCCGATGGCGATCTGGGGCGCCAAGATCGGGATGGGATTCCTGATGACGCACCTGATCGGGTTCCCGTTCGTCAAATTCATCCTTCCGCACACCGCGATCGGGCGCAACTTCAGCCAGAAGGGCAACAAGGTGTATTACGGAAGCAGCCAGATCTTCACGATCGGCGGCGGCTCGGGGAGCTCCGGAGGAGGCTGGTCCTCGGGCGGGAGCTCGGGCGGGTTCTCGGGCGGCGGCGGCTCGTTCGGCGGGGGCGGCTCATCTGGCAGCTGGTAGCCGGGGCCTTGACGCCCGCCGCGATGAGGGCTAAACTGCCCGGGCCATGAACGGCCTCCTCGTCGTTCTCATCCTGTCGGCGGCGTCCGCGCGCGCGAAGGACGAGCCGCACGGCCCGGTCGGCGCGCTGCACGCCGCTCGCCGCGAGAAGGTCGCGGCCTGCGTCGCCTGCCACGCCAAGGAGGCCGCCGCCGAGGCCGCCGGCCCTCACGCGCACTCCTACGAGTCGGTCATGCGGCAGTGGGGCATCGCCGTCCACGACCCCGACAAGTCCCCCCTCTGCAGCCGCGACATCATGTCCGAGAAGTCGATCACGCGCTGCCTGCGCTGCCATTCCCCGTCGAAGACCGTCTTCGACGACTCGATCCGTTCGGATTGGGCCGGGCCGGGCCTGCCGAAATGGAAGGAGCTCACGGTCGCGCGCGGCGAGGAGATCCAGGCCGGCGGCGTCGACTGCCTGACCTGCCACGCCGAGGGCGCGCGCGTCGTCACGCGCGCGGACTACGCGCGCACGCCGGGCCTCGTCGTCCCTCCCGGCTTCTGCGACCCGAAGCCCTCTCCCGCGTTCTCTCACGTCTCCGGCTGCGTCAGCTGCCACGAGCCCGTCGTGAAGACCTACGCCGCGAAGTTCGCGGCGGACCCCGCCGCCCGGAAGAGCCCGTTCCTCGACTGCAACTCCTGCCACATGGCGAAGGACGCGAACGGCAAGCGCGGGCACTATTATTACTGGGACGGGGACGGCCGCAAGCTCGACTCGATGATCAAGCCGATGTTCGACGGCTTCACCGCGGCCGTCGAGAAGGGCCCGGCCGGCCGCGCGCTCGTCGTGCGCTGGCCGCTCGACTTCATGCCCCACCCGCTGATCCCCGAGACGCCGAAGATCTACATCGTGACGCTCGAGGTCCTCCCGCCGGGAGGCGGTCCCGCGTCGTTCAAGAAGACCGTGCGGTTCTTCAGCCCCGAGGACCGGAGCGCCGAGGAGATCAAGGGTCGCAACCCCGGCGAGCTCGTGTCGATGGGCGCGGGGAAGACCTTCGAGAGGCGCTACGCCCTGCCCAAGGGCGCCGGGGAGAAGGGGCTCGTGCGCCTGACCGTCCTCAAGAAGCCCAACGGCGACTTCCGCGACACGGCGGCCTGGCCGGTGCTGACCCGCGACGCCGAGATCACGCCGTAGCGCGGCGCAGGACCGAGAGCGCCGTCTCGAGCGCGGCGGTGCCCGCCCCTTTGGACCACGGCCGCGACAGCAGGGCCTCGAGCGCGCGCCCCTCGGGATCGAGCAGGTCGGAGTCGAGCCAGTCCCGGTAGGCCGCCCCGTACAGCCGGCTGAACAGGACGAACTGCGCGCGGCGCGCCGGGTCGGAGATGTGGCGCGAGCGCCGCCACAGCGAGGAGGGCGAGTAGAAGCGGCGGATCAGCGCGCGCGCCCCCTGGAGGAGGCCCTCGCGCGTCGCCCCCCGCGGCACGAAGCTGACGCGCACGCCGTCCTGCGCCTCGGGGGCGTCCGACAGGAAGGTCCCCTGGGACGCCATCACCGCGCGGACCTTCGTCCCGGGGTTGAAGGTCAAGGTCGTCAGCTTGAGGTAGAGGACGCCCGCCTCGTCGCAGAAATCGGCGAAGGCCTCGGGGTCGGACCCCTCGAGTCCGACGATGAAGCCCGTGCCGACCTCGACGCCCGCCTTCTGCGCGCGCCGGATGATCCGCAGGTAATCGTCGACGCGGTTCTGGCGCTTGGCGACGGTCTTGAGCGAGGCGGCCGACACGCTCTCGAGGCCGCAGTACACCGCGCGGCACCGGCTGCGGGCGAGCGCCTCGAGCGTCTCCTCGTCGTCGAGGTCCGCGAGGCACAGCTCCCCCATCCAGCCCGCCGCGGACGAGCGCCCCAGCGCCGCGGCGACCGCGAGGAGGTGCGCGCGGTCGTTGGCGAGGTTGTAATCGACGACGTTGACGAACTCGCGCGGATGCGCGGCGAGGTCCCGGTCGACGCGGGACGCGGAGGGCAGCGCGACCTCCGGCTGGACGCTGTGCACCATGCAGAACGTGCAGCCCTGGACGCAGCCGAGCGAGGTCTCCAGAGGCAGCCCCATGAAGCCCAGATAGCGCCCGGGAGCCTCGAGCAGGTCGAGCGCCGGGACCGGGGTCTCGTAAGCCGCGCCCCGCGGCGACTCGTAGACCCGCTTCAGCGCGCCCGCCTCGAGGTCTCGCGCGAACTCCGCCGCGACGGGCTCGAAGCGCCCTTTGACGACGGCGTCGGCGTGCGCCAGGCACGCGTCGGGCAGCAAGGTCGGGAGCTCCCCGCCCCAGACGATCCTGGCCCCCGGGGCGGCGCGGCGCGCGGCGGCGGCCGCCTCGATCGCGGCGGGCAGGCCCTGCGCCGAGACCTTGAAGCCGACCATCGCCAGCGGCGCATGCTCCGCGATCAGCCGCTCCCAGCCTTCGCGCGCGTGGAAGTTCAGGTCGAGCAGGCGGCACTCGAAGCGCGGACGCAGGCACGCCGCCACGACGGGCAGGGACAGGGAGACGACGCCGCGCGGGAAGGTCGGAAGGTCCGCGAGGAGGACGCGCGCCGTCACGCCTTGAGGCTGCGGACCAGGGCGCGGTCGAGGTCGGCGGTCAGGTCGGCCGCGTCCTCGACGCCGACGGAGAGGCGCACGAGGCCGTCGCTCAAGCCCGCCTTCAGGCGCTCCTCGCGCGGGATCGAGCCGTGCGTCATCGAGGCGGGGTGGCTGATCAGGGACTCGACGCCGCCGAGGCTCTCGGCCAGGGAGAATATCTCGCAGGACGAGATCATGCGCTTGGCGCGCTCGATGTCGCCCTTGAGCTCGAGGGAGATCATGCCGCCGAAGCCGGACATCTGGCTCTTCGCTATCTCGTGGCCGGCGTGCGTCGGCAGGCCGGGGTAGTGCACCTTCGCGACCTCGGGATGCGCGAGCAGGTGCTTGGCGACGATCATCGCGTTCGCGCAGTGGCGCTCCACGCGCAAGGCGAGCGTCTTCGTCGAGCGCAGCAGCAGGAAGCAGTCGAGCGGGCCGGGCACGGCGCCGACGGCGTTCTGCAGGAACTTGTACTCCTTGTGCAGGGCCTCGTCGCTGGTCAGGATCGCCCCGCCGACCACGTCGGAGTGGCCGCCGATGTACTTCGTCGTCGAGTGCATGACCACGTCGGCGCCGAGGCGCAGGGGGTTCTGCAGGGCTGGGGACGCGAAGGTGTTGTCCACGACGAGCTTGGCCCTCTTCGCGTGGGCGAGCTTGGCGATGGCCCGGATGTCGGTGATCTTCAACAGCGGATTGGACGGGGTCTCGATCCAGACGAGCTTCGTGTCGGCCGTGAACGCGGCCTCGACGGCGTTCAGATCGGTCGTGTCGACGAAGGTGAACTTGACGCCGAAACGAGCGAACACCTTCGTGAACACCCGATACGATCCGCCGTAAAGGTCGTTGCCGCACACGACATGGTCGCCGGACGAGAGAGCTTCGATGATCGTCGACGTCGCCGCCATCCCGGACCCGAAGCACAAGCCGAACGCCGCGCCTTCGAGCGACGCCAGGTTCTTCTGCAGCGCGTCCCGGGTGGGATGGACCGTCCTCGCGTAGTCGTAGCCCTTGTGCTTGTCCGGGTACTCCTGGACGTAGGTCGAGGTCAGGAAGACCGGCGTCATGATGGCGCCCGTCGCCGGGTCGGGGGACTGGCCGGCGTGGACGGCGCGAGTGGAGAAGCCGAGGTCTTTGTCGTCGGAGGAGCTCATGAGGCGGATTCTATCAATTTGAGCCGGGGAAGGCCTCGATCTCGCCCTGCGGCCCGTGCAGCTCGATCTCGATGCCCGAGCCGCGGATGAGGAACTCGCTCGACTCCCTCGGCTCGAGGAGCAGGGCCGTCTCGCCCTCCTCGTCCAGGGGGTAAGGCAGGATCTCGTCGGACCTGCGCCCGTTGAGCACGAGGCTGCCGCCGTCGAGGAGGAGCGGGAACTCGAACTCCTCCCGCTCGCACTCGAAGTCCTTGACCCGGATGACGGCGTCGTGGAAGCGGCCCGTCCCGGGGGCGACGCCCGGGTCGCCCGACTCGTGGACGTAGACGACGCAGTTCAGGACGAGGTCGGCGTCCTCGACCGCGAGGGCCTCGATCGTCGAGTCGTGGAGCTCGATTCCCAGCTTGCTCATGACGCGCCGTACTTCCCCTGCATGTAGCGCAGATAGGGGGCGGGGTCGATCGGTCCCCCCGTCGCCGCGGTCACGATCTCCCGGGCGGTCCCGGTCCTGCCGCGGGAGTGGACGTTCTCGACGAGCCAGGACAGCAAGGACGGCGCGCCGCCGTGCTCGATCTCGCCCGCGATCGCGGGACGGGCCTTGAGCGCCGCCTCCCAGAGCTGCAGCGAGATGGCGTTGCCGATCGCGTAGGTCGGGAAGTAGCCGATGAGGCCCTCCGCCCAGTGAACGTCCTGCAGGACGCCGCGGGCGTCGTCGGGCGGGACGATGCCGAGGGAAGCCTTCATCTTCGCGTTCCAGGCCTCGGGCAGGTCGGCGGCGCGCAGGCGGCCGGCCAGCAGGTCGCGCTCGAGCTCGAAGCGCAGGATCACGTGCAGGCCGTAGGTGAGCTCGTCGGCCTCGACGCGGATGAAGGAGGCCGACACGCGGTTGACCTCGCGATAGAAGTCCTCGGGCCCGAGCGCGCGCGTCTGTGGGAACGCCTCGTGATAACGCGGGGTCCACCGCTTCCAGAAGCTCCGGCTTCGTCCGACGACGTTCTCCCACAGGCGCGACTGGGACTCGTGCATCGCCATCGTCGCCCCCGTGCCGAGCGGCGTGCCGTCGAGCTCCGGGGAGACGCCCTGCTCGTAGAGGCCGTGGCCGGCCTCGTGCAGGCACGAGTACAGGCTCGAGAAAGGCAGCTCCTCGTGGTAGCGCGTGGTCAGGCGCACGTCGCCGCGGCCGAGGAAGCAGCAGAACGGGTGCGCCGCGGTGTCGAGGCGTCCGCGAGAGAGGTCGAAGCCCATCTCGCGCACGGCCAGCTCGCCCAGGCGCTTCTGGGCGTCGACGGGGAAAAGCCCGGTCAGGGCGGGAGCGTCCGGCCGGCGGGCGAGGACGCTCTTGGCCAGCGGCGCCAGGCCGTCGCGGATCGCCGTGAGCAAAGCCGCCGCCTCGCCCGTGGTCATGCCCGGCTCGAACTCCTGGAGCCAGGCGTCGTAGAGGTCGCCCGACGGCGCGAGAGCCTCGGCCTGGCGGCGCTTGAGCTCGAACATCTTCTCGAGGGCGGGGCGGAAGGCGGCGAAATCGCTCTTGGCCCGGGCCTCCACCCAGATCCCGTGGCTCAGCGCGGCGTGGCGCGCGAGCTCCTCGACGAGCGCGGCGGGCACGCGCCGGCGCCGCTCGAACTCGCGGCGGGCCCAGCGGATCATCGCGCCCTCGGTCGCGCCGGCGGGCTTCTCCGCTTCGGCGGCGTCGAGGATGCGGCCGAAGTCCGCGCCCGCGATCACGGCGTGCATCGCCGCGCCGACGGCGGCGCAGGCCTCGGCCCGCGAGGCGCCCCCGGCGGGCGGCATCATGACCGCGTGGTCCCAGGAGAGGAGGCCCTCGGCCTTCGTCAGCGCGCTGAAGGAGCGCAGCCGCTCGAGCAGGGCGCGGTAGGCCGGCGTCACCGGTCTAGGCCGGGTCGGCGAGCAGCTCGGCGACGACGCGCTCGACGTCCTTCGTCTGGGGCTGGATGAAGTACTCGAGGTTCGGCGACAGGGCGATGCCCGGGGTGGCCTTGCCCGCCAGCAGGCGCGGGCGGACCTCCATCTCGTAGAAGCACTCGTCCACGAGACGGCGGATCAGGTGCTCGGCGAAGTTGGTGATCTCCGTCTCCTCGTTGACGAAGACGACCCGCCCGGTCTTCTTGACCGAGGCCTTGATCGCCTCCCAGTCGTAGGGGATGAGCGAGCGCAGGTCGATGACCTCGAGAGAGCCCTTGCCCTCGGCCTTGAAGCGGCGAGCGACGTCGAGGCAGATCGGGGCCATGCGGCCGTGGGTGACGACGGTCGCGTCGGTCCCGGCGTGGGAGACCTTGGCCTTGCCGATCTCGACCGTGTAGTCGGTCAGCTTCGGCCACATCGCCTTCCACTTCGTGCGGTCGCCGAGCGGAGCGTCGATCATGCCGTGGAGCAGCTTCTCGTCGGTGGGCTCGCCGGGGATGAGCTCCTCGCCCTTCGAGCGCAGGAGCGCCTTGGGCTTGAGGAAGAGGACGGGGTCGTCGCTCTTGATGGCCGCGATCATGAGGCCGTACGCGTCGAGCGGCGTCGAGGGGCAGACGACCTTCATGCCGTGCAGCTTGGAGGCGATGGAGTCGAAGGAGTGCGAATGGTACATGCTGCCGTGGATGCCGGAGCCGGTCGGGGTCATCACGACCATCGGCGTCTTATAGCGGCCGCCCGAGGACCAATGGCCGTTGGCGGCGAGCTTGAGCATGTCGATGACGTTGAAGATGTAGTCGACGAACTGGATCTCGGCGACGGGCCGGCCGCCCGCCCACGCGAGCCCCAAGGCCGCGCCGATGATGCCGCGCTCGTCGAGCGGGGCGTTCCAGGCGCGATCCAATCCCTGGGTGGCGGTGAACACGCCGCCCAGCGGAGCGCCGACGTCCTCGCCGAAGATCTCGGTGACGCCCAGGTTCTGCTCGCCGTAGTGGAGGGCCATGCGGATGGCCTGCGCCATGTTGGCCATAAGTCAGCTCCCTCCCTTCGTCGGATACGACGGCGGCAGGCCGTCGGCGAACACGTCCTGCCAGACGGTCTCGAGCTCGGGGAACGGCTCCGCCTTGACCTGGTGGTGGGCCGCGTCGAGCTCGGCGGCCTCCCGCTCCCAGACCGCCGTGAACTCGGAGGCCTTGGCGAGGCCGCGCGAGACCATGTTCTTCTCGAGCATCTCGATGCAGTCCGCCTCGGGGATGCGGTTGGCGCCCGAGGACGAGGAGTGGCCGTACAGCCGGCTCGCCTTGACCTCGAGCAGGTAGGGCTTGCGGTTCTTGCGGACGTACGCGAAGGCCTCTTCCAGCGCCGACCAGGATTCGGCGACGTCGTTGCCGTCGATGGTCTTGCCCGGCATGTCCGGGAACACCTTGGCCCAATCGGAGATGTTCTTCTCGCCGTGCTGGGTGCGCATCTCCGTGGAGATGCCGTAGCCGTTGTTGACGACGACGATCAGGATGGGGAGCGGGAGCGCGGGGCGGTTGGCCCAGACCAGGCAGGAGTGGAAATCGCCCTCGGCCGTGCCGGCGTCTCCGCCGTTGACGATGGTGATCGCGTCGGTCTTGGCGCGCGCCTGGGCGATGCCGGTGCCGATCGAGGTCGTGTACTGCGTCTCGATCGTCGGCGAGACGGGCACGACGTTGTACTCCGGGATAGCGTAGTGGTTGACGAAGTTGCGGCCCTTGGAGTACGGGTCCGACCCGACGGAGCGCATCTGGCGCAGGGAGTCGATCGGCTTGGCGCCCATCGCGAGCACGATCGCGGCCGAGCGGTAGTGCAGGTGCAGGAAGTCGTGGTTGACGCCGTGGCCCTTCTTGACCTGGAGGCCGAGGGGCACGTTGAACGCCTCCTCGCCGGGGCCGCCGATCCAGAAGAACCCGTCCCCGCCCTTGCTCATCTTGATGAGGCGCTCTTCCAGCAGGCGGGCGCGGACCATCAATCCGTGGATCTTGAGGAGCTTGGCGGCGCCGAGCTTCTTATAGGCGTCGGCGGAGGCGGCGGCTTTGGGGGAGGTCTTGGCGGCCTTGGCGGTGGGCATCGGGGTCATTCTAGGAAATCCGGAGCCCCCCCTCAATAGGCCCCGGGCGGCGGCTCAGCCCCGGGAAGCCGAATCCCACCAGGCGCGCAGCCCGGGGTTGACGAAGCTCCACCCGACCCCGTGGTAGGAGGGCTTGCGCATCTCGAGCCCCACGACCACGGCGGTCGCGCACAGGGATACTGCCGCCGTGAGGAGCCAGGAAGGACGCCCAAACGACGCGCTCGAGAGCGACAGAGTCAGGAAGACCGCCACCCACGCCATCTCGAGGACGCGCGCGATCCGGAACACATTGCAGAAGAGGAAGAAATGGCCGACGGCGAAGGCGATGAGGGCGCCGAACCAAGGGACCTTCGGCCAGAAGAGCGCCGAGCCGAGCGCGCCCGCCGCGAGGATGGCCGCGTCGGACGGCGAAAGCCGGAAGCCCGGCCTGAACTCCGCGGTCAGTTCGCCGCTCCGAGCTTGGCGGCCCGGTCGGAGCCCTTCTTGGCGAGCTTGTGCGACGGGAACTTGCTGCCGACCTCTTTATACAGCTCGATCGCCTTGGCGTTGTCCTTGACCGAGTCCTCGTAGACGCCGGCGGCGTCGTACAGGGCCTGCGGGGCCTCCTTGGCGCCGGCGTAGTCGTCGGACACCTTGCGCAGGATCTCGGCCTGACGGCTGTAATCCTTCAGGTCCCGGCGCGCGTACTCGGCCGCCTGGAGCAGGGCGTCGATGCCGTCCTGGCCTCCGTGCATGGCGGACAGGCGCATCAAGGTCTTCATCGCGTCCTCGGAGGCGTTCAGGCGGTCGCGCTGGAGCTTGGCGATCGCCTTGAGCGACTTGAGCGAGGCCGGCGTCTTGGGGAACAGCTTGACGATGCGCTCGTGCATCTCGACGGCGAGCGCGTACTGGCGCAGCTTGTCGTCGAAGAGACGGGCGGAGTTCTCGAGGGCGGCCTGGACCTCAGGGGCGCTCGGATACTTCTCCACGAGCTCCTGGTAGGCGTCGATCGCCTTCTTCGGGTCGCGCAGGGCGTCCGCGTACAGGTCGCCGATGGCCATCTGCGCCTGCGCCCGGGCGGGGCTCTCCGGGAACAGCGCGAGGAGCTTGCGCCAGGAGAGCAGCGCCGCGGCGGGCTTGTCGTTGGCGGCGTGCAGCTGGGCCAGCGCCGCCTGGAGCTTGTCGCCGTCCTTGTGGCCGGGGAAGCGCACGGTGAAGTCGCGGATCTCAGCGGCGACGGGCTCGTACAGCGCGTCGGGGGCGAGCGCGGCGACCTTCCTCCAGAGCGCGGACAGGCGGTCGGCCTTGTCGGCCGTCTCGGGGAGCTTCACGAGCTCGTTCAGGACCCCGCGATGACGGCGCGAGGCCTTCTTGTCCACCACGGTCAGGTAGTCGGATTTGGCGCGCAGGCCGACCTTCGTGTCCGGGTACTCATAAAGGAGGCGGAGCAGGGACGCCGTGGCGACCTGCCAGTCGCCGTTCTTCTGACGCAGGCCGGCCAGCAGGAGCATGGCCTCGGGGGCCTGCTCGGAGGCGGGATAGCGGCGCACGAAGACGGCGAGCTCCTCCATCGCGGCTTCGGAGATCTTGCCCTCCGCGTCCTCGGCGGCGGCCTTCGCGAACGCGAACTCCGCGTCGGGACCGACGGCCTTCACGACCGGCTTGGGCGCCGCCGCCTGCGGCGGCGGGTCCCCTCGTTTGACGTCTTCGGCGGACGCGGGCTTCGGTTCCGGCTTCGCCTCGGGCTTCGGTTCGGGCTTCACCTCAGGCGCCGGCTCAGGCTTCGGCGCGGGCTTGGGTTCTTCTTTCTTCGTCTCGAGCATCGAAGGACGCGGAAGGTCCTTCGGGGCGTCGACGACCTCGGCCGCGGGCGCGGCCGGAGCCGCCTCCGCGTCCGCCGCCGGGACGACGAGAGCACCCTCCGGGGTCGGGAAGGAGAGAGCCCCGTCCGCCGCGTCGTCCTGGGCGAACGCGGGCGCGGCGCAGAGCAGCAGGAGCGGGAGGAGGAGCTTCATCAGCGAGCCTCCGAGGCGCGGGACACGGCGTTGACGACGTCGTACTTGGTCACGATGTCGTAGGTCGTCTTGCCCGTCTTGATCAGGACGGCGGGACGGTCGGGCGTGAAGTAGCGCAGGACGGACTCGACGCGGGCCTCGGGGGCGAGCACGGGCAGGGGGCCCGTCATCGCCTCGCGCACGATCATCTTCTTGATGTCGCGGCCCTTGAGCATGTGGCCGAGGATCTCGTCCTCCATGATGGTCCCGACGACCTTGTCCTTCTCGAAGACGGGCAGCTGGGAGATGTCGAGCTTGCGCATCAGCGCCATCGCGGCGAACATCTTGTCCGTCGGCTTGACGGTGGCGAGCTTGCCGCCCTTGCCGTGCTTGCGCTTGGAGGCCAGGATGTCGGCGACCTTGAGGTGCACCTCGCTCTCGAAGTACTGGTTCTCCTTCATCCACTCGTCGTTGTAGATCTTGGAGAGATAGCGCATGCCCGTGTCGGGCACGAGGATGACCATGAAGTCTTTTTCCGTGAGCTTCTTCGCGTACTCGAGGCCGGCCACCACCGCGGAGCCGCCGGAGCCGCCGGTGAGGATGCCCTCCATGGTCGCGAGCTTGCGCGTCATCAGGAAGCAGTCCTTGTCGGGCGTGACGATCACGTCGTCCACGCAATCGAGGTCCATGGTGCCCGGGAAGAAATCCTCGCCGATGCCCTCGACCACGTAGGGCTTCGCGACGCCCATCTTGTTGTGGACGATCTTGTCGTAGTACAGCGAGCCCACGGGGTCGGAGCCGATGATCTTGATCTTGGGGTTCTGCTCCTTGAGGTACTTCGCCACGCCGGAGATGGTGCCGCCCGTGCCCATGCCGCCGACGAAATGCGTGATCTCGCCCTCGGTGTCCGCCCAGATCTCGGGGCCGGTCGTGCGGTAGTGCGCCTTGGGGTTCTCCTGGTTCTCGTACTGGTTCGGGTGGTAGGCGCCGGGGATCTCCGCGGTCATCTTGTCGGCGACGGAGTAGTAGGAGCGCGGGTCCTCGGGCTCGACGGCCGTCGGGCAGACGATGACCTCCGCGCCCAGCGCCTTCAACAGGTTGATCTTCTCGCGCGACTGCTTGTCGGTGATGGTGAAGATGAGCTTGTAGCCGCGCAGGGCGGCGACGAGCGCCAGGCCGATGCCGGTGTTGCCGGAGGTCCCTTCGACGATGGTCCCGCCGGGCTTGAGCAGGCCCTTGCGCTCGGCGTCGTCGATCATGGCCACGCCGATGCGGTCCTTGACGGAGCCGCCCGGGTTCATGAACTCGGCCTTCACGTAGATCCTGGGCTTGAGGCCCTGGGCCAGGCGGTTCAAGCGGATCAGCGGCGTGTTGCCGATGGCTTCCAGCACGTTCTCGTAGCGCATGATGGGCTCCTGAGCTAGACTTCCCGGCGTCCCGACAGGGCGTACGACAAGGTGCGCTCGTCGAGGTAGTCGAGGTCGCCCCCCAGCGGCACGCCGTGAGCGATGCGCGTGACCTTGACCGGGAAGGGCTTCAAAATCTGGGCGAGGTACAGGGCGGTCGCCTCGCCCTCGGTGTCGGGGTCGGTGGCGAGCACGATCTCACGGACGCCGCCGGCGCGCACGCGCTCGACGAGCTCCTTGGCCTTGATGCGGTCGGGGCCGACGCCGTCGAGCGGGGACAGCGAGCCGTGGAGGACGTGGTAGAGGCCGGCGAAGGCGCGCGAGCGCTCGAGCGCGGCGAGGTCCTGGGTCTCCTCGACGACGCAGAGGAGGCCCGCGTCGCGCGCCGGGTCCGAGCACAGGCGGCAGACCTCGCGGTCGGTGAAGTCGAAGCAGCGCGCGCACAGACGCATGGAGGCCTTCGCCTCGCGCAGCGCGTCGACGAGGCCCTCGACCTCGGTGCGCGGCGCGCGCAGGAGGTGGATGGCGAAGCGCTCGGCCTGCTTGGGACCCACGCCCGGGAGGCGCTTGAGCGCCCCGATCAGCTTCTCGAAGGCTTTCATGACTGCGGCTTCTTGATGATCCGCGCCTTGCCGCCGAACACGCCCTCGGCGTTCTTCAGGCCGCCGGTCCCGGCGCCGGGCGCGCCCTCGCCGATGTCCTTCCAGCGCGTGCCGGGAGGGGCGTCCACGCCCGTCGCGGGCTCGGGCGCTCCGCGGTCCACGATCTCGCTGATCGCGGGCTCGCCGGCCGCGCCGAGCACGAGCTCGAGCGCCACGGGGCGGCCGGCCAAGGACTGCAAAGCCGCCTCCAGGACGGCGGCGGAGCGCTTCGCCATGTCGAGGTCGAAGGCCTTGGGGAAGGTGATGCGGTAGCCGCCGCCGACGGCCTCGCCCTTCGCGCGCTCGAGCGCGGAGCCCAAGGTGATCTTGGTCTTGGAAACGGCCTCGATGAGCGCGGGCCAGGAAACGGCTCCCATGGCCGCGGCGGGCTTCGCTCCACGACTATCCTCAAGGATAGTCGCGGGGGATCCTTCGAGGGGCTTGGCCGTGGCGGGACGCGGCGTCTCCGACGGAGGGATCGCGCGCGGGGTCAGGGCCGGCGCGGGCGACAGGCCGCTGCCGCCGCCGCCGGCGGCGAGGCGCTTCTCGAGCGCCTCGAGGCGGGCGACCCAGGCGCCGAGGTCGTGGGCGGCCTCGATCGCGGAGAACAGCCCCAGCTCGAGAGCGAGGCGCGGAGAGTCGCCGTAGCGCAGCTCCTCGAGCGCGCGGTTGAGCCGGCGCAGGAGGAAGCCGAGGCCGTCGGCGGAGGCGCCCTCGAGCGCCTTCATCCACAGCGCGTCGACGGGCTCGCCCGCGCCGAGCTTGACGAGGTAGACGCCCTCGATCGCCGCGCGCAGGTCCTTGATCAGCTGGGCGGGCTCGACGCCTTCTTCATAGATCTTCTTGAGCCAGCCGGCGAGGGCCTTGGGGTCGCGCGCGAGAAGAGCGGAGGCCACGCCGATGAGCAGGTCCTGGGGGACGAAGCCGAACATCTCGCGCACCGACTCGACGGTGACCTTCCCTTCCCCCGCGGAGCGGCACTGATCGAGCAGGCTGATGGCGTCGCGCAAAGAGCCTTCGGCGGCCCGCGCCAGGAGGGCCAGCGCCTCCGGCTCGACGGAGATCTTCTCCTTCTTGGCGATCCCCGACAGGTACTCGGCCAGGGGCTCCGGCCCGACGGGGCGGAACTTGAAGCGCTGGCAGCGGGAGGCGATCGTCGCGGGGACCTTGTGCACCTCGGTCGTGGCGAGGATGAACACGACGTGCGCCGGCGGCTCCTCGATGGTCTTGAGCAGCGCGTTGAACGCCGAGTTCGAGAGCATGTGCGTCTCGTCGATGATGAAGACCTTGTAGCGGTCGCGCGTCGGCGCGAGGGCCACGGTCTCGATGATCACCTCGCGGACGTCGTCGACGCCGGTGTGCGACGCGGCGTCCATCTCGAGCACGTCGAGGCTCGAGGACAGCGCGATCTCGCGGCAGGAGGAGCACTCGTCGCAGGGCGTCGGCGTCGGGCCCTTCTCGCAGTTGAGGGCCTTGGCGAGTATTCGCGCCGTCGTGGTCTTGCCGCAGCCGCGCGGGCCGGTGAACAGGTAGGCGTGGTGGACGCGCTTGGTCGACAGCGCGTTGGCCAGGGTCTGGGAGACGGCGGGCTGGCCGACGAGCTCCTCGAAGCCCTTGGGCCGGTACTTCCGGGCGAGGACCTGATGGGCGGCGGCTTTTTCCTTGCTCACGCCTTGCCTCCGCCCTCGAGGCTGATGCCGCCCGGGCCGCGGGCGATGAGGTTGAGCAGGCCGCCCAGGATCGCGAGGTTCTTGAGGAGCTGGATGCGCTGGTCGGGGCCGGTGTGGAACACCCAGGTCGCCGCGACGAGGTACGCCGCGAGCGCGGCCGCGCCCCAGCGGGTCTTGTAGCCGAGGATGACCGAGATCGCCCCGAGCGCCTCCACCGCGATCGCCCCCGCGCAGAGGAGGTTCACCGCCGGCATGCCGTGCGACTCCATGAACTGCAAAGTCCCGTCGAAATTGGTGATCTTGCCGAACGCCGAGGCAAGGAAGATGATGGCGACGAACAGCCGTCCCACCAAGGCGAGAACGTCGTCGGTGTCCATCCGACCATGTTAACAAAGAATCGGATGAACCACCAAGGCACAAGTCGCGCCCTTGAATTACAGAGATTCGGGGCCTACACTCTTGAGGAAGGCTCCTTATGCGCCCCCTCGGCCTGATCCTGGCGGTCTGCGTCCTCCTGGCGCCCGCGGCGGCTCTGCGGGCGCAGAACCCCGGAGGCGGCTCCCCCGCGAAGACGCGCGCGCTGCTCGAAGAGCTGGACGCCGCGCTGAAGCCCTTGCGGCGCGGCGCCTACGCCGAGAAGGACCGGCGCCCCGTCCTCGACGTCCTGGTCAAGCTTCGGGTCGAGGCCTCCGCCCTGCGCCCGCCGGCGCGTGAGTTCGAGAACGCCGTCGCCGAAGCCCTGCGCCGGGAAGGCGCATTCTGGAGGAGCGCGCCGGGAGGGTCCGCCGTCTTCCCCGCCGCCACCGCCGAGCCGCTGGAACGGAGCGCCCGCGAGCTCTCGGGCCTCTTCTCGAAGCTTTTCCCCGCGCAGTCCATCGCCGGCTCTCCCGCCTCGCGCGGGGAGCCCCCCGTCTCCGTCGCCGTCGCCGCGCCGGAGTCGGCCGTCAAGACCGCCCGCTCCGGCAAGAAAGCCGCGTCCGACCCCCGCCTGTTCTTCGACGGGGCCGCCACGCGGCGCGACGGCTCGTTCGTCTCCGCCGGCGAGAAGGGCGCCGACGGCGGCGCGGCCCGCTTCGACGCGGCCGCGCGCGGCGTCGTCCTGCGGGAGCCGGGGCGCGTCTCCGACCTCGCGCTGGGACCGGTGCCCGCGCCGGAGCCGCGGACGGAGCCGGAGAGGACCCGCTCGGGCGCGGCGCGCTTCGTCTCGCCCGCGGCGAGCGCCGCGCTGCGGTCGGTCGCGGACGGCTCCCCGTCCTCCAGGGGCCTCGTCGACGCCCTCCGCGACCGTCCGAAGCCCGTGAAGCCGGCCGTCCCTCCCGACGAGGCCGCCTGCCGCGAGGCGTCGGACGGCGGCGTCATCGCGGGGCTGTGCCGCTCGCCGTCCACCGCCTGGACCGCCCCCGTGGCCGCCGGCCTGCTCGACGCCGTGAAGGCGCAGTTCGGAACGGTCTCGGGCGTGGTCTCGCTGCTCGCCTTCACGGCGCTCGGGCTCCTCCTGTCCGCGCTGTCGGGCGGCGTCGGCCTGCTGGCGACCTTGATCAAGGCGCTGTGCGGCATCGCCGTCCTCTGGACGGTCGTTTCCATGGTGAGGCGGGTCGCCGCCGCCATCAAGGAGTTCGCGTCGACGCGCGCGGACGATCCCCGGCACTGGCGCGCGCTGCGCACGATCGGGAAGGTCGGCGGAGAGCTGCTGATCCTCGTCATGATGGCCTTCGTCGGGTACAAGCTCGGGGAGAAGCCGGCCGTGAAGAAGGCCGTCGGCTCGATGGTCGAAGGGCTCCAGGCGCAGATGAGCCGGCTCGGCATCCGGCCCGCGGCCCCCGCGCCCGAGCTGACCGCCGCCTTCTCCGAGCCCGCCGCCGCGAGCCGGACCGGCCCAGCGGGGAACCGCTCCAACCTCGTGCCTCCGGAACCGCCCCCCGCGCGGCCGTCGGGAGCCGCCGTGAGCGTTCCGGGCCGCTCGCTGTCGGACCCGAACAGCCTGCGCGGAGCGACAGCGGAGGAGGTCGCCAGCCTCATACCGAAGGACTGGGTGACGCGCCCGATGAGGACCGGGCGCGGGACGATCTACGAAGTGCCCGGGACCCGCGGCTCCGAGATCATCCAGATCTCGCGCGGGAACCCCCGCGCCCCCGACCCGCTCCACCAAGGGACCTATGTTAAGATTTCCCGGGCCGGATCCACGATCCGCATCGAGCTCAAACCATGAAGGCCGCCAACGACGCCGAACGGATCGTGCTCCTCAACGCCTGGGAGGACTACGCCCTGCTCTGGCAGATCCTCGACGAGGTCCATGAGTCCATGCCCAAGGAGCCTCGCGAAGCGGCGCTTCGCGCGGCACGCGAGGCGGTCCTCTCCCTCTCGAGCCGGGGCCTGCTCGAAGTCTTCAGGCGGAATTCGCGGAGGGACCCCTTCGAACGGCTGAGCGCTCCGGAAGGCGCCGCGGCGCTCGGCACGGACGCTTATTGGTCCGGCGACGGCCGAGACGCCGTGGAGATCGCGGTGGCCGCCACCCCGGAAGGCGACGAGGCTCACGAGACACCCTCGTGATTTATCCGTTATACTAATCCCCATGCGCGCCGCCCTGCTCGCCGCCTTCCTGCTCGCTCCCGCCCTGCCGGCGGCCGCGGCGATGGATCAGCCGCCCACGCTCTGGCAGGAGCGCTTCTTCTGGGACGCGCTCCTCACGGCGCGCGACCGCCTGGCGCGCCAGCAGAGCGACCCGATGATGATCCCGGTGATGAAGGCCATCGCCGGACAGGTCGCTCAGCAGGTCGCCAACCTCGCCCAGATCCATCAGTACGTGAAGGCCCAGGGAGACAACCTGCGCTACGCGTACGCCCAGCCCGATCCCCAGCCCAGCCTCGACACCATCATCAACAACTTCGAGACCCTGACGACCGGCTGCGACCAGGTGCGCCAGAACCTGTATTACCTGACCGCCCGCCAGCGCATCGCCCAATCGCAGGCCCTCCCGGATCCCGAGATGTACCAGACCGGCCTCCTGATCCTCGGCCAGGTCCAGCAGCTGCAGCTGACCCTCAACGCCCTCTACACCGACATGACCGGCGTCCGCGCCATCGTCGTCGAGAACAACTGGGCCAACGACAAGAACTTCAGCAACAAGACCGAGGAGCTCATGCGCAGCATCGTGCGCGTGCAGGACTCGGTGTTCGCGGTGTACAACGCCGGCTACGAGCTGGCGATGCGATGCCGGTGACCGCGGCCGCCGTCGTCCTCGCGGCCGCCCAGGCCATAAGCTTCTCGACGAAGGACGGCTGGTCCATCGCCGCCTCCTACCGCCCCGCCGCCAAGGGGAAGGCGACCGTCGTCCTCGCCCACGGCGTGGGCAGCGCCGGCGTCGAATGGACGCGCCTCGCGGAGGCGCTCGCGGCCAAGGGCGTGGGCACCCTCGCCCTCGACCTGCGCGGCCACGCCGGGAGCCGCCGCGGCCCTCCCGGCTCGACGGACTTCACCGGCTTCGACGCCCGGCTCGCCTGGACGGCGGCCGCCGGGGACCTGCGCGCCGCGGCGGCCTGGCTCGAGTCGAAAGGCGTGCCCGCCGAGCGCGTCGCCTTCGGCGGCGCCTCGATCGGAGCCAACCTCGCCTCGATCGTCGCCGCGGAGCGCAAGTCCGCCCCGTTCCTGCTCCTGCTGTCCCCCTCGAACAACTATCGCGGCGTCATGCTCAAGACGCGCAAAGGGCTCCGGACTTTGGCCGCCGCCTCCCCGGCGGACGGCTACGCGCTCATCGCCGTCCGGGAGCTCGAGGCGGCGAAGGCCGCGGAGGCGCTCTACCCTCCCGCGGGCCACGGCGTGCAGATGTTCGAGGACCCGGCGGCCTTCGAGCGGATCGTCGCCTGGACGGCCGCCGCCGCTTCTCCGCGCTAGCGGTTCTCCAGGGGCGTGGTGGACTTCAGGACCGTCGTCGCCTCGGCGGCCGAGGGCGGATAGACGGTCTTCGCCGTGACGCGCCCGGCCAGCAGCTCCCGGGCCGCGCGCGCGGCCTCCCGGCCGCACTCGCGGAAAGAGACCGTCAGGTCGCCGCGCACCTCGTCCATGACGAGGCCCGCCGCGGGCGCGAAGAACGGAAGAGAGCGCGCGCGGGCGAACTCCCGGGCGGCGCCGAAGTTCTCCGGGGTCACCGAGCCGGGATCCGGCGCGAGCCATACGCCGTCGGCGAGCAGCCCGTCGGTCCGAAGGAGATGCGGCAGGCCGTCGGCCCCCTCGAGGATGCCTTCGTCGATCCGGACGCCCGCGCGTTCGCCCGCGGCGGCCGCGCGCTGGAGGAACTCCGGGTCCGCGGCGACGGTGCGCACCGCGAGCAGGCGCTTCACGCCCGCCGCCGCCAAGGCGCCGACGAAGCTCTCGGGCGACGGGGTCATCGCGACGCGGACCGTCGCCGCGGCGCGGCCTTCGTCCCGGAAGCCGGGAGCCAGGGCGACGATCATCGGCGCGCGGTCGCGCCTCGCCCGCGAGGCCGCGCGCCCGCCGAACGCGACGACCACGGCGCGCGGGCCCGGAGGCAGGGCGCGTCCGGCGAGCGCGGTGTCGACGGGCTCCCCCCATTCGGCGAGGAAGCCGTCGAGCGCCTCGCGGAACGACGCCGAGAGCGGCTCGCTGACCACGACGAGCGCCTGCGCGGCGCGGGCCGCCGCGGGGGCCAGGAGCAGCAAGGCGATGAGCGCGGCGCGCATCAGAACCTCACCGTCGCGCCGCCTTGGATGCGCCGCGGGACGAGCAGGCCGTCGACGTACTCGCGGCGATAAGGCTGCTCCAGGTTCTGCCCGGCGAGGAACAGCTCGAGCCAGGCCGCCGGCGACCAGGATACCCGCGCGTCCACGCGCCAGAAGGCGTGCACCTCGTTCTGCTGGGGCCCCGAGGTCGAGTCCGCGAGATACGCGTCCTTCCAGCCGGCGTTCATGGACGCCCGCAGATGCCAGGGGAGAGCCCAGTCGAAGCCGAGGTTCACCTTGTGCCGCGGCGTGGTCTTCACATAGACGTCGTGCGCGTCCTGGTCGGCGACGGTCTCCTGCGTGTAGTTGGTGTAGACCGACCGCCCCGGCCCAGGGCGCCAGCGCACCGCGGCCTCGAGGCCGCGCAGGATCACCGTGTTGGTGTTGTCGTAGGTATAGTTGATGAACGCCGGCCCCGAGGTCCGGTCGAGGTTGATGTGGTCCCGGATCTCGGTGTAGAAGCCGGTCAGCTCCAGGGTCAGGGCCTTTTCGAGGAAGAGCCCGCGCCACCCGACCTCGTAGTTCGTCAGCGGCGACGGCTTCAGGTCCGGGTTGCCGGCGATGTGCACGGCCCCGCTGTTGGCGTAGAAATCGGCGTAGCGATGGAGGATCTGGGGCTTGGTGTTCGCGCGGGCGTAGGACGCCCGGAAGGAGTGCTCCTCGACGGGAGCCCACAGCAGGGCCCCCTGGAAATCCTTGTGGTAGCCGCCGGCGCTGGCCGTCTCGTGGTTGAGCCCGCCCATGACGCTGACGGTGGGCAGGACCTGGATCGACTGGTGCAGGAAGCCGCGCACGGTGCGGTTGGCCTGGAGCGGCGTCGCGCCGTACAGATAGCTGGATCGGGACGCCGCGTAGCGCCAGCCGGCGCCGTAGGTGGTGTGCAGGCGTCCCCCGCCCCAGGACACGGTGTGGAAGCCCTCGGTGTCGTACTGCCAGAAGCGCGTGCTCGTGTCGAGCCCGGTCGAGCCCGCGTATTCGCCCGCCATGGACTCGTTGCGGGAGACGCGCAGCTCCAAGCTCGAATCCGGCCCCGTCGGGCTTTCCAGGCGCAAGGTCTGGAAATGCGACAGGTCGCGCTGCTGGGGCTTCCCGGTCCCGGTCTTCCCGAAGTCCTGCTGGGCGATGCCCGCCAGCAGCTGGAGCCTCCCCTCTCCGAGCCTCGTCCAGCCGCGGAGGTTGCCGGAGTGCTTATGGATGAAGTCATGGCCTTGGACGACGGGATCGGCCGCGGTCGGCGCGCCGCCCTCGGTCCGGGAGGTCGCGCTGAGGCGCAGGCCGCCGCGCTCGCCGGCCGTCTCTCCGGCGGCCGCGAGCTCGCCCATGCGCCGGGTCCCGCCTTTGACCGTCGCCGTGACCAGCCGCGGCGCGACGGGGAGGCGCGTGATGATGTTGATGACGCCCAGGCCCGCGTTCGAGCCGTACAGGGCGGCGTTGGGGCCGCGCGTGATCTCGATGCGTTCGATGTCCTGGAGCTGGACGGGGATCCGTTCCCACAGGGTCGCGCCCCCGAGGGGGTCGTAGACGCTGCGCCCGTCGAGGAGCACCAGGAGCTCGTGCGTCCCGTCGCGCGGGATGCCGCGCACCGAGACGACCGCCCGGTTGGAGCCGGCGCTCGAGCGGCCCTCGACCACGTCGAGGCCCACGCGGAAGCGCAGCAGGTCCCACAGGTTGACGGCTCCGGAGGCGGCGATCTCCTCGGCCGTGATCACGTCGACCGGCACCGGCGAGCCCTGCGTGGGCGCGACGCGGCGCAGCGCCGTCGAGGCGCGGCCCTCCTCGGCGAAGAATCGGAAGGCCTCGTCCGCCTTGCCGGGCTGGGCCGCCGCCGGCGAGGCGAGCCAGGCCAGGAGGAAGGCGAGCGGCGCCGGGGAGGACCTACGCATGCAGCCCGACCCCCGCCTCGCGCAGACGGCCCAGCTCGAGCTCGGCCTGGGCCAGTAGCGCCGCGACCTCGTCGCCCTGCCCGGCCTCTTCCGCGAGCTCGACGCGGCGGCACAGCTCCCGCAGGCCCCGCGCGCCCAGCGACGCGGCCGCGCCCTTGACCGCGTGGACCTGCGCGGACATCGCCGCGCGGTCGCCCACCTCGGCCGCCGCGAGGGCCAGCCTCAGCCGCGCGGCGGAATCCGCGATGAATTCGCCGACGAGGCCTCGGAAGGCGTTCTCGTCGGGAGCGGCCAGCGCGGCGTAGGCCCGGGCCGCGGTCTCGTCGAAAGGCCGGTCCCAGCGGTCGAGGACCGCGGAGAGGTCGTCGAGGTTCGCGGGCTTGGACAGGTAATCGTCCATCCCCGCGGCCATGCAGCGCGCGCGGTCGCTCTCGCCGGCGTGCGCGGTCAGGGCCACGACGGGAACGCGCCGCCGTCCGGACTCGCCCTCGCGCAGGAGGCGCGTCGCCTCGTAGCCGTCGACGCCGGGCATCTGGCAGTCCATCAGGATCAGGCCGTAATCGTTCCGGCCGATCGCCTCGAGGGCGGCCTCGCCGCTGTCCGCCGCGTCCGCCGGCCGGCCCAGCCTCTGGATCTGCATGAGGAGCAGCCGGCGGTTGATCGCGTTGTCCTCGACGATCAGCACTCGCTGGCGGTCCCGGCGCGAGACGGCCGACGGGCGGGCGGGCCGCTCTTCGACGGGAGCGGCCCCGTTCGCGGACGGCGCGGCCCGCTCGAAGGGAAGGCGCACCCAGAAGGTCGAGCCCTTCCCCGGCTCGCTGTCGGCGCCGATGCTCCCGCCCAGGAGCTCGACGAGGCTCTTGCAGATGGAGAGGCCGAGCCCCGTGCCGCCGAAGCGGCGCGCCGTCGAGCTGTCGGCCTGGGTGAAGGCCCCGAAGACGCGGGGCAGGGTCTCGGGATCGATCCCGATGCCCGTGTCCGTGATGCTGATCTTCAGGGCCACGGCGTCGCCGCCGCCGGACTCGACCTCGCAGATCAGCCGCACCGACCCGCTCGGGGTGAACTTCACGGCGTTGTCGAGGAGGTTGAGCAGGATCTGGCGCAGGCGCGTCGGATCCCCGAGCAGCATCTCGTCGCACGCCGGGCCGGCCTCGCACGCCAGGTCCAGGCCCTTGTCGGCGGCCCGGGGCTGGGCGATGGACAGGGCGTCCTTGAGCACCCCGCGAAGGGAGAACGGGATCTTCTCCACGGCGAGACGCCCGGCCTCGATCTTGGAGAAATCGAGCACGTCGTTGACCATGCTGAGCAGGGCGGACGCGGCCTTGTCCACGCCCTCCACGAGCGAACGCTGCTCGGGCTGCAGCGGGCCGCCGCGCAGCAGCTCCGCGGAGCCGACGAGCGCGTTCAGCGGCGTCCGGAGCTCGTGGCTCATGTTGGCGAGGAACTCGGACTTGATCCGGGCGGTCTGCAGGGCCGTGTCGCGCGCCCGCTCCAGGGCCTGCGCGCTCTCGCGCAGCATCGTCAGGTCCTCGAAGGCCAGCACGCGCGCGAACACCTTTCCGTCGACGCGCATCGGCCGCACGGATTTCCGGATGACGCGTCCGTTCTTGAGCCGGAGCTCATCGACCCGCTCGTTCTCGTTGTCGTGGATGGCTTCGTCGGCCCGCCTCTCGAAGGCGTCCGGGTCCTCCATCATCTGCCGCACGCGCCGGATGACCGCCGGGCGGCCGTGGGCGAGGATCTCGGGGGTCAGGTCCCACATCTCCATCAGGCGCCGGTTGCAGGTGAGCACCGCGTCGTGCAGGTCATAGACGATGATGCCTTCCGACGAGGCCTCGATGGTGCCGCGGGCGACGACGAGCGCCTTCGCGAGCTCGTCGCGCGAGACCGTCGTGCGGGACAAGGTCGAGCTCATCTCGTTGAAGGCCGCGGCGAGCTCGCCCACCTCGTCCTTCGTCACGACGGGGATCTTGCTCGCGTAATCGCCGCTCATGATGCGGCCGGTCGCCTCCGACAGCTGGCGCACGGGGCCCAGCAGCCACTGCATCAGGCCCAAGGTGACCGCGAGGGCGACGAGGCAGAATATCCCGACCAGCCCGGCGACGAAGTTCGCGATGCGGTTCGCCGATTCGAGGGAGCGCGCGAGCGACAAGGAGAGATGGAGCTCGCCGAGGCGGCGGTTCCCGGACCGCGACGACAGCAGGAAGTCGGTGACCGGCTCGAAGACCGGGATGGACAGGACGAGGAGGTCGCCGCCGGGGGCGGAGACGCGCTCCCAGGTCGCGGTCGTGGCGGACTCGTGAAGGGAGCCCTCCGCCGCGGGCTTGCCGGTCTGCAGCACGTTCGTGTGGGCGATCGTCCGGCCCGTGGCGTCGAACAGGGCGACATGCTCCGCTCCCGTCTGGGACTGCGCGGCCTGGAGCCGCGGGAGGAGCACGGCCTCGCGGCCCGCGGCGACCAGCGGGGCCAGCCCGGCCGCGAGCTCGATGCCCTGGGGACGGACGCGGCTGACCGCCTCCTGGAGGACGATCCCCTCGATGCCCCGCCGCGCGGACCAGCTGACGACCAGCACGAACGCGGTGGCCAAGGGGAGGAAGGCCAACGCGGCTTTCGCCCTCAGTCGCACATTTTTCTCCGCATCCGGTTATAATAACATTAGTAATACCGGCCGCAAAACCCGCCGCGGCGAGCAACAGGGCGCGCGCTCTGCTATCCTATCCCCGGCGGTATAATCTCGAATCCACGGAGTCCTCGATGGCGAACCTGAACAAAGTCATGCTGATCGGCCGTCTCACCCGCGACCCGGAGGTCAAGACCTTCAGCAACGGCGGCAAGGTCGCCAAGCTGGGCTTCGCCGTCAACAACCGCAAGAAGAACATGCAGAGCGGCGAGTGGGAGGACGTTCCCGTCTGGATCGACCTCAAGGTGTTCAACCGCGAGACCGGCGCCAAGAAGGCCGACCTCGCCGAGTCCTCCCTTAAGAAGGGCCAGCAGATCTTCGTCGAAGGCCACCTCGTCCTCGAGGAGTGGACCGGCAAGGAAGACGGCAAGAAGCAGTCCAAGCTCGTCGTCGTCGTCGACAACTTCGAGTTCCTCGAGAAGCGCGAGGGCGGCGCGGGCGGCGGCATGGGCCGCTCCTCGGGCGGCTCCTCCAAGCCCGCCGCGAGCGACGACTCGATCGAAGAAGTTCCTTTTTAACGGCACCGTGACGTAAGTTCCGGCGTCCCCCGGCGGTAATCCGGAAAGGGGGAACGCCGAATGGACACGACCGGAGCGCTGCGCCGCTGGTTTCAAGGACCGGGCGGCCAGCTCCGGTCGGCGTCCGGCCTCCTCGTCCTGCTCCTGGTCCTCGTCGCCGTCCACGAATGGGCGTCCTCGCGCCCGAGGCCCCGTCTTCTGTCGTGGAGCGCGTCCGGCCCGGGACCGACGCCGCTGAAGGACGGCGCGCGCCCCGAGCCGGCGCGGATCGCCTTCTCCGACTCCGCCGCGAAGCTCGAGGACATCGGCCGGGCCGTCACGCGGGGGGTCTCGGTCACCCCGCGGGCGCGAGGGACCTGGTCCTGGGCGAGCGACCGCGAGATGGTCTTCACGCCGGACGAGGACTGGCCGGCGGGCCAGGGCTACACGGTCCGTTTCGAGAAAGGATTCTTCCCCGGGCACGTCCGGCTCGAGAGCCTCGAAGGGCGCTTCGTCACGGCCCCGTTCGCCGCGACGCTCGCCTCCTCCGAGTTCCACGTGGACCCGCGGGACCCCGCGCTGAAGCGGGTGGCCGCGACCTTCCGCTTCAGCCATCCAGTCGACGTCGACGCGTTCGAGAAGCGCCTGTCCATGGTCATGAGCGGGCAGAAGCAGGGGCTGTTCGACCGGGGCCGCGTCCCTCATAAGTTCGCCGTCGCCTACGACAAATTCCACGGCGAGGCCTACGTCGCCTCGGAGCCGCTGCCCATCCCGCTCGAGGCGGCCATGATGGAGGTCGCCGCCGCCGCCGGCGTGGGCCCGGTGCGCGGAGGCCCGAGGACCGCCGCCCCGCTGTCCGCGACGGTCCGGGTGCCGAGCATGTACGACTATTTCCGGATCGAGAGCGTCCGGGCCGAGCTCGTGCGCAACGACCGGCTCGAGCCCGAGCAGGTGCTCATCGTTTCGGCCTCGGGAGGAGTCGGCGAGAAGGAGCTCGCGGGACGGATCAAGGCGTGGGTGCTCCCCGCCGACCGGCCCGCGGCGCCCGGACGCCCCGTCGAACGGAACCATCATTGGGGCGACCCGTCCGAGATCGGGCCGGAGACGCTCGCCCGCGCCGCGGCCGTGACGCTGACGCCCGTGACCGCCGAAAGGGAATTCCCCGCCGTCCACAGCTTCAAGCTCCGGGCTCCTCCCGGCGCCGCGGTGTACGTCAAGATCCCGCGCGGCCTCGTCGCCTACGGCGGCTACGTGCAGGCGAAGGACTTCGACGCGGTCGTGCGCCTGCCGGGGTTCCCCCGCGAGATCAAGATCCTCCACGAGGGCGCCGTGCTCCGCCTGTCCGGCGAGAAGAAGCTCTCCCTCTATTCGCTCGGCGAGCGCGCGGTGCGCCTCGAGGCGGGCCGGGTCCGCCCGAGCCAGCTCAACGATCTCGCCAGCCAGACCGAGGGAGACTTCTCCAACCCCGCCTTCCGCGGCTGGTCGTTCGGACAGGACAACATCACCGAGCGCTTCGAGGAGGTGCGGGAGTTCGGGCGGATCGAGCCCGACCGGCTCCATTTCTTCGCCTTCGACTTCACCCCCCACCTTCAGTCTCCGGCCTCCGGCTCGCGCAACGGCCTCTTCTTCCTCCGCGCCGAGGGCTGGGACCCGCGGCTCAAGAGGGCGACGGGCCCCGCCGACACCCGCTTCATCCTGATCACCGACCTCGGCGTGCTCGTCAAGGAGAACGCCGACGCGACCCGGGACGTGTTCGTGCAGTCGCTCGCGACCGGCGAGCCCGTCTCCGGAGCCCGCGTCGAGGTCGTCGGCGTCAACGGCCTTCCGATCGCGAGCGCCGGGACCGACGGGGCGGGCCGCGCGCGGCTCCCCGACCTCTCCGGCTTCGAACGGGAGCGCAAGCCGGCGGCGTTCGTCGTGCGCAGCGGAGAGGATCTCTCCTTCCTCCCGTTCGACCGGCAGGACCGGCGGCTCGACGTGTCCCGCTTCGACGTCGGGGGCGACTCGACCCGGGGCCGGGAGCGGGAGCTGTCCGCCTTCCTGTTCAGCGACCGGGGGCTGTACCGTCCGGGCGAGGCGTTCCACGCGGGCGTCATCGTGCGGCCGACCGTGTGGGGGCAGGACCTCGCCGGCGTGCCGCTCGAGATCTCCGTCCTGGACCCGCGCGGCCTCGAGGTGAAGAAGGTGAAGCTGCCCCTGTCCGCCGCGGGCTTCGAGACGATCGATTATCAGACGCAGGAGAACGGCCTGACCGGGAGCTTCACGGTGTGCGTCTACATCGTCAAGGACGGCCGCCGCGGCGCCCTGCTCGGCTCGACGACGGTGCGCGTCGAGGAGTTCCTTCCCGACCGCCTGAGGATCACGGCCCGATTCTCCCAGGAGCGGGCCGAAGGCTGGGTCTCGCCCAAGGACCTGAAGGCCGCGATCAGCCTGCACAACCTGTTCGGCACTCCCGCGGAAGGCCGCCGCGTCGCCGGACGCATCCGCCTCTCTCCGGCGGCGCCTGCGTTCAAAGCGTTCGCGGACTACGCGTTCTTCGACCCGTCCGAGGCCAAGAAGAGCTTCACGGAGAGCCTCGACGACGCCACGACGGACGCCGAAGGCGCGGCGTCGTTCGACATGCCCCTCGAACGCTTCGCCGAGGGCACCTACCGCCTCGAGCTGACGGCGGAGGGCTTCGAGGCCGAGGGCGGCCGCGGCGTCGCCGCGCAGGCGTCGGTGCTCGTGTCGCCCCGACCCTACCTGGTCGGGCTGAAGGCCGACGGGGACCTGCGCTACGTGCCGCGCGGGAGCACGCGCACGGTGACGGCGGCGGCGGTCGGCCCCGAAGGGAAGGCGGTCGCCGCCTCGTCCATCACGCTTCAGCTCATCGAGGAGCGCTGGGTGTCCGCGCTCGTCAAGGGCGGCGACGGCCTGTACCGCTACCAATCGGTCCGCAAGGAGCTGTTCGTCTCGTCGCGGACCCTGAACCTGCCGGCGGGCCCTCGCCCAGTCCGCCTCGACGCCTCGTCCCCGGGCGATTACGCCCTCGTCCTGCGCGACGCGGCCGGCTCCGAGCTCAACCGCCTGCGCTACTCGGTCGCCGGCCACGGGAACCTGTCCCGCAGCCTGGAGAAGAACGCCGAGCTGCAGCTGCGTCTCGAGAAGACCGATTACGCGCCGGGGGAGCTCGTGGAGATGCAGATCAAGGCGCCTTACGCCGGAGCCGGCCTGATCTCGATCGAGCGCGACAAGGTGCACGCCCACAAGTGGTTCAAGGACTCGGCCAGCGCCTCGACGCAGAGCATACGGCTTCCGGACGGCGTCGAAGGAAACGCCTACGTGGCGGTCACGTTCCTTCGCGCGCCGGACTCGCGGGAGATCTTCATGAGCCCCCTCTCCCACGGCGTCGCCGCGTTCAGCGTGAGCCGCGCGCGCCGCGAGCTGCCGGTGACCCTGTCCGCTCCGGAGAAGCTCAAGCCCGGGCAGCGCTGCGCGCTGAGGGTGAAGACCCCGCGCCGGGCGCGCGTCGCGGTGTTCGCCTCCGACGAGGGCATACTGCAGGCCGCGGGCTGGAAGACGCCGGACCCCCTCGCCCATTTCCTGCGCAAGCGCGCCCTGGAGGTCCGCACCTATCAGCTGCTCGACCTGCTCCTCCCCGAATACCGCCTGTCCATGTCCGTGATGGCGCCGGGCGGCGACAAGGACGGCTGGGACGCGGCCGGCAAGAACCTCAACCCGTTCAAACGCCGCCGCGACAAGCCCGCGGTGTTCTGGTCGGGGATCGTCGAGACCGGTCCGGAGGGCAGGGAGGTCTCCTTCCTCGTGCCCGACTCGTTCAACGGGACTTTGCGCGTCACCGCCGTCGCTGTCGAGCCCTCCTCGATCGGCGTCGCGCAGGCGAAGGTGCTCGTGCGCCAGGCGATCGTGCTCTCCCCCAACGCCCCCCTCTTCGTCGCCCCCGGCGACGAGTTCGAGGCGAGCGTGGCGGTCGCCAACGGGGTGAAGGGGTCGGGCCCGGGCGCCGTCGGCCGGGTCGCGCTCAAGACCTCCGGGCACCTCGAGGTCGTCGGGGAGAGCGTCAAGCTCGTGCCCGTCGGAGAGGACCGCGAGGCCGTCGCGGTGTTCCGCCTCCGCGCCCGGCCGGCGCTCGGCGCGGGGCTCCTGACCTTCGAGACGACCGTCTCCTCGGAGACGGCCCGGCGGGAGGTGTCGCTCAGCGTCCGCCCGTCGATGCCCTATCGGGTGACGCTCGACACGGGCCATCTGAAGGCCGGGCGACGGGACTCTCCCTCGCCGCGCAAGCTCTACCCGTCCTTCCGCACGCTCGAAGCCTCGGTCTCCCCCGTTCCCCTGGTCCTCGCCAAGGGCCTCCTGCAATACCTGCAGAGCTACCCGTACGGCTGCACCGAGCAAGTCCTCAGCCAGACCTTCCCCGCCTTGGTCCTGCGCCGCCGCCCGGAGTTCGGCTACGCGCCCGAGGCCGTGGAGACGAACCTCGCCCGGGCGGTGGACATCCTGCGCTCGCGCCAGAACGAGGACGGGGCGTTCGGCATGTGGGCGGCCAATTCCCATGTCTCGCCCTTCCAGGCGGTTTACGCGGCGCACTTCCTGACCGAGGCGAAGGAGCTGGGCTACGCCGCGCCTCCCGAGCTGCTGGAGCGCTCTCTCGTCTACCTGAACGCGGTCGCGGCCGGAGACCCAGGCATCGACGCGCCCCAGCGCGTGCGCGCCTACGCGGTCTACGTTCTGACCCGCAACGGCCGCGTCACCACCCCGCTGATTGACTCGCTGCGCGCGCGGTTCGACAAGGACGCGGACGCGGCCTGGAAGAAGGACCTGACCGCCGCCTATCTCGCCTCCTCCTATTCGATGCTGCACCTCGACGGCCCGGCCGAGGCGCTCATCAAGGGCGTGGCGACCGGAGAGCCGCGGACGCCGGACTGGGAGTGGTTCTACGACGATTCGATCCACGAGGCGCAGTATCTTTATCTGCTCGCCCGGCATTTCCCGGCGAGGCTGGCGGCGCTCGACGCGGACGCCGTGCTCCGCGTCGTGGCACCCCTCCAGCGCGGGAGCTACAACTCGCTCTCGGCCGCGTACTCGATCCTCGCCCTCGACGCGTACGCGGCGGCGGCCGGGGAGCTGAAGCCCGGCGAGGCGCGCCTCGAGGAGGTGCTCGAGGCCGGCGGCCGGCGCGCGCTCGTGCTGCCTCCGGGGCTGTTCGCGAAGGCCGAGTTCACGCCGGCGGCGAAGGCGGTCTCGGTGGAGAACCTCTCGCCTCGCCGCCTGTTCTACCAGACGACGCAGTCGGGCTACGACCTCGCCGTCCCGGCGGAGCCGGTGCGGCGGAGGCTCGAGGTCGTCCGCGAGATTCTCGACGGAAAGAACCTCGTCGTGACGACGGCAGAGCTCGGCCGCGACTACACGGTGCGGCTGCGCGTGCGCTCCCTCGACGGCGCCCATGTCCCGAACCTCGCGGTGGTCGACCTGGCGCCGGGCGGCTTCGAGCCCTCGTGGAAGGACCGGTCCGAGGAGCCCGCGGGCGTCGAATACCAGGACATCCGCGAGGACCGCGTGCTGTTCTTCGGCTCGGCGGGCGCGAGCGTCCTCGAGCTGACCTACCGCCTCAAGGCCACGAGCCGCGGGACCTTCGTAGTCCCGCCGCCCTTCGCCGAATCCATGTACGACCGCTCGGTCTCCGCGCTCGGCTCCGCCGGCTCCATCGAGGTCCGATGAAGCGCCGCTTCGCCGCGGGCGCCGCCCTCCTCGCGCTGCTCGCGGCACCCTTCCTGCCCCGCCTCCCCCGCCCCGCGCCGCTGCGCGAGGGCATCCCCTTCTCGCGCGCCGTGTACGCGCGCGACGGCCGCCTCCTCCAGCTGACCTTGGCCGCGGACGGAAGATACCGGCTCTGGGTGCCGCTGCGGGAGATGTCCCCCGTCCTGGTGGAGGCGACCTTGCTGCACGAGGACCGGCGCTTCCGTTACCACCCCGGCGTGGACCCCGCGTCCCTGCTCCGCTCGGCGTGGACGACCTACGTCGCGAGGACGCGCCGGCGCGGAGCCTCGACCGTCACGATGCAGCTGGCCCGCCTCAAGTACGGCCTCGATTCGAGCCGGCCCGCGGGGAAGGCCGTGCAGATCCTGCGAGCGCTGCAGCTCGAGCTGCTCTATCCGAAGGACCGCATCCTCGAGGCCTACCTCAACCTGGTCCCCTACGGCGGGAACATCGAGGGGGCGGGCGCGGCGAGCTTCGCCTACTTCGGCAAGGACGTGTCCCGCCTCGACCTGAGCGAGGCGATCACGCTCGCCGTGATCCCTCAGAACCCGGTCCGCCGCACGATGACCCGGGCGGAGAAGTCCGACCGGCGCACGCTCGAGGATGCGCGCCGCCGCCTGTTCGCGCGCTGGCTCGCCCTCCATCCCGGAGACGCCCGCCGGGGCGCCGCCCCGGAGGCGCCGTGGGAGGTGCGCGGCCCGCGGACGCTCCCGGCCGACGCGCCTCATTTCACGCGCCGCGTGCTCGCCCGGACCCGCGACGAGCGCGTCGTGACGACCCTGGACCTCGACGCGCAGAGGCTGCTCGAGCGGCTCGTGGCGGGCCACGTCGAACGGCGACGCGAGCAGGGCATCCGCAACGCGGCGGCGCTGCTCGTCGACTTCACCTCGATGGAGATCGTCGCCGCCGTCGGCTCGGCCGGCTACCGCGACGCGGACATACTCGGGCAGGTGAGCGCGCTGACCGCGCGTCGATCCCCCGGCTCGGCGCTGAAGCCCTTCGCCTACGCGCTCGCCTTCGAGCAGGGCCTCATCCATCCGCAAAGCCTGCTCAAGGACGCGCCCGCCGCCTTCGGCGCCTACGACCCCGAGAATTTCGACGGGGATTTCGCGGGGCCCCTCCCCGCGCGGGAAGCGCTGGTCAAGAGCCGGAACATACCCGCGGTGACTCTGGCGTCGAAGCTGGCCCCGCCGGGGCTCCACGGCTTCCTGAAAGCCGCGGGCGTCGACCTGCCCCGCCCCGCCGAGCACTACGGCCTCGGCCTCGTTCTGGGCACGGGCGAGACGAGCATGGAGGACCTGGCGCGGCTCTACGCGATGCTCGGCAACGGCGGCGAGCTCAAGCCGCTGCGCCGCGCGGCCTCCGATCCGAAGGGGGCGGGCGCGCGCCTGCTGTCGCCGGACGCGGTCTTCCTCACGATGGACGCCCTCCGGTCCAACCCGCGGCCGCGGCAGTCCTTCCGCGAGGACTGGCGCGCGGCGGCGCTCCCGGTGTATTGGAAGACCGGCACCTCCTGGGCCTTCCGGGACGCCTGGTCCGCGGGGGTGTTCGGACGCTACGCGCTCGTCGTGTGGATCGGGGACTTCCGCGGAGAGAGCAATCCCGCCTTCGTCGGCGTGGAGGCCGCCGCGCCCTTGTTCTTCGACATCGTCGACGCGCTTCAGGCCCGCGGGCCGCTGCGCGACGAGTACGCGCTGGGCCTGTCCGGGCTGAAGGCCCTCTCCCTCGAGGTCTGCGCCGTGTCGGGCGCGGCCCCGGGGCCGCGTTGCCCGCGCCGCGCCAAGACCTGGTTCATCCCCGGCGTCTCGCCGATCGCGGCGTGCGAGGTGCACCGCGAGATCCTCGTCGACCGGCGCTCGGGTCGCCGGGCCTGCGGGCGCGCCGGCGCCCGGGCGGAGGTGTTCGAATTCTGGCCGTCCGACCTTCTGCGCATCTTCCGGCAGGCCGGCATCCCGCGGCGCACTCCCCCCGCCTACGACCCCGCCTGCGGCCTGACGGACCGCGCCGGGCGCGGCGCGCCGCCGCGCATCACCTCGCCCCTGTCCGGGGTGACCTACCACGCGGCCGCCGCGGACCCGGGGCCGATCCCGCTGTCGGCCGTGGCCGACGCCGACGCGACCGAGCTGTACTGGTTCGCCGACGGCGCTTTGCTCGGCCGCTCGCTCGCCGGCAAGCCCTTGTTCTGGACGCCGCGCCCGGGGCGCAGCACCGTGCGCGTGGTCGACGATCAGGGGCGCGCGGACGCGCGGGACGTCGAGGTCGCGTTCAGCGAGTAGCTTACGCGGGGACGGAGACGGGGGCCGTCCGGCGCGAGACGATGAGCATGTTGACGCGCACGGCGAAGCCCTCGTCCTGCTGGAGGACGCGGCGGAAGGCTTCCTGGGGGATCATCAGGACGACCGCGCCCTTGTCGGAGGCCTTGATCGTGGCGCCCGCGGTGCCCATCTCGACGATGGACATCTCGCCGAACACCTCTCCCGCGCCGAGCTCGGCGATGCGGACCAGCGCCTTGTTCGAGGCCTTCATGTGGACGTCCGCCTGCCCGGAGACGACGATGTGGAGCCCGTCGACGGTCGCGCCCTTGAAGAGGATGGTCTGGCCCGCCTTGAACACCAGCAGCTCGGAGGAGCCGGCCAGGCCGGCCAGGTTCTCCTCGTTCACGCCGGCGAACAGCGACACGTGGTCGCGCAGGAAGGTCAGGGCATCCATGGTCTTATGATAACCCGCGGGCCGAGGGCCGAACAGGGCCTTATGGCCCAATCCACCCGGGACCCTAAGGCGCCTTGCGCGAGGCGATCAGGGCTTTCACCCGGGCGACGAACTCCGGGCTTTCGGCGAGCAGGACGCGGAAGGCGTCCTGGGGGATGTTCAGGACGTACGTCCCGTCCTCGAGGCACTTGATCGTCGCCCCCGCCGTGCCGTTCTCGATGATCGAGGTCTCGCCGAACACGTCGCCGGAATTGAGCTCGGCGACCTGGGTGATCGGCTGCTGCGGAGGCTTGATGAAGACGCCGGCCTTGCCCACGGCCATCACGTGGAGCCCGTCGACCGTCGCGCCCTTGAACATGATGGTCTGTCCGTTCTTGTAGGTGCTCAAGGTCGAACCGACCGCCACCGCCGTCAGATGGTCGTCGGAGACGCCGGCGAACAGCGCGACCCGCTCGCGCAGGAAAGTGAAGGCGTCCATGACCATACTTTAACAAAACCGACGCGCCCCTTTGTTAGACTTACACGATGACCGATCCGGGGCGTTTGTTCATGTTCGGAGCGTACGGCCTCGAGCCGACGCGCCAGACCGTGTCCCTGTTCAAGTCCACGGGCGCCACCGGGCTCCTCCTGCTCGCGCGCAACATCGAGACACCGGCCCAGACGAAAGCCTTCGTCGCCGAGCTCGAGCAGCGCCTCGGCCGGCCCCTGCTCGTGGCGATCGACCACGAGGGCGGGTGGGTCCTCCGCTTCAAGAGCGGGGTCACCCCCTTCCCCGGCAACGCGGCGCTGGGCCGCGCCCGCGACCCCGGGCTCGCCTACGCCGTCGGCCGCCAGATGGCGCGCGAGCTGGCGCCGCTGGGCATCCGCATGAACCTCGCGCCCGTGCTCGACGTGGCGACCGAGGTCTACAACCCGGGCATCGGCATCAGGTCCTTCGGGGCCGATCCCGGCCTCGCCGGACGGCTGGGCGCCGCGTTCATCAAGGGCATGCAGGGCGCCGGCGTCTCCGCCTGCGCCAAGCACTTCCCGGGAAAGGGCGCGGCGACCGTGGACGCGCACGTCGACCTGCCGACGATAAAACTGCCCCGCGCCGCGTTCACGCGCACGCACCTGGCGCCCTTCCGCGCGGCCTGCGCCGCGGGCGTGGACGCGGTGATGACCTCGCACGTGCGCTTCCCCGCCTTCGACAAGGAGGTGGCGACCTTCTCCAAAAAGATCGTGCACGACGTCCTGCGCGGCCAGCTCGGCTACGACGGGCTCGTCGTCAGCGACGACCTGTGCATGGGTGCCATCACCAAGCGGTGGCCGGTCGCGGAGGCGACGCTCAAATGCCTCGACGCGGGCCACGACGTGCTCATGATCGCCCACGACCTGCAGGGCATGACCGACGCCGTCGAGCTACTGCGCGAGGCCGGGGCCCCGGCCGAGCAGCTGGAGGCCGCCGACGCGCGCATCACCCGCCTGCTCCACCGGCGCAAGGCGCCCGCCGCCCGGCTCTCCGACGGCGCGAAGCTGTCCGCCTCGATCGCCGCGAAGGCCGTCGTCTTAGCGCGCCGGGGGAAAACCGCTCTGCCCGTTCCCCTGTCGCGCGACACGCTCGTCGTGGTCCCCGACTTCAAGGAGGTGCGCGAGCGGTTCACCTTCGAGGGCGGCCCCGGCGGACCCGAGGCCCTCGCCCGCCGCCTGGCGCCCGGCTGCGCGTTCGCCCGCGCGCCGATCGCGACGACGGACCTCGGCCGCCTGCCCGAGCTCGTGCGCCGCGCCGAACGCGTCGTGTTCCTCTGCTTCGAGGCCAGGCGCTTCCCGGGGCAGGCCGCCGCCTTGAGGCTTCTCGCCGGGACGGCCGCGGCCAAAACCGCCGCCGTTCTGATCCGTTCTTCCTGGGATCTCGACCTCTGCCCCAAGACGATGACCGTCGTGGACGCCGCCGGCTACCGCCTCGTCAGCCTCGAGGCGGCGCTGTCCCGGACCTTGTCCCGGAGAAAATAAAGCCATGATCACCTTCCTCCTCGCCGCCTGGATATCGCTGTGCCCGCCCGCCCGCGCGGCCGAGCCCGCCCCATCCGCCCCCAGCGTGACCGTCCTCAAGGACCGCTTCATCGAGGCGGGAAGCTCCGCGGAGCGCACCAAGATCCTCGACCAGATCGCCAAGACCGCCCCCGTCTCCGGGCAGGACGTGGCCCATCTCTTCGACCTGTTCTCGCGCTTCACCGACGCGTACACGCGGGATTCGGTGATGGCCTCGCTGGCGCGCATCGCCCCGGGCAGCCCGCAGCTCGAGCCCCTGTTCATGACCTACCTGCGCCAGCCCGAGCCCGAGGCCCAGCTGTTCGGCGTCAACGGCGCCTTCCGCCTGCGCTCGCGCGCGGCCCTGCCCATGATCCGCGCCATCGCCGGACGCAAGTTCGCCGCGAGCAGCGTCACCGAGAACAACATGATGACCGAGCGCAATTCCTGGTGGACCCAGTACGAGGCGCTGTCCGCCCTCGCTCAGTGGGAGCCGGAGAAGTCCTATTCCCTTCTCGAGAGCAAAGGAAAGGAAAGCGCGAAGGTCGGGGCGCTGCTCGGGCGTTATTACTGGAAGCAGACCTTGCCCAAGCTCCGCTCCTGGGCCGAGTCGGGCGACCTGATCTCGACCGAACGGGCGGCGCTGGCGGTCGCGGCCCCGATCGACCTCGCCGACGCCCGCGCGACCCGCGATCAGATGCTGAAGCTGCTCCGCGACCCCAAGGTCGACCCCGAGATCCGCCGCCACATGGCCCTCAAGATCGGGACCTCCTCCACCGACGAGGAGGCCGCCGCCCTCGTCGTCGAGCACGATGCCGTCAAGGACGACGCCGAGCGCCTGTACTGGGTCACCGCGGCCTTCAGCACGCGCAGCCCCAAGGTCATCCCCCTGCTCGTCCGCTACGCCGCCCAGACCGGCAACGAGGCCCTGAGCAAAGGCGCGACCGCCCAGCTCGTGGACATGGTGGGCGAGGCCGAAGCCCGAACCCTCATCGACGCCGAAAAAAAGAAGTAAAATAAGCCTTATGGTAGGCTTATTCTGGTGGGCCGCGGGCCTGTGCGTCGTCCTGCTCGCCGCCCTCGCGCTCACCCTTCGCCGTCTCTATTCCTTAGAAGCGTCCCAGCCCGCCCGCGTCCCGGCCCCTCCGCGCGCGCCCGAAGGATGGAGCAAGCTCGACGAGCTGCTCAACATGCTGCTCGCCCTGCAGGAGAACGGCGTGTCCCATTCCGGCGCCATCTCCCGCGAGGAGTTCGGCCGGGCGGTCCTCGACTGCGCCTGCCAGCTGATGAAGTGCGACCGCGGATCGGTCATGAACTGGGATGAAAAAGAAGGCTGCTTGAAGATCGTCGCCGCCCGCAGCGCGCTGACGCAGGACGCCCAGAAGCTCTTCCTCCGGCCCGGCGAAGGCGTGGCCGGCAAGGCCTTCGCCTCCGGCCAGCCCATCTTCGTCGCCGACCCGGCCAACGACCCGCGCTACCTCGCCCCCGCGACCGGCGACGTCGAGCCCTTCGTCTCCATCCCCCTCCTGGTCAAGGGCAAGCCCATCGGCGTCCTCAACCTCCACGCGAAGGTCGGCGCGGAGCCCTTCAGCGACTACAACGTCAAGTTCCTCAGCATACTCGCGGGCGAGGCCGCCGTCATGCTCCACAACATGGACATGTTCGACAACCTCCAGATCTTCTACCTCGAGATGGTGCAGACCCTGGCCCGCGCCGTGGACTCCAAGGACGCCTACACCGCCGAGCACTCCGACCGCGCCCGCGTGAAGGCCCGCCGCGTCGCCCAGGAGATGGGCCTGCCCGACCCGATGGTCCGCCACGTCGAGTACGCCGCCCTCCTCCACGACATCGGCAAGATCGGCATCGACGAGGCCATCCTCCTCAAGCCCGGCAAGCTCACCCCCGAGGAATACGAGGAGATGAAGAAGCACCCCATCATCGGCCACCAGATCCTGGCCCCCGTCAAATACCTCGGCCCCGTGGCGCAAATGGTGCTCTATCATCAGGAGTGGTTCGACGGCAGAGGTTATCCCGAAGGCCTGAAGGGCGAGCAGATCCCGCTCGGCGCGAGGATCGTCGCGTGCCTCGACGCCTGGGACGCGATGATGAGCGACCGCCCCTATCGCAAGGCCCTCGGCCGCGACATCGCTTTGGCCGAGCTCAAGAAAGGCGCGGGGACCCAGTTCGATCCGAGGGTCGTGGAGACCTTCATGCGTTTGGAGCTCTCCGAGTGGTCTCGCGAGCCCGCGGCACACTGATGCTTTATGTGGTCCCCACGCCGTTGGGTAATCTGGAAGACATGACGGCGAGAGCGTTGCGCACGTTAAAAGAATCGAAAGTGGTTTTCTGTGAAGACACCCGCCGTACGCGGAATTTGATGAGCCATTTCGGTTTGGGCATACCCCTCGAGCGTTACGATGAGAACGACCCCCGTTCCGTCGATAAGCTTTTGGAGCGAGTCCGCCGAGGCGACGCGGTCTCGTTGGTTTCGGACGGCGGATTGCCCGGCGTCTCCGACCCCGGCCGCAAGGCGGTGGCGGCAGCGCGAAGGGAAGGTTTGCCCGTCACCGCGCTGCCCGGCCCCTGCGCCGTCGCCACCGCCGTCGCGGGTTCCGGTCTGCCCGGCGATTCGTTCTTATTCCTCGGATTTCTGCCAAGGACTCCGTCCAAGCGCCGCAAGGCGCTTGAAGCTTCAAAGCTGTTAGACCGCACGATCGTCATCTATGAATCCCCGTTCAGGGTTCTAGAACTGCTCGAGGACGTCATAATGTCCGTCGGAGCGAGCGCCCAAGTCGTTGCCGTTCGCGAATTATCCAAGCTCCACGAGGAGTGGATCCGCGGAACAGCGACGTCCGTACGCGACGCGCTGGCCGCGAAGCCCGAGATCCTCGGCGAGTTCGTCATCGTCCTGCACCCCGACCCGGAGCCCTCCAATGCCTGAGATGCTTTCCCCCGAATCCGCCGCGAAAGCGGGCGCCGCCGGA
>Ga0255338_1001329_pt1 | contig 47945 bp, 39 predicted proteins | sample MeOH1_35cm_T4_19_FD_203715 | JGI IMG/M metagenome (GOLD analysis project Ga0255338, IMG submission 203715) | Sandy soil microbial communities from University of British Columbia, Vancouver, Canada - MeOH1_35cm_T4_195 | ecosystem: Engineered > Artificial ecosystem > Sand microcosm > Unclassified ...
CGCGGCTCCTCGCACCGCTGGCCGCGCGCCATGCTGCCGACGACGGCGGCCACCGTGGCACGCCCCACCAGCCCGAGCTGGCACTGTCCGCGCGCGCTCTCCACCGGGATCGGGCTGGGAGGCTGCCCTCCTGGCACACTCCACCGGCCGAGCTGGCTCTGTCTGACGCGGGGTGCTCCGCAAGGGCTGAGCTGGCTCTGTCCGACGCGGGCGCGCTCCACTGGCTCGCGCGCTGGCGCCCGCGACGATGGCTGCCACCCTGGCGCGCTCTACTGGCCCGAGCTGGCGCTGTCCGATGCGCGCGCTCCAACCGGTCCGGGTTGGCGGCCTCGACTGTGGCAACTCCTATGCCGTTGACTCCACTCGACCCCGGGCTATGCTTCGCGCAACTCGTCAGTCCGAAGCCGGAGGACCGCAGGGGCAGACCCGCCCCTCCTATCGCCGACCAAGGCTGACTAGCAGGACGCCCGCCCATCTGGGCCTGCGTCAAGGAGTATAAAACATGCGAAGTACCCGTCGGGGTGACGCTCCTGGTGTCCCCCCTGTTGCGCCGTCGGCTATCGGCAACCTCGATGTAGGGTCCAACGACGCCTCTCCCGATGCCCACGGTGAGAGTGGCGCGAAAACCGCGCTAGGCACCGTGGACCTTGACGTTCACCCCGAGAATCTCCCCGATCGCACAAGTCCCATGGGGGTGGCCAACATGGCCTTCCTCGTCGAGCGGCTCTACGCGGACTGTGCGCCGGGTCAGTTCGTCCGTGAGCTGACGAAGAACGGCCTCCAGGCCATCGGCAGGCTCTCCAAACAGGGCGGGAAGATCGTCTGGACGTACGATCGCCACATGCACGGCATGGGCAAGCGAAAGCTTGTGTGCATCGACACGGGCGTCGGAATGTCGGGCGCAGAGATGGTGAAGTTCATCAACGCGCTCGCCCAGTCGTCCTATGTCCAGTCGGCAGTCGACAACTTTGGTGTCGGGGCCAAGATCAGCGCCGCTCCGCGCAACCGCGAGGGGATGATCTACCTCTCTTGGAAGGACGGCGTCGGCGCGATGGTCCATCTTTTGAAGGACTCGCGCACAGGGGAGTATGGACTCCGTATGCTCCGGCGCCCCGACGGTACCTACGACTTCTGGGCACCGGCGCCAGACTCGCTCATACCCAAGGAGATTCGCGAGGCCGGCCGGCACGGGACGGCGGTCATCCTCCTCGGTAACGACGACAACGAAGACACGACCCTCGTGCCGACCGGGCTCCAGACGCCCGGTCGTTGGATCCTCCGATACCTGAACGGCCGCTTCTTCCGCTTTCCCGCAGGCGTGGAGATCGGCGTCCACGAGGGCTGGGAGAAGCACCCCGAGTCCGATACGAAGCGGAACTTCGTCCGGAAGGTAGAGGGGCTTGAGGCGTGGCTCAACGCGCCCAAGCGACGCGAGGTGTCGCGCTCGGTGCAGGTCACCGGAGCGACGATCCACTGGTGGATCCTCAAGGCGGACGCGGACCTCGACAGCGGGCACGCGCCGACGCCTGGGATCGTAGCCGCACTCTGGCAGGACGAGTTGTATGACCTTGCCTCGCGCGGCCGGGCGGCCACGAGTCGACTCCACCTCTTCGGCATCGTCTTCGGCACCGACCGGGTCGCGCTCATCATCGAGCCGACGACCAAGGGCAGCGGCATCACGACGAACACTGCACGCACGACGCTCCTCATGAATGGAGAGCCCTTGCCGTGGTCTGAGTGGGCGGCGGAGTTCCGGGCGAACCTTCCTCAAGAGCTGAAGGACCTCATGGAAGGGATCGGTGGCAAGACCGACGGCCCCGACATCCGCCAGAACATCAAAGACCGCCTCAAGGCGATCCGCGACCTCTTCACCCTCAGCCGGTACCGACGTGCGAAGGGCGGCAGCGTCACCGCCGACCCCGCCTCCAAGGTGACAACCGACGAGCCGGTGGTGATTGACTTCCCGGTTAGCCCTAACCCTAACCCGATTCCGATGCCGCGACCGCGCCCCAATCGGGCAGGTGACATCTTCGCTGCGCTCGCAGCCGCGGGCCAGGCGGGTGTCGCGGCGGAGCCAGTCGTGGTTCGTGACCTGCCAAACCCCCATTGGATCTCAAAGGCAGATGGTAGTCGCGAAGGAAACTACCTGGAGGACAAAGCGGCGGAGTACCTGCCGGAGACGAACAAGCTCATGATCAACGCTGACTTTCGGCTGTTCACCGACATGGAAAATCGCTGGGTGGCGCAGTTCGAGGATGCAACGCCCGGTCTTCGTGAAGCGGTCCGCAAGGTCGTCCAGGAGTGGTTCACGCAGCAACTCATCGAGGCGGTGATGAGTGCCAAGGCGCTTGAGGGGAGCCCGGAGTGGGGCCTGACCGACCTCGCCGCACTCTGGTCGCCGACGGCGCTCACCGCGACCGTGTTGCCCCGTTACCACGTTGACCGCGAGGTCGGCCGCATTCTCAAGGGCAAGTTCTCATCTTACCTCAAGGACGCGAAGGGCGTCGGTACGACCGCAGCCGCGAGCTGACCACCACCCCGACGACGAACACACGTGGGGCTGGAGGACCGACGTCCGGCCCCGCGTTCCCGCCAGTCGGCGCAGCCGGGCTGGGGACTTCACCTGTACTTCACGCAGGAGGGGATGGCAGAGAAGCTGGGCCTGTGAACACCTGCTGCTTGGGGCTCACCCCACGCCAACTGGGGTGGCCCTTGAGCCGGTGCCCGCTTCGGAGGCTGCGAGGGCAGTTCTAAGTGCTCCAGGATGGCACGAACCCAACTGGGGGCCGTCAGGTACGACAGGACGCGCCGCCTGCCCCCACACCGGACGCCGTGCGCGTGTTCCGGCCTGGACGCTCACAGCGATGCCCCAGCGCTCACCACGTTCGCCATGTTGCACGTATGTCGCAGGAACCTGCGGAACGGGCTGGAACAGGACGGGACGAAACGGGACGCGGCGGGATACCAACTTCTAAGCATTCCGGGCGGCTACGAGGTAAGGGCGCGATTCTGCTAGAGGTTTCGCGCCGCCCGGCGCGGGTTCGATTCCCGCCGCCTCCACTTTTTTACGACTGGGCCCTGCGCAGAGGAAACCTCGCATCAGAACGTGGTCGTCAGCGACACCGCGAGCTCGCGCGGGCGCGAGCGGGTGCTCTGCGACGGCCGGTAGTGCGCGCCAGCCAGGTTCTTCCCGATGACCTCCAGGTCCATCGGGTGGCCGCGCCACCACTCGCGCGCGTAGCCGATGGTGGCGTTGACGAGCGCGTAGCTCTGATGGGCAAACGTCGGGGTGTCGGGCAGCAGCGTCTGGTCGATGACCACGTTCACCCCGCCGGCCAGGTGGAGGCCGGTGAGGGGGCCGTGCAGGAAGTCGTACCGGGTCCACAGGTTGGCGAGGTGCGGCGCGCTCATCTGCAGCGGGGCGTCGTGGAACAGGTGGACGAGCCGGAAGAGCGCCTGCCCCGCGGGGTCGAGGGTGGCCGGGTCGCTGGCGAGGACGGCGGCGTCGCGGCCGCTGAACTCCACGATGCGGGCGTCCATGTAGCTGTACGAGAGGTACGTCTGCCAGTGGGGGTAGGGCGACAGCAGGAGGTCGAGCTCCACCCCGCGGGAGCGCTGTCGACCGCTCTGCACGTTGGTGAAGATCTGGACCCCGGTGGCCGGATCGAGCTGGGCGACGTCATTGACGATGTTCCGCTCCTCGATGGCGAACAGCGAGACGGTGCCGGAGATGCGCCCCTCGAGCAGGTCGGCCTTCACGCCGACGTCGCCGCCCCGGCCCTGGGTGGGGACGGCCGGCGTGGTCGGCACGTTGCGCACCAGCAGGATCTGCGAGCCGGGGACGAATGACTCGGAGTAGGACGCGAACAGCGCCACGCCGCGGGTGGCCTCGTAGAGCACGCCGTACTGCGGCGTGACCTCGTGGGCGGTGAACCTGGGCTGCTTCTGGTGGGTCAGGCGATCGGTGCGCTGGCTGCTGGTCCACGTCAGCCGCCAGCCGGCGAGCACGCGCAGCCGGTCGCCGAGGAAGCCGAAGGTCGCGCCGCCGTAGATGGCCTGGTCGGCGAAGTCGGTGGTCTGGTCCGTCCGGCCCTCGGTGAGCGCCGACAGCGGAATGGTGACGACGCGGTTCCAGGTGGAGGGATCGTGCAGGTCCCACAACGGCAGCGGCGACGCCGGGTGGTTGCCGAACGCCGGGTCGTTGGGCGCCTGGCCCGCCACGTTGTCGAACGAGCGCCAGACGAGCTGTCCGCCCAGCAGGAGGCGCAGGCTCATCCCGCCGAAACGGTACCGGCCGACTGCCTCGGCCTCGACGGTGTCGTCGTGGTTCGTGTAGTCGGTGCTCCGGAAGCGGCGGCCCTGCAGCACGGTGAAGTTGTCCGCCATGCCGAAGTTGCCGGAGAAGAGCGCGTCGATGTCGTAGTACAGGTGCGACCAGCCGGCCCGCAGGTTCCAGTGATCGTCGGCCGCGTAGTCGAGCGAGGCGGTCAGGTTGCTGGTGGTGCTGTTCCGGAAGTCCGGGAAGGACATGCTGTTCCAGTTGTCTGGCAGCCCCGGGACCGGCACCCCGTCGAGGTTGGGATCGGAGGGGGTTGGCAGCACGCCCGCCTGGGCGGAATAGCCCGGCTTCTGCATGACCTGCGGGTCCTCGCGCTTGAGGAACGCCTCGTACTTCAGGGTGAGGCTCAGCCGATCGGTGGGCTTCCACAGGAGCGACGGCGCGATGTCGAACGCGTGGGCGTCGTAGGGCTTCCAGTAGTGGATGTCCTCGTCGTAGGCGGTCGCCAGCCGGTAGAAGAGCCGCTCCGTGATGGGGCCGGTCACGTCCCCGTCGAAGCGGTAGGACTCGTAGGAGCCGTAGGTCAGCCGGGCGAGCGCGGTGAACTCGGACAGCGGGCTCTTGGTGACGACGTTCACCACGCCGCCGGGCGCGAGCTGGCCGTAGAGGAACGACGCCGGCCCCTTGACCACCTCCAGCCGGGCGATGTTGGTGAAGTCCAGAATCGACGGGCCGTGGAAGCCGTCGCGGAGGAGCTGGACGTTGCCCGGGGTGTTGCTGATGGCGAAGCCGCGAATGGCGAGGTTGGCGTTGCCCTCGTTGAAGTCGTTGCTGCGGTAGGTGACACCCGGCGAGTACTTCGCGACGTCGAACACCGTGCGCGGCTGCTGGTCGTTGATGAGCGCCTCAGTGAACGCCTGCAGCGCGAACGGCAGCTCCCGGATGGGCGTGTCGATGCGCGAGCCCGACACCGAGTTCGACGCCCGGTAGCCCTTGTCCAGCCGGGTCGACACGTGGAACGGCGAGACCGGCACCTGCAGCAGCTCCTCGATGCTGAGCTTCCCCAGGGGGGTCGTCTCCTCCTCGGTCGTCTCCTCCTTGTCTTCGTCGGCCCCGCCGGGGGGCGATGGCTGCTCGGCGTTCTGGGCGCGCGCGCTCCCCGCGAGGCACGCGGCCAAGAGCACGGCGAGCGCGCCCGGTCCCCAGCGACGGCCGCGCGATCGGCGGAGGGAACGGCACCCTCGGGTCGGGAGGTGTCTCGGCTCGAGCATCCGGCGTCCTCGGGAGTGCGGCCCTGGTTGGGAGCGCTCCTGTGCCCCACTGCGCCCACCCAGCCAATGTCGCCCTGCTGGGTGCAGCGCGCAATCCGCCACGGACGCGACCGATGGTTCCAAGGCGGACACACGCTGCAGAAACGCATAACGCATAACGGGCTGGAGGAGCGGCTGTAGCCCGCTGTGGTGGGGAGAACGGATGACTGCCCCGCTCTGCTGCGCTCCTTGACCCCCACGGAGGGGAACCTCATGTTGGCGGCGGCGGGGCGCTGCATCCAGCCGTCCTGCTCGCGGCGTTGAATCCCACGGGGGGACATGCTGAGCACGACCATCCTAAGGCGTGTACATGGGTCTCGGTGGGCGCCGAAAAGGCTCCCGAGCTTAGGGGGCTTGCTGGCCACGCTCCTCGCCGTGGGCGCTCCGTCACGTGCGCCCGCCAGCGAGCTCGAGTACCAGGTCAAGGCCGAGTTCATGGAGCGGTTCACCCGCTTCATCGACTGGCCCGAGGTGTCCTTCCCCGCTCCCGACGCTCCCTTTGTCTTCTGCACCGTGGGAGAGGCCTCTTTTGGAGACTACCTGGAGCGGATGGCAGCGGAGCGCAAGGCGAAGGGAAGGCCCATCGTCGTCCGGCGCATGGCCTTCCCCTCGAGTCCGGAGGGGTGCCATCTCCTGTTCATTGCCCAGAGCGAGCAGGAGAGCCTGGAAGAGATCCTTCCCCACGTCGTTGGCAAGCCCATCCTCACGGTCGGAGACACGAGCGGATTTGCCTCCGCGGGGGTGATGATCAACTTCTTCGTGGAGCGCGGCTTCGTCCGCTTCGAGATCAACATGAGCGCCGCGAGGGAAGCGGGCCTGAAGTTCAGCTCGAAGCTCTTGAAGCTGGGCCGGATCGTCCCGACGGAAAGCGAGCCATGACGGTCCTCCGCGCGCTCTCCATCCGCGGGAAGTTGCTGGCCATTCTCTTCGTCGGCGCGCTGATGCCGATGTCCACCGGGCTTGCCTGGAACACACTCCAGGAGGTTCACGCACTCCGGCGGGAGCTTGTCACCACCAACTCTCTGCTGGCCTACGTCGCTGGGCAGTACAGCGCTGCCGAGCTCGCCTTCGACAGTAAAGAGGAGTCCGAGGAGACACTCCGCGCGCTCACCAAGCTGGACCAGGTCGTCTTCGCGGCCCTCTACGATAGCCAGGGCCAGCTGTTCTCCAGCTACCGCAAGCCCAGCCTCGCGCCAGGTGACACCATCCCTGGCCAGATCGCGCCTCCGCTGGAGCCCAACGTCGAGGATGCCGCGGACTACATCGACATCTACCAGCCTGTTGTCTACGACGATGTGCGCTACGGGACCATGCGGCTTCGAGTCTCGACGGGCTCCTTGCAGGACCGCATCAAGGCCTACCGCTGGAGCGTGATCCTGGCCGCGCTCGGCCTCATGGCCTTCGTGGTGGGCTTCGCCTTCGCGCTCGAGCTGACGATCACCCGGCCGCTCCTCAGCCTCGCTGAGCTCGCGCGAAGGATCACCAAGCGAGAGGACTACTCCGTCCGCGCCACCGTCTCGAGAGGAGACGAGATCGGTACGCTGTCAGAGGCCTTCAATGCCATGCTGAGCGAGATCGAGAAGCGTCAGCACGAGGCCCGCGAGGCGGCGAGAATCCAACACCTCCTGGCCTCGGTGAGTGGGGCGCTCGCCGAGTCGCTGGACTACCCGCTCACGCTCTCGCGGGTGGCGCGGCTCCTGGTGCAGTCCTTCGCGGACTTCTGCGTCGTTGACCTCGTGGATGAAGAGCGGCGAATCCACCGGGTGGCCGCCGCCCACGCGGATCCGGAGAAGGAGGGAGTCCTCCGCGAGCTGTACGACCGCTTCAAGCCCACCTGGGACTCGCCCCTGCCGGCGGCCCAGGTGCTGCGAAGCGGGGAGCCGCTGCTGCTGCCCGAGATGACCGATGCCGTCGCGCAGGCCCATGTCCTTGGCGCGGAGCACCTGCGGTTGATCCAGCGGCTGGGGACGAGGTCCGTCATCGCCGTGCCGCTCGTCTCTCACGGCAAGATCTTCGGGGCCTTGACGTTGGCCTGCGCACACCCGACGCGGCGTTACGGGCCTGAGGACGTCAACCTGGCGCAGGAGCTGGCCCGCCGCTGCGCGATTGCCCTGGAGAACGCGCGGCTCTACCGTGAGGCCCAGGAGGGCATCCGCATCCGGGAGGAGTTCCTGTCCGTCGCTGCCCACGAGCTGAGGACCCCGCTGACAGCGCTTCATCTCGCCACCCAGCGCCTCCGGCGGCTCGCCCCGCCAGTCCCCGGAGGCGGCGGGGAAGCGAACCGGTTCGCCGCGCCCATCCATGCGGTCGAGCAACAGGGAAAGCGGCTCGCCAACCTCGTCGGCAGCCTCCTCGATGTGGCGCGCATCGACGCGGGAAAGCTCGTGCTGGAGCCAGAGGAGGTCGACCTTGTCGAGGTCGTGCGAAAGGTGGTCGATCAGTTCAGTGACGAGCTGCTCAAGGCTGGCTGCACCGTCCGGCTAGCGGCGGAACACCCCTTGATCGGTTGGTGGGACAGCTCGCGCCTCGAACAGGTGGTGACGAACCTGTTGTCGAACGCCCTCAAGTACGGAGCCGGCAAGCCGATCGATGTCACCGTGGAGGCGTTCAACGGGGCTGCCCGGCTCATCGTTCATGACGAGGGAATCGGCATCACGGAGGAGGACAAGGAGCGGATCTTTGCCCGCTTCGAGAGAGCCGTGTCGGTGAGACACTACGGCGGCTTAGGGCTTGGCCTCTACATCACCCGCCAGATCATCGCAGCCCACGGCGGCACCATCCGCGTGTCGAGCCAGCCGGCAGCGGGGGCGACCTTCACGGTCGAACTCCCACGGGGTCCGCGAGAGCAGGCCCCGTCTCTCTGAGTCGTGATGAAGGAGGGCGTCGTCTACCGGAACGACCGCGCGGCTCCGCCGGTGGTCGCGCGGTAGCCCTTCTCACACGGATAAGCTTTACCGCAGGAGCTCAGGGGAACCGCGGCGGCGAGCAGCCACCCCCAGCGCAACGTCTTCGGCATGGCTTGCTCCATCTGGGCCCTCGCGGGCGGAGCGGGGCAGCCAGGCGCGGCGGCCTCGCTCCCCCACCTTCCGGGTATGTCCTGTTTCAGACACAGCCTTGCGCCGACCGGTCCGCTGCGATAGGTGCCCGGCCATGTCGTCACCCCTCGTCGTTGGCATCGCGGGCGGTACCGCTTCCGGCAAGACGACCGTCTGCCGCAAGATCCGGGAGGCGCTGGCCGACTGCCGTGTCGCCTTCATCGATCAGGACTCGTACTACCGGGATCTGCAGGACATCCCGCTCGAGGAGCGGCGCCAGGTCAACTTCGATCACCCGGACGCGTTCGACACCGAGCTGCTCGTGCGCCACCTGAAAGAGCTGAAGCAGGGCCGGGCCATCGAGAAGCCTGTCTACGACTTCATCACCTGCTCTCGCCAGAGCGGCACCGTCCGCGTGGACCCTGGGGACATCATCCTCATCGAGGGCATCCTCGTGCTGCACATGAAGGAGGTGCGCGAGGAGACGGAGGTGAAGGTCTACGTGGACGCCGATGATGACCTGCGCATCCTCCGGCGCCTCACCCGCGACATCAAGGAGCGCGGCGGGGACTTCGATCACGTCGTCAACCAGTACCTGCGGCACGTGCGCCCCATGCACATGGGCTTCGTCGAGCCGTCCAAGCACCACGCGGACATCATCGTCCCCCACGGCGGCAACAACGAGATCGCCATCGGGATGCTCGTGGGCGCCCTGCGCGCCCGGCTCGCCGCGCCCCCGGTGCCGAGGAAGTAGGCCGTCCGTCAGCGCAGCCGGCGCAGGAAGTCGCGCACCGGGCCGTTGATGCGCCGAGTCTCCGTGAGCAGGGCGCCGTGATCGCTCGCGCCCTGGATCTCGTGGTAGCGCGCCTGCACCCCCGCGGCGCTCAGCAGGTGGTACGTCTCGCGCACCCGCGCCGGCGGCGCCAGCACGTCCGAGGCCCCCGCGATGAGCAGCACCTTCGCCTGCACCTTGGGCAGGTACTCCGTCAGATCGCACCCCGAGTAGGCCATGCACATCAGGATCCACGCGTTCGGATCGAAGGCCTTGGCGAAGGCCTCGGCGTCCTCGTCCAGGGTCTTCTCGGCCACGTCGATGTCCCGGTAGCGCGCCGCCAGGTACTCGCGGCCGTACACCAGCCGCAGGTACTCCAGGCGCAGCTTCTTCATCGTCCGCAGCGGCCCGCCACCGTGCCGGTAGAAGCCCTCCTTGTACTCGGGGTCCATCCACATCAGCTGGTGGAACATCCCCACCCGGTCCCGGAGCGCCTCCGGCAGGGTCCTCGCCGCGCCGATGGCCACCACTCCCGCCGCCACGTCGGGGAAGAGGGCCGCCAGGCGCAGGGCCACCAGGCCCCCCAGCCCCACGCCCACCAGCGCGCGCACGCGCTTGAGCCCCATGCCCCGCAGCAGCGCGGACACCGTGCGCGCCATGTCCCCCGTCGTCAGCAGCGGCATCGCCGGGCCCAGCATCTGCCCCGTGAACGGGTCCTCGGTGATGGGCGAGGTGGTGCCGAAGGGGCTGCCCAGCAGGTTCATGGAGATGATGTGCAGGCTGGAGGGGTCCAGCGGCCGCTTCTCCCCAATCAGCTCCCGCCCCCACCCGGAAGGCTGGTACGCGGAGGCCTCCGGCGGGCCGAGCGCCCGGTGGGATTGGGCCACGTCGTGCAGTAACACCACCGAGTTCTCGCCGGACGGTTCCCCGTAGGCCTCATAAGCGACCTGGGTGCCGTCCAGCAGGCCGCCCTCCTCAAGAGGAAGCGGTACCGTCAACAGGTGGGTTCCCGTGGCCTGGATCACTCAAGGGAATTCTTCTATCACTGTGCGCCCGAACGCCTAAGGAGAGTCTCAGCTTGATGCGTTACTTCGGTGTCCTTGTCCTCGTGGCCAGCGTGCTGGTCGGTTCATTCATGTTCCACCGCAAGTTGAGCGCCCAGGCGCTGGAGGCCCAGAAGGAGGCGGACGTCGCGCGCATCCAGAAGGACTACCTGGAGCGGGTAGGGTGGATGCGCACCAACCCGGACGACAAGACGTACCGGGAGGAGGTGGGCCCCTTCTTCAAGAGCTACTTCGAGCAGGTGGACGCCCACCTGACCAAGTACAAGGGCAACAAGGAGTTCGACTCCTATATCGCCGAGGTGGAGCGCAAGGCCGAGGGCGGCAAGGACGACAAGGTCTCCGAGCGCAAGGCGGCCTACGAGTACACGCGCAAGGTGTTCGAAGCGCTCCGCAAGGGCCGCTACAGCCCTGTGTGGACGGCCACGGACAAGGGGATGCGGCTGGATGTGGTCTCCTCGGACGTGGTGATGGTGCAGGGGCAGCCCCAGGTGCGCTTCCTGCTGGCCCTGTGGGGCGCCCAGCGCGAGCTGAGGGAGGACGGCAAGCTGAAGAAGATGATGACCAGCGCCGCCTTCGAGGCCTCGTGGAAGCTGATGGACGCCAAGGGCAAGCTCTTTGGAGAGATGCGCGGCCAGGAGCCCTCCAGCAAGATCGACTACCCCGAGCGCTACATCGCCGAGTTCCCCCCGCAGATGGTGCTGGGCCACTACGACATGGACCTGGTGCCTAACGAGGTGGCGAAGATGGAGATCGCCTTCAAGGTGAGCTCGCGCGCGGCCTCGGGCGGCACGGCGGACGCCAACTACCTGTGGAAGCTGGATGTGCCCTCGGAGTGGAAGCTCGGCGCCGGCATGAAGTGGGAGGGCGCCACGGAGGAGGAGCGCTCCGAGGAGGAGATCGATCCCTCCAAGTCCGCGAAGAACTAGCCGTTGCGGATCCAATGACCCACCCTTGAAGTTCCGAGGGTGGGTGCCGGCGGGGTTGCGCAAGCCGGGAGGCCATGCTGTGAGGGCGCCGCGGGCGGCTGGATGGCCTCCCGCTTGGCCCTCTGTGTGGAGCAAACCCCGTGAAGCGAACCCTGCTCTCGATTCTCCTGGCGCTCGCCCCCCTCTCGTCGCTGGCGCAGACCTCCGAGACTCCCCCCGCGCCGCCCCCGAGCGAGCAGCCGCCTCCGGGCGGGCAGCCGCCTTCGGCGAGCACCACCGAGACGGGCCAGCTCACCCCGACCACCCAGCCGGCGGAGGCTCCCAAGAAGGAGGCCGCCTCGAACTGGACGGACAAGGTGAAGCTCTCGGCCAAGGCCTACCTGCGCTACTCGTACGAGCTGGGCGAGGAGGCGAAGAACGCCAACCAGTTCAACGTCGACCGGCTCTACCTGCAGAGTGAGTACTTCGCCAGCGACAGGGTGCGCTTCCAGCTCACGCTGGATGGAGGCATCACCCGCAACGGCACGGGCAACCAGGTGTTCCTGGCCGAGACCAAGTCCGCCTTCATCGAGGTGAAGGACGTGCTGGCCAAGGGGCTGTACCTGCGCGCGGGCATCCTCCCGCTGGCGTGGATCCCCTATGAAGACGACCTCTGGGGCTACCGGGTGCAGGGGCCCATGCCGATGGACCGGTGGGGCTATGTCACCTCGACGGACCTCGGCCTCGCGGTGGGCGGTTCGCTGCCCTCCAAGTACGGCAGCTTCCAGGTGAACGTGACCAACGGCGAGGGCTTCCGGTTCACGGAGCTCGGCAAGCGCAAGGAGCTGCAGGCGCGCCTCTCCGTCAACCCGCTCGCCTCGATGGGGGGGCTGGCCGCGGGGCTCTTCGTCACCGGCTATGGCTCCTTTGGCGAGTATGACGACCCGGGGCTGGCGGCCCGGGTGAAGTCGCGGGTGATTGGCCAGGTGGGGCTCCAGAGCGCGCCGCTGACGCTGGTGGGCGCGTACACCGTCGCCCGGGATGCCAACGCCAAGGTGAAGGGCCGCTACACGGTGGGCGAGGAGAGCCTCGTGACGGGCCACGGCCTCTACGGCTTTGCGGTGGTCAACGTGGGCGAGCTGTCGCATGCCCCGATCATGGAGGGCGTGGATGTCGTCGCCCGGTATGACCACCTCGAGCCGGACCGGGCGGTGGAGCACGACACCCTGGACCTGCTCATCGCCGGCGTGGGCTACCGGTGGAGCAAGCACGTGCGGAGCATCGTGGACTACGAGACCGTGAGCTTCGGCTCGGACGTGGGAGGCGTCGACGCGAACAAGCCCGCGGAGAAGCGCCTCAAGCTGCAGACCGAGTTCCGGTTCTGATCAGCCCTCCACCACGGTGAAGTGGGACGTGAGCTGGTACGCGGTGAGGGTGCCAGCCTCGTCCAGGAAGTAGAGCCCGAGCCGGGCATCCACCTGGAGCGCCACGAGCCCGGCCCCGGCGCGGACCTCCGCCAGCACCTGTCCCCCTCGCGGCTCCACCGCGCGGACCTGCTCTCCCGGGATGAGCACCACCCCGCGTGACACCTTGGCGGGCAGCGCCCGGGCCAGCGGCTCTCCGACGGCCCCCACGCGCCACTCCAGCTCTCCCGCCGTGCTCACCCGCGCGGCCGCGCCACTGGCAGCGGTGACGATCACCCCCCGAGGCAGCGGGGTGAGCGCGAACGGCCCCGCGCCCAGGTGCAGCGGGCGCTCCCAGAGCTGCTTCCCGCGCGAGTCCACGCACACCAGCATGCCCTCGCGCTCCTTCTCTCCGGCGACATAGACGCGGGTGCGGGCCGGCAGCGGCGCGGAGGGCAGGGCGAGCTGGAACTCGCGCGTCCACGTCACGTCCCCGCTGTGCGCGTCCGCGAGCAGCAGCGCGTGGTGATCGCCCCGGCCGAGCAGCGTCACGAAGCGCTTGCCCCAGGCCACCGGCGCCCCATGGAAGGGGAGCGGCGCCCGCATGCGGTAGCGGACCTGGCCGTCCGCCATGTCCACCCCGTACAGGTACCCCGAGTCCGTGGCCAGCAGCGCCCGGTGCCCCTGGACCGCCAGCCAGCTCTTCTGCGTCCGGGCGGGGGCCAGGCGCCACACCTCGCGGCCCGCCACCTCGGCGAAGGCCAGCACCGTGCGTTGATCCGACATCGTGAGCAGCAGCCCATCCTGCCGCAGCAGCTGCGGGCCCAGGGGGAGCCCGTCATGATCGTGCAGCCACCGCGCGCTCGCCCCCGCGCCAATGAAGCAGTAGACGCGATCCGCGTCCGCCGTCACCACGTACCCGTCCGCCGTGGCCGCGACGCCCTGGCTCGCCTCCCGCCGCCACAGCTCCTGCCCGTCCTTGCGCATGAGCGCGCAGGCCAGCTCCTTCGAGCAGAACACCGGCCCCTGCCGTCCCAGCATGAGCTGCCCGGACTCGGCCCCTGCCAGCCCGTGCTGCTCCCAGCGCTTCTCGAAGCGCAGCCGGCGCAGCCGCCCGGGCACGGGCAGGGGACGCCCGGTCCGGCGCGAGGAGCGGCCCTTGCCCCGCGCCTCTCCCGCCCCCTCGGGAGGCTGGACGGCGCCTCGCAGGTGGGACAGGCCCTCCCGGCACCGCTCGGTCAGCTCTACGAGGTAGGGGTTGTTGGACTGGCTCCGATCCCGCTCGGCGATCGCGAGCGCCAGCGCCTGCCCCAGGTGGAACATCGCCGCCGCCAGCGCCGTGCCGTCCACCGCGACAGCGTTGCCTGGGCCCAGCCGGCCCTTGCCCTTGTCCAGCTCCAGCGTGAAGCCGGGCCGCACGCCGCCGGGCTCGAAGGAGAAGCTCTTCTCACCCAGCTCCACCGCCCGTGCCAGCTCCCCCGCCTGCCGGGAGAGCTCCAGCGCCGTGAGGAAGGGCGGGCCCGGCGCACGCCACGCCTGCGCACGGACTGGGAGCGTCAGCCACACCTCTCCGGAGCACAGCAGCGAGCCCAGCGCCGCGCCCTGGCCCCGCTCGTTGCTGCGCAGCAGGTCCGTGGGATCCTTCAGCTCGAAGCCGAAGCCGGGCTCCTCGTGGGGCTCTACCCGGACGCTGAAGGGCTCGGGCGGGGTCTCCGGCGGGGCGCCCACCGAGCCGCTGAGCAGGCGCAGGGACTCCTTCAGCCCCTTGGCGAAGGAGGAGGGGAGCCCCCGGGGGGCCGCCTGGGAAATGTCCGCCAGGAAACCCTCTCCGCACGCCCGGGCCGCCTCGGCGAGCTCTTCCAGCTCTACCCGCACCGGGGGGCGCAGCAGGCGGGCCGGACGCCCCAGGCTCGCCACGGACAGCTCCACGTCCGCTCCGGCGCGCCGCAGCACCAGCTCCAGGCTCGCCTCGGGGAGCGACACCTGCACCAGCCGCCGCTTGCCCGCGCGCAGCGCCGCGATGGCCCCCACCAGGGAGGGGATCACCTCCGTCAGGGGCTCCTCCACCGCCCCTGCCAGCAGATTCACGCCGTGAAGCTCCAAGGCGATGGAATCCACAGGGTGGGCCGTGGGTTCGCGCTTCCAGCGCTGTCCGAGTCGGAACCGGGTCATCCTTTCCCTTCGTTTTCCATTCGTTGACAAGCCAGAATAGCGGTGGCTACCATCCGCCGCCCATACGGACCTACATTTTTGTAACCGTTCGAAATTCTTGGGGAATAGTCGATGACATTTTACGAGGCCGCGCTCCGCATCCTGGAGAGCGAAGGTCGTCCCCTCCACTTTCTGGAAATCACCGAGAAGTCCATCGCCCAGAACCTGCTGTCCCACGTTGGCAAGACGCCTGAGATGACCATGCTGTCGCGTCTGGCGGCGATGGCACGACGGACTCGGGATCGCAAGGTGATCGTGACGGCGAAGGACACGTTCGCGTTGGCGGACTGGTCGTTGCCGGAGGATGTGGAGGCGTTGGCGCAGACAGGTGTGGTGGAGCCCAACCCGGAGGAGGATCTGCCGCCGCTGAGGCCGGTGGAGCGTCACCCGGATCCGCGCGTGGACAACGTGCGCGTGGCGGGCCGAGGCAGTGAACGCAAGCGCCGCCGCGAGGAGGAGGAGGAGCAGAAGGGGCGCAAGCGCCGCTTCCCGCCGCTCCCCGAGGTGGTGTTCGAGATCCTCAGCGAGGGCGAGGGAGGCCTGCGCGCCGAGCAGATCATCGAGCGGGCCCGTGGGCGCGAGCTGTGCGCCGAGGACACCTCCGTGGAGGCGGTGCTCACCGCGCTGCTGGAGGACAACCAGCGCCGCATCGACGCGGGCCGCCGCCCCCAGTTCGCCTTCAACAAGCACACGAGCGAGGTGGTCACCCTGGAGCGCGCCGGCGCGCCCAGCGAGCCGCCTCCGCTGGAGCTGCAGGCCGCGTTCGCCGCCGCGCTGGGCATCCCGCTGGAGGATGGGCGCCCGGTGCTGGCCAAGGTTGCTGCCGCGGCGGTCGGTGAGACGCTGGTGGATCCGGCGCTGCTCGCCACGCTCAAGACGACGCTCAAGGACGCGCGGCGCGCCGTGGCCCGTGGGCTGCGCAAGCGCCTGGGCGACGCGGACGTGGGCACCTTCGAGAAGTCCGTCGTGAAGATGATGCACGCGCTGCACTTCCGCGAGCTGAAGGTGGCCAAGCGCTCCAAGGAAGGGCCGCTGATCACCGCGCGCAAGCGCGAGGGCAGCGTGGAGCTGCGCTACGCCGTGCGGCTGCTCAAGGGCTCCGCCTCCGTCGATCGGAAGATGGTGCAGGAGCTGCGGCGGGATCTCGGCCACTACTCGGCGCAGGTCGGCCTGCTGGTGAGCGCGGGCGATGTGCGCGGCGACGCGCGCTCCGAGGCCCAGGCCAGCGGCGCGCTGGTGATGCTGTGGTGCGGGGACGCGCTCGGGGAGAAGTTCCTCGATGCGAAGACCGCTGTCACCGTCACCCAGGTGGAGCTGTTCGACGTGGACGAGCGCTTCTTCGAGGCCGCGCGGCTGGACGCCGAGGAGGCCCAGAAACGCCGCGAGGAGCGCCAGCGCGAGAAGAAGCAGGCGCGCGACGAGGGCGGCGAGGCACCTCCGCCCCGCAGGAAGTCCGCGCCCGCCGCCGAGGCTGAGCCCGAGGAGGAGGCCGAGGCCGAGGAGCCGAGGGCCGAGGAGGTGGAAGTGGCGCGCAGCGTGGCCGCGTCCGCTCCCGCCGCCGCCGAGCCCTCGTCCGCAGCCGACGAGGAGGATGAGGAGGGCGAGGAGGAGGGCGACGACGAGGATCTCGAGGCCGCCAGCGCCTTCGTGGCCGGGGCCGGCCGTCCCGAGGGGGCTCCGCCTGCCGAGGGAGCCGCCGCCGCGGGAGACCGCAAGCGCCGCCGCCGCCGCCGCCGGGGCCGCCGCGGTCGTGGCAGCCGTGGCGCCGAGGGTGGTGCGCCCGGAGCTCCCGGAGCCCCAGGAGCCCCCGGTGCGGCTTCCGCGGGAGGCGCGCCTTCGGAAGGGGCCGCGCCTGCCGAGGCAGCACCCTCGGGAGGTGAGAGTGCGCCCACCGCGGGTGCAGAGGCGCCCCGCGCGTCGGAGCCGCCCCCACCTCCACCGAGCAGCAGCTCATCCGAGGGGAGCCCCTCCTGACGCAACCCGGGACGCGGGCGGGTGGAGTGGAGTACCTTAAGAGGGCCATGAAGTCGGCCCTGCTCCTCACCGCCTGTGTCCTGTTGCTGGGTGCCTGCCGCAACCAGGGGGCACGCTACCCGGTGGAGGATGTTCGCCTCTCCGGGGCCACCCTGACGGACAACTCCCAGCTCGCGCTGGGGCCCGATCAGGTGCGCGCCCTGCTCCGTCAGGCGCTGGAGACGCGCAAGCGCTTCGAGTTCACCGAGGGCAAGTCGCTGGGCCAGGTGCGCCCCTGGCGGATCACGCTGGAGCTGCCCTTCACCCGCGAGGTGCTGAAGGACGACGGCCAGCACACCTACGCCGAGGTCGGCGCCACGCTGGTGCTGGAGCGCTTCGGCGGCGATCTGCCCGAGCGCTACGAAGTCGTGGGCCTGGGAGAGATCCGGATGCGCTCGGAGACGCCCGAGGCGCGGCGCACGGCGCTGCGCGAGGCGCTCGAGGCCGCGCTGCGCCAGGTGGCCGAGTCGGCGGTGCTGCAGCTCTCCGCGGTGGATCGGGACAGCAACGCGCTGGTGCAGGATCTCCAGGCCTCGGATCCGCGCATCCGCGAGTTCGCCTTGCGCACCCTGGCCGAGCGCCGGCACCCGGCCGCCGCGCCGCTGCTGATCGAGCAGCTCAAGTCGAGCGATGCGGACACGGTGCGGCGGGCCATTGGGGCGCTGGTGGAGATGCGCGCCGCGAGCGCCGTGCCCGCGCTCATCGATCTGTCCCGGGGCAAGGATGTGGGCTTCCTGCAGGAGATCGTCTTCGCGCTGGGCGAGATCGGCGGCGCCGAGGCGGAGGCGTACCTCTACACCGTGGCGCAGGGGCACGATCAGCCCGCCATCCAGGCCGCGGCACAGCAGGCGCTGGACACGCTCTACGCATCACGCAAGCAGCACTCTCTACCGGAGGCGCGTGGGCCAGACCACGCGGAGCATTGAGATGAAGGTCTCTTCAGTGGTGGGCGGGCTGCTCCTCGTAGCCGCGGCCTTGGGGTGGGGTGGCTGTGCCAAGAGCCAGGCTGCGGTGGAGGAGAAGCCGCAGGACTCGGCCCGGCTGGGCGACTACTACCCGCTGGCCGTGGGCAACAGCTGGAGCTACCGGGTCAATGGCCGCGGCGACAAGCGCGTGGACGTGAAGATCCTCAAGGAGGAGGAGGGCTTCTTCCACGACAGCCAGGGCGGCCAGCTCATGGTGGACAGCTTCGGGATCCGGGATCAGAAGCGCTACCTGCTGCGCGGGCCCGTGGAGCCCGGGCGCACGTGGACGAACGTGGTGTCCGTCTCCTCCACGGAGCGCTACGAGATCCTCCAGGCCGGCGTCACCTGCGAGGCTCCCGCGGGGGTCTTCCGGGACTGTGTCCAGGTGGAGGGCCGCAACCGCGTGGACGCGGACACCACCCTCATCAACACCTTCACCTTCGCGCCCGGCGTGGGCCTGGTCCGCATCCAGGTGGAGGCCGAGCGGGCCGGCCGGCGCATTCCGCAGACGTGGCTGGAGCTGACGTCCTACCAGGTCAAGCCTGGGCAGGGCTGAGGGAGCATATGAAAGAGATTGGCATCGCGCTGCTGGGCCTGGGCAACGTGGGGCTCGGGACGTACCGGATCCTCGCGGACCATGCCCGTGACATCGAGCGGCGCCTGGGTGCGAAGGTGCGGGTGCGCCACATCCTGGTGAGGGACGGGGGCCGCTCCCGGCCCGAGGACGTGCCCGCGGCGCTCATCACCCGGGACATCGGCGCCATCCTGGCGGACCCCGAGGTCGCCATGGTGGTGGAGGTGATGGGCGGCCTGTCCCCCGCGAAGGACTACCTGGAGCGCGCCATCGCCTCCGGGCGCAGCGTCGTCACCGCGAACAAGGCGCTGCTCACCGCGCATGGGGAGCAGCTCTTCTCGCAGGCGCTCGCGCGCGGCGTGGATCTGCACTTCGAGGGCGCCGTCTGTGGCGGCATCCCCATCATCCGCACCCTGCGCGAGGCGCTCGCGTCGGACCGGGTGTCCTCCATCCACGGCATCGTCAACGGGACGACCAACTTCATCCTCTCGGCCATGGCCGATGAGGGCGCCACGTACGAGGACGCGCTCGCCCGGGCGCAGAAGCTGGGCTTCGCGGAGGCGGACCCCACGCTGGACGTGGGCGGCATGGATGCGGCGCAGAAGCTGTGCCTGCTGGCCTCGCTGGCGTTCGCCGCGCGCGTGTCTCCCTCGGAGGTGCACGTGGAGGGCATCACCTCGCTGCGGCCGGTGGACATCACCCTGGGCCGTGAGGCGGGCTACGTGCTCAAGCTGCTGGCCAGCGCCCGGCGCCAGCCCGAGGGCCTGGACGTGCGCGTGCACCCGGCCTTCATCCCCGAGGCCAGCCCGCTGGCGGACGTGCGCGGCGCCTTCAACGCGGTGCTGCTCCAGTCCGCGGCGCTGGGTGCCTCGCTCTTCTCGGGGCTCGGGGCGGGCTCGCTGCCCACCGGCAGCGCCGTGGTGTCGGACATCATCGACATCTGCCGCAACCTGCTGGCCGGCGTCTCGGGCCGGCTGCCCATGCTGTGCTCGCCGTACCTCCAGGAGGTGCCCCGCATCCCCGCCAGTGATCGGCGCGGCCCCTACTACCTGCGCTTCTCCGTGAGCGATGAGCCCGGCGTGCTCGGGCGCATCGCCACCGTGCTCGGCGAGAAGGGCGTCAGCCTGGCCTCCGTCATCCAGCGCCCCTCGCGGCCGGAGGATCCCCACGCCACCATCGTCGTCTTCAGCCACTCCGCCCGCGAGCATGACGTCCAGGCGGCGGTGCAGTGGATTGACGCGCTGCGTAGCACACGCGCACCCACCCAGGTCATCCGGATCGAGGAGGGGCCCGCGGTGCTGCGCGGTTAGCGGCCGAGCAGGCAGGCGAGCAGCCCTCTTCCCGGGCGCTCACGGGCCGTTGCGTGCCAGGGCGGCCCTCCGTACCCTGAGCGTCCCTTTTCGAAGAGGCCGTCGTGGCGCCCGAGACCACCGAGCAGACACAGGAAGAGTTGATCCTGGGCTTCCTCGCCGAGAGCGGCGAGGACTTCACCTCTGGTGAGGCACTCTCCAACAAGCTGGGCCTGTCCCGCACCGCCGTGTGGAAGCACGTGGAGGCGCTGAGGGGCAAGGGCTACCGCATCGAGGCCCTCCCGGCGCGGGGCTACCGGCTGGTGGAGGTGCCGGATCGGCTGACGCAGCTGGAGCTGGCGCCGCTGCTGTCCACGCACGATCTGGGCCGTACCCTCCACTACCACGAGACGCTGGGCTCCACGAACGAGCGGGCCTTCCGGCTGGCGCATGACGGGGCGGAGCACGGCGAGGTGGTGGTGACGGAGCAGCAGACGGCGGGCAAGGGCCGCCGGGGGCGCGCGTGGGTGTCTCCGCCGGGGCTCAACCTGTACTTCTCCGCCATCCTCCGCCCGGAGCTGCCGCCCCAGCGCGCGCCCGAGCTGACGCTGGTGGCCGCGGTGGCGCTCACCGAGGTGCTGCGCGAGGCCGGCGGCGAGGCCTTCATCAAGTGGCCCAATGATGTGCAGATCGACGGGCGCAAGGTGGCGGGCATCCTCACGGAGCTGTCCGCCGAGCCCGAGCGCGTGCACTTCGTGGTGGTGGGCGTGGGGGTGAACCTCAACGCCCAGCCGGAGCACTTCCCGGAGGAGCTGCGCGCCACGGCCACCTCGCTGGCGATCGCGCGCGGGCAGCGCGTGCCGCGGGCGCTCCTGGCCGCCTCGCTGTGGAACCGGCTGGAGGAGTGGCTGGATCTGCACCAGGAGGTGGGCTTCGCCGCCGTCCGGCAGCGCTGGAAGGAGCTGTCCTCCACGCTGGGGCAGGACGTGCTCGTCCGCACGGACCGCCGGGAATTCCGGGGACTGGCCGAGGACATTGATGCCTCGGGCGCACTCCTCGTGCGGACGGAGGACGGCTCGGTCGAGCGGGTGCTCGCGGGCGATGTGGAGCGGCTGCGGCCGCGGGTGTCGGGCAGCCCCTGAAGAGGCCCCCCGGTGGTGCCTTCGCGGTAGAGTGCGCGCGTGATGCTCCTAGCGATCGACGTCGGCAATACCAACACCGTCTTCGGAGTGTACGAAGGGAAGAAGCTCCTGGCGCACTGGCGCATGGAGACCAACGCCCGCCGCACCTATGACGAGTACGGCATCTTCGTGCGCCAGTGCTGCCAGTACAGCGGGATTGATGCGGACAGGGTGCTGTCCGTGGCCGTCTCCAGCGTGGTGCCGCCGCTCCAGTTCAACCTGGAGAAGATGAGCGAGCGCTACTTCAAGACGCGGCCCATGTTCGTGGGGCCGGGCGTGAAGACGGGCATGCCCATCCTCTACGACAACCCGCGCGAGGTGGGCGCCGATCGCATCGTCAACTCGGTGGCGGCCTTCGAGAAGCACCACTCGGGGCTCATTGTCGTGGACTTCGGCACGGCCACCACGTTCGACGCGGTGTCGCCCAAGGGCGAGTACCTGGGCGGGGCCATCTGCCCGGGCATCAACATCTCCATGGAGGCGCTGTTCCAGAACGCCTCGAAGCTGCCGCGGGTGGAGTTCGCCCGGCCGCCGCACGTGGTGGGCCGCAACACGGTGCACTCCATGCAGTCCGGCTTCGTCTACGGGTATGTGGGGCTGGTGGACGGCATCTGCGAGCGGATGCAGGCCGAGCTGGGCTTCCCCGTGCGGGTGGTAGCCACCGGAGGCCTGGCGCCGCTGGTGGCCAGCGAGTCCAAGGCCATTCAGGAAGTCGACGAGTTCCTCACGCTCGAGGGACTGCGCATCATCTACGGAAGGAACCACGCGTCATGACGACCGCCTCTCCCGTGCCTCCCGCTCCGGCGGGCTGTCCGTTCAACTCGGAGTTCCTGCCGCCCAACATGCGCAAGCATGTGGATCCAGCCGCGCCCGTGCCGCTGCGGATGATGGCGGCCAAGACGCTGGTGCCGCTGAACCCCTCGGACATGCTGGGCGCGCTCTACATGCTCACGTACGACGCGGAGCAGAACGTGCGCGACACGGCGGCCAAGTCCGCCGCGGGGCTGCCGGACAAGATCCTCGGCTCGGCGCTCCGGGATGAGGGCGTGCAGGCCCCGGTGCTCGGGTGGTTCCTGGGGCTGCTGAAGGGCAATGACACCTACGCAGAGATGCTGGTGCTCAACGCCACCACCCCGGACGAGGCGGTGGCGGACGTGGCGTCCACCTGCAGCGGGAAGGTGGCGGAGATCATCGGCCAGAACCAGCTGCGCCTGCTGCGCCACGAGGACGTCATCCGCAAGCTCTGCACCAATCCCAACGCCAGCCAGGCGCTGATCGACTCGATCTGCGACTTCGCGGTGCGCAGCGGCTTGATGCTGGCGGACGTGCCGCAGATGCAGGCGGCGCGGGTGCGCCTGTTCGGGCCGCAGGCGGTGCTGGCGCCGCCGGATCCCGGCCCCACCGCCGAGCAGGTGCTCCAGGACTTCAAGGAGGTGCAGGACGAGGGCGCCGCGCCCATGGAGGAGGGCAAGAAGCAGAACCTCACCCAGCGCATCATGAAGATGAGCATCGCCGAGAAGATCAAGCTGGCGACGCTGGGCAACAAGGAGGCGCGCACGCTGCTGCTCCGCGACTCCAACAAGCTGGTGTGCACGGCGGTGATCCGCAGCCCGCGCATCACCGATGGCGAGGTGCTCGCGTGCGCCATGAATCGCGCGGCGAACGAAGAGGTGCTGCGCATCCTCTACGGCAACCGCGAGTGGACGAAGAACCAGAAGATCAAGCTGGCGCTGGTGAAGAACCCGAAGATCCCGCTCACGGTGGTGATGAAGTTCGTCAACACGCTGCGGGACTCGGAGCTGAAGGATCTGGCGCGCGACCGCAACGTGCCCTCGGGCGTGGCGATGTACGCCAAGAAGATGGTCGAGAAGAAGACGGCGCCCAAGAAGGAAGAGAAGTAGGCGCCGACCTTACCACCCGGGGTGACGGCTCTCGCCCCGGGCCAGGCCCAGGGCGGGGCAGGGGACTCAGGCCGCGGCCTCGTCCGCTTCCTCCGTGGCGGAGGGGGCCTCCTCCAGGAGCTGCTGGGCGATGCCGAGCGCCTTCTTCGCGCGCTCGCGGAGCTTCTCGTCGTTCTTGATGCGCGTGTAGAGCTTCGTCACGCGATCCTCGTTGCGCACCGCCGTCTCCTCCAGCTCGGTGATGCGCCTGCGCAGGCCCTCGGCCTCCTCGGAGGCGGTGGCCGCCTGGCTCTCCAGCTCGCCGCGGGCCGTCTCCAGCTCGCTCTGGGCCGTCTCCAGCTCGCCGCGGGCCGTCTCCAGCTCGCTCCGGGTCGTCTCCAGCTCGCCGCGGGCCGTCTCCAGCTCGGACTGCACGGCCTCCAGCTGGCCGCGCAGCTCGCTGCTCTCCTCCCGGGCGCTCTCCGCCTGGCCGCGCAGCTCGTCCGCCTCGCCACGCGCCGTCTCGAGCTCGGACTCGAGCTGGCCGGCCTTGCCGCGCAGCTCCTCCAGCTCCGCCTCCACCGCGGCCTGCTGCTGGTTGTGCGCGTCCACCTCGGCCTGGAGGGCGGTGAGCTGCGAGGAGGCGCCGCGGGCCTCCTCCTTCGCGGTGGTGAGCTGCTGCTCCACCTTCTTCTTGTCCGCGGTGAGCTGATCCACCTTGCTGGTGAGCGTCTTGATCTGCGCGTCGCGGCGGGCCATCTCCGCGGCGGACTCCGTGTGCTGCCGCTCCAGCTCCAGCTGCTTGTCCTGCAGCTCGACGAAGTCGTGCTCCTTCTGGGACAGCTCGCTCTTGATGCGGGAGATCTCCTTGTCCTTCTCCTGCTCCTTGAGGTTCAGCTCGCTCTTGAGCCGGAGGATCTCCTTGTCCTTCTTGTTGACGGTGTCCTTGAGCGAGTAGGAGTCCTTGTCGCTCTTGCCGGCGGCGGCCCTCGCCGTCTCCAGCTCCGTGGACTGGGCCTCGACCTGGCTCTCGAGCTCCTGGATGCGGCTCTCCGCGGAGGAGGTCTGGGACTCAGCGTCCGAGAGGGCGCTCTGCAACTCGGCCACCTTCGCGCGCAGGTTGCGCAGCTCGGCCGCGTCCGCCGCGGACGTCACCGGTGCCGCGGCAGCCGAGGACCTGGAGGCGGAGCTGGTGCTCGGCGAAGGCACCGCGGGCAGCGTCATCGCGGGCCGCGAGGGCGGGGAGGGCTTCGGCGGATCGGGGATCGGCGCGGGCGTCAGCGGCACCACCGGCGCCAGGAAGCCGATCTGCGTCTTCTCCTCGTCGTCGCTCAGGGAGTCCAGCGCCTCATCGGCGTCCCGGCCCAGGTTGTCGAGCGCGTCGATGTCCTCGTCGCCCCCGGAGGACTCCGGCGGGGCCACCACGGGCTCCTCCTCCGAGGAGCTGTCCGAGCTGGCCATGTCACTGAAGGCCTCGTCGAGCATGTCCAGATCTTCGCCCGCGCTCACGGACGGCTCGCTGTCGACGGCGATCTCCTCCGCCAGCTCCCCGCCGGCCAGTGGCTCGTCCTGATCGAGGGGCTCATCGTCCGACAGCCCATCCAGCGTGAGGCCCTCGTCCTCCACCACCTCGCCGACGACCACCTCGGGGAAGCCGATCAGCGCCCCCACGCGGTCCACCAGCTGCTCCGAGTCCACCGGCTTGGCCACGTACTCGTCCGCGTGGGCCTTGAGCTTGCGGTGCGCGGCGAACCCGTCCGGGTTGCCGATGATGACGATGGGGACGTTCTTGAGATCGTCGTCCTTCTTCAGCTTGCCGCAGATCAGGTAGCCGTTCTGGCCACCGGACAGATCCACCGCGAGCACCACGAGATCCGGACGATCCCGCCGGATCTGCTCCATGCTTCCCTTGCCGTCGGGGGTCTCGTCCACCGCGAAACCCTTGGCTTCGAGCGCCTCGCGCAGGGTGGAAGAGAGGGCAGTGTCACTTTCGACGATGAGGATTTTCTTGGACATGAACGGACGGCCCGACCTGAAGAGCGGCGCGGCCAGCGGGCCACGCGCGAGCGGCAGCGTGCGAAAATTCGGCTCACACGAGGCTATCGGCCATACCTGGGACCGTCAATGTTCGGGCCAGCGCCCTGTCCGGTGGTGATCCCCTAGCGGGCAGCCGGGCGAGCGGGGCGAAAGCGACCCTCGCGGCGCCTGGAGGGAGGGCGAGGCGCCTCAGGGCACGTCGGACACGGGAAGGATCGGGAGGGTCGGCTCGGTGGCATGCGGCGCGTTGGCCATCCGCGACGGGCGCTCCTTCTCCAGGATCATCTTGCGGATGTCCGCCTCGCTCAGATCCGTGACGAGCTCGTAGACGATCTCCTCGTCGCGCCAGACGGCGATGTTGACGCCCTGGCTCGTGTTCATCTGCAGGCCGGGCAGCGCCGGGGCGTCCAGCTCGCGGCCCACGTCATCGAAGACGAAGACCCCGACGCGGCGGCCGGCCTGGCCCTCCTGGTCGGGAGTGGTCTCGTAGCTGATGTAGGCGGCGGGCTTGTCCTTCACATGGGTGATGCGCGCGCCCTTCACCTGCGCATGGGACAGCCGCGGCACGGGGACGCGGTGATCCAGCTTGTCGTCGAACCACGCCTCCACGTGCTCTGGGGGCGCGTTGGAGATCTCGAAGGGCAGCCGCTTGGCGTGGCGCTTCGCCGCGTCCTCCACGAAGCGCTGGCGCTCCTCGGGCCGGATCGCGATCCAGCCGCCGCCCACGGCCACCACCACGAGCGCCGCGGCGCTCATGCGCAGCCACTGGAGCTGGTAGGCACGGCGCTGCTGGCGGCGCAGGCCCAGCTGGATCCCATCTCGCAGCGAGGCGGGAGCGCGGCTGACCTGGACGGAGTGGCGCACGGCCCTTCGGAACCGCCGTTCCTCTTCCACCCGGTGCGCGCAGGCCGCGCACGTCCCCAGGTGGGTCTCCACGTCCAGTCGCTCCTCGGACTGAAACTCGCCGTCGAGGTAGGGGTAGAGAAGGCGATCGAGTTCCTGGCAGGTCATGAGCGCTCTGAAGAGGGCGGATATGCCACGGGCCCTCGGGCAATTATGCCCTCGGGCCCGTCAACCTCTTACTACCCGGTCTTCTTCCTGTGCCGGTACTCTTCCAGGTTTGCTGGAGCCACCACGGGCTCGCCTTCATGGCGGAATACTCCCTGGCCCTCCGCGTACTCGCGCAGCGTCTTCTGCAGCAGCTTGCGCCCGCGGAAGAGGCGGCTCATCACCGTGCCCACCGGGCACTCGAGGATCTCGGCGATCTCCTTGTAGGAGAACTCCTGCAAATCCGCGAGGATCACCACCAGCCGGAAGTCGATGGGCAGCGAGTCAATCGCGCGGAGTACATCATCCGACAGCAGCCGGTCGAAGAAGTACTGCTCCGGGTTGGCGGCGAAGTCCGTGGCGTCGCGGCTGACGAAGCGCTCATGGACGGCCTCGCGCTCCACCCCCTCCACCACGGTGCGCTCTTTCACCTTGCGCCGGTAGCGGTTGATGAAGGTGTTGGTGAGGATCTTGAAGAGCCAGGCCTTGATGTTGGTGCCACGCTCGAACTTGTCGAAGAACCGGTAGGCCCGCATGCAGGTGTCCTGCACCAGGTCCTCCGCATCGCGCTCGTTCTTGGTCAATCGCAGCGCAGCCGAGTAGAGCGGGTCCAGGTGGGCCAGGGCCAGCTCCTCGAATTCCTGCTTCGTTCGGTTCGGTTGCCTGAAGTCCAACATGTCCCGCCTTCCCAAAGGCCCGAAATTACAGGCGAAGGTGTCGTTGTCTGCCCATCAATGTATGCATGGGAACAGACAGGTCAACAACGCGTTCTGACCCTCCTTGCCGTTTGCACGGTCGCCCCTAAGGGCAGGAGACACACGGCGGCAACGTTTATTTCCGAGCACTTTTGGGGGGAGGTAGGAGAGCAGGCGTCCCTACCTCCCTTGGTGTACCAGGGTACGAGCTTGACTTACCGGCCCTTGGCGCCGAAGGCGTCCATCACGGGCACGTAGTCGTAGCCGAGATCCTTGGCGACGGCCTCGTAGGTCACCTTGCCGTCGTAGGTGTTCATCGCGCGGGCGAGGGCCTTGTCGGACTTCACGGCCTCGGCCAGGCCCAGGTCGGCGATCTTCTTCGCGTAGGGGCGCGTGGTGTTGGTGAGCGCGAAGGTGGACGTCTGGGGCACGGCGCCGGGCATGTTGGCGACGCAGTAGTGGACGACGTCATGCACGTTGTAGGTGGGGTTGTCGTGCGTGGTCGGCTTGCAGGTCTCGATGCAGCCGCCCTGGTCCACGGCCACGTCGACGACGACGGAGCCGGGCTCCATCTCCTTGATCAGCGCCTCGGAGACGAGCTTGGGGGCCTTGCCGCCGGGGATGAGCACGCCGCCGATGACGAGATCCGACTCGCGCACCGTGCGGGCGATGGACTCGGTGTCCGAGGCCAGGGTGGCCACGCGGCCGAGGAACACGTCATCCAGGTAGGTGAGGCGCTCCAGGTTCACGTCGAGGATGGTGACTTCGGCGCCCATGCCCACGGCGACCTTGGCCGCGCAGAGGCCCACCACGCCGCCGCCGATGATGGCGACGCGGCCACGGCGCACGCCAGGCACGCCGCCCAGGAGGATGCCCTTGCCGCCGTGCGCCTTCTCCAGGCAGGTGGCGCCCACCTGGATGGCCATCTTGCCGGCCACCTCGCTCATGGGCTTGAGCAGGGGGAGGCTGCCGTCGTCCAGTTGCAGCGTCTCGTAGGCCACCGCGGCGGCCTTCTTCTTCACCAGCGTCTTGGTGAGCTCGGGATCCACGCCGGCCAGGTGGAAGTAGGTGTAGATGATCTGGCCCGGCTGAATGCGCTCGTACTCGGGAGCGACGGGCTCCTTGACCTTGACGATCATCTCCGCGCGCTTCCAGACCTCATCCGCGCTCTTGATGATCTGCGCACCGACGCGCACGTACTCGGAGTCGGGGATGCCGGAGCCAACGCCGGCATTCTGCTCGACGAGCACGGTGTGGCCGGCGCTGGTGAGCGCGCGGACGCCCGCGGGCACCATGCCGACGCGGTACTCACGGGTTTTGATCTCCTTGGGAACTCCGACGATCAAGACGTGCCTCCAGGGGAAAAAAGCGGGCGGACCATACCAGCGGATCTCCGGGAATCAAGGCACCCCCCGGAGCGCCGCTCATGGCTCCTGGAAGCAGGCGAGCGTGCCGCGGCGCGGCGTTTCATGACGCGCGGCGGCGAGGACAGGCGCCTCCGTGCTCAGGCAATCATCGAAGGGAAGGGGCAGCGATGGTAGTTAAGGAGGCATGACGTCCGGCCCCAAGCTGCTGTTCGCCGATCCCAAAGGGCGGGTGATGGAACACCCGTACCTGCTTGCCACCCTGCGGAGCGGGGAGGACCTCGTGCCTCCCCAGGACCGCCCCATCCCCCTGCCCTCTGCGGGGCGGCTCGTGCACCTGCCTGGCCGCCTGCCGGTGGGGCTCAACCCGGACACGGGCGAGCTGGAGCTGGTGCGGGAGATGAAGGTAGGGGGCAAGTCGTTTGTGCCCAACGCAGTGGGCGCGCTGCTGCCGCCGGGCTACACGCGCACCTTCCTGCCGGGCGAGGTGAAGGGGGACGGGCCCATCCTGCCGCAGTGGGCGTATACGGCGGCGGCGTGGGGCAAGGACGGGCCGGTGGCGTGGGCCATCCACACGGACACGCGCAGCCACTGGGATCCGGAGAAGTACTCGACGCCGGAGATGCGTTCGCTGGTGGACTCTCACCTGGCGCGCTTCCCGGGCAGCCGGGTGTTGAAGCAGCTGAAGACGTGCGCGCTGCTGTACCGGTGCTTCACCTCGCAGAACACGTTCTATGTGCGCGACGAGGCGGCGATCCCCGCCTCGGTGATGTGCAACGCGCGCTGCGTGGGGTGCATCTCGGATCAGCCCGAGGACGGGCCGCCGGCCTCGCACGAGCGGATGGATGACGGGCCCTCGGGGGAGGAGATGGGGGCCATTGGCCTCTACCACCTGGAGCACGCGCCGGGCCGGACGATGGTGAGCTTCGGCCAGGGCTGCGAGGGCGAGCCGCTCACGCGCTACAAGGCGATCGCCGAGGCCATCCGCTACATGCGGGCGCACACGGACAAGGGCTCCATCAACATCAACACCAACGCGAGCCTGACACACGGGCTGGCAGCGCTGTTCGACGCGGGGCTGGACGCGGTCCGCGTGTCTCTGAACTCAGCGGTGAAGGAGCTCTACGAGGCCTACTACAAGCCGGTGAAGTACACATGGGAGGACGTGGAGGCGTCCATCGCGCTGGCGCGGGAGCGGGGCGCGTACCTGGCGCTGAACCTGCTGCTGTTCCCCGGCGTCACCGATCGCGAGGGCGAGGTGCGGGCCCTGGAGCGGCTGGTGAAGAAGTACAAGGTGGATCAGGTGCAGACGCGCTCGCTGTGCATCGATCCGATCCAGTACCTGGAGGTGGCGCGGGATCGGGGCGCGGGCGGCGAGCCGGTAGGGATCCGCGAGCTGCTCAAGCGCCTGAAGGCCGCGCGGCCCGGGCTGATCATCGGCAACTTCGCGCGAGGGCTCGAGGAGCGGAGCAACGCGGCAGGCCCCGCGTAGCTACTCCTGGGTGGGCGCCGGGCTCAGCTCCCGGGCCACCAGGCTGCTCATCACCGCATCCTTGGGGACGTAGCCATCCGCCCCCGCCTCGCGGCAGATGCGCTGCAGCTCCTCGACGTTCTCTCCTGAACAGAGCAACACCTTGATACCCTTGAAGAGGCTGTTGCTCTTGATGAACCGGCAGAACTGCTCGCCGTTCACGTTCGGCATCCGCACGTCCAGCAGCACCAGATCCGGCCGCGTCTGCTTCTTGAGGATGATCTTCGTCGCCTTGTCCGCCGTGTCCGCGTAGTGGACCTCGAAGCCCTTGGCCACCAGGTCCGCCTCGATGATCCGCGCCGTCATCTCGCTGTCGTCCACGATCAGGATGCGCGGCTTGCGCTTGCCGGAGGCCTGGCTCCCGGTGGCCGGGGCCGCGGGGGTGGCCGGGCCGCTCGAGGCCGGCGGGGGGGAGGAGGCGGGAGGGGAGTCGGGTGGGGGCGGGGAGGGGGCAGGGGACGTCGACTCCATCCCGGGCGGCCCGATCAGCTTGATCACCTCGGCCAGCACCCCCTCCAGCCCCTGGCCCTTGACGATGTAGCCGTCCGCTCCCGAAGTCTTCGCCTTGGTCGCCAGCTCGTGCTCGGGAATGTCCGAGTACAGGACGAGCTTCGAGGAGACCTTCTTCATGGTGCGCAGGTACTCGACGACGTCGTCACCGAACATCTCCGGCATGTTGACGTCCATCAGGATCAGCGCGGCTGGCCCCTCGGTGAGCTTCTGTTCGAGGCTCGCCAAGTCCACCGCTCCGCTTGCCTGGTAGCCTGCCGCGGTCAACGCCCGGACGGTGAGCTCCACCAGCATCGGGCTGTCGTCGATGACCAGTACGCGGGACATCTGCCTCCTCTAAGGACCTGAAACAACCCTACACTGTTGCCGGTTGGGGGACCATCGAAACGGCATGCAGGCAGGCGACCAGGCGAGTCCCCTTGACCGGTTTTGATCGCCTCCGGATACTTTGCCTCCTTGAATTCGACTCCCCTCCAACGCGCGCTCCGGATCGCGCCTGCTCGCGCTGTCTCTGCCCAGGCCCGGCCGGAGCAAGAGTTCTTCTGCTTTCGTGTAGGGAACCTTCGCCTCGGCGTCCCGAGCGAGAACGTGCTCGAGGTGCTCCGGGCCGGGCTGCTCACCCCGCTGCCCCGGGCGCCCTCGTTCCTGCTCGGCGTCACCGGCCACCGTGGCGAGGTGCTCCCCGTCATGGATCTGCTGCGCTTCCTGGCCAAGGGCGAGGCGCGGATCATGCCTCGCACGCGCATCTTCGTGGGCGTCAGCGGCACCTACGTGGCGGGGGTGGTGGCGGACACGGTGCTGGGGCTGCGGAAGATCCTCGTGTCGGACATCCTGCCGCCCCCCATGGGCGCGGACGCCGCCACCGAGCACATGCTGGGCGTGGTCGCCGGGCCCACCGCCGAGGAGACCATCAACCTGCTCAACTTCACCAAGCTGCTCCAGACCGCGCGGCAGCGGGCGGTGGCGCGATGATGGCTCACGAGCAGGAGCAGCAGGAGCAGGAGCGCGTCGAGGACGAGGTGGACATCCTCTTCTTCGAGATCGGCGAGCGGCTCTACGGCACGGACGCCTCGCAGGTGCTGCGCATCGAGCGGGCGCTGCCGGAGGATCTCTCCGTGCCGTCCCTGGGCGAGCTCCGCCGCGGCTCGCGGGCGCTCGTCTTTTCCACCTCGGAGGGGGAGGCCCACCTCAAGGTGGACGGGGTGCGCGGCGTGCGTCCCATCCCCATCGCGGAGCTGCGGCGGCTCCCGCCCGCCGTGAGCGCCGCCCCCTTTACCATTGGCGCGTGTCTGGATCAGACCCGCCTCGTGTTGCTCATCGATCTGGTCGAAACCGCAAGGACTCAAGGAAGGCACTGACAGCAATGGCTTTGGACACCACGAACGACAAGCCGGCGAAGAACCGCGGAGCGAAGAAGCCCGCGGCCTCCAAGCCCGCGGCCAAGGCCGCCAACGGCAATGGCCTCGCCCTCAAGGCGCTCTCGGACACCCTGCGCTCGGTGCTGGCGGGCAACCTCCAGGCCCGCGTCGTGCCGGAGACCGTCAGCGGCGACTATGCCGAGATGGCGGGCCTGCTCAACCAGGTCCTCGAGCGCTTCTCGGACTCCGAGCACCGCAAGCAGATCGCGGCGCAGGAGATTGATCAGGCGCTGGACGCGCTCATCGCCCTGGTGCGCGAGGGAGATCTGTCGCGCTGGAACACCTCCACCGAGGATCCCCAGCTGGCCCCGCTGCTGGAGGGCTTCGGCAAGGTGATCGAGACGCTGCGCACCTTCGTGCGCGAGATGAACGAGGCGGCGCTGCGCCTGTCCTCGTCCGCCAACCAGGTGCTGGCGGCCTCCACCCAGCACGAGACGTCCTCGACTGAACAGGCCGCGGCCATCCACGAGACGACCGCGACCATGGAGGAGCTGAAGCACGCCTCCGCGCAGATCGCCGAGAACGCGGGCGCGGTGGCTCGCGTGGCCGAGGAGACGCTGGGCGCGGCGCGCGCGGGCCGTGGCGCCATCGCAGAGTTCATCCAGGCCATGCAGCAGATCCGCAGCGACGGCATCGCGGTGGCGGACTCCATCGCCAAGCTGTCCAAGCGCGTGGAGCGCATCGGCACGGTGGTGGAGGTGATCGACGAGATCGCCGACCGCTCGGACCTGCTGGCGCTCAACGCGGCGCTGGAGGGCAGCCGCGCGGGCGAGGCGGGCAAGGGCTTCTCCATCGTCGCGGCGGAGATGCGGCGGCTGGCGGAGAACGTGTTGGACTCCACCAAGGAGATCAAGAGCCTGATCACGGAGATCCGCGAGGCCACGGCCAACGCGGGCAGCGCGGCGGATGCCTCCAAGGTGGCCACCGAGTCCGGCGAGAAGCTGGGCGCCGTGGCGGCGCAGGCCGTCGAGGGCATCCTCGCCGGTGTCCAGGAGACGAGCGATGCGGCGCGTGTCATCAACCTCGCCACGCAGCAGCAGCGCACGGCCACCGAGCAGGTGGTGGCCTCCATGGCCGAGATCGAGGATGTGACGCGGCAGACGACCCAGGCCTCGAAGCAGGCCACGGGCGCGTCGGCTGAACTCTCGCAGCTTGCGGGCCGGCTCGCCGAGCTCATCAAGCGCTTCAAGGCCGACTGAGACAGGCCGGAAGGCAAGGGTAGCCCCCCAGGCTGCCCCAAGCCCCCGGAGCACTCATGGCCATGGACACCGAGGCACTCAAGAAATCACTCCTGAAGAAGTTTCAGGAGGTCACCGCCGACCGGCTGCAGAAGATCCAGCTCGGGGTCCTGGACCTCGAGAAGGACAATGCGGACCAGGCGGCGGACGACGTCGCGCGCGAGCTGCACACGATGAAGGGCGAGGCCCGTATGCTCGGGCTCGCCGCGATCGGCCAGCTGGCGCACGCCGCCGAGGACATCCTGCGCGCCGAGCGCGAGCGCAAGACGGCGACGCAGGTGGCCACGGACCTGCTCCTGCGCGCCTGTGACGTCCTCTCGGATCTGATCGAGGACATGCCCGGCGCGCACACCGGCACGCAGGGCAGCGAGGAGATGGTCAAGGCGCTCGCGGAGGCCTCCGGTCATCCCGCCCCGCTCCTCAGCGGCAGAGCGCAGACCGCGAGGCCCACCCCCGCGCCCGCGCCCGCGCCCGTGTCGGCCGCCACGACGTCGGCGGCGTCCCTGAGCCGGGCTGCGGCCGCCCAGTCGTCCGCCCCGGCTCCCGCGCCCGCCCCGGCTCCTGCCCCGGCTCCCTCGCAGGCCAGGCCCGAGGAGGAGGCCCCGGCGGAGAAGGCCGCCAAGCCGACCGTGGCCGATCGCAGCATCCGCGTGAACGTCGAGGTCCTCGACTCGCTCGGCGTGCTCGCGGGAGATCTGCTGGTGGAGAGCGCGCGGGGCCGGCTCCGGGCCCTGGAGACCGCGCAGCTGCTCGAGCGCTTCTCGCGCCTGAGCGATCGCTTCCTCCGGCTGGGCGAGGAGATCCCGCTCTCCACGGAGCTGCGGACGGTGCTGGAGGGCGTCGAGAGCGATCTGCACATGCTGCGGGACGATGCCTTCCGCTTCCTGCGCCGCAATGACGACGGCATCAACACGCTGCACGGCAACCTGGCCAAGATGGCGGACACGGTGGCCGAGGCGCGGCTGGTCCCGCTGTCGAGCGTCTTCGAGGCCTTCCCCCGGGCCATGCGCGAGCTGGCGCGCAACCAGGGCAAGGAGGTGGACCTCGTCATCGAGAACTCCGACATGGGCGTGGACCGCTCCATGCTGGCGGATGTGCGCGATGCGCTGGTGCACCTGCTGCGCAACGCGGTGGATCACGGCCTGGAGTCGCCGGACGCCCGCCAGCAGCTGGGCAAGCCCGCCATGGGCAAGGTCCGCATCCGCGTCCGTGCGGACGGCGACATGCTCCACATCCAGGTGGAGGACGACGGCCGCGGCATCGATCCCGAGCGCCTGAAGACGGTCGCCGTCAGCCGGCGGCTCATCACCCAGGCTCAGGCCGCCGCGCTGTCCGAGCGCGAGGCCGTCGATCTCATCTTCCGCCCCGGCTTCTCCACCCGCGATCAGGTCAGCGAGATCTCTGGCCGCGGCGTGGGGATGGACGTGGTGAAGCGCAAGGTGGAGACGCTGGGCGGCTCGGTGGGTGTGGCCAGCCGCATTGGCCGCGGCACCACCATCACCCTGCGCCTGCCCCAGTCCCTGGCGCTGATGAAGGTGCTCCTGGTGCGCCTGGGGGATGACGTCTATGGCATCCCCGCGGCGGACGTGGTGGCGGTGACGCGCGTGAAGCCGGAGGACCGGATGGAGGTCTTCGGCACGCTCGCCGTCAAGCACCGGGAGAAGCCCATTGCCCTGGTGGCGATGGGGCCGCTGCTGGGCGTCAACGGCGGCAACCGCATGGACAAGCCGCCCGCGGTGGTGGTCCGCCACGGCGAGGACAACGCCGCGCTGGTGGTGGACGGCTTCGTGGATGAGCGCGAGGTGGCCGTCAAACCCTGCGGCGGGGACTTCCTCAAGGGCGCCCCCTTCATCGCGGGCACCGCGGCGCTCGAGGACGGCCGGGTCGCCGTGCTGTGCCACGTGCCGGACATCATGGCCGAGGTGCGCCGCATGGCGCGCCCCGTCACCCAGCAGAAGTCCTCCACGCGGCTGCGGGTGCTGCTGGTGGACGACTCGCCCATCGCCCGCGCCACGGAGGGGGCGCTCGTCAAGGCGCTGGGCCACTCGGTGGAGGAGGCCCAGGATGGCGAAGAGGCGTACTCCAAGGTGCAGAACAACTCGTACGATCTCATCCTCACCGACGTGCAGATGCCGAAGATGGACGGCTTCTCGCTCACGCGCCGGCTGAAGACGACGCCCGCGGTGGCGCGCATCCCCGTCATCATCCTGTCCTCGCTGGCCTCACCCGAGGACAAGCGGCGCGGGCTGGAGGCCGGGGCGGATGGATACCTGGTCAAGGGTGAGCTTGGTGTGGAGATCCTCGCCCAGACCATCGAGCGGTTGACGTAGAGGGCGGGGGGACCGCGTGCGCAACGCTCCAGGGCTCGCATACCGGGTGCTGCTCGTGGGCGGAGGGCTCCGCATCATGGCGCGCACGCTCTTCGACAGCGACTCGCTGTCGAGCGCCGGCGAGTGCGGCTTCAGCGAGGCCCTGGACACGGTGCGGGCACAGATCCCGGACGTGCTGCTCATCGATCTCACGTCGGTGGACGCGCTGGACGCCATCGAGCGGATCATGGCGGAGCGGCCCACGCCCATCCTCGCGCTCGATCCCGGCACGCTGTCGCGCGAGGAGGCGTTCCGGGCGCTGGCGCTCGGGGCGCTGGATGTGACGGAGCGCGTGGCCTCGCCCGGCCCCGAGTTCTGGCACGCCACCGCGCGCCGGCTGACGATGCTGGCGCAGGTCCGCGTGGTGCGCCACGTCCAGGGCAAGCTGAAGCGGCTGGCGGCCCACGAGGGACCCGAGGCTCCCTTCCCGCTGGTGGCCATCGCCGCCTCGCTCGGGGGACCGAAGGCGATCTCTCACGTGCTGAGAATGATCCCCCGGAAGTTCCCGGCGCCGGTGGCCATCTGCCAGCACATCAGCGATGGCTTCACGGAGGGCCTGGCACACTGGCTGTCCACGGAGACCCCACTGCGGGTGTTGGAGGCCACCCATGATCAGCTGATGGAGAAGGGGTCCGTGTACATCGCCCCGTCGGGAGCCCACATGCTGGTGCGGCCTGACGGAAAGCTGGTGCTGGATCCCCGGCCCCCGGTGAGGGGCTTCCGGCCCTCGTGCGATCTGCTGCTATCTTCCGCGGCGGAGTCGTTTGGGCGCCGGTGCATCGGCGTCATCCTCACGGGAATGGGGCGCGATGGAGCGCGAGGGTTGAAGGAGATCCGCGAGCGAGGGGGAAGGACCATTGCCCAGAACGCGGAGACGTGCGCCGTCTACGGAATGCCGCGTGAGGCGGTGCAGATGGGCGCCGCCGAGGAGATCCTGCCACTGGATCGGATTGGACCAACCCTCGTCGAGTGGGTGGAGACGTGCTGAACGTGAGCCAGAAGGCCCTGCAGCAGCTCGCTGCCCTCCTGCTGGAGCGGGCTGGTCTGAAGATCACGCCCGATGGCTTCCACAGCCTCCGGCTGGCGCTGTCCACGCGCATGCCCGCCGTGGGCCTCACCGATCCGGAGATCTACGTGCAGCGTCTGCGGGACGTGGGTGGCGAGCAGGAGCTGCGCTCGCTGCTGCCGCTGGTGACGGTGGGGCACACGGAGTTCTTCCGGGACCCCAAGCAGTTCCGGGCGCTGGAGCGCTTCATCCTCCCGCAGCTGCTGGCGAAGGCGCGCCGCGAGCTGCGCAAGGTGTACATCTGGTCCGCCGGGTGCGCCACGGGCGAGGAGCCCTACAGCATGGCCATGGTGATGGCGGAGCTGGGGGCGCTGTCCTCGGAGGTGGATGTCTGGGCCACGGATCTGAACCTGGCCGCGGTCGAGGCCGCGAAGCAGGGGCGCTTCTCGGTGCGGCGCGCGGGCGGCATGTCCTCCGATCGGCTCGAGCGCTTCTTCAAGCCCATGGAGGAGGGGCTCGAGGTCCAGCCCATGCTCAAGGAGTACGTGCGCTTCGACGGGTTGAACCTCGCCGCGCCCTCCTTCAATGACATGGTGGCGCCCAGCTCGCTGGACCTGATCCTCTGCCGCAACGTCATCATCTACTTCGATCTGCCCACCATCCGCGGCCTGATGGATCGGTTCCTCCAGGCGCTGCGCCCGGGTGGGCTGCTCTTCCTGGGGTACTCGGAGAGCCTCTTCAAGGTGTACGACCGCTTCGAGATGATCGAGGTGGATGGAGCGTTCGTCTACCGGCGGCCCCTGGCGGAGCAGAAGAGCCCCCGGATGACGCTGCAGCCCCTGGCGGCGACGCCCGCGCCCGGGGCCACGGCCGCGCCCCTGACGACACCCGTCTCCCTTCCGAACTCCGGGCTGCCCCCGCGCCCCCGCCCACCGGAGAACCCCTCCAGCGCCGGGGCCTCGAAGCCTCCGGCGGCCGGCACCGAGCCGCTGGGCTCCATCCGGGAGCGCCTGGCCGCCAGCGCCAGGCTGAGCAACAGCTCGGACGCCCGGAACGTCTCCGAGCCGAAGCGGCCCACGCGCCTCACGCTGGAGATGCCGGCGGTGGGCTCGCCCGAGCCGCGGGTGGTGCACACCACCGAGGTGCCCGGGGGCGCCAAGCGGCTGCCTCCCGCCGAGCGCCTGAACCAGGCGGTGCGGAAGATGACGCAGAGCGACTTCAATGCCGCGATCCGGGACGTGGAGGGGCTGCTGGTGGACGAGCCGGGCCACCTGGACGGGCTGCTGACCCTGGGCAACCTCTACTCGCTCACCGGCCGCATCGCCGATGCGCGCGAGGCCTTCGCGCAGGCGCTCACGCGCGAGCCGCTGTGCGTGGAGGCTCGAGTCTTCGGAGGCGTGGCGGCGCTCCAGGCCGGGCAGCTGGCCGAGGCGCGCGCCGAGTTCAGCAAGGCGCTCTTCCTGGAGCCCACGCTGGCCATCGGCCACTACCTGCTGGCCCAGGTGCAGGAGCGCACCAAGGACCGCGAGGGCGCCCGGCGCAGCTACCGGAACGCCATCGCGCAGCTGCGCTTCCCCCAGCGGCCGCTGGCGGGGCACTACCCGGACATGCCGGACTCACCGGATGCGATCGCCCGGGTGGCGCGCTACGCGCTCTCGGCGCTGGAGGAGGACGGGCACTAGTCCATGCCGTTCTTGAGGTCGGCCAGGCTCTTGCTCGGATCGAGCACCGCGCCGAACTTCTTCTGCAGGTAGGCCTTGGCCTGGCCGCGCAGCAGCATGCCGGGGTCGGTGCCCTCGCCCTGGACGGCCTTGTCGGTGATGACGAAGCTGGCATCCAGGTTGATGCCCATCACCTTGCCGTTGAGCTTCGCGCCGTCGCCGGACCAGTCGGCCTTCACGCCGTACTTGCTGCCCCAGTAGTGGAGCAGCTGCTCGACGCGCTTCTTCGCCTCGTCCTTCGGCAGGCTGTGGGAGACCTCGAACTTCATCGTGCCCATGATGTGGCTCCTGACCGCGGTGTCCTGTCCGGCGGTTTAGTGTCGACTGCGCCGGACCGGAAGGGAACTTCCGAATTGCCTCCTGGCGCGCGGAAGTCAACAGCGCCGTCATTTCGGGACGGCCCGACCTGGGGAGTGGGCTACCTTGCTCGCCGGATTCCCACCGGAGGTGTCTCGATGCGCGTCCTGGTTGCCGACGAGTTTCCCAAGGTCCACCTGGAGTCCCTGCGAGGGCTGGGGCTGACAGTCGACTTCCGGCCCGGCCTCAAGGGCGAGGCGCTGGCGGAGGCGGCGAAGGACGCCACCATCCTGGTGGTGCGGAGCACGGAGGTGCCCGCGAAGGTGTTCGAGGTGGCCACGGGCCTGTCCCTGGTCATCCGCGCCGGGGCGGGGGTGAACACCATCGACGTGAAGGCGGCCAGCGCCCACGGGGTGTTCGTGGCCAACTGCCCGGGGCAGAACGCCATCGCGGTGGCGGAGCTGACGTTCGGGCTGATGCTGGCGGTGGATCGCCACATCCCGGACAACGTGGCGGCGCTGCGCCAGGGCGTGTGGAACAAGAAGCGCTTCTCCCAGGCGCGGGGGCTCTACGGGCGGACGCTGGGCATCGTGGGCCTGGGGGCCATCGGCGCGGCGGTGGCGGAGCGGGCGCTGGCCTTCGGGATGCGGGGGGTGGGCTACTCGCGCTCGTTGACCGCCGAGCGGGCGAAGGCGCTGGGCCTCGAGCGGGCGGAGAGCCTGCTGGCCCTGGCGCGCCAGAGCGAGGTGCTGACGGTGCACGTGCCCGCCTCGTCCGAGACGAAGGGGCTGGTGTCGCGGCAGGTGCTGGCGGCGCTGCCGGACGACGCGGTCTTCATCAACACGAGCCGCGCGGACGTGGTGGACAACGAGGCGCTGCTGGAGGAGGCCCGGAGGGGACGGATCTCCGTGGCCACGGACGTGTTCCCGGACGAGCCCAAGGGCGGCGAGGCCACCTTCCACAGCGAGCTGGGCAAGCTGCCCCAGGTCTACGGCACGCACCACATTGGCGCCTCGACGGAGCAGGCGCAGGACGCGATCGCGCGGGAGACGGTGCGGCTGGTGGATCGCTTCCTCAACGAGGGCGTGGTGCCCAACTGCGTGAACATCGCGGAGAAGACGCCGGCACGCTACCAGCTGATCGTGCGCCACCACGATCGGGTGGGCGTGCTGGCCAACGTGCTGGACGCCGTGCGCCAGGCGGGCATCAACGCGCAGGAGATCGAGAACACGATCTTCGAGGGCGCCCAGGCGGCGTGCTGCAAGATCCAGCTCGACTCCCGGCCGCCCGAGGAGATGCTGGAGCGCATCCGCTCACGCGTGGAGGAGATCATCTTCGTGGATCTGGTCGAGCTGCGGGCTTGAGAGGCCGGAGCGAAAAACCGGTGCAAGCGTGGCGCGGTTGGGTTTTTCTAAGCCGTTCCGAGGCCGGAGCTTGAGGAGTGCTTGCGTGTCACACCTGAGAATCTGGAGCTGTCTCACCGTCGCCATCGCCGCTCTCCTGCTGCCTGGGGTCACCCGCGCGCAGCAATCTTCCTTCCCACCCCCACCGCCCGCTCCCACCTACTATCCGCCGCCCGCGGACGCACAGGCGACACCTCCGCCGCCCGCGCCCGCGGATCAGCAGCAGGCGGTGCCGCCACCTCCCGCTGACTCGGGGACCCAGCAGCCCACCACGACGATCCCGGCCTCGCCGGATCCGCAGGGCACGGCGCCGGCTCGCCCGAGCGATGCGCCGGTGACGCCTCCGGATCCCAACTCGCTGCGGACCCGGCCCAACCCTCCGCTCACGGAAACGGGCCTGGCGCCCCAGGCTGTCCCGGTACCCCCTCCTCCTCCCGAGGCGAGTGGGGCGCTGCTGGATGGAAGGCCTCGCCAGGGCCCCTTCCTGTCCGGCCCGGGCAGCATGACGTTCGTGCTCCACCACTCAATCCTGGGGGCCATGGGTGGCCTCTTCACGCAGGGCTTCGCGCAGGAGTTCAAGATCGACCGCGACTCGCGCGAGGCGATGCTCGCGGGCACGCTGATTGGCGCGGGCCTGGGCTTTGGCGCATCCGCGTGGTGGCAGTTCAACCACTGGGTGGATCGGCCGCTGGGCTACTTCGGCATCGCCAACTCCGTCGTCGGCGGCATGTTCCTGGGCGGCTTCATGGATCTGCTCGCGGATGATCGGGATGTGCTGGCGTGGTCCTCCTTCGTCGGCGCGGAGCTGGGGGCGTGGCTCACCGCCGTCATCGGCGGCGGGCAGCTGCCGCTCAACCACGGCATGCTCGTGTCCTCGGGCGCGGCGTGGGGGCTGGCCTATAGCGCGCTGCTGCTGGCCATCGTCCACTTCTCGGAGAACGACGGGGTCCGCGGGAAGACCTGGGCGGACACGCTCTTGATCGCCCCGGGCATTGGCGCCGGAGCGCTGGCCATCGCGACCATGAGGTACAACCCCACCTCCGGACAGATCCTCCGGGCGGACATGTTCGGGGCGGGCGTCGGCGCCTTCATCCTGCTCGTCTCGGGCCTGGTGCTGGGGGGCTTCGATCAGCCCACGCCCTACGTGCTGTCCTTCCTGGGCTCGGCGGGCGCCATCACCACGGTGAGCCTGCTGTGGGAGGAGAGCGTGGATCGCACCGCGGTTCCTTCGGGCTCAGGGGGCTACAAGTCGAAGAGACCCTACAAGGGCCTCTGGTAGCCGCACGCCAGGAGAGCGGCCTGGCAGGCGTGGTGGCAGGGAGGAGGGGGCAGCCCCACCTTCTCCCTGCATGGCGCGAGTCCTTCCATTTCCTGCTCTCCTGTCGACCCTGGGCACCCACCTCGAAGCGGATGGCCCCGCCTCGCGGGGTGTGCCCAAGCCCGCGCACGTCCGGCCGCTGCTCGAGGCAGCGAATCCAGACGCGGAGCTGGGACGGTGGCGTGCCTCCGGTGCGGTCCTTCGGGATCCGCGTCCGGCGCTATACGTCGTGGAGCTTCATGGGCCTGCGGGGAGGCTGAGCGGGCCTCCGGTGCGGTTTCTCCTGTGCTCGCTGAAGCCGGATGCCGCGCTGCCGCTCGAGCAGGATCCCTACCGGCCTCGGTCCTGGTGCGCGGAGCCCGCGGTCACCCTGGCGGCGGACGATCATGGCGTGCTGCGGGGCTTGCTGGCCGAGGCCTCCGAGCGGGCCGGGGTGGTATGGCAGGGAGCGTTCGAGGGCTCGCGGGTGGTGCTGCGGCGCATCGAGCCGTCGGCGATCTCCAAGCGCATCCAGGCGGTGCTGGATGAGGCGCCCATGCGGCCGCTGGCGGCGTTGGATGAGCGGCACCCGACGCTGGCGGCGGTGGTGCCTCTGTCCGATCCGGGGCTGCAGCTCGAGCCGATCCACCGGGCCTTGAAGGGAGTGGACACCTTCAAGGAGGAGACGTTCCTCACGCTCGTGGCCGCGTACGCGCGCATCTACGATCTGGATGAGCCGCTCACGTCTCCCCGCGGGCTGGCTGCGGCGCGCGAGCGACTGGCCACGCTCATCAGCGGCCACCACGCGGTGCTGCTGGTGCTGCCGGAGGGGCGAGGGAAGATCCTCCGGTTCCGGCAGGGGCTGGATCTGGCGCACCTGAAGGGGGCGCCGCGCAACCCGACGCTGCGGAGCCTGGATCTGGCGCTCTTGAATGCGCTGGTGCTGCGCACGGTGCTGGGCATCCAGGAGCCGGAGGGCTCGGGGCACCCACAGGTGTTCCCCGTGAGGGAGTTGGAGGAGCTGGTGCAGGGAGTCCAGTCGGGGCTCTACCAGGCAGGCTTCGCCCTGAACCCTCCGCCGGTCTGGGAGGTGCGGGCCGTGATGGAGGCGGCGGCGACGCTGCCCTCGCTCACGCTCCGGGTGGAGCCCATGCCACCCGCGGGTCTCCTGTTCTTGGATCCGGAGGCTTAGTTTTTCGAGGTGAGGCAACCGTCTTCGCGATCCCTGCTGGAGTGGCCCCGTCAGGTGCGGCTCGAGCTGCATCCCGAGCCTGGGGAGACGCTCGACTCCATCTGCGGCGGAGAGGTGCAGGTGCTGCAGCGCCAGACGGGCTACCGCTTCACGTTGGACCCGATCCTGCTGGCGCACTTCGCGGTGTACGAGGGGGGAGCGCACCGGGGGCGGCTGATGGACCTCGGGACGGGGAGCGGGATCATCCCACTGGTCCTGGCGAAGCGGCTGGGGCGCAAGGACATCACGGCGCTGGAGCTGCAGCCGCGGCTGTACTCGCTGGCGGAGCGCAACGTGTACCTGAACCGGTGCGAGGAGCTGGTGACGCTGGTTCAGGGGGACCTGCGGCAGGTGGAGCAGAGCTTCGCGGCAGGGAGCTTCAGCCATGTGCTGTGCAATCCGCCGTACCGGGCGTGTACGACGGGGCGGAGCAGCCTGACGATGGAGAAGGCGATCGCGCGGCACGAGGTGTCGTGCGAGTTGCCGGACGTGGCGCGGGCGGCGAGGTATCTGCTGGCGCCGCGAGGGGGGCTGTGCATGGTGTACCCGGCGGCGCGGTTCGCGGAGCTGGCGGGGGTGCTGCGGGAGCAGCGGCTGGAGCCGAAGACGGCGCGCATGGTGCACCCACGGGCCGATCGCCCAGCGAAGCTGGTGCTGCTGCATGCGGTGAAGGGCGGGCGGGCGGATCTGACGGTGCTGCCGCCACTGGTGCTGCACGCGGAGGACGAGCACGCGTTCACCGAAGAGGTGAGCGCGATGGTGGAGTGACGGAGCGGTGTCTTCAGGGGGCGCTGTTCAAGGCCGCACGGTGAGAAGCTCCCGAGTCCATTTTTGCGCCGACTCATCTTCTTGGGTCAGGAAGTCGAAAAGGCCAGCGCGCACTTGAGTCATCAGTGACTCATCTCTGGCAATGAGCTGTTGGACGCTCCAGGGGAAGACCACACTCGGATTCTTGTCGTAGATGTATTGTGGGTCTACCACCATGAGTTCGAGGTAGCGGGAATAGGTGTCGAAGAAGCGGTCGACACTGGATGCCACAGGGACAGTAGATAGGAAGTCCATGGCTTGGATGTAGATGACCGGCTGAAGACCGCGTGCGTCAGCCAGCCTGGGGACTGTGGCGAAATAGAGGGCGAACCCCGTCTCCTCACCAAAGATCAGGGAGGAGCTGAAATGTACGGTGTTGCGCCGCCTCAGTCGTTCGTTCCATGGAATGAGATCAAGCCAGTCCATGCCCGGGCGATAAAGAGAGAGCGGGCCCAGTTCGGCACCCCCGACACGCTGATAAACGGCTGCAAGCTGATCATCCAAGGTCTCACCTAGGATGGTCTCTCCTGGCACTGGTGCTGATGGCAATGGTGGGTTGAGCTTCAGCGGGAGCGAATGGCGTTCGCAGACGGTGATCAGCCGGTCGAGTCCAGGGAGAGAGGGCATTCTGTTCTGCTCCTGCTTTTATGGGATCAAGGACTTGAGCGCAGCTACTTCGCTCAGAGCGCTCTGCTCGGCATTGGCGAGCGCGGAGAGATCCTTCGGATCGAATACCTTGTCGAACCATCGGCGGTAGTGGCGGTTGACAATCTCGATCACGCGGCTGACGTCCTTGGCGCTCATTTTGTCTGATGCCCGGCCAAGAGAGCTCCATACTGAGCTGATGCTTTCATGGACCGTCTTGTGTATGCCTGTGAGGTTTGCCTTGCCGTTGATGTCCAGCTTGGGGAAGAGATGAACGAATCGCATCGGACAGATGTGGTGTACTTGGTAGTAGGTCATCCCCTCTGCGCCAAGTATCTCTGCGAGCTTGGGATTGTATAGGCTGAAGTACTCCTCGCGTGACCATTTCCAGATCTGCCTCTTCGCGGAGTCGTCCAGCGGTGTCTCCAGAACCTTCTCCATGCGGCCCATGACGGCCCGGAGTTCCTGCTTCTCCACCTCGGTCAACGCCTTGAGGCCTTGGGTCTCGGCCTTCATCCATAGACGGAGCAGCAGCTCGCGATCCGCCGCGGGTGTCCGCACCAGGAGGTTTCGGAGCCAGCGCACCGCGACCTTCCCGCCCTTGGACAGGACGGAGACGATCGTCGGAGCCCCCTTGCCGATGAGTACCCACGCTCCCTTGAGGGCTATGCCGCCCACGATGCTGTAGGCGATCTGCTCCAGCGTGAAGCCCGCGGCCAGGATAGCGTACTCGCGGGTCTGCTCCTGGAACTCGATCAGGATGGACTCGTGGAGCCTCCGGTACTCCTCATGGAGGTCTGCTACCTCCGCTGGAAGAGGAGGGGGCTCCACCACGTGCGCCGCCTCGATGCGCCAGCGTGGCCGGGCGTCGCCGTGCCGGTGTTCGGCCTGGACTGAGAGGGATACTGTGCGTTCTCCCAGTCCGCTCGTGAAGGGCAGGAGGACGGCGACCATGACGTTGACCGCGTCCTCGCTTGCGGACAAGGCGGGGCCGTCTCCGGAAGAGTCCAGATCCTTCAGTTCCCAGCCCAGGATCCGAGCGTCTTCCAGCGAAACCTCGGCCACGAGTTCAGTGGTGCCTCCGCGAGGTACAGACATGAGCCCTGCGATGCCTCGCGCGGTGTCCAGCACCTGCTGGTGCGTCGCTCCAGAACTGCCGCCGCGTACGGAAGGGACTGTCCGGGCATGGGCAGGGGGCTCCTTCCTTGAGGAGGTATCGAGGTCGGCGCTCCAACCGGTCTCCTGACGCTCGAGCGTCAGGGTGACTTCGCGAGGGCTGTTGCCGAGCAGGCTCGGCAGCTCGCGCGAGAGGCGGGGGAGGAAGGCCCCACGGCTGATGGGAGCCAGGAGACTCTCACCCGTTTCGGTGCGGCGGAGCGACAGCAACGTGAGCGCGCCCCCCTCGGACCAGAAGCGAAACTCCCATTCGGCGCCGAGCGTGTTCGTGCTGCCCGCCACGCTCCATAATGTCGCCAACGCTCGGTCGGTTTCGGTGCGCCGCGCTTCCTCCCACGCCTGGTCATCGAGTCCGCCCCGAGACGCGACGCCGGAGGACGAGTCGAGCGCCGTTGAGTATTCGTTCTCGACCTCCAGGCCAGGCCCGCCGTATCTCGACAGCCCTAGGTTCCTTCCAGGATGGCTGGCTCCCGTGGGAGTGGCGCAGGCCGGAAGCACCGCGAGGACGAGCAGGGCGAGCGTCTCTGCCAGGGCCGGCTTCAAAGAAGGTGGCCGAGAGGACGAAGCGATCGCAGGCATGAGTCGATGTTACCTGGAGTGTGGTGCCGTTCACCCCAGGGATGGCGCTGCGGCGATCGAACGGCCCTGCTCACATCTGATGGTGCCGGCCTCGGAAGTGGCGGTCGAGGTAGCTCTCCGCCTTCTCCCACAGCTCCTGCGTCCGAGGCGGGAGTGGGCCGCCGTGCTCCGGCTGATCTTCCTTTCGCGCGCGCTGAAGCACGGCGCGTGGGGAGCCGGGGCGCTCAGGCGGGAGTACCGCCTCCACCGCGCGGATGCGCGCGTGGGCCTCCTCCACCACTGCCAGCGCCTCCTCCAGCGATACCTCTCCCTCCGCCGCCGCTGTCAGCAGGTTGCAGCGGTAGGCGCGGCAGGTCTCGGGGCGCTCCGCGTACACAGTGCAGCACCGCCCCTCCAATGCGGCACAGCGCTGCTTGAGCCCCGGCGTGCCATCCGCTCGGTCCACCACCGGCAGGGACAGCCGCTGCATGGCCTCCACCTCGGAGCTGCGCAGCGGCACCGACGAGAAGAGGTTCCCGTCGCAGCACAGCCCGCAGCGCTGGCACAAAGTGGAGAGCGGCATCCCCGTCTCAACTCTCTGGAACCGGCACTACATCCTCGGGCGGCAGCGCCAGGGCCCGCTCCTTCACGGCCCGCAGGCTCGCCCTCACAACGTCCAGGTTCTTCCCGTCGTAGCGAAGCGCGTTGGGATGCCGGAAGTCCTCGTTCCAAGGCTGCGCTGGCATGATCACCAGCCCCCTCGGCCGCCAGGTGAGCCAGCGCTCGATGTACTCGGGCCAGTCGTCCACCAGCACCTTCCCGTAGACCAGCCCCTTGTCCATCGTCACCGTCACCCGGGCGTCCGGCACGTGCCGCTGGCACCACTGCAGCTTCTCGGTCCAGGCACTCGTCGCCTGCGCCGGCCCCTTCGTGAGGATGTGAAGCTCGAACTCCAGCGCCCGCAGCTCCTCCAGCACGTCGAAGCCCAGCTTCAGCCGCTCCAGGCTCGCCCACCAGCCCGGCTGCCGCCGGATCAGCTCCACCCGCTCCCGCAGCCAGGGATCCGAGTGACTCTCCCGCATCTTCAAGGGCGGCTCCTGCGGGTTCCGGATCTTCTCCAGATCCCGCGCCATCGCCCCCTCGTAGTCACAGAGCGTCCCGTCCATGTCGACGAGCGCCACCAGCTCCGAGCGCTTCATGGCCGCACCTCCGCTCCCTTCACTTCCTCCGCGGCCTTCCGCTCGTCGCGGCAGAATGCGAGGCGCTCCTTGATGACCTCGAGCGGCACCGCCAGCTCCAGCTTGAACTCCGACCCGTCCGGCTGGACCTTCGCGAAGTCCAGCAGCTGCGCCAGGTCCTTGTTGCCGTCCGCCTGCGCCTTGAGCCGCGCCAACGACAGCGCGCCTCCCAGCGACTTGCCCAGATCCGTCACCTTCGACGAGTCCGAGCCGCGGATCTGCGCCACCATCGCCACGTCCGAGCGTGCATCCATGTGCAGCTCCACCGTGTCCGCCACGTCCTTCAGCCGCTGCGCCAGCTCCCCCTGGTCCGGCGGGATCATCCGCGCCAGCTCCTCCACCGACAGCACCCCGTACATCTCCCCGTACGTGCTGCCCTCGGAGATGATGGGCGGCTCGTTCGAGCCTCCCCCCTGCACCTGATCGAGGACCTCCTTCACCGAGTCCGGGGTGTCGCCTACCACGAGGAGCTGATCGTTCCAGAGGCCCACCGTCCCGCTATCCCGGCCCCGCCGCGTGCCCCCATCGGGCAGCGCGACGATCACATTGCCCGGCTCGTACACCCGCGCCCCCGGGCCGTAGTCCGAGGCCACCCGCTCCTGGAACAGCTCCTTGAAGCGCGCGTTGCCAAAGTTCCCCGAGAGCACCACGCCCTTGTCCGTGATGACCATCCGATCCAGGTCCTGCAGCGGATCCACGCCGCTCTGCTTGCGGAACTCCTCCAGGTTCTTCCCGCCGTCGCGCATCAGGCAGTCCAGCAGCAGCTCCCCAATCGGCGAGTAGCGGAGCGCGTTGGCCTCGATGACCACCGCCGAGCGGCCCTTGCCTCGAGGCAGGGCGGCCAGCACCGGATCCCTCGGGCGCTGCGGCTCGGCCTGCGCCGTCCCTGCATCCGGAACCGCTGCTTGCACCACCTGCGTCCGGCGCTGCTCGGCCCGCTGCCAGTCCTCCCGGCGCATCTTGCGCGGGAACTCCACCTTGAGGGGCTCGGGAGCCGGCTCGTCACCCTGGCCGCTCAACATCAGCCAGGCCCCCAGCACCAGCAGCACCGCCGCCAGCGCGAGCCACATGCCACGCCGCCGATTCATCAGTAGTCCTTTCCCTCGAAACGCCACAGCCCCACCGCGAGCACCCCCAGGCCGAACACCACCACGCCCGCCAGCAGCGTCTCCAGGGATTTCACCTCCAGCGGCTGCGAGGCCGCCAGATCCGCAGACGCGTCCGCCAGCGACGACAGCCGGGGCAGCACCGCCGTCACCGCCTGGAAGAGCTTCCGGCTCAGCCCCTCCTCGAACACCCGCGCGATGGACGAGCGATAGCCCGCGACGATGCCCCCCACGAAGATCAGGAAGCCCGCCGCCGCGCACAGCGCCGCGCTGCGCACCAGCGTGGCCGTGGTCAACATCACCGCGTACACCGCCGCGAAGCTCCCGCACGCCAGCACCGCCGCGATCAGCGGGCCTGCCGTCCAGAACC